>JAABUL010000081.1_pt1 | contig 173359 bp, 211 predicted proteins | sample 5559151 | NCBI WGS metagenome assembly JAABUL01 (sample SAMN10711876, study PRJNA513368) | rock metagenome | isolation source: Antarctica rocks | place: Antarctica: Victoria Land, Pudding Butte sud | reverse complement strand
ACTCCCTCTCCCTGGGCCTCCTCACCGCCATCCCCGCCCTCGTCACGGGAGTCCAGCAAGCCGTGCTCCTGATCGGTAAGCAAGGCATGTACGAGACTGACGCTTCCGGCTACGGAGTCACGATGCGCACGAAAGTGAAGGCGCTGATTGCGCACACGGTCGCGAACGACCTGGTGATCGCGCTGAGCACCCTGGTGTGGTACCAGAAGCGGAACGCGGCTGCCGCGACGCTGCTTGGGAAGTTGGGGGTGGGGAGTGTAGGAACGGCGTATGCGACGTACCAGCCGAGTTTGTGGATGGTGGTGTTGGAGGCGGTGTTGTTTGTGCTGTTGGTTGTGGCGGCGAATATTGGGGGGAGCTTGACTTATGTGTTTGGGGTTGGGTTTGCTGCTGGTGGGGGTGGCAGCTCGAAGAAGAAGGCGTAGAGGGGTAGAGTTGAGAGGAGTCGGTGGTTTGAAGGTGGACGCCGTGGAAGTGGCAAGGATATTGAGAACGACCTGTGGAGGATGACGGAGAGAGGCCAGGCTTATTGGATAGTTGTGAAGGCATTGGATAGCAAAAGCATAGACGTATGTTTGGAAAGGGTGTTGTATTAGAGCGTTATGAGGGATCGTTAATCGCTAAAACATCTGAACCGTCCCTTTTCCCCTCCGTTCCTCAATCCACCCAACAGCCAACCCGACATCCTTAACCACAGCCCCTGGCACCCCCATCTTCTGCGCCCACATCGGCAGCACGCCCTTCGCATCACTCGCCGTCGCCATCTGCCACATCGTCTTCGCTCCTCCCTCTACCAACTCCCCACGCTCCACACTCACGTAGATCCCGCCCGTAACTTTGGGGACGTCGTGGTACTTCGCCCCTGGTAAGCCCTGCGTGGCGACAGGGATCTGTACGACCAGGAACTCGTTCTGCCTTTTCGCTGTGATGACGATCACCGGAAACACCCGATTATTCAACGGCGGAGGAATCTTATGACACATCTCACACACCCCAGCATGCACATCTTCCCATCCTCCCTCCACCTTCCTGCCCACTGCCTCGAGCTCGGAGTCCCAGTTCAGCACTTCATGAGCATCGAGGACATCAGGTGTATAGTCTTTCTCGTGCTGACTGTGATCGACTCGCAACGCGTAGTCGAACTCTTCCCACGTCGCGGTACCTTGAGCCGGTTTGTTCTCGTGTAGGCTTTTGCGGGCGAACCAGCTTTCTGTTGCTCCGTCTGAGGGTCCGGAGTCTTTAGGTAAGGCGGAGGAGGGGATGTCTTTGGCGGAGAGCTCGACGGGCGCGGTGGCGGGAGGGGACTTTTTGTCGGTGCTTTTGATGGTGAAGTTCGCTTGGAGGTAGGCGGTCATGAAGGCGGTGCCTTCGGCGAGGGTGCAGGCGGCGAAGGACTCGATTGTCAGCGAGGAGCCGGCTTGCTGGGTGGTGAGTTTGGGGTGGGAGGGTAGCTGGGAGGGTTTGAGAGGGTGGAGACGGATATGACCACCGAGGCTGCCAGATGAGGACGGGTTTGATGCAGCCATCGTAGCAGAGGGACCGTGATGAGACACGTGTTGAAGTTGGAGAGGGAGGTATGAGGAATCAAGAAAGTAGATGGGGTGGTTGTAACGCGTAATGTGCTCAGTTGCTCCTTCCTACCTTGTCTCGAGCGATTCGCCGAGATGTGTTGCCCCCGGACTAACCACCTCAGTCAACGGTGGTAAGCACGATCGATGTACTTGTTGTCGAGAAGGGCGTCTTGAGTGGGTGTCGTGTCGTGCTCGTTATGGGAACGAGGTGTCCCTTCGAAAGTCCAGGTGGGTGACATCATCGCTTGCGAACACATGCAGTTCCGTCAACCGTTGCTGTGGACTTTCACCTCCTCGAAGAACAATCGTTTTTTGGTGTTCTTGCAACGGAATCACGAACGAGCCTGGGACGTGCGGTGACGTCGAGATACTTGTGGTAGACGCATGAGATGCCTGTGATCACTTTGGAGTCAAGACGATCGAGGCGTGCAAGTACTCCTTCTGCCCGAGACAGCAGAGCTAAAGCACTACAAAGGTGAAGAACGAGGGCAAGTAGATTTTCCATTCTGTTCTCATCCCATCTCGAGCCCTCACACTCTCTCAACATGTCTTCCCACACCACGCCCGTCCCCGACAAGCCAACCCACGACACAATCATCTCCGAAGCCGCCCAAACACCGACCGTCATCTACGTCTGCAACTCCAGCCTCCCACTCTGCAAAACTTTCACGCCCCAATACGAGAGTCTCGCCCTCAGGATCCGCGATCAGAGCAGGTAAGCACTGATGGGTTCTTTGAGACAAGACCGTACGCCATACTACGCTCCGAGACCTCTCACACTCCAAGAAAACCTGGGACACTTGCTGACCCGTCTATCATAGGACCAACTGCTCCAAACGCAACATCCGCTTCTGCACGATGGAGTTCTCAAACGAAACGGCATCGATGTTCAAGTTCTCGCCTAACCAGTTACCGGTGATTACGTTGATATGTCACGATAGGGAGGGCAAGTACTGGGCGAGGACGATGATGAGTCCGACGCTTGCGGAGCTGGAAGGGAAGGTGGAGGATATGAGGGAGAAGGCGGGAATGGGGGAGATTGGGTTGGCCATGTAACGGGTTCATGCATGCTCCGTACGCCTTCGCTGGAAGGAACAATCATGATGCAGCCTTGCGCACAGCGGGGACGGGAGGGATGGGGAAGTTTGGATGATGGCAGATTGACCCCACCTTTCCAGGCCTTCATGTGAATGCTACGTATTTGCACAAGTGAACGTAAATGTTCAGGTGCACGTGGCAGTTCGAATTCGGAAGGTGCTGGAACTCTGACTCCAATCATCAGCCTTCGCTGCGACAAACCTCTCTCTAGCTGCATCCTGCAACTTGCTCATCAGCCGGAAAGGCGCGCGTTAGTGCTGTGGGTCTCGTAGACGGGCAGTATGAGTCTTCCTAGGACAGCGGAATACTATCGAAGAAAGCGAGATTGTTCGCCTCCATCCTCTGTAATGTCAAACTCTATACCACAATAGTCTATCTCATAGTGTCCCAACACTCGAACAGAAGCACGACGATGGGCTCGATCGATGAGACAGACAATATTGGTCCAATCCATTGTGGTACAGATGCAGCGAAGCATTTTGCCTTCGCCGAAGGATACAGAAATTTAAATCATGGTATATACCAAATCAGTGTCTTGCAATCTCATTCATGACAGTTGACCGTCAAGTAGGCTCATACGGCACATACCCCCTCTCAGTCCGCTCCGTCTTTCGAGACTACCAAGAACGAGCAGAAGCTCGACCAGACCACTTTGTGCGGTATGAGTACCGCACGGGACTGCTAGACAAGTCGCGAGCGGCCATCGCAGACTACATCGGTGCCCCAGACGACTCCTGCGTCCTCGTCCCGAACGCCACCACGGGCATCGAGACAGTGCTGCGTAACCTAGTCTTCGAGCCAGGAGACGTAGTAGTCGTCTTCAACGACCTGTACCCAGCCTTCGCCAACACACTGGACTACCTCTCCCGCACAGCGACCGGACTCGAAGTGTACAAGATCGCCTACAAACTCCCCGTCTCGGACCATTACATTTGCGAGAGATTTGAGAACGTCGTCAAGGACCTCAAAGCCCAGCACAAGCACCCCAAACTCGCTCTCCTCGACACCATCTCGTCCTTCCCCGGCGTTCGCATGCCCTTCGAGAGACTTATAGCCCTTTGCAAGACCTCCAACATCCTTTCCCTAGTCGACGGAGCCCACAGCGTAGGCCAAATCAGCCTAAACCTCCGTCAGCTGGACCCAGACTTCTTCGTCAGCAATCTCCACAAATGGCTCCACGTGCCACGAGGCTGTTCCGTCCTCTACGTGCCTGACCGGAACCAAGGATTGCTGAGAACGACGCTGCCGACTGGGTTCTTCTATGGCGAGGTAAGTGCAAACGAGTACAAGGGTACTCGGACACGCGATCAAACGATCGACCTCCGTGTGGTGCTTTGCACTCGTTTGGACTCGATGTGATCGTCGAGACACCTTCTGACCCTCATGTCCTGCAGGCGTTCGTTAAGAACTTCTCCGACACGGGGACCATGGATACGACGCCATATTTGTGCGTTCCTGCTGCTCTGAAGTGGCGGGAGAGAATTCAATGGGGTGACAAGCAGGGCGATGAGGCGATCAAGGGGTATATACAGAACCTCGCTCGTGAAGGCGGTGCCATTGTTGCGAAGGTAAGCACTGATGAACAGTGTTGCACTTCATTTCGTGCTTTGAGACCATTCAGACTTCTCCAAAAGGTGGAGACAGGATCAAATTACCTGCAGCGCTTTGAGATCTTCCAAACGTCTCGACTAGGAGGAGACACTTGTTGACCTTGACACTCGCTGAGCCTGACACTTGCTGCCACTTGCTGATCTTTCTGTGTAGATCCTGAGGACGTATGTGCTGGAGAACCAAGACAAAACGCTTGGGCAGTGCAGCCTCACCAACATAGCACTACCACTGGACCAGTCGGCTATTACGGGTGGCGATGACGGCAAAGTCGGAGCAGTCTCGCAATGGATGATGCAGACGATGATCGAGGAGTATGAAACGGCCGTGCTCATCTACACATATGACCGGAAGTGGTGGGTAAGGCTGAGTGGCCAGGTGTATCTCACTATGGATGACTTCGAGTATGCTGGGCAGAAGCTGAAGGAGATGTGCGGGAGGGTGGTGGATATGGAGTGGGAGCAGTAGGAAGAGATAATTCACCTATATCGCTGTCATCAGGGTGGCAGTCGTGTTATGGACACCTCCAAGAGAATGTCCATCGAAGGCTACGGACGATGAGAGAGGCCGCAATCTCGGCATCATCAGTCTCTCAGGAGTAGAAGGGCCCAAGATCAAGCGTCTCATACTCCACCGTACCTACCTATGTAGTATCAGATTGGTCAACATCCACATCTCCACTGCAGGCGTGAAGCTGCAGCCTTATGACGAGAAACTGGCCAACTTGCACGTATCAACAGAGAGCCGAAGCCAGGTCTGTATCAACTTTCGAGCGAAGCCAACGGCTCTGTGCACGCCACTATTTGGTGGCGCCTAGACCTGATGGACCAGAAGACGACTCTCGCTGCAGACCTGCAGCAGAGGTGCTTACTGCAAGCGGGCACAATTCATTGGGAGTCCGCCGTTCGGACAGCTGGTGGCTGTAGATCAAAAGGAACCATCGTTGCCACTCCATTGTCATGCAATGAACACATGATGTAGAGAGGACATTCAAACACTCGGGGTTAGTGGTCAGACAAGAGGGGAAGGACATACACATCAGATCGTACCGTACGCCTCACATCATTCTCCAATGCTCATAGCTGCAGATTCACAAGAGCAGCGGCCCGCATGGCATTCTCAACGCGGATCACGGTGCAGTTATGCTACGTCTATATGAGTGAGGGTCACATTGCTGCTTCAAATTGGACTCACTGCGCGTTGTAGACAAAGCCGATCGTGTTCAGTGTCCGAGGGTGAGACGGCGCTGCAGTCAGTGGCAAACATATCACGACAAGTCACAGCGAATGGAAACGATACAATGGTCAAGCGGCCATGGTATAAACTCACATTGCATTATGACTTACTGGTGCTCTTCCGTCACAAGCCATGAACAAAGTTCAACTTACTCGTGCCTCACAGTGTTCAGCTCAGCCTGTTCTCCTCCGTATCATGTTTGTTCTCCATCGTAACACATCGTGGCATCAAGCGTGATGCAACCACGGCAGCGTGTTAGCAATTCGGGAGAGCGGCGCCACGTCCACTCACACAAAGATGCCAGCCATGACCTCCTCCGGTGCCATCGCATACTTCTCGTAGAGCAAGTCCACCTTCTGCGCCTTCTTAGCCTTCTTGACGACCTTGTGCTCGGTGTCGACCTGGGAGGTCTCTGCCGGAGCTGGGGTTGCTGCAGTTGGCTCAATCTTGACTCCTGGAGCGGTGACGTGGTTTGTGTCGTGCTCGGCGGTGTCAGCTGCTTGCGTCAGGGCTCCGTTGGTTGGCTCGACCATCAGTCCCAGATCGGCGGCGTCATCCATGCCATGCTCATCGGTACCATCTAGCGCGAAGCCTCGAGGACGGATGGGGTACGTTTGATGGAGAGCTTGCGGCGCGGGGGCAGGACCGGTCGAAGACTTGCCGTTGCCAGCGATAGCGTCGGCGATAGCCTGGTCGATGGCGTCCATGAGCTCATGCTGGGCGAACGGTTCCTGCTTCACGGTGGGCTGATGGTTGACGGATGGCTGATGGTTGACGATTGGCTGATGATTGACGGCTGGCTGATGGTTGACGGGAGCTCCAGCCCACCTACAGTCATCACAAGTTAGCGGTGACATGGAGATGTGGGGTAGCTGAAGACTTACGGTTGCATCGGCTGATGACCTGGGTGGAGTGACTTCATCGCCGCCGTGCTGACACCAGCGACGAATGCCGGGCGCTCAGGCAAGCCTGGCACCTTGGGGAGGCTGTTGGAGCGCGTCTCAGTCGCAGAGGCTGGAGCCGGGGCTGAGTGTGGGGCGCTGCCTTGCGGGAGACGATTGATGTGAGCTTCGTTTGCGGAACGTGGAGTGAAGGGAAGTGGTGAGCTGTGTCCCTGTGGCAAGCCGATTGGGGGGTAGTTCGTTGGTGCGTAGTTCGGTGGGAAGTCGGCGAGCTTAGGGTGGGGTGGGCCGCCAACTGGGGAGCCGCGGGTGTAGTTGACAGATGGAGATTGGTACTGATCGCCATATGTAGAGCCGTGGGTGTAGTTGACAGGCGTAGGTTGGTGCGTGGCGCCGTAAGCTGGGTAGGTGGGTGCATATGCAGTAGCGGCTGGTGAAGGTTCCCAGATGCTGGAGTTGAGTAGTCCCTGTGTGCCATAACAGATCAGTGGATGTTTGCTGGTTAAGGCATATTGGAGTGACGTCACTCACCGTATACTCCTCTGAAGAGTCGACTTTCTGTGCCTAACAACGCGTCAGTGACCATCAACTAGGTATACAGCGTGATGGGAAGTCTTACCGTCGCATCAGCAGCCCCATTGCCGGGCGAGCTGGCAAGAAGCTTGGCTTCCTTCTCGGCCTTGTTCTTCGCGATGCGCTCGGCCACACGAGCCCTGATCTCCTCTTTGGTCTCAACGACCTTGACCCTCTTGGCACGCTGCTCGGCCTCCACGCTACCGGCAAGAGGATTACCAGTCTCTGCTATGTGCTGGGCCTCTCTCCTCTTGTAGTCGCGGATGGCGTCCTGGCGCCTCTCCTCCACCAAGTCCTCGGGAACGCCGATCATGCCGTAGATCTCGGGCTTCACTCCTTCCCGGCCTGGAATGGCGTTCTCGATGTGGTCGATTTGCTCCTTGTGCACATTCTGGACGTGGACCATGAGGCCACCAGCGGTGGAGAGACGCTTGGGGCAGTTGGGGCACTTGAAGTGCTTGGCCTTCTGGTGCGAGATGAGGATGGCCGTGTCGTCGAAGTCGCGCTCGCAGTAGTAGCACCACGGGCGCTCGAGCATGTCCTCAAGGGTCTGCAGCTTGCGCTTCTTGTTGGTAGCCATGGCGGCGGGTGCTTTGGTGGTGATCTGACGTGTCACTTCACAGAATTAGTAATTGATACTGTCATTGAATGACAGCGGCTTCTGGCAAGTGGCGGCACGGCAGTCGTCGACTGGCGTGTTGAGTCAGAAGAGTCGAGTGAGAGGAGGAGCTCGGAGGTTGGTGCTCGAATTCGGCGCAAGCGGCCCGCTCCGAGCTGAAGCCGACAGACCTCACCTTCACCAGAGCACTGAAACAACAATACATCTAAGCGATCATATACAATTTTCCACCGTGTTCGGACGAAGGAGGCTGGTAGAAAAAGTTCGTTTCATCAAACAGGCATGGTCCTGATCATCTCATTCATGAAAGCCTTAGAGCTAGAGGACGAGGACGACGACGAGGATGTTTGGCAGGAAGACAGCTCTCCCCTCGTCGGCAAGAATGTCACAACCTAAGAGTACCTTGTTACTATCCTCCAGCAACATAATCGGTCATATCTAATCCATCTAACCACAATTCCCTGCACGGCGCGGGACGGTGTTGACAGAAGCCTCTCCGACGCCGTTTCATCCCACCGTACATTGTCGTTGTTCGACTTCTGTCCTCAGAAACGGTATTTCGAGAGGGTTCAGCTGAGAGGCCAAATCCAAGTGATCGTCAGAAAGATTTCCGCTTTCGTTCGCACTCGCTCCCGCTCCTCTTTCCGTTCCTGGCTGTTCAATCGTTTGCCTGTATGGATCAGCGACATCTATGTCTGCGCCATTGCCAATGCCTCCCATCTCGTTGCTGCTCTACTCTCCGCTCCGTGTGGACAGCCATAGAGGGTCTCCCAGCAATGCCTCTCCGACATATGTATATATTGGACGCCCTTCAGCATGCCAGCGCCTGAACATTCAACCCAGGGAGACCAGACCAGATCACCAATCGAAATACCTGTATATCACGCAGAACACAGCACCCCCAACCCTTAACTCATGGCCAACGCCCTTAGCACGGGCGACTCCGTCGCAGCAGCAGCAGTCTTCGCTTCCATCTTCGCCATCCTCTCGCTCGCCAACACCTTCCGCCTCTTCCAGCACCGTGCTTGGTCCTGCATTCCCTTCGTCGTCGGCGGGACCATGGAAACCACTGGCTACATCACGCGCGCCCTGGGCAGCACCAATCCCTCCTCCACCCCCCTGAAGATCGTGCAGGTGCTCTGCATCCTTCTCGCGCCCGTTCTCTTTGCTGCGGCCATATACATGACGTTGGATCGTGTCGTTCGCGCAACAGCCGGCGAGAGATACTCGATGCTGCGGTCCACCTGGATCACGAAGATCTTCGTCGGCAGCGATGTGATGTGCTTCGTGACCCAGGCCATCGGCGCCGGCGTCATCGCTGCTGGCGGGTCTACAGCTCTCGGCGGCAACATCGTGCTCGGTGGTCTGATCCTGCAGATCGTTGTTTTTGCGTTCTTCGTCTGCGTGGGAGCGGTGTTCCATCTGCGGCTGCGCCAGCATCCTAATAGGCTGTCCGAGAGGGTCCGATGGGTACACCATATGGTCACGCTGTACGTGATGAGCATTGCCATCACTTCGAGGAATGTGTATCGCGTGGTGGAGTCTTGCATGGGCGGTAAGCACGTTCTCGTTAGGTTTGCGCGACTTTCGCTGATCTGTTGATAGCCGACGGCTACATTATGAGCCACGAATGGACGCTGTACGTCTTCGACGCAGCGATGATGGTGGGTGTCCTGAGTGTCAGTATCCGGAACTACAGCTTGTTCAAGAAAGGTTATGAAACGTGCAAGCAGGGAGAGCAGATTGACGTGGATGAGTACGCTCAGTTACCTGCTTGATCTGACAGCTGTTCTCCATCCGGAGCAGGGGGTTGTATAGAGAGATACTGCTGTACATGAGCACCAGAGAACTCTGGAGGGCGGAGAGGCGACGCGCCGGCCACGGCTGGCAACATCCTTGTGTTGGGCACGTAGAAAGTTGGAAGGTGTGGCACTGATCCGATTGCTGGCGTTACATGCAGTATAGACAGTAGCACAACGTATTTTGTAGACATTGATATCGCGTTTCGATAATGCGACTGCGCCTACTCAGCCGCACTCGGAAGAGGAAAACACAAATTGCCGCGCCACGAGGTTGCTCATATAAAGCATCGCGAAGACCAGCAGTGTATCGGATGCTGCGATTGCACTCTGTGGTGCGCATACATGAAAAGTGAAACTCTCACCTTGAAAATGCGCAACAGGCCCCACAAGAAAACCAGGACGGGATGCCTCGCATGCAAGCGTCGCCGCGTCAAATGCGACGAAACCAAACCGAGGTGTTCCAATTGTCGAGACCGCACGGAGACCTGCCAGTACCCCGACCAATGCGTGGCATCAGCCTCGCTCCAAGGCAGGCGGCAGCTGGAGCTTCAGCTAACGCACCAGTGGTGTACTGAGACCTGCGGGAGTTTCACGTCGAAGCAGGTACTCCTCCTTCGCGACCATGCCGTTCAAGCAGCCGGGAGCCACGTTTTCTTGATGGACGCGATATTCGGGCTTGCAGCTGCTCATTTGGCAAGCAAAACTGTGCCAGCATCGGGTATGCTTCTTCAAGCGTCCCTACGGTATCATACGGACGCCGTAGCCGCACTACAAGGTGCGGTAGAAACATCGGACTTGGAGGTGGTCTTCCTGGCTTCCATCTTGACCATGGCGACAGCAGTGGTCTTGCCGTTGCTGCATGGAGAGAGCACAGCACAGTGTTTGCTGCATATTCAGGACTTCCTCAAAGGTGTCTGGACCATTATCGACATGAATCCCGACGCTTTCCGTAAGGGACCTTGCGCGAGCATGTTTGGCCAGACTTCGCAGCAGGAGTGTACCGCCTCTGCAGACGACATATTGGCGATACGCCGGCTACGTGATCTCGGAGATACGTATGACGCTGGTGGTCAGATGTATGACGATATCATCAACGAGCTCGAGCTGTGCTTTACGTTGAACCACAAGCGGGCCATTAGCTGGGTGAGCAAAGTTGGAGCAGGATTCATCGACGCGGTGTGCATCGGTGAGCCGTACGCGATGCTGATCCTTCTTCACTAGGCTATGGCGCTCTATCGACTGGACGAGATGTGGTGGGCCAAGTATGCCGGGCAGGCATTGGTAGAAGAGCTGACGAAGGCCAGCCCTCGGCTTCAAGACGAAGCTTGGATAGGTGCGACGTTGTGGGCGAGGGACCAAGTGACAGTTTCGAGATCGGGTGTGGCCTTTCCATGGGAAACACCTGGCAGACAATGCCACGTTCTGGAAAGGTGATGGGAAGGTCGGCGCCAAAGAAGTGTAGCGCAGACATAACTAAGGTACTGTACTTTTAGGAAGGATTATTGGCTGATTCGCGGTTCGAGACATGATGAACGCGTCTGTTGATTGTTTGGTGTATCTTGGTCGTAATCTGGCCGACAAGTGTTCTTGAAGAGACTTCGTGACATACCTACCTGCAGGTTTGATGGTAGGAGGTGAATTCGCAGTTGCCGTGTATATTCTCCAGGCAAAAGCTTGGACCTCAGTCACCTCCTCACGCTATTGACGAACCTCGCTCGATAGTGCCTGACTTCGTGCAAGGTTATGTACGGCATCGCTACTGTAAATGAGAAGACGGCATATGAAAAGATGTTCGAAGTCTGCAGAAGCAATTGCAATTCTAGAAGCTAGTACACAGCTCCACAACTAAGCAAAGAGAAGCCACACTCATGGCAGCAATGTAATCGAACATCTGCTGCGCCATTCCACCCTTAACACATCCCATAAGCGGCTATCGTCAGCTCGCTGGTCATCACCTTGAAACGCCGCAACACCTCATCGAGCGCCATGCCTCAAATCTACTGTGGCAAGCTCGGGTAGCTGACAACTTGATCGGCATCCGCCATCTTCTCTTCAACCATCTTGGCAAGCTCGGCGGCGGTGCTGGACCCGCGCCTCTCCTCCTTCACGGCACCAGCACGCTCGTCGTCCTCGTACTCGTGGTTCTTCAACCGGTCGCCGACCCACTTCTTGAGCGCCTCGATCACGCGGATGTTCTCGACCCACTCCTCTTGACGCTTGTCGTCTGCGCCTTCGGAGCCGGAGCCGGTGGGAGACCTCTCGTCCTCGCCACGGAGAGCAGGGTCAATGCTACTGATGCCCTTGCTCTTCGAGCGCTTGTCAGAGGCCTTCGGTGTGCGTGAGCCGTCGTCGAAGTCGGCCATCTCGGTATCTGCTCCAGGAGCTTGGCGCTGGAGGCGGCCACCGCTGTAGCGACGGCCGTCGAGACCTTCGAACCCGGAGGCGAGACCAGAGGCAGGAGCAGAAGTGGTGGTTGGGTAGCCAGCACCAAGGTCAGACATGCCGGTGACAGCAGGCAGATTTGGGTAGCCGAGAGAGCCGAGGCTGGACCTGCTGTGGGTGCTCATTGGAGAGTGACCGGAGGTGGCGTAGGAGGATTCAGATGATGCTCCTGGCGTAAGTGCTGGCGTGTCCATGGAAGTCGAGGTCGAGCCGGCCATGCCCATAGCGCTGCTCATCGCGTGTAGAGCACCAGCACCGCTGCTGTTGCCGCCGTAGCTTGGTGGGCTATTGCTTGAGCGATAACCCCCCTGGTGGTTGCTGAAGCCCATGTCGCCGGTGTGCATAGCGTGGATACCAGGCTGCTGGATGCCAGCTGCGGCGGAGTGGTTGCTGGTCTCGTAAACTGTCGCCTGCAGCTGCTCGAGGAAGCGGTCGATGTCGTGGAGGTCAGTCTTAGTGCGAGCGTTTGGCAAAGGGAGCGAGTAGCCTTGAGACGCTAACGACACACCTCCACCGCCACCACCCATGTTGCCTCCCTGAGTGAAGGACTCGAGCAGGCTTGCAGTGTTGTTGTAGTTGCTGTAGTTTCCGGTTGGCTGGCTGTAGCCGGTGTTGTAGCCGTTGCCGACAGGAAGTGGCAGAGCGTTGCTGTGGAGCCTCTGGCCAACGTCATAGTACGCACCCGGGTCGATCGCGCGGCGCTTGATGTCACCTAGGAAGTCGTTGAGAGCTTCGATCGCACGGCGACGGGTATCCATGCTCTGGATCTCTTGCACGTTGCTGTTCGGGTAGTTGACGGAGCCGTACCCGGCATACTGGCCGTTGCCAGCTGGTTGTGGGTAGCCGTTGGCGCCGTTGCTCATGGCAGGGTTGTACGCAGGGTATGGGTTGCCCATGCCACCATCGTGCTGAGTTGGGGAGTAACCGTACGCTGAATAAAGGTTAGGATCAGGCCGATTCGAGTCTGAGAGCGGGTAAGTTGCTGCACACTCACGTTTGCCATTCTGCATGCCCATACCTCCTGCGCCACCCATGCTGACAACCCTGTTGCCTTGCGAGGGCGAGTTCATCAACACGCTATCGTCGGCATGTGTCTTGACATGCTTCTTCAGATCTTGCGGGCGCTTGAACGCCTTCCCGCAGAAGTCGCATTTGTGTGGCTTCAGCGGTACGTGAACGCGGATGTGTGAGGTGATGTGGTCGCGTTTGACGGTGGTGGTGCGGCAGGCGCCCCACTGGCAGGTCAGGTTGAGATTGTTGGTGCTCTTGCGCCCGACATGGCGCTCGCAGACATGGTCCTGGTGGCGCGTGTTAGCGACAGCGATACGGCGGGCGTGTAGTGTTTGTGAGTACTTACATAGAGGAGCTCGGCTGTGTCGCATCGCTCGCCGCAACCCTGCCACTGGCAGGTCAAGTTGTCGACGGCGCTGCTGTGCACGCTCTGGACTGGCTGCACCGGCGGCGATGCTTGCGCGAGCTGGTTCTGTTGCTGTTGTGTGGCGGCCTGGACGGCTTGCGCGACGGTTTGAGGAGTCGCAGGATCCATCTGATGGATCTCTCTTGGCTTCGATATGGCTTGGCAGAGACTTCAAGATAGACTGAGGGCAAGGTAGCCTCTCGGGGAAGAGAAGACGTGATTACAAACGCAAGCTGCGCGTGCTCTCTGAGTCGCAAGTGAATAAATGTAGTGTCACAGGCGTGAATGATGGCTCACCGCCGTTGTGTTTCCAAGAAAGTCGTGAACGGAGTAACGGAGAGGAATTCTGGGCATCAAGCGGAAACGGGGTACCTGGGCGTCTTAAGAAAACAGCGACGGCCAGTAAGGTCCGCGTTCGCCCGTTTGAAAGCAGCTGCGGGGCACTGCCACAACGTGAAGGAAGACTACCGCAGCACGTCTTGCCCTTGCCATCTCCCTACCGCTCAACTGGTTGGTCCATCATCGTTCTCCTGCCTTGGCGCTGCCACTTGGCGTAATGCCAAGTCGTCTAAACTGCGGCCCATCAAAAGTGAGTGACTTTGTCTGTTTGTCGGACCACCAACTTCGATTCATACACTGCCAGCATCGATCTCGAACCACCGAAAGAAACGCAGTATGATTGCGAGGAATGTCCTCTTCCTGTTTCCTACTTCATTCTCGCTAGATTCATCTCCTATGTCCCTCTCACAGAAGTACACACCTTCCCTGGTCTGCTAGATACCACATTACCAGTCCGAACTATACGACGCACGCCAAGCAGGACTATGTTGAAAAGGTTCTTGGCACGGAGAGAGCGGACCATCCAAGCTGCCCAAGATTTCCGCTCAAAGGCCAAGTCGGATCTCCGCCAGCATTTTCGCCAAGTTACCCTCCTCTTCAATAAAGCAAGAGTCATGAAAGTTCGATGTCATCGCTCGGCCGCGTGGCCTGGAACCACTGTGTCCACGTGGGCCAGGACGATATGCTTTCGTGGAGTCCGGAATTCAGCTTGCTCGTCGAACTTTCGGAGGTCTGGACGTGTAGTGATGTATTGACAGTGAGTTCAGATGGTTTTGTACTTTAGGCGAGCGAGAGAGACTTTCTGACGCAGCTTATGGTTGCGCTGATGTCCTTCTCCGTGTCAGAGTGCTACAACGTTCTACTGTAAGTATAGAAGAGAGCACATCAGTAATACGTATACCTCGGATAGCCATCGCTACCTATGTTTTAGCTGGGCACGCTCAACTCTGAATGAGACCTGCTGTTTATCAATATCATGGCATACTTGATTGCGATCCGAGTACAGTCTCCAAAACGCCATCAGACTCGCAAGAAACCGGCAGGCTATTGAGCAAAAGAAGTAGCAGAACCGTACTACGAGAGTCGTGGGATTTGTCGAGAACGTATCTCCTACCTAGAAGCTATCGAGGGCGGAACAGTATCCTCCTATGTAGCCACAGAGCGGCTATGGGCATACCGACGAGTGTAGTAGCCTGTAGCAGAATCCAATCTTTCGACGACCTTGCGAAAACTACTTGATCCACTGAGTTCCATGCCGAAGAGGAATTTTCCTCGTGCATGTGTCAATCAAATCCTCTCGAGAAGTCGTTGTGACATCGTTCGCAAGTCCTGTCTCATAACCATGCACATACCATTGAAGGCACAGCTTCAGAGGTCGGTACCTTTTGATATCTCCATGTTCGGTTGAGTAACCAGTCTCTCCCAAAACACGGAAACAGCAGTTTAAACGCTGACACACTCAGCCGGCCTCCCAGCTCAACTCCGAGAACACGACCATAGCGGTTGGCAAGGTCGATCAGTTGTTGAGCCAGCATGTTCTCGGGGAGTCTGGCAGGCCCTTCGGTAAAGCCTTCGTCATGCACATCGAGGATATGATGACCATTAACGGCAGAAGCTCGCTGCTCACGATTCGGATGATCTTGTCGCCTGGTCCTCCACCGTCCGGTACGAGTGTAAGCCGAAGGTACTCATCTCGATTTCAACTTCTTCTCAAAATCCTCCCAGAACTTTTTACACGCAACATGCATGTTCAGCCCTTGAACCCACCACTCCCCAAAGCTATCCTCAACCTCCAAATCAACTCTAGCAACCCTCTCTTCCCTCCTCAGTCCGCAGAGCGCGCACGCATGTACAGCTGTCACGCCTCCTTCCGACGGCTTCAGCGTTTTCACAGGCATCTGCTCCGCTATCTCCGGCACCGGTGGCAGCTTCGGTAACCCTGGCGCAGCAGAAGCCGCCGTGACGGCAGTCCGAAGCTTTCCAACCTGTCCCTTCCAGAGCCGCAGGACATCGACGACTTCTCTATCCTCCTTGGCGACTTCAGTCTTGTCCAAGCCGGTCAGCTTCATGCCGCCCTTTCCACCAGCGGCTGCGGGACCGATACGCATGCTTTGCGAGAGGCGTTGGTCACGCTTCCAGCGGAGTTTGCGGCCGGCAATGATGTGTGCCAGGACGGTGCAGTGGCCAAGATAGCCTCTTAGGAACTGGTGGCTTGCAGGGTGTGCGAGGAGAGCCTGGCGTTGCTTGAGCTCTAGCTTCGCCATTGTGTCGAAGAGGGCGTCGTCGGCGGACGAGAAGAGTGGCGGGAATAGAGATAGGAGTAGTATTGGGGGCGGTACGTTGCTTGGTGGGACTAGATCTGGTTGACCGGCGGGTTCTGCAGATCGAGTGTTCCTACAAGATGTTGAAGTTGGCCTTCCGCTCGCCGAAGCTGTTGGTGACTGAGGTACCGAGGTTTCGAAATCGTCCCATGAGTCGTCCTCTAGCTTTGTTTCTTGTGAGGCGATTGTAGACGAAGGGAGATCATGTGGCTTGCCTTGCTTGCGCCTCTCTGGCGAAGTCTTGTAGTTCGAGCTACCATTGATACCATTAGTAGACTTTGGTGCTTCTTCTAAGCCCAGGAGATCCATCGCAGGCATGACGACCTGCTGCTGAGTTGTACTGCTTTTCGAGATCGAAGTACTATGAGTAGTAGGTTCATTCCAGTCCTCAAAGTCTCCGAAGTCATCGTCTTCCGCTGCGTGCTCGCTAACGTTGTCGGCATCAAACAAGACCTCAGCATTCCGGCTTGCAGGAGCGTAACCCGACTTCTTCTTCAGCTTGTTCGGCTGATGCTTAACTTCCACCCTTCGGACAGGCTTAGCTTCAACCTTTGGGATAGGCTTAGATTGCGGTAGCTTAACACTTTGAGTCCTTGCATGTGCAGCCTCCTGCTCGGCAATAATGCGTTTCGAGTACGCCATAGCCGCCTCCGGGTTACTGGCCAGGTCGCCGAGCTCGTCCGCGCCTGCGTCATACTCATCATCGCCAGCCTCAAACAGGAGATCCATGTGGTCGGCGAATGGATGTCGGCCGGTCTCCGCCTGTTTTGCAGCAGGCTCGGCAGGTTGTGAAGGACGTGGTGCCTTCGGTAGGTAATGTGTTTTTCGAGAACTGGGCACAGGTCCGGAAGGAACCTCGGAGCGTCTTTCAGATGCATCGTTGCCTGGTTTGCTTTGACCTTGGGGAAGTTCTCGGCCTTGAGGGGATGTTAATGTAGGCACAGAGGCGTCCTCGAAGTCTCCAAAGTCGTCATCATCTTCGTCGGTCTGGCTCGTGAATGCTTTTTGCGACTCTTCTGCTACTGTGACATTGTTTCCAAGAGATGGGGTGTTCGTCCAATCGCCGTTGAAGTTCGATGGCTTCTGGTAAATAGTTCCTGGTCCCGATTGTGACTGTTTCGATTCGAGATCTTTGCTGATCGAAGCGGTTTCAAAAGCTGCAAATAGATCGTGAGACATGATGCTCCTCCAGCATTAGAGAGTGGCTTTCGCAGGAGGATATGAGCCAGGTCAAGGTATTTGGTGGAGGTGTTGATGTTGCCTCTTCAGCCCTACGAGAGTTTGCTCCTTCTAGATTCGGCTAGTCGTACATGCACTTCCTGCAACATTGAAGCTTCACTTCTAAGGACTACAACACACACCATCGACTGTTCGCATATGCTCTCGACTGGTTATCGTACGGCATCATCAACATGTCTGCGATGCCAGCTACGGCGGGTCGTCTTTCCGGGACGATGTCGCCGCCTTCTACCATTAACCCCGTATCCCCATGAGAGGTGCTTTGCGGTATCGAGTCGTCAATGTCGCAAAGCAGCGGAAAACTATGGCGAAGAAGGAGAGGCAGAGCACCACAGTGGGGATAGAGTGTCCGAATACCCACTTGGTCGGATCATTGGCAAACCCGGCCGGCGACAGCGCGAAACCTCCCAGCTATTGAAGTCGACGGCGATGGGCAAGCCTTTCGAGGTTACGATCATGCATGATGTACCCGAACCGAAGAAGAAGAAGGCGCCATTGCAAGGAAGGGTCAGCGAGATGTCCAACGGCAGTGCTGGACAGCTTGCCGCTGCTATTGTATCGTCTCCAACGCACTCGAGCAAAGAGGAGGTCATTGAGTCCATTGAGTCATTACGGCCGGATACAACCATGCTCGAAGACCATCAATACAAGACACTGTCTAGGGCTCTGGATCAGGCGTACAACACGAAACAGCTGTCCCTGTACTTGAAAGAGAGCTTGCAGTTTTCCAGCATTGACGCTGATACCATCCATATTGTGCCCAAGACGACAGTCACCCGTAAGGGAGGGATGCAGAGATTGCCCTGGCGAGCCGGTTCAACTGCTCTCAGCGAGCGCCACAGCAAGGGCGAGGTCATTGCAAAAAGCGACGTTGGGAGAAGCAAAGCAGCTGTGATCGCTCAAGTCCTGCGGTTCGCATGGAATCTGACAAATGTCACTGAGTGGCAATACGTCGGCGAGCTCGAGGTCAAGCTGGAAGGCTGGCAGCTGGCGTACCTCTTCGACCTCTCGAGCACAGAATCGAACGAGCCAATGCATCAGACCTTCATAGACACCACCGCTCTCCGTGAAAACTCGGAGATCCGTGCTTATCTGCCAGACAATGTTATGCGCATCACAGCGCGACTTATGGATGCTGAGAGTATAGCAGATCAGATTGAGCAGAACATACACAAGCTCCCAAGGCTCATGATGGACTTGACTAAATTTGGGCCTTTATTTGGCCAAACGGGTCGACCGCGCAGTGTTGCACAGTTCTTGGAATCGAAGCCTTGTGTTGACGTGAGTCGTAGGACCGCAACAGTCTTCGAGGTAGTCGAGGGCATAACCATCGTCGTCCACGGAGGCTCTAGCATCGGTTTGCGTACCGCCAGGCGAATGCTTCTCTCCTTGCTCGACCTCTCTTCGGCAAGCACTATTCAGACACTTCAACCACACTATACTTATGGTGATACGCCGCCCAACCAATCCGAGCGGACACAATCGCTTGCGCCCGAGTACGATCGCGCAGACTTACACTTCCGATACCGCGACCTTGAATTAGCCCGGCTAGTCACCGCCAAACATCGCACGACGTCCAAGCATACGATTTTGAATGACAGCGCAGCTGACTCCTCCCGTGCTTCGCTGATACCCACGAGCATGTCACCCTCACCCAATGCCGCGATGGAACGCCGGGATAGTAACATGGGAGCTCGCCAGCTGGCTGGACATCTGACAAGCCTGGAGTCCCTTACGCCGAACAGCGACACGTTAGCTGATGTAAGCTCGGAGTTGTGGTCATACTCATCGCCGCTCAAGCCTTCACCGTGGCGAGTCCAGCTCTGCAGACTGCTGCGCCTGGCTACCGAAGAAAACATGGATCAGCTCTCCGAGGAGACGCCGATACCTTCCGGCAACAGCTCTTCTACCGATAGTGCGCTCGAGAATACAGCCCACCCAATTGTCCACTCGAGGACGCCGCATGCAGCTGCGCTGTTGTCGTACTTCTCCGTACGGAGGTCGAGGCTAGCAGGAAGCAACCAAGTGGGCGATGTTTCGAGTGATGCGGACGCGTATCCTCCGTTCCTCGTAGCGCATTTCATGCCCTCTCCGTTCACAGCAATCGACCTGGGAACCTGGCGATCTCTTCCAAGCATCGAGGTGTACTACAAATCTACGCGAGATATCCAGCCCACACGAGTTGTGGCGAAGTTCCACAATCAAGAGGTGCGGGTACCTCTACCTGACGAAGCTGTGGACCTTCGCTTTGTGCGAGATATTGTAATACAGCTAAGGTCGATCCAGGACTTTGACAGGCTGGGGCTTGCACGATTCACGCAGTCGTTGAGCGAAGCTGCCGGCAGAGGAGAGCCCATGGAAGAACCGGTCTCAATCGTCCAGATCAAACTACCTGCTTGGATGGACAAGATGGACGCTGGAGACGGAGTCCGCAACGCGAGGGAGGAGCGCGATGTAGACATCGAATACATATTCGACCGTTTCGAGCTCACATCCTCCACAAGCTTTCCTCGTTATCCGAACGATGTGGCACCCCTTGAGAGTTTCGACCCGATGTTGAAACAGACCCTGGACAATATGGATACTGGAACGTCAATGAGATACACGGACATCGAAGGCGACTACTTGGACGGCTCGAGGAGCGAACTTGTCTTCCGGAACCCTCTCAACGCTTCTCGTTGGCAGAAGTCGGACTCGCGTACCGCACTTGCTAGGTCTCAGGGAAGGGGACGAAGGATTGGGCCGGATAATGCCGAGGATAAGCAGATTATCAACGACGGTGAGCGCGCAGGTACGTTGAATCTGGTTGAGACTGCGTTTGGGTTGGCACAGGCGATCTCGAGGTTTGCATGTGGAGAGTTGAAGCCGGCTTGGGGGAGTGGTGATGATGGTGGACGCATATCCACCCCAGCACGATAGGCTGCGGGCAAGATATATGGCAGTATACCTATAGGAGGATGACAAAACGTAGAGATTCGGCGAGAATGTTACTTCGCTTGATTCCAACTGCGACAGTTCATCATCTCGAAGATAGTAACGTCGTCTTCGAGACGACAGCTTGTCGAACAGTGGCATATCGAGACATCACTTCCGTCGAGAGTCTTGGGTTCCCTGAGTCCTCGACTGCCACCTGTTTTGCTCAGCAGCCTGATGACGAGGCCAGCTCATCAACGAGTAGGCGGAGCTGACTCCGGCGCTCTCATGAGGGTCCGGTTGTTTGGGAATACTGTAAAAACATGCATATGAACGCACGTGTGCCCATAGTCCTCCTGAAAGCATCTCGTGCAAATGACACCGGTTGTGGAGCAGGAATGTGGAAGTCGAGAGTGTTCTCAACGGATCTGATTCCACGATTTGCTACTATGCGACCAGATATCTCCTCGAAGACGATATTGCTCAGCGCGAGAAGGATGATCGTTGTTCTTGGGATCGATATATCCCGTCCATTCTGAGGCTCTCCTTGAGTCCAATACTTCCTCGTGCTACTGTACTGCTTGATACTGTAATCCTATTTCAGCTGAAGTCTAGAGTCACTCATATTTGCCACTCAGGTAGTCATCCTGTGACGCTGCGGTTGCCCCACGCGAAAGCACGCTTGGACCAAGCCCCACCACGCACTCTTCAAAAAGGTTTTCTTCCTCGCGCTCCTCTTGACCAAATTGTCCCTCATACCGACGTGCACTCTGATACACACATTCAGTCCGCCGCGTCATCTGAGGTACAGCTCCTCCTTCCATCTATACCAAGTACATACCACTGACAACGGCGCCAGAAACTCAATCTTTCAGTACTCCCGACACTTCCTGAAAACACACCACAACACACCAGAACACCTTCACCATGGGGTATGTGGACAGGACTCCACATCACCACGCAAGAGCAGCAGCTGACAGCAGTACACAGTAAGGACAAGGTTCATATCAACGTCGTCGTTATCGGCCACGTCGACTCCGGCAAGTCGACCACCACCGGCCGTAAGTCCTCACTCCAATGCGCCCGTTAGAAACGCACATGGCTCACACGTTCACAGACTTGATCTACAAGTGCGGCGGTATCGACAAGCGTACCATCGAGAAGTTCGAGAAGGTGAGTGGCACACAATAAACATCGCTGTCGCTTGCACATGCAAAATCACTCTTATCGCTGGTGGGCTGGCGGGGCAGAAATTCCTTGGTGGGGTTTGGTGAAGGAATTTCGCCGTCGAGTCACACCATGGCTTCACCTCACTTCACCACATGCAATGCAGTGACAGCGATATTCCTCATTGCATGCGAACAATTACTGATTCTTCGCCTCACAGGAAGCCGCTGAGTTGGGCAAAGGCTCCTTCAAGTACGCATGGGTGCTTGACAAGCTGAAGGCCGAGCGTGAGCGTGGTATCACGATCGACATTGCCCTCTGGAAGTTCGAGACCCCCAAGTACTATGTCACCGTCATTGACGCCCCCGGCCATCGCGATTTCATCAAGAACATGATCACTGGTACCTCCCAGGCTGATTGCGCCATTCTCATCATCGCCGCCGGCACTGGTGAGTTCGAGGCCGGTATCTCCAAGGATGGCCAGACTCGTGAGCACGCCCTGCTTGCCTACACCCTGGGTGTGAAGCAGCTCATCGTCGCCATCAACAAGATGGACACCACCAAGTGGTCCGAGGACCGCTTCAACGAGATCATCAAGGAGACCTCTTCCTTCATCAAGAAGGTCGGCTACAACCCCAAGGGTGTGCCATTCGTCCCGATCTCCGGCTTCAACGGTGACAACATGATTGATGTGTCGCCCAACGCCCCGTGGTACAAGGGATGGGAGAAGGAGACCAAGACCAAGACCACCGGCAAGACCCTCCTGGAGGCCATCGACGCCATCGACCAGCCATCCCGTCCATCCGACAAGCCTCTCCGTCTCCCTCTCCAGGATGTGTACAAGATCGGCGGTATTGGCACGGTTCCCGTCGGCCGTGTCGAGACTGGTGTGATCAAGTCCGGCATGGTCGTCACCTTCGCCCCGGCTGGTGTCACCACCGAAGTCAAGTCCGTCGAGATGCACCACGAGCAGCTTGTTGAGGGTCTTCCTGGCGACAACGTCGGCTTCAACGTCAAGAACGTCTCTGTCAAGGAGATTCGTCGTGGCAACGTCGCCGGTGACTCCAAGAACGACCCACCGAAGGGCTGCGAGTCCTTCAACGCTCAGGTCATCGTTCTCAACCACCCGGGTCAGGTTGGTGCCGGCTACGCGCCAGTGCTCGACTGCCATACCGCCCACATCGCCTGCAAGTTCTCTGAGCTGCTCGAGAAGATCGATCGCCGCACTGGCAAATCCATCGAGAACGGACCCAAGTTCATCAGTGAGCAGAAAATCAAATCCCCATCCTCTAATCGTCTGCTAATGTCCGCCTTCAGAGTCTGGTGACGCCGCCATCGTCAAGATGATTCCGTCCAAGCCCATGTGCGTTGAGGCCTTCACCGAGTACCCACCGCTTGGTCGCTTCGCCGTCCGTGACATGAGGCAGACCGTTGCTGTCGGTGTCATCAAGAGCGCAAGTACCCTCCATCTCAGCGTGCTCACAGCAATAACTAACATCTTCACAGGTTGTCAAGGCTGATAAGCAGGGCGCTGGCAAGGTCACGAAGGTTCGCGGTTACAGGCACTCCTTGTACACAATACATGCTAACCTCCCTCTCAGGCCGCCGTCAAGGCATCCAAGAAATAAGCGCGTGTGTGCGGTACCTGCTTTTGCATCTTTCAAAAGCTGTTGTTTGTGGGCGACCATGGGTGTTTGAGCGTCTTCCATTCTTCTCTTGCATGGGATAGAAGCGGGCCGTTCTTCCCTGTCTTGCCTCGACAATACCCACTTCACCACTTGTTTTGAGCGACTTCGACACAACACATGCATAGGTCTTGGCCGATTGGGCCTCTGCGTGCTTCTACTCACCACCTTCTCGACACCAACGGCCAGCACACCTTTCCTTTTGTATGATGCATGGAACGAGATCATGAAGCGAAGACGGAATGGCTGCGGAAAGGCTGTAGCGACTCCAAAAGCTGTACTGCTTGTAGCTTAGATTTCTGCGAGATGCAGCGATAGATGACGAATGGATGTTGTCTACGTGAACCACTACTTCTTTCTTCCTTCCGTGCCTGTCGTCAGCGTGATAGACACACCAGTCTCCATGCTTCTAACTGTGACCTGCTCCTGGAGAGGGCAGGACTACGTTGAGGCGTCTGTAGGAAATGGGAAGAAGCGACCCAAACGAATTGACCTCCTACGGAATGCAATCTCCCAAACCAAAGCCATCTCCTCCCAATGGACCGGCCAGCGCTGGTGCATACTCGTGAGCAGTCATTGCGAGATCTTCGAGAACGTCGAGAAGGTAGACGCGGCCACCATCTCCTCTCGAAGCCAGCCAGGCCCATGAGGGAGTTTGTCGCAACGTTCTCCAAGTTCCAAGCCACAGGACATGACCTCGACGGGCTCGTGGATGTATTCTACCGAGAATAATTGAACGAGCCCTAGCGCAGTCAAACTTGTGACCAATCATATTGTTCGAGGCACGAGGCACGAGGCACAACTTCTGGTATACGGCGACTACGGACCTGGTCTTCCTGTCCTCGTCGAGAACCCCATCAATGCCACCACACCCCGACGCCATCGCCGACTGCGTGCTCAATGCTTTCCATGCACTACCTGCGAAGTTCAAGCCGAGGACTTTGGCGGATGGGAGGAGGGAATGGGTGCCGTTGGCTGGTATTGTCTTGAGTAGAGGAATGCCCACCCTGGCGCAGTACCAGTACTGGCGACCTGCTAATGCTCGGAGCTGGTAGAGAAGATGCCTTGACTGCATCACACCACGACTCGCCAACAAAATCGAATGACAGCATACCGAAGCTCACATGCGCTGCCCTCGCCACTGGCATGAAATGCCTTCCTCAGAACAAGCTCGGACAAGCGAAGGGCAATGTGTTGCATGACTGGCACGCTGAGGTGTTGGCTATCCGGGCTTTCAACCGGTTCTTGCTGGACGAGTGTGCGGATCTGGCTAGAAAGGGCTTCAAAGAGACGGACACCGGCGTGTGGGTCAGATGGAGACGAAGGCAGAAAGACAACGAGCAGTCTGTCAGCTCACACAACAAGGACGTGCAACAGCCGCCTTTCGAGCTACACGACGACGTGAGCATCCATATGTATTGCTCCGAAGCGCCGTGCGGAGATGCATCGATGGAGCTTACGATGGCGGAGCAGGAGGATAGCACACCTTGGCCAACCGATGCACAATCTCCTGCTATCAACGGCGACCTGCTCGGACGCGGCCACTTCGACCAACTAGGCATCGTGCGCCGGAAACCTGCTCGCCCGGACGCGCCTCTCACCCTGAGTAAGAGCTGCAGCGATAAGCTGGCCATGACACAGTGCACGAGCCTGCTTTCTGCTCTGACGAGCCAGCTTGTGTGGCCTGGGAATGTCTACTTGGACACTGTGGTGCTGCCGGTGTCGCAGTGCGTACGGACGGCTGTGGAGAGAGCTTTCGGACCTCTGGGCAGGATGGAAGCCACGACAGACCCGGACGCTGCTACACGGAAACGCTGGGGAGAGGGTGGATATGCGTTCAAGCCATTCAATGTCACAACTACGGCGCGAGAGTTCGACTATAGCAAACGCTCAAGTCCAGCAGCCGATCCGGTACCCAGCAATTTGTCGGCGCTCTCAACGCCGCACAGCCAGGAGAACCTTATCAACGGCGTCCTGCAGGGACGGAAACAGTTCGATCCCAGGGGAGCTAGTTGCGCGAGTAGGAGGGAGATGTGGAAGGCTGTAGCCGATGTGACAGCAGCTGCTGATCCGGATCGGTCGGATGCAACGAGGACGTCTACTTATGATGAGATGAAGATGAGTACGATGATGGGAGCTAGGGAGAGAGTGAAGAGCGATGTTAGGGAGCTGTCGCTGAAGGGCTGGGTGCGCAATGTTGGGGATGGGGAGTGGAGGCTTGAGGATGATTGATATCAGGTCTGGTTGATATCAAGTCTCATTGCTTCGGGCTAAGGCTTCTAGCAGCTGCCTATAAAACTCGCGACTACTGGTGCCCTGAGGCTCTTCGTCCAAGCACGTCCGCGCCTCTGCCTTCTTCGGCACCTCATCGTACAATCTCCTTGCTACTTCCCGCACGATCTACCTCTCAGCATCGCCAGCAGCCTACCGAACAAGTCGTCGATGCGGAGAGGCATGTGTCAAGGACCCTAGACACTTGTCTCCGTCTCAATGCCTCTTCCAAGCACAATTTCGTGCGTCAGTGATGGGAACGGAAGCATCGCGAACCTTGCCCGCTATGCTGAAGGAATCCAACAGTTGGGCAAACACTGATGTATCTGCCGTTTGGAGCGCTCATTCAGATCCGGTCGAGGCGAGGACTCTATCGCAGTTGGCTGTATACGAGGGCCTGAATGATGACGAGGTTGTGCTCTATTCGATGCGTTCCGGTTGACAATGGGCTCGAAGAGGCTGATCCTTGCACGAGGGCACATTGACCAGCCACCTCTGGCGTGCCTCAGCCTCTTGTCGCTGTTAAGAAGGCTTCCTACCCTCCAGAAGTGATCGAAATATGAACGAGTCGTCCCTGCCTGTCATCGGCCTTCATATCTTCTCCTGCCTGGGAAAGACGAACAAGCCGTTGCTCGCGCACACGACCTTGCCATCTCCATTCTCCATGACGGCTTTCACCCACACCTTCCTTCCAGAGAGCTCCGTAATCCAGGCCCGCAAGAGTACGACACACGGGGTAGAAACCGGTGCCTTGAAGTCAACAGTGAGAGTAGCTGTCGCAGGCGGCTCTGGCTGTGGATGCGAGTGGTGCGAGATGCTTCCGCTGATCTGGTCGAGCACAAGAGTGTTGAAGCCACCATGCGCCCTACCAGCTCTGCCGTCGACATCGGAGCCGCAGGATAGCAGCCAACATTCTTCAAGGTGGTTAATCGCATCCGGCTCCTGGCTGGGGCGATTGAAGGAAAGATGTGCACGTATGCCGTCCGGTGTACCCAGAGTCCTCTCGAACATGGCGTTCGTCACTGTGCCACCGAGATACGGTCGAGGGACCTGCACTGTCCATTCCTTCTGTGGGTTGGCGAGTAGTCTTTCGATCCACGGAAGCTGGAAGTCGGGGTGTTTGGCCACTTCGTCTGGGCCAGCAGTCTTTTGCTGCTTGCTGACAATCGACATGGTCTCGTCTCAGCGATCTCCAGACCGCATGTAAGCCTAAGGGTGTTGCATGTCTGGGTTGTATCTGCTCCTATAGGGTAAGAGTGAAGTGTCTTTTCGGCTTTCGGTCACCATTTGCCGAGGTTCTTGTCCTCTCTCACATCTTTCCTCCATCCGTCCTCTTCTGGACCTCAATTGTCCCGTCAATTCTCTACACCGCACTAGAAGCGGACCCTCGTTGTCTCGACTCGTGCGCTTCTCAATGGCAGATAAGATACGACATCGACCCACCATTCTGGCGTTTACCCTTGTCCTCCCCTCGGTAGGTATAATGCAAGCTTTTCTCAAGCATCTCTGTACTATTCTCTGTACGATTTACGCTTGGCCATATTCCGGAAGGATGAAGTCTGCCCTCCTCTGCTTGCTCTATATAAGTGTTGGCTCAGCTCTCGCGCAACCCCAGGTTCACGCTCCCAGCGGCGTATTCCGTGGAAACTCTTCCATTGCCGACCTCGACCAATTCTTGGGGATCCCCTATGCACAACCTCCCGTCAAAGGCCTCCGCTTTGCAAACCCGCTCCCCGTTGATTCGTCTCAGGAGCATGCCGTCGATGCCACCGCCTACGGTCCTGGATGCTCTCAACTAGCTAGCTTCGCCGAGTACAACGGCCTCGGCGAGGACTGCCTGTCCTTGAACGTCATCCGGCCATGTGGCACATCCCCGAATGCCGCTCTACCAGTGATGTTTTGGATCCACGGAGGGGGTAATACAAACGGCCAATCTATCTTCTATAACGGAACAGCCTTAGTTCAGCACTCCATCGCCATTGATCATCCTGTCGTCTACGTCGGTATCAACTACCGCCTTAACGGGTTCGGGTTCTTGAACAGCCCAGCAATCCAGGTAAGCACTGATGGGTAAAAGGGCTCTCCGAACCAGAGTCGCACTGCATGGAGCGCTCTGAGACCTTTTAGATCTCCCGAAAACCTTGAGACAGTTGCTGACCCTTTTACCCATCTGTTCTATAGGCAGACGGTGTTTCGAACCTCGGTCTCAAGGATCAGTACTTGGCCCTGCAATGGGCTCACGACAACATCGCAGGCTTTGGTGGAGACCCTGACAAGATCACCATTTCCGGAGAGTCTGCGGGCGCGGCGGATTGCTGGGCACAGCTGCATTATGCCTACACGAACAACGAGACTAACAAGTACTTCCGGGGCATGATCACTCAGTCTGGCGCTCCCGGATCCCCTGCCTTCCCTCGAGCAGTTGAGCCGCAGGCCGGTGCTGCCAACTACAAGAGCCTCCTCGAGAAGACTGGTTGCACGGGTGAAGGACTACCATGCCTTCGAAACGTGCCGCACAGCGTGATCTCGCCGTTCCTTATCAACCAGGCAATTGCCGACTTCACCATCGATAACGACTGGTTCAACGGCAATCTCTCCGAACTTGTCGAGTCTGGGCAATTCGCGAGGGTGCCCGTCATCCACGGCACGAACCTCGACGAGGGGAGCTTCTTCATGCCCAGCCCGTTTCGCTTTCCCAACCGTGCAGCCCTCATCAAGACGATCGCAAGCTACCTGAACAACAACACCGACACCGCCTCCCACATCTACAACCTATACGCGTCCCTCTCCGACGTCGAACTGGGCAAGGGCCCCAAAGGCGACCCTACCGCACCACGCGGCTACTGGGTAAGCAGTAATGGGTAAAAGGGTTCTCAGAGACACGATCGGGCTCTATGTCTTGCTCTGTGACCTTTTGAAGTCTCCTACATAACCGGGACACTTGCTAACCCTTATACCCTTCTGTGCTGTAGGTCGCCTTAGCAATCTACACAGATCTCTTCATGGACCTGGGCAAACAGACCTGGCTGCGGATCGCGAGTTGGGCCGTAGACACATGGGGCTACGACTTCCGGCAGCAGCCCCCTCTGAACTCGCTGAACTTGAGCTACGAGTACCCGGGTGCTACTCCCAAGTTCGCTGAACGGGTTGGCGTCTACCACGGCTCGGAATTGCTGTACGTGTTCGGGGAAGCAACACATTTGCCGGATCGCACGGCTGGGGACGACAGTGTTGCGATCGCAGTTATGGGAGCGTGGATTAGTTTCGCCTACTATCTATCGCCGAACGGCATCGAAGGTGAGATTCTTGTGACAAGGTTTCTGAGCCGAAGGACTAATCACGCGGCAGGTTCTGCAATGCCGTTCTGGCCGAGGTACAATTCCAGCAGTGCTGGGGAGCTCATGGTCTTTGAAGAGCAGAAAGGGCTGTCTATGCGCGCTGAGGCGAATGTCATGCGTGCTGCGGTGTATGAGGCGTGGGGAGAGGCACTCGCCGCCATTGAGCAGAAACCACCATTTTGAGAAATGTGAAATCTAACAAAGTTCAAGCTGCTGTTTTCATCCATCTCATCCAGATATGGGTCCAAAATTTCTCTATAAAATCCTCGATGGAGGTCCCGCCTACGCTGTTACGCGACACGTTGCTTCCGACAGTCCTAGACAGTAACGATGGTTTCGTTGATTTCTCCACTGCGGCACAGACACCCATTACGGCGAACCTGTTCTTTGGCAATCGTCATAGAATGAGTAATCAGGATTGCCTCACAGTCGCCTGATGGTCGTCTCATCCCGCGATCTCCTTGCTAACGTCCTGGATGAGCTTCCTTTGAGCAGTGACGAGGACCCACAGTCCAAGTTTCTGATGCGGAGAGGCGTGTAGCAATGCTAGTCAGAAGTTGCTGTCGTCTCAATACCATCTTCCAACCGATGCGTGGAAGGGGCAGCAAGTGTTTCGAACCTGTAGTGGAGCGTGAAACGTCCCAAAGCACCGCATGGCGCGCGATGCTATCTCGGAGATTCCTGTTACCCACCCGTCCTCAACCGCCTCCATCCCTCTCAACCCTCTTCCGCTCCCTCGCCTCCTTCTTCCTCCTCTGATCCTCCTGCATCTTCTGCTGAATCCTTAACTCCATATCATGCTGATCCGTCAACGTCTTAATCTCCTTCGTAATCTGCTCGTTCTTGTCCTTCGCCTTCTGCCTTGCCCTCAACCGCTGCTTCGCCACCTCTAAATGCTCGTCCACCTCCCGCTGCACCGCCGCGCGCATCTGCGCCTCGGTGGTGATGTCTGGGCGGTTTATGAGGAAATCCTCTGCGAAAGTGTCCATGGTTGGGTCGAGCGAGGGTCCGCCTTCTGTCCAGCCGTAGGGGTGTGTGAGTCTGATTCCGGGGATGGGGGAGGCGTATATGCGCCGGGAGTCGGGGAGGAGGATGGGGAGTTGGGATTCTGAGAGAGGGGGGAGGGTTGTGAGGTCGATGTCTTGGATGCGGACGCTTTGGCCGGGGATGGGTTGTTCGTCGCTGTCTTCCGGGATTACGCGGATGCCGGGGTTGGAAGTGGTGGAGGGACTGAGGATTACATCGATCAGGCTGTCGTCGTATTCGGCCTTGTAGGGAATGTCGTGTGGCACCCAGCCGGCGTAGCCTTGGGCGGCGGTGGAGTCGTGGGGAGGAGTGAGTGTGGCGCCTGGAGGCGCGGTTGTCGTCATCGTTGTTGTTGCATATCGGTGCCCGTTGTTTCTGTGTTCATACTCCGTATTGATTGTGAGGTCGAAACCTATACAGCTGCTTACTAAGCGATTTTGACCCTACATCACCTCAAACGTGGATTTCCATCTACAACGGCAGGAACGTAGCATATGCCCATTCGGCATGAGGTAAGAACTACTCGACCGTAGGTGGTCAACCAACGATTAGATCGCGTTGAACGCGTGCTCCTTCGGACCCGAAAGCTCGAGCTCCTTCTCGCGAGGAAGCGGACGCAACCGGCATACACAGCTGCCGTGCAGCGAGATAAGAACACTTGGTCTCTCATCACAGCAAGCTCTCTACCTCTACTTTGTTCTCAGAGATCAGCTTCGTTCTCGTGGTGCCGTACCGCTCAATACAAGCTTGACGCCGGCTTGCCAGCTCTCGAGAAACTCGCTCATACGAGCTCAAACGTTACCTTGATGGTGAGCATTACGCCATACCCAGCATAACGCACTGAGGGGCAGGCAGACGGCATCATGGTGCAATTCTCCAACTTGACCTTTGCTTTGTCGCTGTGGGAAACTGGCAACCGTATGCTATCGTCAGCGCAAGAGAGACTCGGACTAGTATCTCAAAGGTAAGTCGGGTTGACGCTACGACCTCAGACACTCCCTCGTCAGCCCATTCGAGACAAGCTGCTGACAAGACGTCTTCTAGTCTCGAACCAATTACGACAACCAACAACGCAACCATGGCCTACACGCTCCCACAACTCGGCTACGGCTACGATGCCCTGGAGCCGCACTTCGATGCCATGACCATGGAGATCCACCACTCGAAGCACCACCAGACCTACGTCAACAACCTCAACGCCGCGCTCAAGGACCACGAGCTGTCCTCTCTATCCGTGGATGAGCTCGTCCAGCAATTGGACAAAGTGCCTTCCGACAAGAAAGCCGTTGTACGCAACCAGGGTGGCGGCCACGCCAATCACTCTTTCTTCTGGAAGAACCTCAAGCTCGGTACTCTCCTCTCCGGAGACCTCGAAGAGGCCATCATTGCGAAGTTCGGCAGTATCGACGACTTCAAGGCAAAGTTCGAGAAGGCTGCTACTACCGTCTTCGGGTCCGGCTGGGCGTGGCTAGTCGTGCAGAATGGCGAGCTCGCGGTCGTGACGACAGCAAATCAGGACTCGCCACTCATGGGTGAAGCCGTGTCTGGCACGAGCGGGTTCCCGATCGTTGGGCTGGACGTATGGGAGCACGCGTACTATTTGAAGTATCAGAACCGCAGGCCTGATTACATCAAAGCGTTCTGGAGCGTGGTCAACTGGGACGAGGCGGCGAAGAGGTTCGCGCAGCGTCCAACTTAGGACGTTACCGCCTGTCAACTGATGTTGCGAAGTGGTGGCGGATAGCATCGAGGTATTCAAGCAGCTTACATCAAGTCTTCGCCTTTCCGAAGATCTTCATCCCAACTTTCGACACCTTCAGTACATCCCGAAACGTGAGACTGATCCTCGTCTCCCTCTCGTTCCTCCCTCCCCTCTCTATAACGCTCTCCTGATTACCGAGCAAGTCCCAGTTCGCCACCGTCTCCGGTCGCAGGTCCAGATCCTCTTTGACTTCTGCGATGCCGTGTAACGTGTCTGTGTACGCTGACCCAGTGGTTACGAGCAGAGAGCGCGGTTCTTGTAGTATTCGCCAGGATCTGCGACCATCCGAATTGACAGTGCCTTCATGGTTGGCTTTCTCGGTCACGTCAAGCACGACGGAGCTCCCAAGACTCACGGTAGCGACAACAGGATGGTAGGCGGAGCCGTCTTCGTGGGGCATGATGCCTTGTCCTGGTAGGTATTCGTTCTGCACTCGTCAGCTCTCGACCACAAGGATGCAACTTGGTGAATAGGTGGCGTACGATAAGGCAATGATTCACGGTCCCGTGCGGAGAGTCCTTGAAGATGCCCAGCTCGGTTATGCGTTGGGCGGCCGGCTTGAGAAGCCAGTCCGGTAGATCTATTGAGGCGATCAAGGCGTTCGAGGCAGTCAGACGGGCTGGCAACGATTGGAGGCGTCGGTGGGAGAGGGAGATCCATTGTTTGGGCGGGATCTGGCTGTACGTTAGCTTGGACGGTCGTCTTAACCAAGGTCGACGGATTGTGGTACTTTGTTCAAGATATATGTTTCTTCTTCTTGACTGATGAAGTTCGGGATGTAGAACATCGAGGGAGGAGCATCGTGAATGCGGTGTCTCTCGAGATAGTCCTCCATTTCAGCCATCGTCAGTTCGTCTTGTCCGTTTTTGCAGACGTCTGTCTCGCATCATGGAAGGAATTTTTGCTCAAGCATATTAAAGATCGATGGGTTCAAGAGAGTCACTGTTCACGAGATACTCAAAAGCGGCCCGTGCACCAGTGGACTTCACATTCCACAACCACTTCCCTTTCACATGATCATCAACCAAACCACATCCCCTTATAATGGCGCCAAAGAACAAACAGCCCGACAAGTCCAAGGGCAAGGACGCCGCTCCAGCAGACAAAGGCGGTAAGAAGGAGCAAAAAGGCGCCCAAAGTATCAATGTCCGACACATCTTATGCGAGAAGAACGCAAAGAAGGAAGAAGCTCTCGCGAAGCTGAACGCTGGCTCGAAGTTTGATGAAGTCGCGAGAGAGTTCTCGGAGGATAAGGCGAGGCAGGGTATGGGTCCTACTGCCTCGAGGTCGCAGGTGAGTATCGATGCTGATGGGTGTGTTGCAGGTGGTTCATTAGGATGGAAAGGCAAGGGAGCACTGCTGCCAGAGTTCGAAAAGGTTGCGTTCGAGCTTGAGCCGTCGACTACGAACAAACCCAAATGGGGCGAGTGTAAGACGAGCGAAGGGTACCATATTATTATGGTCGAGGGTAGAAAGTGAAGGCATCTACGTTCTAGCCTGACTTTGTTCATCTCCTCCTGATCTACTCTGCTCCCGCCCGGCGATGTGATATCGCTAAGAGCAAAGGCTGATCTGGCTTCTCGAGCATAGCAACAGCGCACTAGGGACGCGTTTCCACCCGGCATTAGCGTATTGGTAAATACAGCCCGTCGAGAACATTGAAACCATTGACTGCTTCGCACATGCTCCGTGAACTTCAACAGACGAACAAGCCTATGGTGAGAAGACCAGAACGGTGTCACAACGACTTCTCGAAGGGATGCATAATAACGTCTCCACGCCAATGTCGTACACTCGTGGTTTCATAAGACCTGCCATAGACTAATCGCCATAGACTGACTATCGAGAGCGCTTGCTCTGTGTGGCGATCTCGAGCCCATCCAGGATTTCCTTGCCGAAGACATATATCATATACCCCGGCACTGCAATCCATGCAAAGCTATCTAATTGTCAGCACATACCTCGATAACACCATTAGGTGTCGACTTACTTCATGGGTCCCCAGAAGAAGATCAATGTTAGCCAGTCGTTATGGCCAATGTTGGCGAAGCCTTGACAACAGTCAGCAACAACTACATTCAAGCTCTGAAAAGACTACACGTACCTGCACAAGCCTCAATCAACCAGTAGATGATCGTCTTCCAGAACGTGACCGTCGCAGCACTATACGCAATCACCGCAGCCCAAGCAGCCATCCTCCCGGTCACAGTCCGACTCTCGCTGAGTGCCTGAAGTTGACCCATTGCGCTCTTGTCTGGCGCACCGCTCCCTTGTCTCGGATCCTGCTCACCATACTGGTAGACAATATAGAGGTACGCGATGTAAGCTGCAGTCTCGAGAGCATTGACAATGCCCTGTGCGCCTGTCCAGCCTTCATGCGCGTTGTACGCTTTGAACCCGTACATCTTGTCCACTTCGCCGTACATGCCGTATGGATGCCAGAAGCTACTAAGATAGCCTCCTGGCATGCTGTGTGGGCGCATTAGGACGTATCCGGTGTCCCATATAACCAATGGTAGGCTTATGGCCAGCCATAACAGAGTCAGGTTGGATGGAGTGTGCGACCAGCCAGTTAGTTCAGGTGCCCGCGAAGCAGTAGATGCGCGCGTTCTCGTGAGTGTCCGGGGTGGTGATGCTGCTTCCACTTTGGTCGGACTCGTGTGGTTTGCGGTTGAGGTTCGGGTTGCTCGCTTGCGTGGGGAGGATTCTTGTGCTGTCGCGGTCGCTGTCGCTACTGCGGTCTCTGGATCTGGGAACTCTTTTGGATGGTTTCGAGTCGCGACCATTGTGGCTTTCGATTGATGCTATTGGCGACTATGCGCTGGTGTTTGGAAAGAAGATAGAGTCGATGCGCCGCGGAGAGGTGAGGTCGGGTGAAGCACAGAGAAGGCGGGCAGGCAGAGGGGTACTTTACGACTTCGCACTTTCCCCAGCCTCTCCAGTTCACGAGCCAACTACTGACTTGATGAAGCCGTTTCTAGTCAAGTGAGATAGATGCAGTCGCCAATCAGCAAGCAAGTTGGGTAGACTGCTATGGTGGCCGGGCCAGGCTTCGGAGTCAAACAGGTGGGAAGCTACCTATGCGAGTGCTGTGATCATTTCGATATTGAGGCACGACTGGAGAAGGTCCAACCGAAGCAGTGTAGCACTGAGTACCATTGATTCGGGCTTAACATCCTACCTACATCGACAGCTGACCTGACCTGGAAGGTTGCTTATGCGGATGTGAAAGGTGAACAAGAAGTGAAGTTTAGGTATGCGACCTCTGTACACGGTATCTAGCTGTCAAATCGCCGTGCAGTACTCGCAGTACGGCGTGGCCAACTGCCCTGTACCACATCCAATTATCCAATTACTTCTCCCTCTCCAAGCCGCGAAAGCATAAACATCCCCAGCAGCGAAGTCAATGCACGCCTTGTATGCCAGCACCTGGGATGCCGAAGTCATAGCCAAACGCGCGGAGTGGCTGTTGAGTTGTCGTGGATGACCAAAGCAGGAGCTTCTTACAAGAAGAACGCGAAGAGAGCACCAGCGGCGGCGAGAATGCCACCGGTCTGGATGCTGGACGCGGCGCCAGTCGCTGGGACCCAGCTGGAGCCAGTCGGGTAGGCGGCGCCGGTGCCAGTGGGCTGAACGCCGGAGGCAACGGGCGAGCCAGTGCCGTACGCTGGTGGTGGGACACCCTCAACGGGGCTGCTTGGGTATGGTGGTGGTGCAGCTGGGCCGGAGGGAACTGGCGAACCCTGGGATCCAGATGGGACTGGGTAGCCGGTTGGGACTGGGACGTAGGTGGCTGGCGAGGAAGGAGTTGGTGCACCCCACGAACCATTACCGCCGCTCGGGTAGCCTGCCGGAACAGAGGAGGTAACGGCATCGGTCTCGGACGCTGGGTACTCGGATGGCGTAGGAGAGCCGGCTGGGCAGTCGGTGACGGTGGCAGCGCAGCTCGTGACAGTCACCTCGGTGGTGACCTCAACGGTGGAGGTACCCCAAGCACCGGTGGAGGTGGCGATGGTGGTGGCCTCAGTGGTAGCCTCAGTGGTGGCCTCAGTGGTGGCCGCGGTGGTGGCATCAGTGGTCGTGCCCCAGCTGTCATGGCCGTATTGACCTGGTGGGCCCCATGCTGGCGAGGCGAGGACGGAGGTGGCAAGAGCCGCGGCGACAATGGCGTACTTCATTTTTGCTGTTGTTGTGTGTAGGGAGTTCGGTTTCGAAAGGTTGCGAGGAAGGAAGTGTGGAAAAGTGAAAGACTCGTTTGTTGGTTTGTTTTGAAAGAGAGGACGACCGGAGTCAAATTATTAGAATACTGTAAACTCGTAGAGTGTTGTGTGTAGAGAGAGAAGACAGGTCGTGAAACGAGTGCGAGCGCTTATTTCTAAGGTCGACGACAAGGGACCCGTGCGAAACTTGAGAGATTGCACTTCCTTAGCCCAAGCCATCGCCGCGTCGGAGTGTCGAGAAGTGGCTCAAGCTTTAGATTGACCTTACCGGGATCGACAAAGGATGCCGACCCTGTGAGATCCGTGCTTAATGGTTGAGAGGACGAGAGCAATTGCATGTCTTGGTAGGACAAGCGCCTATGGACGACAATCTCGGAGCGCGCAGGATCTGGAGCGAGTCGGCTTGGAAGATACAGCAGCGCGCGTTTTACCAGTCAAGGTCTGCTGAGACGTCTCCTTTCGAGCCGGACATGTTCAGGCTGATCAGTGAATGCGTGCTCTTTCAGGAACAGGGATAGCGACTTCAGTGCCCCTTTGAAACGGCGGCGGCGCCAACCGTCCACGGAACGCCAAAAGCTTCGTCTACGCACAGTAGGCCCTGCACACACAAAATGTTCTTACTCCGGCGTCTCAGACCAGGACACGCGTACAGTCCATTGGTAGATTGCTATCGCCGGTGGGTGGAGCCGCTCGTCAGGGTCGCCAGGATGTTAAAGCATCGACGCGTGATCTTAGACTTCGAGAAGAAGATGTCGTGCTTCGTACAATTTCAGGCGTCAACATTGCTCGTATTTGTATAAGTAAGCCTGGTCGTCTCAATGCTGTCGCCACTGTGGTCTCGTGAGGGTGTCTTTCGGTGCAAGATGTTCCAGGCGATGCCGTCCCTTCAATCTGCTACTCAATATCTATACAATATCGAAACCGACTAGAAGGGGATCTCAATCTCCACAGCCTCCGCAAAACCACCATGACTTCTTTTGCCCAGTCTGCGCGCACTTAGCCCTTGGATGCCACCAGACTAATGTAGACTCTTCCTCGAATCATGGCCACCGAGGGATGTCGGAGAAGATCGATTCCTTGCGATTGCAAGTCAATGCGGCGGAGTTCCTACTTCGCAGTTTGCAAGAACAGTTAAAGGAAGCTGAGCAGGGCGCGCAGCAACACAACAGTGAAGACTCCGGGATCGCGCTGCGACATGCCGAGCATCATATGCCAGCTAGCAGTGGCAACAGAGGAAATCGCACGCGCCTCGAAGTAAACGAGAACATCATCTTTGGAGGTGCCGGTCTCGACGGAGGTGGTGGGGGTGCTGACGAAGACCAACCGGGGTTTGGCGACGAAGATGCTCCCACCGATGAGGATGCCCCTGGCGAAAGTGTAGACGATGCTGCGCAAGCCTATGAGCTCCCACCACTCGAGGTTGGCACGATGTACCCATCCCTCGAAGAGATCAAGAAGGCTACAGTTGCCCACGCGATCTCCCAAGGCTGGACTTGTGGCGTTGACAAACGTGACAAGACACGTTTGCTCCTCAAATGTCGAAGCGACCCGTCCTGCCCGTTTCACCTCCGAGCAGAGCAGTACGAGAAAGCCGCGAGAGTGTCGTCTTACAAGCCCGAGCATACTTGCACATTTCAGCCTGATCAGTCGCACGTCCCTCGAGGGCATGCTACGAAGCTCAAATTCATGCGAGAGCAGCTTCCCAACTTCATGAGGCTGGATGACAGTACCACGGCCCAGGATATCTCGGATGCAATCTTTCAGAGGTTCGGCACAAGAGTGAGTCTCAAGCAATGTGGAAGTCTGCGAGTGGGACCAAAGCGGAAACGAGCGCAGGGCTTCGCCATGTGCAGCACATGCGGTGAGCTCGGGCACAACAAGAAGACTTGTGGTAGAATCAGAGGAGACAGCAATCCATAGACGAAACGCAGAAATCGTACCTGCCATATTGTTGAGTTCGTATCACTCGGTGAAGGTTCGAGATTACCCAATCCAAGATGGTGATACTTGGGAGGGAGGAACGAGGAACTTCAAGAAAAGGTTCAGCTTTCCAGTTGACACTCGACTCGTACGAAAGCCATATTGTCGCCTCTTACCTGATTTGCGTTTGTTTCCAGATACATCATGCAGGATGCGTAGGTAGTTTCGTAGGCATATGAGTTGCCGTGATGTCTCGTTGCCTTTCTCGCTTCTCGGCAGCTCATAGCTCCACAGGTCCTCTCATCCAGACTTTTAAGTCTTCGAAACCTTTCGACATCGGCACGATATCATTTTAATATGTCTGAGAAGCCGTTCCGTTGGCGCACCGTCCTCGAGGTCGCGGTAATCTCCTTCGTCATATACATCGTCTTGGGTGCACCTGGTTTGAAATCGTCCGTCCAGAGCGAACCATCAAACGAGCAAGACGTCCCGATTGCTCGAGCAAGAGCCGAATCGTTGGTTTACCCAGACTACAAGGACTTGCAATGTGCGAAGCATGGTGTCGAGATGCACGTCTTTTCTGCAGAACCATTGGTCATCTACATTGATGGCTTCCTTAGTGGCGAAGAAATCCAGCATCTCATCGATATCAGGTAGATACCACCGTGGCTTGCAGTTTGGACCAGTTACACTAACGTATCTATAGCGAAGGCAAGTGGCAGAAGTCCACAGTGTTCAACGCAGGCGTCGAGACAACGGACGAGGCAGTGCGCAAGTCAGAGAAGGCACTCATACCACGAGACGAGGTGGTTCAGTGTATCGAGCAACGAGCTTTGTCGATTCAAGGGTGGCCTCGAGACACCTTTATCGAGCGGCTATGGACTCAACGGTACAAAGTCTCGGGTCACTACTCGTTCCACTACGACTGGAGCACTGCGACCAAGGAGGCTATGAGAGTCAGTACTTTCATGGTGTACTTGAAAGCGGATTGTGAAGGCGGTGGCGTGAGTCCATGTTACCCTCAATGCGATCGACCCAACATCTGGTACTGACGATATCTAGACCAACTTCCCAAGGCTGCAGATGCCCAATGATCCGAAGTGGTGCGAGTATCTGGAATGTGAGCATGAATCGACCCCAGACGGTGTGACGTTCAGAGCGATGCCAGGAAATGCTGTCTTCTGGATGAATTTCGACGCTGAGCGTAGAGGTTACAAGGAGGTCATACACGCTGGCATGCCTGTTACGAAGGGAGAAAAGATCGGCCTCAACGTCTGGAGTTGGTATCAGAAAGGTCACCAGATGGCGCCTTCATAGCACAGCGACTGTATACACAAGCATCGTGCCTGCACAGAATATACTCCAATCACTCAACACCGCCATTGAATCAGACTCCGAGCTCGTCGTCACTAACACTACCCAAGCCATGGCTTCCTTCTCCAACAGGGCGAGCCTTCCGCTGCGATCGCAAAGTCATCCTCGCCGGTGTTGCCTCCACAGCCCTCGCCCTTGTCCGTCTCGGCGCCTTCGTGCCAGTCTTCTTCTTAGGAGCAGGCGTTCCAGGCGGCCGAGCAAACCGCGGAGTCATGGCAAGCTCGTCGCGCTCGTCAGCTGCTACAGATTTGGTCGGTATGAACGTCTCGGGTTCGGACTTATCAGCCGCTTCGTGGGAATGCGATACTCCAGCACCCTCCCGCAATTTCGGTTCGATATCAAGGACTTTCGACTTGCAAGGCGACATCGACAACTCATCGCGATCGTCGCACACGTCGCGCGATAATAGTCGCCGATTGTGTGCTCGCCATTGCAGTAAGCACGGTGTCGTAGGATCAAACTCAAGCTCATCCTCCTTTTGCTGATCCGCAGTTGGTGGAAAGTCTCCAACACCAGTGTGAGCTAGATTCTGGCCGTATTTGGTCGCGCTCAGCTCTTCGTCTGTCGAAGTAGGCACGAAGGCTTGTTTGTTCGCTCTGAGGTCATGAACATCATCCACCACGTCCGGCGAGTTGTGGTCCAGAGACGACACCTCGTCAGGTCGGGTGCAGATCGTTGGGCTCTTCTCGTGGATGTGCTGAACGGCAGTCACGGTAGGCTTTCTGCTCGGAGTGTCTGACTCACTGAGACCAATGCCAGAATCCAGGCTCAGGATAGAGCCATCTGTCGACTTGCTTTCCGATGAAGCCTGCTCGAATGGCGTGGTCGCCACATACTCACCTATATCTTCTTCCCATCGAAAGCCGATGACCGCATTAGGAGACTGCGATGCTCGAACGTCAGTGGTACTGCGTGAGCAACCCAACGCCCGTCGACGGATGTCGTCTGCAAAAGCGTGGCTGGCGTTATCGCCGCGATACTCTGCCCAGATTGCAGCCACCTCAATCGCGAGTGATGCCATAGTCGAGGTAGCCTCGTCGTGCTGCTTCTCGCCGGCCTGGTGCAAGCCGACACATGTTCGCTTGGTGATGTCTTGCGCGGCAAACCTGTCCGAAGACTCGATGCATTTGAGTGCCTTGCACACACGTGCTGCTCGATCCTTGTCAATGGAAGCCTGCCGTACCGAGTCACGTTGCTTTGCTCGCAAGTCTCGTTCGAACAGCAATCTGGCCAGGATCTCGAGACCGATAGTGTCAGAACTCGAGTCGAATTTAGGTTTGGTTTCGCTCACGACGAGACCGCTGGTCAAAAACAGGTCTTCAACGAGCAATCTGCTATCGAAGTTCCTACTGTGATCTGGATGACGTGTGTCGTTCAGGCGGGCTGGACTGCGTAGATTTGCTGCGACCTTGAGAACGACTCGCTGCACTTGGTCGACCATCCCGGAAGCTCCATCTTCCGACAACGCATTGCGGTGATTCGCCATCAGACACATCGAGGTGACCAGCGGAATCGTCGCACATAGGACGCCGACGTTGTTAGAAGCGGTTGTCGAGTCGTCGATACTCTCGCCGACCAGCCCAGCACACGCGATCGCGTAGCGCTCCAGAAATGCTGCAGCAGATGTTTGGTGAGATCTCCTGGCCATCGCAACTGGAAGCTCCTGCCACAGCTCTGCGATATTGGACAACTCCGAGCATTTCAGAGTACCAACACCAAGCAGGTCTCCCAAAGTCCGAAACATGAACCCAACGCTCTCCGACTTCACACACAACTCCACAAACTTCTCGACCGGCTTCTCAATCTTGCCTTTCGAGCTCACCAGCCAAGACCTTAACAACCGCTGGCCTTCAAGAACAGCATCATGCTTCGCGCAAATATCCATAAGCGCATCAAGACTCTTGAGAGGCCACATACGCTCGGCCATAGCGTCAACAATCATGCTCACCGCATGCGCCCTAGTAACCTGTCTCAGCCCATGCCACGAGCTCCCTCCCAACCTCTCCAGATCCAGGTAGACCGTCTCGATGCCATCGAACGCGTAGTCATATTCCACCTCCTCCGCGTAGTTCTGCTCGTAATCAATATATGCCGGAATCTTGCGCAGGCACATCCCGAGCATTGAGCTTGCGCCGCGTCTTGAGCCTGTCGTCCTCGAATTCGTGCTTGCTAGCAGGCCATCGAACGAGTCCAGAAGCGTCTTCAATGCTCGCTCAGCATGTGTCTTCGGCTGAATAGAGTCCTGTCTGCCTTTCCGGCTCATCTGCGCCAGGCGGCTGGAAGTCGAGTACGCATCGTCCGCCGGCGAGACCGCAGCATCAGGACGGAGGATTCTTCTGATGAACGGCGTTCTAAACCCAACACCCTCACCTCCCTGCGTATCATTCGCAGCAGCTTCAGTCTTCCTAGGCCTGCCTTTGCCGCCATACGTCCTCGCCACACCCTTCTTCTCCGTCGTAGGGAACCACTCAGGATCATCGCCTCGACTCGGTGTCTCCAGCGCCGCCAACTTCGATCCTAGCTTCTCGACAACAGGATCGACTGAGATGTCCCGCTTGCGCTTGGTCTTCGGTGTACGTAGCGATTGCTCCGCGAAGTCGTTCTCGGAAAGTCGTCGTAAGATGTGTATTCTCGAAGCAATGGTGCGTAGTAGTCTGTTGCATCGTGCTGCCGTCCAAGGAATGTCCTCCTGCTGAAGCCGAGCCTTTCGAGGTGTTTGTGTGGTGCTTCGCTTCCGTGTAGGAGTTTTGGGTATGTCTGAGAGGGGGATGCTTTCTGTAAGGTGCTTTGTATACGGTTGGTCCATTATTGCTACTGCTACATGTAGAGCGATGGTGGTGCATTGGGAGTTGAAAGATAGAAGACCGAAGTCAATATTGACGGCTGTTGTTGCCAGGGTCCACCAAGTCCATTTCTTACTCTATGCACTTCACTTGAAATCCAGTGATACACTTATCATTCTCAAATGAATGAACGAATGTTGGTGCAGCTCGTATTAAAGACGGTATACTCAATCGTCTCCATAATACAATATCTACTCGCACATCGTCTGCCTTCGGACGACACGGTACAACCGTACCGTGAATGTCCCACAAATACAATCATCCCCTTTCCAGCTTCCCCAACGCCTCGCTAGAACGATTGAACAATGACCACAAATTACTCCCAAACGAGCGTATCTCATCGCACTGCTCACCTCGCCTACCCAAACCCACGTTGCTCAGGCGGACTCCCTCCAAACACCTCCGCACTACTCGCCTGCATCGCCGCAATCGCGCCAAAAGAATTCCGATGAATACTATCCGCTGCGCGATGATGGTGCGTGTTGAAGAAACTGTTCGGCCTGCTCTCATCGTCCTCGTCATCCCCGCCCAGCACTAAGAAACCTGCCGGTTCCTCGTAGCTTTGAAGGTTGCTTTCGCGATGAGGGACGTGTGGCGATTGCGAGCGGTAGGCGCTTCGTTCGGGCACAACTGGGGTGCGTTGGCTGAAGTTGCGACTGTTGGGGGAGCGTAAAGGCGGCGCCGCATGGTTCCAGGAGATATTGTCGACGTGTTGTAGCCAGCCGCGGTCGCTGTTGGAGTCGAGGTTGGCGCTGCGGCGGGAGTTGAAGCGGGAGGGGATGTCCATGCCTCCGACTGTTTGGATGGGAGCTAAGGACGGCACTTCAGAGATGCGGGCGATGCGCTCTTCGCCATACTCAGAGGATGGGCGATGGTCGTTGCGGCTGCCCATGGCGCTTCCAGATCGCACGTCCAAGCTGGGCCGGGAGCGCGAGTGAGCGGACATCGATCTGTCGCGCGCTGGGTACTCTGCCCGAAGACCAGGATGCATGTGCTGCCGCATAGCTGACACGCCACTGTCCTTCGACGGACGTGCAGCATTACCGCCATCCTCGAGAGGACTGACAGACCGCTCGACACCAGCTGCGGCCTGTAGATGACCTTGCTGCATCTCGGGCGAGTCGCGATATGGTTCAACATGCATCGGCGGACTCGTCTGCATCTCCACATCCTCCGCATCCTCGGGTTGCATACCAGGCGGCATGCGTGAAGATCGCACGACCTCGAAGCCTTTGGTAGTGTCCTTCTGATTCCTAGACTTGACGCCAAAGACCAATCGTTGAAACCAAGTCTGCGCACTAGCAGCAGGACTTTCTGGGTTCGCAGGACCGGTCTTTAGCTTCCGCGTTGGTTGGTCGGAGAGAGCTGCACCGCGGTAGTACTGGTCCACTTCTCGAACAGCGTAGTCCGGCCGTGTGCCTTGCGCTTGTCCGTCAGAGTCTGCGCGGTCGCGGAAGTAAGCTGGTACGGGCGAGTCCTTCCCAGCCACGTTCACCTCACTGTCCCGCGTACTCGCCGACTGAGCCACAGCGTCTTGAAACGCGAACTCCGGCTCGACGACGCTTCGGCTTTGAGCACCAGGTGTGAGCACATCCATAGTGCGCCGTCGAGGTGGTCGATAAAAGGCCTCACCATCGGTCTTGATTGCTATGCTCGCCTTGTGAGGCGATGCTCCTTGAGCGACAGCCATGTACCCAGGATCGGCGCCCGGATCCGGGCTGGCCACTCCGTCTCCACCATTCGAGAAGTTGTCGAAACCACTGATCCGACGTGGATTCGGGGTGGACGCACCAGCACCCAGTAGTTGTTGACTGCTAGCCGACATGCTTCTAGCTCGTCCATCTTCGTGGTGTGTGTCTCTCATGATCGCCGCGTTGCTAGCCATGCTACCTCTGTCGTTCGCCGCTGATCTGTCCTGACGCTTCTTCAGCGCTCGCCAACCCAGGATATTACCACGGACCGCTCCGGACTGGGCGGCACTACCAGCCAAGCCGAGCGAGCGCACAGCGACTTCGATGAGAGTTTGCGCAGAGTTGAGGAAGAAGCCGAAGACCAGGACGCAGGCGTGTAGTAGTAAGATCGTGTAGCCGATCCACCCCTTGGGAGCTTCCGTGACGCCTAGCGAAGGTACGAAGGCAACGCTCAGCATGATCGTAATCAGCCGAACGACCGAGAAGAATGTGTGATATGCGTTCATGCTTGTCTGGTTCTGGAACGGCCTGAAGCCTTTGAGCGTCAGTATCAAGATCACCTCGCAGATCGCAAGGAGAATGATCTGTGCAGTGCCACTCTGCTGAGCCGCACCGAAAGCCACAGCGCGCACGAATGTGATGATGACAGGCACAAGAGCGAACGGGGCTGCGCTGTCACTGTAAGTGTTGTAGAGCGGGCCGTAAAGCAAGACGGTGGGCATGTCGTCGAAGAGAATCGTTCGAGGCTTGGTCGAAAAGATGACGTAGAGGATCCAGCATAATGTAAGAATAAGGATGACCAGGAGAACGGCCGCTGGTGCGATGACTTTGACGGGAGACATATTCGATATGACCAGCTGGAAAAGACTGAGAGCCACGATTGGCAGGATGAAGAAGTTGAGCATCAGCCGGACCATGTTGCCAGCAGTGAACGGAAGGTTCTTCGACCGCAGATCTTCTTCGCTTGTTTTTGAAACGGCCCGGAAGACCCAGCGTGCAAGGAATCCAAGTTGGCACAGGACTACGATCCCGCCTGCGATGGCGAGAAGATAGATAGCCATGCACGCCCAGACATCGTACGAGGCTGATATGCCAACCAGCTGCCTCAATGTGGCAATCCCGTATTGACCGTTAGTCACGTAGATCCCGTCCTGCAAACTCTGAGTGCCATCGCCTCCGCTGACGAAACTCTGGTTGAACAGAAGCAGGGACCACGCAGTCTGACTGACCGCTGGCTGGAAGAATCCGGGATATTGCAGCGTCAAGCTTCCCATAAGCGTCACGAACTGGATGTACTGCAGACAGTCTCCGAATCCAGGTGTGACCAATCGTAGCAGATCCTCATCTCTGCCGTAGTTGCTGCTCCAGCGAAATATATCCCAGCTGCCCCACGGTGAGAATATGGCCGCAGCAAGTGTGGCTACTCCTTTAATGATCAGGATGACTGCCGGTAGCCATACAAGTAATCCAGTAATGCTCGGTCCGAGATCAGGCGTGATATTCGCGCTCACACACGCAACATCCGGCGCATTCACATCTCCCGAGATCACACGAATTGTCGATGCCAAAGTGCTGAACTGGTACGGGCTCCCGAAGTCGTGCTCGAGACTGAACGTGTGCAAGTCGTAAGGGTTGCTGGCGTTGCCATCGAACAGCGGACCGAGCGGACACGATCCGTTGACTACGTGGTCGCAGAACCGAGACCCTTTCGCTTCATACGCCTGGTAGGTCAACACCTCGAAGTTGGCGAGTAGTGTGCTAAGCTTGTTCGCCGAACCGACGTTTGCGATCTTGCCAAATGTGATGTTGTCGTTCTGCCACTGCGGATCGCTCGGTGGTGGGTAGTTGCCTTCGACTTGCTGCCCGGTCACGTTGCCGTATAGTGTGACTCGAAGATTGTTCGGACTCGCGGTATCGAATTTGGCGTCGAGATATAAAGGGTCCCACTGTAATATCAGAGGGTTCGAGTTGATTGTGGAATCGGCTAAGCAGTTCTCGAAGGGTATGAATGCGCTGCGGACGAGCGAGTGCAAGAAGGCGGCGGAGAGGAGCGCCAGGGGAGCGCATCGTGGGAAGACAGCCATTGCGATGGCGCGAGGATCGAGGTCGCTATGTGGGCATCTGTCGAGAAGACGGGCTGTCAGCGGGTGCTGTGTATGCTCGGTCGCAACGTGGGTGGGTGGATGCGTCCGCAGCAGCGGCGGGAGAAGTTCTCGACCTGTTGCACCCGCTGCCGTCGTGTCCGTTGGGAACTTACCATCACCGGGTCTCGATCCAGAGGCCGCCAAGAGAAGGAGAATCAAGCTGTACAGTCGAAAGGTAGTATCAATGGCTCTAGTCGTAGTCGTGGTAGAGAGTAGAGGTTGTAGTATGAAAGGATCCGCAGCCAGGTCTTCCTTGATGGCCACCCGAACGAGAATAGCCCAGCGTTTCCAAAAATCCCATTCGCTACCTAGCGTCTAGCTCCTCGGGATGCCGGTGATCTGAATGTTAATGCCTCCCAATGATGCGGCTTATTATAAGTCGGCCAAACGTCGACCTTTGGTATTGAAAAGTACGGAAGACAGCTTCGGAAACGATTTGTGGTGAATACTATGCTTCAGCGGCGACAATCAAGACATCGATAACGAGTGGCTATCGGTCAAGCGACGATGTTTCGTAGACATCGAATCATCCATCGGGACGGCCACGTAACCGAAGCCCTATATGCTGATCCGCCCTGACGATATCCGTTTGTGATCTTCATTCGGCGGATCACCAATACTGCAACAAGCACTCATACACCGATACACGTTTAACATCTGGTATAGCTGTTCTCTGGAATCAACATACCTTAGGTTGATTATCCTTCAACTGCACGTGGACCGTACATCCATCCAAGGCTTGCCATCAGGCCTCCAACATCCAAATTCTCTACCCTAGTCAGCTCGTATAACACTATAAAGCGAAGTTGCGGGGGCGGCTGCTCAACCAACAACCTCGATGTAATCCCTGACAATACGACGGCATTCGTGAAGACTTTCTACTCCGCTATACACATCTTCCAAGCGACTTTTGCCGTCCAACACAACTCCCCCACATGCCAAACAAAGCAAAAATGCGCAAGCATCAGTGGTATCATACCCGCATGAAAACTCCAATCCAGATCCCACAGATCGGAGAAAGCAACGCCATAACGCAACACCCTATTGATGCGCATGCCCCTGCCCATGCGGATTGTGCCCATACTGCACCATCGGCCAATGCTGCTGCTGATCCTCGTGCGGTGCGATCTGCAACCCTCCCATCCCCATGTGCTGCTTGTCCGCGCCCAGTGACATCAGCGCGTTGGCGGAGTGCATGTAGTCATGCGGGGGGATGTTTATGATGTCGACTGAGAAGTCGCGCCACGCGGCTTGTTGTCCTTGGTAGGCCATATTGACCCCTTGTGGGGCTGGAGGGTAGCCGTTCGGAGCGGGGCCGGTGGGGTGGTAAGGAGCCATGTAGCCTGGCGAAGAGTATGGCGGGGTCATTTGGGGTGGACCGTGGTGAAGTTGTTGTTGAAGCGGCTGTTGTTGCGGCGGTTGATGTTGGGGTGGCGGTTGGTATTGTGGTGGTTGGACCATTGGCGGGTGCGCGACGTGTTGAGCATCGAGCGTTGGTTTGACTTCGTCGGGGTGGTAGCTGTTCGTGTCGAACTGGCCCATGCCTGGGTATGACGACATGGGAGGCTGGTGAAGCTCTTGGTAGTAGTGGTTTGGTGGAGGATATGTCGGCGCATGCTGGCTTCGGTCCACTCCTTGTGGAGCTGGTGCATATCCTGGCGGTGGATGAGCCGACATATCCGTGCTCGGGGCGCTTTCAGTGTAGGCGCTGGTGTAGCCGTTTGGCGGAGGATACTGTTGTGATTCCTGTGGGTGCGGTGGATGCTGTGGAGGGTGCTGTGGCTGCTGTCCGCCCGTGGGAGAGTCCGAAGTGTTGGAAGAAGCCAGGCCTGCGGAGGCCGTCTTGGAAGCAAGATGCCGTCTGATGTGCCCAAGTCGGCTTGCGATGATGTTACTGAGGCGATCGTGCAATCGGAACCCGGTACCTATGCACAGTTAGCTCGTCTAGAGGTGCCACAAGAAAGCGCAACAAACCGAGTAGACAGCCAACATCTCTCATGATCCCAAGCCATTGTTCCATATCCTTTTCCAGCTGCTGGAAGTCGGCAGAACTCATCTGGTCTTGTCTCTCTGTCCACGAAAATAGCGTGGTGAAGATAGCAGCTAGGTAGTCGGTGGAATAGTACCATGTCGTGTCCAAGGCGTTGAGTTTCTTCAGCTCTGACGCAGCTGAGAGTAGCTTGCGGCTTGCGTCAAGACAAATGTCAATGTTCTTTGCCTGCACATCTGATGTTGCGGTGCGTAGAGACGGGTGGTGAAGAATGAGCCGAATCTCTTCTTCCCCTGTTTGCAGGTACAATGCAGGAGTTCTATCATCTTCCACCGTCTGCGGCCCTCCATTGATTTCTGGTGGTAATTGATCTCTGAACGTTTCCAGTTCCCTCTCCAGGCGGCCAAGGTTCAGCTCATATGGCGCAGGGTCCGCTCGCACCGAATAGACAGCGGCATACACTTGCATGAGTATCCTCAACAACTTCATGCCGGGTATTGCCGCGCGGAACGAGCACTTTCGCCATTTGCTCATGTTCGGTGGGTCGCTGGAGATGGTGTCGCCAAGAGGCTCGGGTATCTCAATGTCGAAGTCTTGAACACGCAACGGCATTGGTCGACCAAGTTTCCCACTGATACTAACATGCAGGACGAGGAGGCTCCAGAATATGCGTTTGCGCATCTCGAGGGTGTGAGGGTCTTGTCCAGGGCCAGTAGACTGCCATGCGCTAGCAGATCTATGCATACCCAACTCTAACGCAATGCCCAGCACAGTGTTTGTGAACATCCACGCCGCGCCGAGTCGAGGTTGTTGACGCAGCTGCAGGCAGATCAGAGCGAGAGCCTGTACATCTTGAATTTGGTGACCAATGATGAGATGAGGGACAAAACTGATGGCATAATGATAGTGGGCCATGGACTGTGCTCTGTACGGCTCCTCGCCATTATTGCGTAGACTGGCTTGGAACTTCATGATCGCAAGCACCATGTGAATCATGACGATTTCCGGGACGGTGGGCTCCTGCTGACCCTGACACACGCGGGTGATCAACTTGATGAAGTCGGGCCGGTGCAAGATAGGAACGAACACCTGGAGCGTCTTAAAAAAGTGTTCCGCCCACATTTTGCACTCTTCCAGGCTAGGCAGTGGAGGCTTCGGTTGAGCCACAGGCTTTCCCACGGAAAGCTGCAGGAAGGTTTGATATGAGGTTGGATCAGACGCCGGATCGGTCTCAGGTGGGAGAAACTCGGCAAGGTCGAAAACCAAGCCAAACAAGGACAGTCTGGTGCCGACAATTGGACTGAGCATGTCGTCGCCTGGAGAGACTCCGAGGTAGTTATCGCCGATGCAGCCGGTGCGGAATGCGGGCAGTACCGACACCTTTCTTCCCAGCATTGTTGAGTTGGCAGTTAGCATGCCACCAGAATGGAGATCACCCCAAGACGCTGGGAAAGATGATGTCAGCATCAGCAGGTATATACAGGATCAGGAGAGCCGTAGAGCGTCTAGCGAACGTCGCCGAGGCTGCAGGAGACCGGAAGGCTTGTATTCCAGGTAGTTTGATGATACCGCATACCTTGTGACTGTTCTGCCCATGGTGAGGTAGGCGGCACGTAGGCAGGCCGTTGTTTGGGTTCAATGCCATGCTCCCTCAACTGCTGCTGCAGCTCCACCAAATGACTTCTCAGAGTGTGGTTCTCGCTTTCGAGGGTCTCAGTATGCCCACGCGACACTGCGCGCCCGGTAATCCGATCAGTTGTCTTGCATTCGATGTTATTCTGGAGACATGGCGTGCAGCCTCCCAGTCGCGCATCGCATCGTATCTTCCGGACCTGCTCGAACTTCCTGATTAGTGGCGTCCTTGAATACGTAATCGGAATATGATCTCGCAGAGTCTTTCGTCCGGCCTATTCGGACAAGATCGGTGGAGTATGAGTGCAGCCGGTACGTACCTTACAGCGGTCGCACGCCTGTCCTGTCCTCGACGCTCCTCCACCACCACTGCTCGCAATCCTCTTCCGTGTACTGCCTGTTCCGCCTGCTAGGATGTTGTTAGGAACCGCGGCCAGCGACTGTTGAGACGCATAGTGCTCACGTTCTGCATCATCACCCGACCGCTTCGAGGGCATCATGGCATGGGACTTGCCGTACGCCAATCGCTCGTTACTTCCCGGCGGCGCCGTTCGCGCTCAATGGGTGGACTGCAGCGTTACGCATGCCTCTGCATACCCGTGACTGCGCGCGCTCAGAGGAGCCATAGAACGAGCAGCGTGCACGAGAGGGGATAGACGGCGCATGTCGCTATCAACTTGTCGCATTCCGCTGTTAAGTCTAGCTTCCCAGATCCCAGCAACGCGAAGCCGGCCGTCGTAGGCACGTGCGCCACGGCCCTCTCGGTGGTGATTGGTGAGGTTTGCTTGACTCGACGGCAGTTCGTCTCGATTCGATATCGATATAGCAGCCGTTAATGGTCGTTGAAACTCTATGCCTCCCACAATCTCGAGAGCCCCAACGGAGAACAAACTCAATATATTGACAATCAAACGTCGTCGAAGCCCAACTCCTCCTCGACAACACAGACTCGATGTTTCGGCAATTGCTCGGCAGATGATCCACGAACATGGAGAACATCACCCTCCCCCATCTGCTCGAGCACCCATTGCAAGTGTGCCTCTTCAGGAACGTAGAGAACGCCACCTTCCTTCGTCAGCAGCTGCTTGATGGCAATACTAAGTTTGAGTATGCCTTCCTGGACGCAAGTGTGCTGTTGTCGAGAAAGCACGTTCTCGCCGCATGTTTCAGAGCGATCAACGATATGCTCAACGATCGTCTAAAGAGTCGCAACGTGCATTCTGAGATCGTGTTCTCGTTATCACCAAACAACAATGTAAGGGCATCAACTCCTTCAGACGCAAATCGGGAGACTGACGTGACCCAGATCTCAGAATCCTTCCGACGCTTCGGCATCACAAACGAGAGCATCAATGTGCTGGCCATCAAAGTGGGTGGAGATGCTGCTCAGATAGAGTCTCATCTCACAGCCAACGTCAAAGGTCAGCCAGCTGTCTTCTCAGATGAAGTCCTGGCCGAAGTTTGTGACCTCAGCAGGATAAAGAAGATCTACCGTGTGGATGTGGGCACGAAGAGTGATGGTGAGGCAGCGAGGAAGGAAGCAGAGGCTTTTGTGCTGGGTTCTATGGCTTTAAAGGGCTCATAATATCGCATAGTGATGTGAATGAATTTCCTGCAGAGAGTCTCCGATGCAACTGGAGGCGTGATTGTAACATCATTGTGAAGCATTACCAGCTTTACGAACTACGAGAGTAGCAGACGTGTGGAAAAGTATCAGTCCCCTCTCTCCAAGCTCAGCGCCCGTTCTCCACGCCATAAGGCTTTGGTGAGCAGCTACACTGATCGCTCTTCCATTGCCAAAACCTTCCAAGTTCGGAGATGCATGATTGCCGTTCCTCTCGGCGCAGAGCTGCCTGTGTCACTGTCCTTCTCACTCCTCGTCCTGCCCAGGTCTCCGGCCTTGTGCCATTGTTGTCGCCACTTCCTCAACCGTGACCATCTTCCGACACCATACCCAAGCCGTTCGGCGGAAGCAAAGCTTGCACAACGTTGTGCCTACCAATCTGTGCCCCGGCCGGCATCCTGTCCGCATTCCCAGCGATGTGAAGTGACAGCAGGTGGCCTCCTCCAGTGCTGTAGTAGCAGCAGGCCTGCGGAACCACGAGAGAGCATCTTCATTCGACTGCCTCGTGCCGGAATCTAGCACACCAGCAGGCCCAGCTGCAGAGCTTGCAACGGCGAGTAGAGTGGTAACAACGGCTGTCACGCGGATATCGGCAGGCAACAACGATCTTCTCCCAGACTGAGCCAGCGACGTTCGTGAGCCCAGTTTCTCGCCAAGCCAGCTGGGCATCTTGTTCGTGGTGCAGTAATGCATGTTTAGAAGAATGTTCGCCGTGTCGCAAGAGCCATTCCCGGTGCGCCTCCACACGGACCCGCACAACATGAGATGCTGGATGATCTGCTATCGTCGCCAAGTTGGTGTTCGAAAGTTCTTCGATGCTGGCACATGTTGTGAGATCAGCAGTCGCCGTGTATAACATGCACACGAACATTGTTCTCAGTATCGGCACTAAGGTACAGGGCCACCAAGGGTTATCTTGAGCAGTTCCAGGCCTGCTCACAGCTCTGAGAATGTACTGATGATATCCATCGTTCTACATTTGTGCCGCTGGAGGCTCTTGTAAACTCAGCCGTAACAACCCATATTCTGACCGGCATTCTTGCTGTCTCCAAGGAGAACGTCATGGTCTCTTGCGAAGGGAGGCACTTCCGTGCGGAGATGGCGAGCAAGGAGGGACTTCCGCTGTCTTCTCGGCGGCGTAGAGGATAGGTGGCGAGGGCACGTTGCTCGCGAGGTGATCGCTCGCATACCGTATCTTCGAGACGTGCTTTCGCCCCTCGTTGGAGGCTGATTTGGCGCTGTCTTCCACGGCTTGTGTATCGGTAGCGGGTGTTCTTGATCGCAGGGGCGTTCTCGCCGCGGATAGGAGTCTGTGAGGTATGGAGAAGAGGGTAAGGGGTGGATATGGAGGCCGGCTGCGTCGATAGTCAATTGCCAGTGGGTTCAGGGGTACTTGTGGTTGAAGGAAAGGAAGTCTGCCATTGGTACTGCTGTCATCGAGTGTTAATTACCTACTACATTCAGGTAGGTTGCAGTGGGTGTTGCCCGGCCACAGACTATGTTCTGATTGTCGTGACGGTGGAGATGGAGGTGCTATGTCTGCTTACCGTGATCGTTCGTTGTACTGTGGATGAAAGGAGATATTTCTGGCAATTGGAAGCTCGAGAAGCATTATCGTAGCAAAAGTGATGATGAAGGAGGTCCAAAAAAGTATCGGCTTCGTCGGTAAAGCCCATACACCTCCGCCAGCCATCGCAACAGCCTTCATACGCAAGCCGACACCCCCATAACAACAGCCACGTAGGCCCAGAAATTCTACCAAAAAAGATTGGATAGTAATAGAAGCATTCCAAACCTCCTCGAACTCGCTGTGGTAAAAAAGCAAAAAGAGCATCTCGACCATCGGCGAACCGACCGGAGTGGCTCGAACTCGAACCGCAAACTACCGCACTCAAATTAGCGCAGTACTTGCTGATTATCCCCCCCCGGACGGGTTGTGGGTGATGGTGCTGGCAAGGCTACCATCACCGATAAGCGATAAGGAATAATTGTATATATACCTTAAGCTTGGCAGCGCCAGCAAGCATGGAGCAAAAATGCAAAAATGAGTATCTCGCATTATGGGACATATGGCGGAGTACCTGACGCCTCGGCGACCGGATTGACTCGAAGTTCGAACTGTGATTGTCACCAAAGTTAGTGACAGTAATATCCGAACAGCCCCAAGCCCACCCACCCCCCCAGTGTCTGCCGGCACGCCGACCGACAAGTTAGTCCACCGGGGTAGAAGCGGATATTCCCGAATTGTATATATACACTCACCTTCAACAACAGCTTGGCAACCCTGCCGAGATACAACATCCCACTTCCGCCACCAACACATCCAAAACAGATATGAGGTTGATCGTAGTAGTCGTCCGATGAATCTCCTTCTTCTTTGAATCGATTGTGTTCATGCGTTGTTGAGATATCGTCGGTCGGGCGTATGCAATCCGGATTGGAGATGTCTTGGCGGCCGAGCTGTATGTTAGGCTTCTGCGACAGCAAAAACACCATTGACGACGAGATACCTTTGCTCCAGCGCTTTCAACACCTCCGCAACAAGCTATCGTTGTCAGACAGAGCAGAGTAAGTTCTTTCATCCTGTCTCAAAGACGGCGAGACAAGCAAATACCATCCCCGGTCGCTGCGGCGGCAGCAAACCACTGCCACCTCTTGAGAGACACTTCCGCTCCAGCTACATTACCTTTCGCAAGCAGCAACAGAGACGCTCGAGCACACAGAGAGCAGTACTGATGGGAAGATCAATCGCTGTAGTCGCCGCTTCCTCCTACCGAGCAGGGAGAGCAACCTCATCGCCGCGCCAGACCAGCCTTCCGCTTCGCAAGCAAGCCTCTCGCCATTACATAACTCTCCGCTTCCCTCTCGACGCCAAAATACAACATCAGCGCCATGGCAAGCTCCTCCTCCAACCCCGGCCAGGAGAAAAACGAGTGGGTCAAAGTCCGGGAGACGGAAGCGATCCGTCAGGCAAAGGAGGAGATGGCTCAGCACAACAAGGCGATGAACGACATTACGTTCCCACCAACAGTCCCGAAGCGCGCACCGAGCCCGCCCAGCGAAGACGAAGCAGCCCCTGAGGAGGAGAAGGCGGAGGAGAAGGCGGGCAAGAAGGGCACCGTCGGCAAGCTCTGGGGCAAGACCAAAGACAAGATCGACAAGCTGCGCGAGGACGGCAAGGCCAAGTCTCAGGGGAAGGGTCAGGGGAGCGGCGAGGGCAGTGCCGCAAAGCGCACCTAGGGTGCGCAAGACGGGATGGGGAGCGGGCGACTGGGCTGCGGCGACGACATTGGTGGACCAGAGCTGTCAAGAAATGGCAGCGGACGCAAGGCGACCTCTCCCTCCCAGACACCGGACCCGCAGCTTACGACCATTGCTGTAGTGGCGGCACACCTATGCGAGACCCCGGGACGGCGGAGTATGCCCTCATACTAGCGGATCGACACTCTGGCTGGCGACGACAGGGTGGTAGACGGCTGGTATTGTCTCGATAGCTGACTGCACAGCTCAAGCACATCGTCCATGACTGCAATGGCGGCTCTCTTTTCATTCTTCTCGGGAAATGGTTTGGCAGTCTTGCATTTGCTTTTTTTCCTCTCACTCAATTTGACTCTCTTCTGGTTTCCTTCTGTCTTCTCTGGTCCATGTACCGTATATGCTGAGAAGGTAGGACATTGCTTCGTCCTGCCTTCCTCAGTCGCCACTGTCTGCCTGGCTTCCTAGTATAAAGATCAGGAAGCAGCACTCTTGATCTCCCAGACTTCCTTGGACTGGAGGCCGATCAGAGATACACCAGCATCCTGCAATGTCTTCCGGATGGACGAGATATTGTCGTCACTTTTGTTGGCGAACGCTGCAGCATCCTCGATCAGGTAGGTCCGGAAGCCGTACTCAGCAGCGTCCTTCGCGGTGTGGAAGACGCAAGCTTCGTACGCTAGACCGACGACAAAGACATCGGTGATACCTTCGCTCTGGAGCAGGCGGATCATCTGGTCATCGCCAAGTTTGGGATTCCGGTATGGAGGGCCAAAGGCACTGTAGCACTCGAATCTTTTGTCCTGGCCTTTCTCAATGATGTGCTGCACCTTCGACATGTCCAGCTCGGAGATGATCTCGCAGCCGGGAGTACCTCGAATGCAGTGATTCGGCCATAAGGTGCTTGTGAACGGTGTATCTTGCTCGTTCTCCGGGTTCTTGACCGTTATGGTGTCTTGAAAAGACTGCTTTCCTGGATGCTGACTGGCAAAGGAGACGTGATCTGCTGGATGGCAGTCTCTTGTGGCGACTTTGAGTGCGAAAGGCATTGCCAGCAGCTCGTTCCACACTGGCGCGAGGGCTCTTGATCCTCTGACCGCGAGCGCGCCCTCTGGGTCATCGCAGAAGTCGTTCTGGATGTCAACGCATACCAGAACCGCTCTCTTGCCTGCTGACATGTTGTTGTATGCTTGCGTACCACGGTGTTGTCGCCGCTCGCGCTTGAATGGAGGGCTTGAGGTATCCGATCGTCGGTGGACTCGTTGCTCGCACGCGACTGCTGTTGCTGGGCTCGTGATAGCTCGTGCTTGCCCGCAGTGAGGCTTCTGGGGCTTCTGAGTGAACCAATATCGGCAGCTGATGATGGCACAAGTGAGTGCTTAATGGCTTGATGCGGCGTCCTCGGGGGTGCTGTGGAGAGTCTCGTGGAGCACTTGATGGCTCCTTTGCTGAGACTGCTCGTACTATGCACCTCCCTGACTCTTCTCTAGATGCTTGTGATGGTCTCTGAGCCTCTTACCATGGTGTTTGTGGCTCTAGAAGCTGTTGGTGGTCGTGGCAAGTGGTAGGCTGTTCTTCGGGCTCTTGCCCTGCAACGCGTTTGATGATGGATGAGACCTTTCCAAGTCTACTGACGCTTTCTAGAGCACATTCTGAGCATACTGAAGCTGCTCGAAGGTGTATCAAGGGCGTTGGGAAACCGCATCGTCGTTGCCCGAGCTGATGTCCTGAAAGTCTTGGCAGGAAGGCATGTTCACCGCAAGTGTAGCCGACCGTGCGGCGCTTATTCCAACTACACCTCTTCCATAGAACAACCGTATCTACATCAGAGATTGTTCTCTTCTTCATCTACATCATTCCCCTTCATCATCTCGCAGCTAGTCGCGACATGCTGCTGGTGTCCAACAGACTTGGGCTGGTCTTCGCAGCTTGCGCCAGCACAACAGGGCGATCACTGATTTCATCAGCGCTGCCACCAAGTCACCAAACAGTGTGGCAAGTCCTCGAATTGCAGGTCCGAAGCCTACGAGTGCTCGACAAGATTACAGTCTGCGAGAGCAGTACATTGACCAGCTCCAGATACTGGTCTGCAGCTTACGGCAGCCCGGTAGAGCGATGCCCGAGTACACAGGCTCCGCCACCAGTTCACGACGCCACCAAAAAGTGCAGCACGTCTGGAATCGTTCACAGAGCATCTGCGGATACTCCTACAGCCTCCACAAGCCCTCGAGTCCGCGAAAACATGGCCCAGGCTAGCTACAATGCCACAACAGAGCATCCGACAAGTTCACGAGGGCTGCCACCTAGTCACCAAACAGTGTAGCAAGCCCTCGAAACGCGGACGCTGAGCCTACGAGTGCTCGACAAGATCCGAAAGTCTGCTACGATAGTGCATTAGCTAGCTCAGTGCATCGACAGTGATGCGATGGGCTCTACAGCATAGCAGAAAGATACCCGAGTCAACAAGCTCTACCGCCAAGTCACCTCGCCACCGACCTGTGTGGCATGCCTGGACACGGATACTCTGAGGCTGCAGATCCTCTACCATTACCAGCCGAGCAAGGCCTTGACTCGCTGCAGTACATTCGCTGCAACGTAACGGGCCCGACCCTGGCCGCTATAGCTTACGACAACGCAGCAGAACAAAAACCGAGTCAACGAGCGCCACCGCCCAGTCAACTCGCCCGCAAACTGTGCATCATACCTTGCAACGAGTACATGTGTCTGCGAGAGAGTAGTACGTTGGCCAGCTTCCATGTGTCCACGGCGATGCGATGGGTCCGAAACTGGTCTACAACGTACGGCTACCCAGCAGAAAAAGAACCGAGTCAACGAACGTCGCAACCTAGTCAGATGGCCAACAAACTGTGCAGCATGCCTTGTATCGACTACATGCACACTACAAATGCCATACAATCTTAATGGTCTTCGGAAGTAGCACATCAGCCAGCCCTAGTACATCCACAATGTTGCGCTGGTCCAGGAGCACACAGTGATACGGATTATCGGCCTGCTCATGGCGCAGTCTCTCTGATGGTGCTACCTGCGCTGTGTCTCGGCATTCAGCTCGAAATGCTTTACGACATACCATACCTTCGCCAGCGGACCGCGAGTAGACAATGTGGAGCTGCGACTATGACCCAGGCCCTGCATGGATCCCGGCCTCTCGACAAACTCGTGCCGGCCAGTGTAGGGTAGCTCTTCATACTCCCAGGACTTTGATCGGCTCATGCCCTGGGATAAGCTTGTGGTACGGCCAACTACTTCGGCCACGACATTCCAGCACTCTCGTTCTGCTCATGCTACAATGGGTATCTGCTCATCAGGGCGAGGCCACACAATCCCGCCGATCTTTCGACATACCCTTGCAACCCCGTTCAGGGCAGCCATACATGCTTCCAGGAATCCGGACGATTTACAACGCTCTCGAGGTAGGTCCACCGGATACAGCTGGCAGACAGTGTTGACGATAGGCCCTACTTCCGAGCAGTGGGCCTTCGATCACAGCGACTATACAGCGAGGAGAACGACAACACCTCGATCAGTGTGAGACAGAACGGTGAGCCATAGAGGTAGGGGTGATTGACTGTTTCATTGCTTGTATAGTTGAACAGCGCTTGCAGTAGTCATGTCGAAGACTATCAGCCGGAGTGCTGTTCATCCATCTGGACCTGGACGCATGCTATAGTCAACACTGGCTGAAAGACCACCCTCCACCATTGAGCTGTGGCTGTCGGTAGTCATGCCTTGCCTCGACAGTCCCATTAGACCATTGCCGCGGTCCGATGCTGCCGACACCCCTCTCGCCTGGCCGTTGTGGAGATGACCTTCCTTGCTCGACTTCGCCATGAATACACGAGGTGTGCAAAGTAGAGTGGCGAGTAAGTCATCTCGTGGACTCGACCTTCCGAAATCACGCGCTCGAGCAGCAGCAGCCGCCTCGCGCCTCTTCTCTGTTTGGCGCAGCGTCAGTATACTGACTCTCATCATTACAGCATGTCTGTTGGGGCACCGCACCGTGGTATCTCTTCCACGCCTCCCACACAGCTCCCACGTTGTTGGTGAAGAAGCCGCGCTGGCCTCCTCGCAGTTGCTCGAACCCGAACTGGCGCAGCGCGTGCCGGAACATCTTGCTGCTGTCGCGCGCTTGATCGCTGCGCTGTTTTGATTGTTTGAGAAGTGGTGGTTGGATGTTTGGAGGCTCCGTGTGATGTTGGAGGTGTATGTGAGGGAAGGCGATGTCGCTGGTGCCCGGTGGACTTGGTGATTCGGCGGAAGCTAAAAGGCTTGGCACCCACGAGCGGTGCCTATAGCTTTCGCTTCTCCTCTGCAACACCTTCTTCCCTTCTGCGACGAAACTCGTAAGTAGTTTGCGCACCCATACCCGCCACAAGCTGAGATCCATGCTAACGTCAGTGTGTTGCTATTAGACAGCAGCAATTCGTAAGTCCACCCCCCCTCCTTCCTCCCTGACCGTAACCGGCGTCGTGGTGCAGTGATCGTGGCTGTTCGAGTGAGCGACGGCGGCGACAGTGATGTCTGTCTGTCCGTCACTCACTCGTATGGCTATGGGAGCTGCTTCATGATGGTCGGACCGTCCCCGATTACCTTGATGTCCATGCTAATATCTGTCGTAGACCACAACACAAACACCACGTAAGTCCCACCTTTCCCTGACTTCCTGCGACCGAGCAGAGTCACGATGCAACAACGTCTTCTGTCTCCACCGGAGACACCTCAAGTCCACCTACAACACTTCCGACACCGGCGTCGCCGTCGTACCGTCACTTAAGGCAAAGGCATGAAGCTGACTAGCGCGCAGAACAAAAACGGGCCAAGGGCCACAAATTGTAAGTACATCCCCTCTCCTGACCTATTGCATCCTACACCATACCCATATCTGCTACTGTAGCACCATCGCATATCATCTACTTGGTCGAGATTGATGCTAACCACCGTGCCAGCAGCAACAACAACAGCAAGTAAGTGCAATTGAGACATATTCTATTCTGCAGAAAGAGAGCTTGAAGCACTGCACCACCTCCACTGCCCACGTTCGGATCACTGGTCTTCTGGAGAACAAGGTCTCTGGCCTGTCCTAGGAGCTGGCTTCCCTGTTACACCAACGCCACCACACTCTCCTCCGGCGAGACAACAACCGTCACCAAGCTCTCCCTCGCAACTCCGCCACTACTACCATCATAAACACCGCCCCCTGGAGACCTCTCCCGTCCTTGCCATCATCACCACAACACACACACCAAGCTGCCCTCCCTGCCTTCCTCACTACCACATCAACTGGTCTGCCAGCGATGAAAGACAGGACCACTCTTCACAACACCACAACACACAGCACCAAGCTCCCCTCCCCGCAGCGCTATGCGCGCATACAGCAACACATTTTGGTTGGTACGACCAAGCAGGCCTGTCCCCGAAGTACGGTCAACGAACAACGCCACCTGTGGACAACATTATACCTTCGACAGACGTAACCGCCGTGGAATCGCCTGACCGTCTTCTGGACTGTCACTCCCGCCTGGACCGTCACCTCTCTCACTTCCTTTCAGCTATACTGCTGCAGCTACTGCTGCTTCTCACGTGATCTCGCAATCACATGCTAACTTCGACACTCACAGGACCATGTGCTGCTGGGAGTACATCTACGACTGCGAGGGATGTTGTGCCCCCTCGCAGGTTGGACGTCGCCGGTTCGGGCCGCCGTGTGGGCCGGCCGGTGAGCCGTGCCGCACGTTTGTGTTCTTGTGGGCGGTCGTGGAGCCGCGTGGCCACACGTGCGCGCCTTGCTTGGCGGCGCAAGTACCACCGGCGCCGGCAGCACCGGCCTCTCCTCCCCCTCTTCCGCCGCGCTTCCCCCCTGCATCGTGGGCGAACTTGACGCCAGAGCAGGTGGAAGCGGCGTTGAAGGCGGCGACGGATGGGGTCGGGGCCACCGGCTGCCACGCGATGAGCATCGTAAGTCACTGTCCTCCTCGTGTTCTCCTCTTGCGTTCCGAGAACGGTTCGCTGTTCGTTATGCTAATATCCTTAGTACGAGTGAGCGACCAGAGCATTCGGGTTGTGGGTCAACCGTATCAAAACCCTCAAGGTTCTGTGTGGACGACCGAAACACTGGGTTTGGGGTGGGACCGAAACCCCCGATGTTTTCAGAGGAGGGTTCTCCACAAATCAACACCATCATTTTGTCCAAGTTTGTGGGTACTTCATCAAAAGCCCACCCCCTTCGGGGGCATCAGGCCACGGATCTTAACGGATCTTGGCCCTGGAGCCTCCAGAGGGGCGACAAGAAGCTACGATACTGTTTGTAAGTGTATTGACTGTCTACATACTATGGACAACGAGCTGACTTGTCATTCCTGAAGGCCGTCAAAAACATGAAATACTCGGGAGTTGCACATCAACGACTACAGCACTTCGCTTATGTTGTTGCTCCGAAGCTTCGCCGGACTCGATCGACTCTACGAGAGGTGTGACAATGGACTCGTCAAAGCCTTGAGAAACGACAAAATGCTCTCGCAGCTGCTACAACATCAACATCAAGCCATTCGGCTGCGGCCAAAAATTCGAACGCTGCTCCTTGCCTCCGTTCGATGAGAGTCAATGGTATCGAACACCGAGCCACGTACCTTGAGTTTCCTCCGGAACGGCAGCATCGATCACGCCAAGCAGCCCTTCAAGCTTCCTACCGTCGGTTGTACCGCCTTGAAGCAGACCAAACAGAGCACACGTAGCTGCCTGTAGGCAAGACTCCTTCAGCACAAGCAATACCGACTCCCCTGCAACGCAAGACGCAAGTTACGAGAACATGCTCGTCTCCCATCCGACGGTACGGGCTATGGATCTGGATGGCGCCGACTGGTCTTTCCTTCATTCGAATAAGGGCGGAGGGGAAGGCCTGGACCGAGGCTGTGAAAGACGGTATCCGGAGACACATTGCTGAGTGTGATCGTTCGACTTAGGATGCATGCGAGCGCCTCTGGACTTGACTTCGGGCGGACTGAGGAAAGAAGACCACCTGAATGAAGCACGGTATCGGTGTCCATCCGCGAACACGACTATCACCGCTATCCGAAGAAGAGGGCTGAGGGATGAGCAGTAAAAGGATGGGGTCGGAGTAATCGGTGTTCGCGCAATAGACTTGGTGTATGTTTGTCCTTCTCGCCTGTGTTGAGACGGGTCTTGTTCAGCCTGCTAACGCCTTACAGTTCCGATGAAGCCGGCGCAAGAGTGATCGTCGCTCTGTACTCCGCTGTAGGCGTGACTGCTATTTGGGGATGGGCATTTGGGCATGATGGACCCAGAGCGTGGCTGTGCGGGACCTTGTAAGTGAATGTCGCCTTCTTACACTCTGTTTGGAATTGGACTCGAGTGGCGTGCTAACGACGTTCAACAGTAAGGGTGAAGAAAGTGTTACTGGGGGACGGGAGGGGGTGACCGTTGGCTGGGTGCAGTGTGCCGCTTGTCCGGTGTGATCGTTGGTTGCCGCTAGGCTTGGGCGTGTGCGGGGTTCTCCTATTCGTGTCACAGCGAAGCTGTGGGAGACTTTGGGGTTGGCTTCTCTCATGAAAGCATCTGGTGGGATGGAAGCTGTGTGCTGGGATATTCTTGCGGAGGACTCTGGCAAGAGAGTCTTTGAGGTGACGAGTCTGGAGGCGTGGCTGTCGTTGCGCGAGGGGTAAGTGTGTGCTTCGTACCTTCCATGGCTCGTGCTAACTATATTACAGACTTCTGGCCGTCGAAAGCAGCGCGGACCTGGAGTTCACGATGGACGGAGACCTTGATTCTGAGATCGCGAATGGGACGTGCTTTGCGGTGGAGCGAATGGTGATGAGGCGTGGATTGCTCAATAACAGGAGAATATGCAAAGACGTCGTCTTCCAGACGTAATACCATATGTTCCTGTCCACTCCACTCCACTCCCGAATGCTCATTCGACTGGCTGCAGCCTTCCGCGAGAAGTAGTGCTTGACGGCGGGTGTGAGAGACATCATCCATCTGCCCGAAGCCGAGCCGGTGTCATGTTGTTGTTGCTGCTGCTGTTGTTCCAGGACGAAAAGGAGTCGCAGAAGTCGAGCGTGTAGTGGACACAACATCTCGATCGCCGCCGGGGTGAACATGCGAGCGACGAAGGGGTTTGGGAATGTTGTGCGGGGATGTGTAGGCTTTGTTAGGAACGTCTTCGCTTGGAAAGCGTTGTAGGGTATCCTGCCTCCTTGCTCGACGACACAGGTGATGGTGCGTATGAGGTGAGCCGCGAAGTCGCTAGGCTAGCCCAGGCTACCTACTACGCTTGATAGCATGGAGGAGCTGCCGATGGTTGGGACTGGCGCTGTGGTTGCAATTGCCCTCGCATTCGTCGTAGCGGTTAACGAGGAGCACACTGCTCAGGACGTTTCGCGGCACGGCAGTCCCAGACATTCTTCTCCTCCCGGCCGATACCCACCAGCCTACTACAGCTGGTGCTGACCTCACAACCGATCGCGGAGATTTTTCGAAACGGCCTTCGTGCTTCATCTGGCGACCAGGGCGGACACTGTCGACGTGGCTCGACCGTCTCACATACGGTCTCGAAACGCCTCATGACCTCTTCGAAGTTGTGGTTGAGAGCATCGAACGTCGGCTTTCCGAAGGGTCCAGTACAACCAACGATAGTGGCACATAACACTCGATCATGCGCCGGAGGCAATGAAGTCCGTTGGATTCGATGGTGAGGGCTGGAATGCCGCATCTCTGAGATAGGAAGGGACGCGATGGCAGTACAATTCGTGATTTTGGAGGCAGTGATATGCTGGAACGGGAGCTGACTGGAGTTGATATATACCTTCGTACTGCCGTGTCCTCTACACAGTTCGTCTGATCCGAATCGGTCCCCTGACATCCTCGAGTCGTTCGGCAGTAATCGGCTCACCCTTCTGCAGAATCTCACATTCGCCGTTCTCCTTCATGCTCCACGCCAGCTCCCTAATGCTCTCCATCGCCTCCCTCCAGTCTGAGAAGCCCAGCTCCCCCAACTCATCCGCAATCAACGCCCTAGCCACCTCAGAAGGACAGAACGTCTTCGGTGGCTCCCTCTTCTCCAGAAAATCGTCCAGACGTCTCCGCAGCGCCATGATCTGCAGCACTTCTCTTCGCTACCAGAAGTACCCTCAACAGCAATTCCCTACCACTGTCCGCGATGTCGTGACCGAGAAGCCGCTGGCGAAGTTTTGGCTACTGCATGCACAAGCAATGCCAAAACTGCACCACGCGAGCGGTGAAGTCCCCGCACCTTCCACTTTCGCTTCTAGAGCTGCTAGCGGGCAAGATGAAACACGCCTCACATGCACGTCTGCAGCAGCGGGAGGTTAGAATAGCTGAGAGGTCGGTTGATGGTGAAAGCTAAAGGGCTGGCGAGACACTTTTGCGAATCTTACACCTGTGAACTCTCCCTTTTTCTCCATCAGTTCATCATGGTTGGGTGTTTTCGAGTGTTATACAGTCCTGACCAGGTTCCCGGAATCTCGGCCTCCCACGAGGCACGGCACTAGAGCGGTGTTCAGACCCCGCAATATCACTTCCCACGCACGCTAAAAATAGACACTTGTATATGCGCGCGGCTCAGCGCAGTCGGACTCGATTATCATCAGCCCAGCACAAGATACACACACACGCACATCTCGGGCGGACGGCACGTGGAGGATGGAATTCTGTTGATGAGTAATTCGGGCGGCTTTGCGTGCTCTTGACATCTGGCGCATCGATAATTCGGCCCACCACACTACACCACATCGCATCCCTGGACTCGGGATTTGGTGAAGCATACACACGTACACCAGCATGGCAGAGGTCCTGTCCCCACCCCCCATCATGGCCTCGCCCTCACCCTCCCCCAACGACTCCTCCGAGTCGATCCCCACCATCTCCCACCCCGAACCCGGATCCACCCTCCCCCGACGCGTGCCCAGCTACGCCCAAAGTCGAATGCCCCAATACTCGAAGACCTCCCAACGCTCACGACCCTCATCCACCGTAACACCCGACTACCCAACCTTCCAGTCCTCCCTCCCCTACGCCCAGGTCCGCGACTTCGCCTACCCAGCCTTCCACCCCCTCCACTACGGCGCCCAGCCCGAGTCCTCCGGCGCCTCGACCCCGACCTCTGAATTCCAATCCGGGCGAAGGTCCTCAGACCCAGACCCCAGCTCCTCCACCGGCGGATGGTCGGCTGGGCCATGGGGAGGCGATGGAGTCATGTACGGCGACCCGGAATCAGACATCGCGGCTCTACCCTCCACAAGCTTCGCCGGCGACGACGGCGCTGAGGCAGGTGACGAGGTAGGGCCGGGGGGCAAGAACAAACACCGCAAAAGCAAAAGCTACGCCAACATCTCCGAATTCGAGCGCGGGCGCCGGCGAGAGAGCGGGGGACGGCGGAGCAGGGAGGTGCAGCAGCAGCAACAGCAGCATGCGGATCCGCATATGTTTTACTTCCACGGCCAGGTCAACGACCCAGCCGGGCGCGAGAGGTTGCGGCAGAGTAGGGGGTACAGTAATACAGGCACCGCTGATGGACCGAGGAAGGATTCCCGCCTCTCGACGTCTGCTACGCTGCCGAACCGGAGTTTTCATACCGCTGTGCCTGCTACTGCCGAAGGCGGTGGAACTGCAGAGGACGACGATGAGCAGATACCGTTGGACACCGAACCGCATACCCTGCACCACTCGCCCGTGCGCTCGTCTATGGGGCCCGAGGACGAGGAACTTTTCGCTGGTCCGAGTTTAGCGCTGTACGCTTTCGAGCCGGAGAATAGCAATGAGTTGCGGTTGGTGGAGGGGCAGGAGATTATGGTGAGTTATCGGCATGGACAGGGGTGGTTGGTGGCGAGCGATCCGAGGTCAGGGGAGCAGGGGCTGGTGCCGGAGGCGTATGTGAGGCTGATTGCTGATATGCCGAATTATGATCCGGTTACTGGGGAGTGGGTTGATTTGGATGGGGGTGAGGAGGACGGGAATGGGGAGGGGGGAGAGGTGGAGGAGGAGGAGGGCCTGCGGCAGGACGGTGAGAATGAGGGAGAGGCGGCGAAGGAAGCAGACGGGGAGAAGGAGAGTGAAGGAGAGGAGGAGAGTAGTCCTGAAGATGAGGACGAGACACCTAATGCGATGGACGCTGCGGTGCATAAGAGGTTGGGTGTAGCTGGAGAAGCTTAGCCGAGCGAACGAAATGCAGAACCCTCCTCCAACGCACGACTCCATCCCGCTCGTACCAAGATCGTGGACTGTACTGGCATCGCCAGCCTCCCTTTCTTGCAGACGCGGCGATTCAGCTAGGACAGAGGAATCCGATACCCAAGCTCTCACGTCTTGCAACCGGCTGATGCGCCCGTACTCTAGCGCGCGCAATCGAATGTTTTGGAGCAAGAGCAGTAGCTGTACTGCCATCGCCACCCTCCCTCTCTCCAAGGTCCGGCGCACCAGCTCATAACGCGACCTTCCATCCCCAAGACTCAAATCTTCGACCAGGCTCGCGTGTTCATCCTCCAGCGCACAGTCGAAGGGCTCGCAGCGAAGGAAGTAGCTGTACTGCCATCGCCGCAGAGACACGGCGTCAGGAGCAGACGAAGCGATCGTTATTGCGTTGTTGCGTTTGGTACCGAATCAGAGTGGAGTGGAACACCTGAACGATACTACCAGGAGACAATGCAGCCATCGTTCAGCGGTATTTGACGACTATCACGGGAAGCCAAGCCTAGCCCATACGACAGCCACGCGCAAGTACGCAGTACCCTTAGTGGCGGTGGTGGCAGCGGCGGCGGCACCCCCATTGATTGGTGGTCGCGCCCGGCGAAGTGGTTGATAAAGTAGAATCGAAGGTGGTGCACGGATATTTATATCGTTACTGCCGGATCACGTGCCGTACCGTAAAGACTGGCGCTGAACGACCATCACGTCCATTCTTACGCCCGGCGCTTGACGACGATCACGTGCAACGGCCCATAATTCCCCGCCCAGCGATGGTGGTGGTGGTGCGAGAAGTCGATGAAGTCGCACAGTCCACCGGTATCTATACGGTCGCTTCCGGATCACGTGTCCTTGGTGGACAGCGAACGATATGTTAGGAGAGGACTCTCGGCCAACCAACTTCGTGTTTGAGCGTATCGGTGCTATGCTGCTAGCCGGACTTGGCGGACAGCGGGGGAGCAGTGAATGATGTGACGGGAGTGAGGATCGCAGGGCTTGGAACGTCGTTGCATAGGAAGGCGAAGACATTAGGTGAGCGGTGGAAGCGGCGGCCGAACACCGTGCCGAGCGTATAGGCGACGGTAGGAGTCCGCTGACGACGACCGAGGAGGCGACGGCATGGGTGCGCGGATGATGAGCACCATGCGTCAGCGTTGCTTGGCGTGCGATTGTCGCCGCTCCGAGAAGTGAATGTTGACCCGAGACGAGGGGAGGGGAGGAGACAGGAGAAATTGCTGTGGATGGGCGAAGATGTGAGCATTTCGGTCACCTTTGGAAGACGATGTTTACGAACACGGCTGGGCTTTGAACCTCATTTATCATCCAGCCAATTCATCCCCTCTGGAAGTCATGCAGCGGGGGTGGTGATCGCTGGTTGTCGACGCCAGGACTACCTAGCTGGTCGCTGGTCGATCGAGGAGTCGATGCCCGATGCGAAGTCTACGCCAGGCGGCACCGATGGTCGGTTTTGGTGGGGGGTGTGCAATGGTGGGAACGGGGTTATCGTGTGTCCACATGCGATTAGTCTGGTCACATCATGCCTGCGAGCTATGCTGGGGCTTCTCGGATCTCACCCGATGCTTGGTGTTCTTCTTCGTTCGGCATTCTCAAGGTGGTGTCAAGGGCCGAGGGATGCTGGAGGGCGACAATCATTCTGCTCTTGGTGATAAGCAGAGGCAGAGGGGAGACAGAGAACTGTTTTGAACATCGTCGCCGAGGCTGGAGGAGCATACGCTTGATGTTCTTCGTGTGGTGGAGAGATAGAGGCGAGAAGACGAAAGGATGAGAAGGGGTAGGATGGCTTTGCTTATCGCCAATGCCTCGTGGAAGTTGCGAATTTGACAGTAAGTAGTCATCGGCCTACCGACAGTGTAGGTAGTCGAAGAAGTGGCAGTCGCGAGGGTACCAGCTTCATCTCCCCAAACATCGGTGAGCACATCATAACATCTTCTCCATGAGTCGAATAAGGCGACCGGAACGCGCATGATGTTTTCAGGGAGCAGACAGAACCGGATTGATATCTTCCACTGTCTACCAACCCCTACCTGCCAAAGAACTTCAGCTCAATCGGCCGGAAACACAAATACGACGTGGCAGCAAACGCGAACCCAAGCTCAAAGCCGACATCACCTCCAAACTTCGTCGAGCCAGCAGTCTTCCCAATGGGCCCCACAAACCACACTTGGCTCATTCCCAACACCATGCCCGCCACACCGCAGCAGAAAGCAGCGATCGCCGCAATCCCAGGTGGCAACTTCTCCGGGCTCTCGTAATTCTCAGGGCGATACCCGCTCATGCCGCGCTTGAACACAAAGTGGTCCGTCAATGAGATACCTTCGTAGATCGCCAGCCAGTATCCGATGAAATTCATGAAGTTCTCGAGGACCGCTTCGAAGTGGTTGTACCCAGGGATGGCGATGGCGATGTACACGCCTGTGCCAACCCCTGTCCAGATGAAACGGGGCACGCGCGCGGTCCAGCGGGCGAGGACCTGGACGGTGAGGGCGATGGAGTAGATGTTTGGGCAGTTGTTTGCGATGATGGTGAGCGCAAGGATCACGAGGCAGAATTTGCCAAAGGTTCCCAGGTGGAAAATCAGGACTGCGCCGAGCAGACCGCCGGTTCCGGATGCGTCGTAGCCGACTTGGTAGCGATTGGCACCGTCGTTGGGGAAGGTGGCGCTCATGATGGCTACGCCGAGCATTTCGGTGAAAAGTAAAGGAATGATCAGGCCGAGCCAAGTGAAGAGGAACACTTTGGTGCGGGATTGGTTGGAGGGTTGGTAGACCGTATAGTCGGCGGCGTAGGAGGTCCAGCCGGTTGCGAAGCCGTACACTGTGGCGCCGAAGGATAAGACGCTGCCGAGTTCAGCTTTTCCAACTCCCCAAGGGATGGCAACGAAATCGCCGCTGTGGGCGAAGGTGCCGAGGACGATGAGGAAGATTATGGTCGCGGGGAGCCAAGACCAGAACTCGTAGGCGTGGACGACTTTGTAGCCGAAGAGGGTGACCAAGAAGGTGCAGAGGGCTATTATCAGGATGCCGGCGTAACCTGGGACGTCGGGGTTGACGGTGTGGATCAATTGTGCGCCGACAATGGAGTTGACGGCGGACCAGCCGATGCAAGCGAGGACGTTGAAGACGGCGATGAGCTTGACACCGTACCAACCGAACCAGAAGCGGCTGAGAACCATCTGGCGTAGCCCGAAGCGAGGGCCAAAGGTTGAGAAGTAGCAGACGGGGGTGACGCCCATGAGGTTGAAGAAGAGGACGACTAGCATAGCGTCCGCCACGCCCATGTACCAGATTGAGCGTCCGAGTACGCCAATGGCGAAGGAGGACACGACCATATTGGCGGAGAGCCACTGCAAAACTTCATCAGCATGTTGTCGTCTTTCGTAGTCCAAGAGCGTCCACCTACCATAGTCATCGTATTGAGCAGCGCCTTAAACCCACTGTCCTCGCGCTCGTCCTCGGGCACTCGCTCAATCCCTCGCTGCTCAATCTTCAATCTTCCTGCAAGCCTCTGCGTCTTCGCATACCAGCTATCGCCGATCTCGAAGGTGTCACCTGGGACAGCGCCATCCTCGGTCATAAGCTTGCCATGGTGCTTCGTCAAGCCTTCCGCAGTCGTGCTCTGCGCACGCTTCTCCACGTCGTAGGCCTCGTCGTAGCCCATCTTTGACAAGGTCCCTCTGTCCTGGTCCAAGAAGTGATGAGGTGTGTTGTACAGGAGTCCAGGTAGGAGGTATGACCGGCTTCACTCAGAAGTTTACTCCGGCAGTATAAGATGCGGACGTAGTACCAACAATGCGGGATCGGAATCAAGCAGCCCTACCTGTGCGACCTTATATTGTGGGTGCATCGCAAGTAATAATAAGCTCACCCAACCCACGCGACCACTATCTCGCCCACCACCGGCCTGGGCCCGCACATCGCCGCTAGTTGCGCGAAGCTCTGATAAGAAGAGCGGCGAGCCCAGCGAGTGTACTGCAAATTTCTTCCAGAAGTACACTAGCTCGTGGTACCTCGTGGTGTGTACCCACGTGAGACGCGCCGAGAACCTTGCAATTCGTGACGACGCCTTGTCTTGCCAACAACTTGGCTATACAGGAACAGCGAGCTGTAAGTAGTGCAGTGGACAGCCGTCTCGCGGCCTGGTACGACAAGTCCAAGATCGCTGTGCAGGAAGCGAAATGCTTGTCCAGATCAAGAGGATGGAGATAAGGGGAAGGCCAATGAGGAGAGGTGATCACGAAAAAGAAACTGTAGCAGTTCGGATGGCCCGACCTCGGCGTGAGCTCCAGATCCGGAAAGCACTACATGCGAGATTTTGTGGTTTGAAAACACCAGCCAACTCCAGCGCAATCATCTTCGGCTTGTAGCAGATTTGCCCAGTGCTGAGCATGAGAGACGGGTTCAAAGGGACTGGTCGTACGAGCTTGTGGCTTGACGGCTCTCGCCTTCCCCAAGTCGAAGCCAGCATCTGAAACCTTTCGTCGGACCTGGCCGGTTCACCAGGTGGAGGTTACACTCCCATCGCAGAAGTACACGTACTTTCGGTTGACAATACTCACCCACGTGTCACCCTATCCCAAACCATAGCAGCACCAATATCGCACTCAACAAAGCATAAAGATGAGCCAGGCAGCAGAAGACGTCGTAACTCCGTCACAGCAGCGTCTTGAGGTATGTAACACAACGGCCATCCTCGTCTCTCCATTTCTACTAACAGCAGCCCACTGTACAGGCCGCAACCCGTTCAATCACCGTCAGCATATGACCAACCGGTTTCAGCGAATCGAAGCATCTTCTGGGGCTTCTGGTAGACAACTCAGTAGTTCTCTTCTACCACTACTACGTCGCGGAAGAGGAGCTCAAACTAGAGGTCGCTGCGATATTCGATGAGTCCGACGGCCAAACTTGAGAGCCACACTACTCATCCACCTCGGAATGTCTAGGATAGTGAACAGTTCGCGTTTGAGGTGACGGTATAGCTGTATCTGCGGCCGATCGAGTCGAAGTATCTTGGTAGGGAGTCCGTAGAGCTCCGTAGATAGTGGAAGAGTCGTACTTGAGATCGACCCAGTTTGCATGTCTCGGATGTGTAGCAGCCAACTCGAAAGAGTGCTTGATACTGTTGGTGCGGCACCTAGACAAGACAGTAAGATTACATTTATATCTTAAAAGATACTGGAATCCCATATCATCTCATATCCCCTATAGCCAAGCTAGGCGTTATCCAACACCCCGACCAGCATTCCCAACTTTCGTGAAAGATCCAAAGTCGCCCATTGTAGACATCGGCGACGAGTCGTAATCCAAGGCAGACGCAGCATCCAAAGAAGTATCGAAGTGTCCTTCCCAAAACACCGTACCGCTACCCAAAAGTATCACCACCCCGAACCCCACCACTCAGATCATCGATACGGATCAAAATCCTCCCCATCCGGCCCATTGTCCCGAGGTTGCCCATTCACCGGCGCCGTCGGCATCGTAGGCGTAGTAAGCGTCGGAGGAACCTCCTCTGCCTTGCCACCCCAACCGAACCACCCATTCACCTTCTTCAGCGTGTTACTCCGTCCCAACCCTCCGAACGCAACAGGTTTGTCGTCCGGAGCGCTGACTTGCACCGCTGGCGCCGAGCCGTCGGCATCAGTAGACACAGGAGAGTACGACCCATCGCCTACAGGTGAGAGACGGTCGTCATAGAACGAGCCGACTGATTCGTGCGGGTCGCGTGATGGTTCGACGACTTCTGCGTCTTCGAGCTCGGATTTGGGTGAGGGTCGGATGCCGACTGCTTTTACCAGTTCGATGACTGAGGATGTCAAATTCGAGGCTGCGGCGTCGAGGAGAGCGACTGGTGAGAGACCGGAGGCGGAGGCGTGTTGTTTTGTAGCTGTGATGAGGCTGTTTGCTGTGCCTGTCACTCGCGCCTTAAGCTTCGCCACGGACATAGGTTGCCGAGCCCTGCTATCCGGCGAGAGAGGTGAAGGCGATGGAGTCGGGTAGCCATCTGTGCCGATCGCAGAGGTGATGGATTGGACGGAGACGACCACGTTCTTCACCGAGTTTAGCATTGGCTCTGTCTCCGACTGCCTCGCCATCTTCAACAGTTCGTCAATGGAAAGCTGGAATCGTGATACGTCGACATCCTTGACCAGACCTCCTTCCGAGAGAAGCGCCTCCTTTCTGAACAGGCTTCCGGCGTCGAAGGACGTCTGCAGCCCGAGACCGAGCGCAGAAGCTCGTAGGCTCTTGTTCTGCGCCTTGACCTTCGCATACCGTTGCCGCCAATCGTCGATCTCCTTCTCAAGCTTTGAAACTTGACCCGCAAGCTTCTCCTCTTGCTCGATAGCTTTGTCGTTTTCTCTGCTGAGATCGCGCATTTCGCGTAAGTACGTTGTAGCCTCATCCCGCACCTCTTTGGTGATCTTCTGCTGGCTCGTAAGCTCCTGCTGCAGAAAATCGATCCGTCTTGTGTAGTCGCTGGGGTCGGCTGTGCGCTGCTGGCCTTGCTGGAGTTGTGATCGGAGCTCCTCTGCCTCGGTTTGGTGAATTTCTAACTGGTGATGAAGGTCCTCGTTTTGGCCGTGGGAGTTCTCAAGCTGTAATCGCAGATCTTCCAAAGTCTGGCCGTGCTGCGCTTGGAGATCGTTCAAACTCCGGTCATGCTGTGCACGAATATCCCGTTCATCTTGGCTCTTTTCGCGATGCAGCTGATCAAGTTCATTCCGCAGATTCTCATTCAGCTTCTGCGCATCAATGTGCTTCTGCTCGAGCTCTTCGCGCAGACTGCCGAAAGAGTCGTCCTTTTCACCCAGCTTGCTCTCCAGGTCTTCCAGCTTTCCCTTCAGCTGCGCGATCTCCGCCTCCTGCGTTTCTATTCTTTCCTTGTCCTCTGTGCTGCCCACAGCTGGCACACTCGCGCTCCGACCCGCGCTGAATCGGTTGTCGAGTCCGAAAGCATCCTCGTCGTCCTCATCATCGTCCTCAACCATCGTGCTCTTGTTAGGAACCATCATATTACTCTGAAACGTCTTTGGCAGCGGCCTCGGTGGTCCCATACCATTCGGGCCCATGCCATTCGGGCCCATACCGTTGGGACCCGGACTCATCGGTGGTCTGCCTCCAGCACCCGGTGGAGGTCGAAAGCCGGGAGGTGGAGGCCGCATACCGCCTCGGCTTCGCATACTAGCTCCACTCATTGGCCGATCGAGATCTCCAGCAGCGAATCGAGGTATACGGCGCTCGAGCTCGTAGTATACATCCGTAGCCAGTTGTCTGAAGCGATCGAGAGGAAGAGTCGACAGCTTCTGCCGAGCCTGATTTCGTTTCGGGTGGAAGTTCTGCTTCGGTGGTAACGCGGGTGGCACGTTCGCAAACCTCTGCATCCGGTGGTCCTCTCGTCGATTCAGCTCATCGTAAACATCCGTACTGAGCTCCATGAACTGCGTCACCGACAGTCGCAGAAGCTTGTCGCGTGCGCGGTTCGGCTTCATATTGCCCTGCGCATCGTGTAGACTCGAGTTCAGCCACGCCTTCAATGTGACATAGTGTTTCTGCAGCGCGTCCTCGTTATGTGGGTTCACGTTCATCTTCGCGCTGTCTCTTTGCCCGCCGAACATTCTGCCATCGCTCGATCGCGCAATGGAGCTCGCGCTCGAAGGCGGGCGACCTATACTGCTCCCTCCTACTGAAGGCCGCGACATATCTGTTGAGCCGCTCGGGTGCTGTGATGCAGGTGGTGAAGGTCGATTGGGCGCGTACCCGTCGTCGACTGGTGGAGTGCCTAGCGAGCCGTATCTCGCTGGAAATGACGAGTCATTACTGCTCATAGAGAGCGGAGAGGTAGGTCCGGAAGGCAGTCGGTTCATCACGAGTCGTCGTTCGGGTCAATGTCAGAAGCATGCAGTCGCCGCCGAGTATCATATGCCAGTGAAGTCGAGATCTCGGGTGATCCGGCAGAGATTTAGTTTCACGAGAAGCAAGGAGTGGCAGATCTCGACGTTTCGGGCGGGTGTTTCTCGTGGGCCAGGGATGTTCGCGAAAAGAGTCCAAAGCAGCTTCCAGAGTCTATGCTTAGGACGACGATCGCGGCCTCCCAAGATAACGCTGCTGCAGTAAGAATAGAAGGTAATGACTGTAGCCGATATTGATACAGCAAGACGGTGAAGAAGTCGTCGTGGACCCGTGGTTGTGTGCCTCCTGCTTTGACATTCAGCGGCTGATTAAAGTTAAGGGGTTGTCGCCAATCATATGCTGCTGCGAACGCCTCTGCTTGCGTGCCTGCCTGGCGCTAACAAATCTTCCATCGCTTCCCTCGAGAACGATCTCTCCGAACGCTCTCGAGCATCGGACCGAAGATGCGGTTGATGTAGTTATTAGTGCCTACATATGAGAGTCGTGACGGCAGAGAGAAGCCGATCAAGCAAGATACAAGATGCACGTGCAAGTAAGACTGCACTGCAGCGACCCGTAGATCCACTCTCACCGACAGTTCCCTGAATCCTTTCATGGCACGGTTTGTCTGCAGTAAAACATATCTTATTATACTTGAGCTTCGTGGCCTAAGAGCACCATCTTGTTGTCTGTCGAACTTACACCGGCTCTTCAAGCATGGCAAATCTTCAATGACTTCTGTTGAGCTCCGGACTATCCTGATCTAGCATGGCCGACAGCAGAGGCAACGACAGCATAAACGTCCCCTTCTGGAACACGAATCTACCACCGGAATTGCATACCAAGGACTGCCCCAGCTATCTCGAGTACGCTTTCACCAACGAGAAGGACCGCCAGATGCTGTCAACGCCAGACTCCGAGTACCGCCGTCAGACGTGGCCTGAAGTCCAGCAGATTATCAACGACAACCGTCTAGACCTATTTCTACGAGTGCCGAGCGATCTGAGGCGGTATCGGGAGTACTGCGCGAGGCTGACCGAGGAATACGGCACCGTGATGGCGTTTGTAATGCGGGAGCGACTAAGGTGGAAGAACGTGCAACCGACAGCAGAGCCATTCCAAAATCCTGGTACGTATATCTCGAACTATATGTCTGATCAAGTCCTGATTCCAACTCAAGACGACTACACAATCCTCCACAACGACTGGCCCTACGGCATCGACACGCGGATCGTCCATCTAGTCATCTGGACCAAATTCGAGCTCCCTGCTGAACCGATCACTGCTGCCAACCCGATCGGCGATCTGAGGCCTGAAGCCCGCAGGCAGATTAACGACTTCGTCGATAAGACGTTCGTGAGTGTTTGTGGAAGGGAGAACGTGATCTGGTTCAAGAACTGGAGCTCGTTGAAAAGTATTCACGCTATTGAGCACTTTCATGTTATGCTGTTTGATCCGGATAGGGAGTTTGTTAGGAGGATTACTAATGGGGATATGCCATTGGCTGAGAAGGTTGGGAAGGTGGGAGAAATCATATGAGTAGAGTATGGTACGATGTACTGTCGACGCGGTCCTCCTGTCCATGGAGATGGAACGATTGATGCCGGCAGCTTGCACTGCGACCCGACTTTTACTGGAAGGGACACAATCTCGCCGTTCAGCGACTATCGCTATTCGGAGTCACCCATACCAGAGTCTTTTCGTCGACAGAGTGTGCTATCAGCTGGCTCAATCGACACGTAGCACAAGCGTACGTATGGTACGCGATGTCGTTGCTGGATGCACTGACGGGAGTCTACGAGTGCTGCATTTGGAGTATCTCGCACAACATCAGCTGCTGGAACGAACACATGCTACCATCAGCTGTTTACACGCCGGCGCGTGACTCAGTCGTGCGTGCGGTCCGCAGCGCCATCACAGGAAGGCCTCGAAGCTGAGTTCCGCAACATGGTACCACCTCTCCAACCGACGACGTACATGTAGTCAGATGGCTGCACAGCACCGCGTGGCCAGTCGTGCATGTGGTGTTGCTGCTGTGGCGGCGGTGGTGTCAGGCGGCTCTCGATTCCGGTGGTCGTGGAACGAGACAAAGCTCTCCAGGTACCTCTGTACCAGGCGATGCAACAGTCGTACGAGACTTACGACGCCGCCGACGCGGACGCCACCTGTGGCACACGCCTCGGCACGGGAGAGATCTGAAGTTTCGAGAGACAGGAGAGGATACATACCTGGCAGGATACCAATATTGGAGGATCTCCATGGCCATGAAAGTAGGTAGAGCATGTTGTAGAGCAAGCATATAGTCCCAAGCATTCATTGACTAGAACTCTCCTCAACCCTTCTCAGTCAAACCTGCGATAAGGAACAGCAAAATCTTAGTTGACCAAACTATAAGCCGGGAGGCAGTGGACCGGTAGTTTTTCTGGGGTGCATTCAAGGACCCAATCAAATGATCTTGTTCCTGAATGGCCTCGCTGCCGCATCATCGTCTTGTGGTTGCGAGTAAATTTTGTTCCGTGGACTCGTTCACCGCCACGAACAAGATCTGCCATCCCTCGGACCTGGAGCCGTCTGAACTCGTGAACTCGGTTGAGAGTGGCGCACGGACGGAGGTTCGCTAGAGACTGGGAACTTTTGTTGATCGTTGTTTCGTTTCACCGCCGGATTGTCCTTCTCCTTTGAACATTGCTTCGCAACTGAGAACGAGTAACCAAGGATTGGGGCTTTGAGAAGGCGGCGACCATTGTATTGCGCGCCTGGATTGAACGGCATTCACTTTGCATCTGCAGGTGCAATTGACTGAAAGAGGAAGGCACGACGAGTATACCAGTTGATGGCGGTTTCCCGATGAGCGAACAATAGCAAGCGACGTCAAACCTACTTTGGACCTCACCTCCTCGAAACCACCGCGAAAACTCCTCGAGCTTTAACATGCTCTTCTCCTCGCTCATACCCACGCGCTGGCGACGTAACTACGACATCACCGACCCGAACAAGCCAGGCTTCTACAACCGACAGGTCACGCCGTATCTCCAAGCTGTGTCGCAGAAGGCATGCACACATCCTGTGTATACCCTTGCGATCGTGGTAATACTGGGAAGTGGATTCTACGCGCATCTCCTGGAGACGGGCTTCTTCCAGCCATCGCCAGGGGGAGGTAATAAAGTCGACTTCAGCGCACTTGCGGCAGGGAGCAGGCAGCTGCATGTTGGGCCAGATACGGCGTGGAAATGGCAATTGGCAGAGAACGGGGCTGCGAGGAGGGTGGACAAGGGTGAAGACGATTTCTCATTGGTGACTTTGGCGTTCTTGGACTCTGCTGCGAATGGTTCGCCAAAGACAGCTCCGAAGGCGGACGAGGTGCCGTCACCAGAGGGTAGCAGTGCAGAGCTGCTTCCTTCAAATGGGGGCAGCATCCTGCATTCTTCGGAGTCAATTCTGGCGTACTCGATGCCATATAGCGAGTCTGCGCGGTTCTTGGAGAATGTCAAGGAGATTGCGGCATCCGGTACACATGCGGCAGTGGCAGATGATGGCTCAGACGACGAACCGGAGCAGAAGCGCTGGATGATGAAGAACGCGAAGAAAGCTGCTGGAAGCAATGGCGGATTTCAGTGGTTTCAAAATTCCTGGGCCTCTTTCATGGACCTCATCAAGAATGCCGAGACGCTTGACATTATCATCATGTCCCTTGGCTACTTCTCCATGTATCTGACGTTCATCTCATTGTTCGTCAGTATGCGCAGGCTGGGCTCGAACTTCTGGCTCGGCACTACGGTACTGTTCTCCTCGGCATTCGCGTTTCTGTTCGGAATCGTCGTTACGCAGCAGCTTGGTGTCCCAGAGAACGTTGTGCTCTTGTCCGAGGGCGTACCATTCCTGGTGGTCACAGTCGGGTTCGAGAAGCCGATTGTCCTTACGCAAGCTGTGCTTTCTGCCTCACTCCGGGCGAAGAACGGTGATACACCACTCACTATCCAGAATGCCGTGCAGCAGGCAGTCCGCGAACGCGGATTTGAGATCGTCCGGGATTATGCCATTGAAATCTTGATTCTGGTCGCTGGAGCAGCCTCGGGCATCCAAGGCGGACTACGACAGTTCTGCTTTCTTGCTGCGTGGACCTTGTTCTTCGACTGCATTCTGCTCTTCACATTCTACACGTCTATTCTCACAATCAAGCTCGAAATCAACCGGATCAAGCGCCATGTGGCTCTCCGGAAAGCATTGGAGGAAGATGGTGTCAGTCGCAGAGTCGCCGAGACCGTTGCGTCGAGCAACGACTGGCCAAAAGGCGACATCATTTCCGAGCGAGGCGACTGGAGCATCTTTGGCAAGAAGGTCAAGGATAGCAGCATACCGCGCTTCAAGGTTCTGATGATTACTGGCTTCATCCTCATCAACGTGCTCAACCTCTGCTCTCTGCCATTCCGTGCTACTAAGAACAACGCGCCTGTGGCAACTGCAGGGCTCTCGAGCGTCGTCACTCCACCTCCCATGGACCCCTTCAAGGTCGCCAGCAGTGGACTGGATCTGCTTTTGAACCAGGCGAAGAGGAATCACCAGCCAACGAGTGTGACGGTGTTCAGCCCGATAAAGTACGAGCTTCAGTATCCGTCTGTGCACTACAGTGCAGTCCAGGAGTCGGATTGGTCACTGTTGAATAGCGACTATACGGATCGGTTGATCTTCTCCGCGGTGGGTGGACGTGTAGTTGAGAGTCTACTGAAGAGCTTCGAGGACCCTGTTCTGAGCAAGTGGGTTATAATCGCACTTGCCATGAGCTTAGTACTGAACGGGTATCTTTTCAATGCCGCCCGATGGACGATCAAGGAACCGGAGCCAGAGCAAGTTGAGGGTCGCGCGGAGAGAGAGCGGGAGGGCAATCACGTTCAGGCTCCCGCGAATGGTCACGCTATCCCACCAAGGCTCCAGATCAATGGCGGCGAGCGGCCCGCGACTCCTGATGTACCACCAAGAGCGACTTCCCCGTCTGGCAAGCGAACGAAGGAGGAGTGCGAGGAGATGGTGAAGAACCAGCAGGCACCTTATCTCGACGATGATGAATTGATTGACCTCTCACTGCGCGGCAAGATCCCTGGCTACGCTCTGGAGAAGACATTGGGAGACAAGACGCGTGCTGTCAAAATCCGAAGAGCCGTTGTCTCACGCACGCCAGCAACTTCAGAGCTCACGTCGAAGCTTGAGAGATCATTATTGCCGTATGAGCACTACGACTACGACCGTGTTCATGGAGCCTGCTGCGAGAACGTTATCGGGTATACGCCACTACCCCTCGGTGTTGCTGGGCCAATCGTGATCGATGGACAAAGCTACTTCTTACCCATGGCTACGACCGAGGGTGTACTGGTGGCGAGTACGAGCCGTGGCGCGAAAGCTATCAATGCCGGCGGCGGTGCAGTGACTGTTCTCACTGGCGACGGCATGACCCGAGGACCTTGCATTGGCTTTGAGACTCTCACGAGGGCTGCAGCGGCCAAATTGTGGATTGACAGCCCCGAGGGCGAGAAAGTAATGAAGGAAGCCTTCAACTCGACATCACGCTTCGCGCGTCTGCAGCAGCTTAAGTGTGCGATTGCGGGGACATATGTGTACGTGCGGTTCAAGACTACGACTGGTGATGCCATGGGCATGAATATGATTTCCAAAGGTGTCGAGCACTCTCTTAAAGTCATGCGGGAGGAGGCTGGGTTCGAGGATATGGCCATCATCACGGTCTCTGGCAACTACTGCACCGACAAGAAGCCTGCAGCGATCAATTGGATTGACGGCAGAGGCAAGAGTGTTGTGGCTGAGGCCATCATCCCTGCAGATGTCGTCCGATCGGTGCTGAAGAGCGATGTCAACGCTCTCGTGGAACTGAACATCTCGAAGAACCTCATCGGCAGCGCCATGGCGGGTAGTATTGGTGGCTTCAATGCTCACGCTGCAAATATTGTTACAGCAATCTTCCTGGCTACTGGTCAGGATCCAGCACAGAATGTTGAGAGCTGTAATTGCATAACTGTGATGAAGAAGTAAGTCCCTTCCTCCATACCAAGCGAAGCACGAATACTGACCTCACGAACAGCTTAAACGGCAACCTCCAAATCTCTGTCAGCATGCCCAGCATCGAAGTCGGCACCATCGGCGGCGGCACCGTCCTCGAACCACAAGCCGCCATGCTCGACCTTCTCGGCGTACGAGGCCCTCACGCCACGAACCCAGGTGAGAACGCCCGCCAGCTGGCTCGTATTGTCGCGGCAGGAGTACTGGCTGGCGAGCTCTCTCTGTGTTCGGCGCTGGCCGCGGGACATCTGGTGCAGGCGCACATGAGCCATAACCGCTCGGCAGCACCTTCCGCTGCTCCTACACGGTCTGGGAGTCCGGCGTCAAGTCCACGGCCAAGTACGATGACGCCGGTTGGGTTAACGATGACGAGTATTGCGCAAAAAGCTGGGGAGCAGGCGAGGCGGTAGTTTGAGTGGGAAGGAGATTGTTTTGTGTGAAGCGTACAAGCATGGCGGTTCTTGGAATTTGCGTAGAGAATAGTTATAACTGTACATATACCTTACCAGCAAAAAGAATTTTCCCAACATTGGCGGTCGTCTTTTAAGGTACTGTCTGTTCACTGAGCTCAATTTCATGGCTATTCAGAAGTGAGAAACATGCCCAAGTCCCTGACATACGCCTCCGTTTCTTCCAGCTCGGGCATGTGGCTGCTCAATGCATACCTTACCCACTTCGTTCGACAACTCGGTTGGTAGAAGTAGGGCGCGCACGTCTCATCCTGCGCCTCATCGAAGTACCCGTTCACAACCAGCAATCCTCCAGGAGCCGTCTTTGCCGTGATCCTCGTCAGCTCCTCCGTGATACTCCACGTCTTCAGCGACCCAACGACGTAGAACTCGCTCGGCCCGTTCATCGTCTCGTAGACCGTGCTGTCCTCCTTGAGATACCCAAATGAATCAAGTATTTCTTTGGGCCAAGGCTCGAGACGGCAGGCGTGGCGGTTGTAGAAGACCGTGACCGCCTCTTCGTACTCCTCGGTATCTGTCTTACCCTCACGTTCGCAGCGGTCGAGAGTAACTTGGACGTCTTGCGGGAGCTCTTTGCGCAGGCGGTTGGCGGTTTGCACCCAGACTTTCATGTTGGAGGGGCTGTTGCTGATGATCAGTTTCCGTAGTCCTTTCGGTTGCTTGTCGATGGCGTAGTTCGCCGCTAGCATGCCGCCCCAGCTGTGGCCTAGGAGATCGAATTCTTTAATCCCGAGCGCGGCTTTGACGTTGTCTAGCTCAGCCATGAACATGTCTATAGCCCAGAAGTCTGTATCGCCCCTCTTGTCTTTGAAGTGCGTGCTCTTGCCGCATCCGATCTGGTGGTACATGAGGACTGGAATGTCGTGGTCGGTGTGGATGAGCGAGATGGGGAGGAGGTAGTTGGGCGGTATCCCTGGTCCGCCGTGGAGGCATATCAGAGGGGTTTTGTTGGAGGAGAGGTCGCCCCATAGTTGATACCATGTCTCGCCCTTCAGGCCGGTCTTCGAGTACTCAAAGGGTATGGTACCCTCTTTCGTGGGCTCGGGGTATGAGCGGGTCTGGCCTGGGGGTTGGATTTTGTGGTAGGAGGGGTCGGAGACGGACTTGTAGGAGATGTCTGTGGGCATGGTGGCGGTTGGGTGGGGGCGGTGAATGGCAGGAATTGAGGACAGAGAAGAGACAGAGAAGGGTATAAGAGAGAATAGTAGAGGTCAATCCTATCGTAGTGCTTCTCGTGCGGTCGTCTAGGGCTCACGTCACTCATACCACCTGCCTATTTGGGTCATTAATCCAACCGGGCAGGTGCAATCGGGCCCGAAGTTGATGTTACATGCCAATGGCGACGTTTTCGCATTCGTTCTGTTAGTGTTGGCTGGAGAGTCAGTCGCCTTCCATAGAAGTAAACTTTGATGGAGTCTCGAGCGAGTTCAAGTCAGCTTTTAGTCAGCAGTTGTGGATGTTATACGTCTCGTCTTGACACGTCCATGTCGTTGGAACGATGGAAGATGTTTACAAAGCAATGCCGAATAGGAGGACATACCTGCTGCATTCAAGCTATGCTTCGTCTACATCATCTAGTGCCTTAAGGTGTTCAAGACTCAGCCGGTTGTCGTTCGGCCAGCAACGAGCGGGGTTGGGATGATCACCACTGAGCAGAGTTCGCGACGATGTCTACTTCGTGGACTTGCCCTCATCGTAAGCGTACTACTGAAGGAGAACAGCGTAGGTCTTCGGGGCGAAGTTGAAGATGGCGGCATCCAGAGGATTTCTCAAGGGTTTGCGTAGCGTACAATCCTCTTCGGCCATATGGTGGACCAACCATAGCCGTCCATGTGTGGCAAGCGGAACACAGCACAGTATCCGTAGGCCTTATCTCGGACAGCGCCGTACCTTCGTAGCAAAAGCAACAGAATACCTCCCCGCCTACCCGGACCTCACAGAATCCCAATCCACCGTCCGCGAAGCCATCGGCAAGATCTGCTCCCGCTTCCCAGACGAGTACTGGCTCAAAGTCGACAACGAAGCTCGCTGGCCCGGCGAGTTCCAGCAAGCCATCGCCAAAGACGGCTGGCTAGGCATCATGATGCCGTCCGAGTACGGCGGCAGCGAGTTGGGGCTCTCTGAAGCTACTGTAATGATGCAGACGATCTCTGAGAGCGGTGGCGGGATGGCGGGGGCGAGTAGCGTGCATATGAATATATTTGGTCTGGCGCCGGTGGTGAAGTATGGGAATGAAGAGCAGAAGAAGCGGTTTTTGGTGCCGTTGATTGAGGGGAGGGAGAGGAGTTGCTTTGGGGTTACGGAGCCGAATACGGGGCTTGATACGCTGAAGCTGCAGTCTTTGGCTACTAGGGATGGGGACAAGTATGTGCTTAAGGGGAGTAAGATTTGGACCTCGACTGCTCAGGTGGCGGAGAAGGCTCTTATGCTTGTGCGGACTACGCCGTTGGAAGCTGTTAAGAAGTCAAGTGAGGGGCTTACGTTGTTCTATACGGACTTGGACCGGTCTGTTGTGTCGGTGACGGAGATCAAGAAGATGGGCCGCGCTGCGATTGATACGAACCAAATGTACTTTGACGGCTGGCGGGTTCCAGTTGAAGATCGCATCGGAGAGGAAGGACAGGGCTTCAAGATGATCATGCACGGTATGAACGCCGAACGAATCCTGGTTGCCGCCGAAGCTCTGGGTCTTGGCTATGCTGCTCTGCGACATGCGAGCAGATACGCTAAGGAACGTGTCGTGTTTGGCAGGGCGATTGGGCAGAACCAAGGCATCGCTCATCCACTTGCGAAAGCATGGATCGGACTCGAAGGCGCGAGGCTGATGACTATGCAAGCTGCGAAGATGTGGGACGAAGATTTCGCATCGGGCGAGTATGCCAACGCTTGTAAGTATGCAGCGGCGGAAAGTGCGTTCACGGCTTGCGAGACTGCGGTGTGTTCGATGGGAGGAATGGGATATGCTAAGGAGTTTCACGTGGAACGCTACCTTCGCGAAGTCATCATCCCACGCCTCGCACCCGTCAGCCGCGAGATGATCCTCAACTACATCTCAGAAAAGGTGCTCGACCTCCCCAGGTCTTACTGAGCCCTTCGTACGAACGACCACGACCGTCAGACAGAGATCGGCTGAGGATCAGCAGGATCCACATCATAGGCAATCCGACCCGAAGGCAAAAAGAAGAATGCGAGACCCTTCCCGCCACGCGATCGTGGGTAATGGTGTGTTCCAGGTCCCAAGCTCGTCCAGCCGGCACCTCGCCAGTTCTCGCCAACAGGCAGGCCTTCGAGCTGGAAAGTTGGGTTGATTGGAATGACACAGTTGATCTCTCCATACGGATGTTTGTGGTACTGGCCAGCATACTCCGCCTCAGAATCGAAGTACACGCATGTCAAGGACATGTAAAGGTTCTCGGGAAGAGGTAGTTGTATCTAAAAACTCTTCGTTAGCTCAAGATCTGTACAATATCTCGAGAACGAGATTGACACACTCTGCCTCGCCGATATTTGCCATTGTCGAGATCACCAGTCGCCACCCAGCCTTCTTCAAAACCTTGCTTTAGGAGTCTGCGGAAATCTTCATAGTAAGGATTGCCAGGCCCATAGTCGCGATTCAGTCGTTCCTCGAGAGCTTTGCCTGGCGTGCTGGATGAATATCAGCGCAGGAACCGATAGTAGAAGACCGATCAACGTTTCCGTACAAGTCTTTCACTTCCTTCAAGAACTCCAGAGACCGTGTAGCGAGTTTTCCTGCGGTAGTATGGGTCGTTGTGTCGATGCCGTCCATTGATCCACCGTGGTCTGTTGAAGATCGATCAGCTGATGTTCTCTACGAATCCTTGACGGCAGAGCTCACTTGCACCGCAGTTACTGCATGGTATGACATGCTCGTAAACCTCGTGGTTAGCCATCGTGTTGGTACCTTTTTTCTGAGTCTGGTTGCATGGCCAATATCATTTATACTGACACTACAGTCAGCATCGGCACGAGGAGGGGCTGATGCATGCAGAAGAACCCCTCTGAAGGTGCTGTTGCGGCTGATGATCAAATGCAACGATCAACCAATTTGGTCTAGGCCGAAACAGGGCATCTAGACATATCGCCATCAAACATGTTCGTCTTGAATGCCAGAAATATGTACAAATGATCGACGTCAAAGCTGTTCATACACTATCTCACCCTCGCTACTGAAGCGGCGGGAACTTCCTCAAAAAGTGACTCGGGCACTCATAACCGCCCGGGTTATTATCCAAGTACAACTGATGGTACTTCTCCGCGTCCCACCACTCGCCCGCCTGCAGGATCTCGGTGCTGATGCCGCTCTTCCACCACTGCTCGCTCGCCTTCTTCGTGACCTCTTCCGCTACTGCCTTCTGCTCATCATTATGGTAGAAGATCCCGCTTCGGTATTGCGAGCCAACGTCTGGGCCTTGCCGGTTGGAGGTCGTGGGATCGTGCATGCGGTAGAAGTACTCGATGAGTTCGCGGTAGGTGAGCTTGGTGGGGTCGAAGACTAGTTGGCATGCTTCGGCGTCTGCAATCTACTATCAGTATTGGAGTGTACGAGTGTATTTAATTGGTGGCGACTACTCACGTCCGGTCCTGCCCGAGCACACAGCGCGGTAGCCAGGGTCTTTGGTGTTGCCGCCGATATATCCCACTCGTGCGTCCAGCAGACCTTTGCCATCGAAGTCGTGTCGATACATGTGCTCGACGCCCCAGAAGCAACCAGCTGCGATGGTGGCTCGCTCCGCGCCTTCAGGCAGAGCCATGGTCGTCGAGCCGCCGGACTCGGGTGTGAAGCGCATTGTGCTGGAGGTGAAGGGCCGGGTGAAGCGCTGGAGGATGGACGCCATGGTTGGGAAGGCGACGATGGAGATAAGAAAGATGAGGAGTTTGGTAACAGGCTTCAGTTTGATGGTTGTGATGTTTGTGAAGGGGTTGAGGATGAGGGATATGTATATAAATGTATTTGAGATGATCGCGTAGCTTGATGTCATGATTCCAGCCGAGGGGTCCCTTCGCCACACTGCAGCTTTCGTTCCACTCGTTCAGCCGCCATGTGATTCCTCATCACCATATGCCACATGTTTGTGCGAATAGTACGAAAGTGTGGCATTCGCTCTGGTGAGAAGAGCATACAATTCATCGATGGGAGGGCTGATGGTAAAGGCATCCAATAGACCACACCTTGTCTTCGAAATTCGCTGTTAGCTGCCTTGTGGCTCCTTGGTATAGTTCTACCTTGACCACCACAGCTTCGGTCGAGACATCGTCCATCCAGCAGAACCTCGAGAGGTGTAAATACGGTATGCAGCCGATCTACGTATATGAGCCGATGAAGCTTCTCCACGTGGGGTAGATCAGTCAAATCTAACTAACGAAAAGCCTCCGATCCTACCAGGCTCAGAGGAGCGCCTTGTAGCCTAGTAGAAGAGGTAGGGCAAAAGCTTTTCGTCTCGTCTGCTTCCTACTCTTCAACATTATAACATAACGGGAACAAGAAGCAGCGCGAATCTGCTGCAAAAATGCTTTTCCGCCGCCCCTTCATCGTCACGCCCTGGTAACCGCCAAAGTCCGTGAGCTAATCGTGATGGGCGGCACCTACCCCTCCGGCTGGGAATACAACTTCGGCGGCGTCGATCCGGACAGCACCGCGTACGTGCTTGACCACTGGCCGAAGACTGTGCCGACCACGTACTCTGGCTTCGAGCTAGGCCGGACCATTGAGTCGGGGCAAGAGCTCGCCTCCCACTCCCCTCCCGACTCGCCGGGGTTGGCGGCGTATCAATGGTACGTTGGGCGGGGCAGGACGGTGGAGAAGTCTTGGGATCCGGTTACGGCGTTGTATGGGATCCTTGGGCTGGACTGGTTCGGGAGGTTAGGGGTGAAGGCTCCGTTTGCGTACGCGAATACGTTCGGGTATAACATTATCATGGCTGCTAATGGGTCGAATGCGTGGATTAACGATACGCGGGTTACGAATCAGCATTGGCTGCGGCTGGCTGACGGTGTGAAGGAGGAGAGCGTTGCGTGCTTGTTGGCTCAGTTCTATGCGCGTGATCCGGTGGTGACGACGTGTCTTATGAGTAGGATGGAATGTTGATATACGGGCTCGGCCGGCGCCTGTCTAGTCGTAGAGCCATCCTAAGAGCAGCTGTGGTAAGACGTTGGAAGTTCCTTCAGGAGCAGGAGAGGGGCGCAAAAAAGTGAGCTATGAAAGGAACGCCAACAAGCTGTACTTACCTACTCCATACCTTGACCACACCAGCAACATCCGAGATATCTCCTCGAAGGTATATAATACGGTTCTTTCTCTCTTCTCCCACTAAGAAAGTCCTGGATAGTTCAATTGGTCAGAATGTAGGGCCTTCGTATACCGGGTACTGCTGCAAGTTGCTGACAGATGATGACAGATCTGCTCGTCTTTCGTAGCAACGATAGCGTGGATGATGGAGGTTCAAATCCTTCTCCGGGAGTTCGATTCTTTTGGCAGTCTTGTTTTGCTGGTAAAGAAATGGAAAAGAAATAGAAAAGGAAACAGAAAAGCGGAGAGTTGTTTTGCTTAACACATGGACGTTTTCGAGGACGTGGTTGCAAGCTTGGCCGTCTTTCCGGCTGGCAGTCTTTTTTTCTCTTGAAGGCGCCGCCGGTGAGAGAGTCGGACTTGCTTCCATTCGACGAAGGACGAAAAGAGTCCTGCATCTCCGGTACGATGTCCGGGTAGTGTGTAGACGTCCAGTAGTCATGGTATGGGCATATCCATATTGAGTCGTTGTGGAAGGGAAATACGCGTCCGTTCATGAACTCTGAAGGCCTCACGACCTCAAACCACGTTTGATCAGGTCTTGTACCAGTGGAATAGATCATTCCAGGCGCAATTCGAAATTCAAAAGATATGTTGTTGGTGTTGTTGTTAAGAGGAGAAAAAGAGCACTGAAATTGAAACGGAAGTTGCTCCGAGATCTTGCCGAGATCCATAGGGCTGAGGCAGGAGCGAGCGAGCTCCTCCAGCTTCCGATACCTCACAGCGTCGAAGCACACCTTGAACACATCCACCACCGCCACCATGTTCCTCCGACGAGCTGTACCGGCTCTCAGCAAGCGCGCCATCGTACAGCCAGCGGTGAAACGCTCCTTCGCCCTCACCACCCGCCGCTGTACGTCCCCAAACCGCACGCCAACACCCCCGAGCAGAGTTGGCTAACAGCGCGCAGTCGAGTCCCGCGAGGGCAACCCCAAGCCCGGCCAGGACTCATCACTCATCAAGCCCATGGACCGTACGTATACACTACGGAGGAGAGATATGGGCATGCGATGGCTAAGACAGCACGCAGAACTCCACGGCATGGAGGACCTCGTCCCCCCAGGCGGCCAGCCCGGTACCATCCCCACCGATCTGGAGCAGTCGACGGGTCTCGAGCGATTGGAGATTATGGGCAAGATGCAGGGCATAGACGTCTTCGATATGAAGCCGCTGGATGCGAGCAGGCACGGTACGTGAGGACGAATGCGGCCCGGGTATACAGCCGACTGTCGGTACATTCCGCTAATACGGTGATACCAGGAACCCTCAAAGACCCAATTGTGGTCAGAAGTTTCGGCGACGAGCAATACCTCGGCTGCACCGGCTCGCCCGCAGACAGCCACGGCACCCTCTGGCTCGTGACGTCTCGTGAACGTCCGGTTGAGCGCTGCCCGGAGTGCGGCTCTGTCTACAAGATGGAGTACATCGGCCCTCCAGACGACGATCACCACCATGAGGAGCACCACGATGTGCCGGACTATGTGCATCCGTATGAGGGCGAGTTGCAGACGATTGCGAATTTTGTGCGGCCGGAGTATAGATAGGCGTGGCTGGCTATCGAATCACTTGGACGACAAGGCCAAAGTTTCGAGGGAGTCGGCATGGTGTGCGTGGGCAGGCGTAGTGTATATATCAGCAAAGAATGGCTCATCCACACCAAGAACGAAGTCACTTTCTCCCTTTCAGAGTCCCAGCTCGCACCTTGTTCTGCATGCCGCTGGATACAGTCGCCATACCAATCATACAAATTTGCCTTTGTACACTCCGTCCAGTCTTGCTTCGTTTATAGCATGTATTCGAACTGCTCATAGGCTTCGTATTCGCACGGACCACGCTGTTTGGGTTTGGGTTAGAGGCATCAGGATATTCGTCTTCCGTCCCTCAACTCCATCAGCGCCTATGATGTAGGAACAACGCTCGCATCATACCACACAGAAATTACTGGGACATGTCTACTGCAGCAAAACCATCGGCTTCCTTCACGACCAAGCGGGTCAACCGGTCCACGTTCGTCATCTACGAAGATGACATTTACGCCGGCAAGTAAGCTTGGGTGCAATGTCGAAGACACTGCTAATCTTGTACCAATTGTTTCCAGAGCATCCACTTGTATACGTGAAAGTACATCCCAGAGGAGCCCCTGTGATCGTTCTTAGTGATACGGGATGCGATGAACCGAGCGAGAAGCACAAGCACGGTATGCCGCCACTATTGAACCAGTTACGTTCTTCCATATCTCGTCTCACATATGTACCTGCGAACCCGTGGCATTGCGGCGCACAAACCATCTCGATCCCCACATCTCGAACAACACCAATGCCACGGTCTGTACTGACAGCTCACCAGATCGCTACGTCCGCCTTCGTCAGTACCTTGAGGAGTGCCCTGTCGAAGACAACGACAACAAACCGCTGAACCCCAACTGCGACCAATATTTTGTCATCCTAACACACTGCCACTACGATCATATAGGCGGCATCGGCCAGTTTCTACCAGGCGGTACTACCGAAATCATCATGTCATCCTCTGGACGAGACTTCGTCGAGTCGGACCTCGAAACTCACGGCTTATTCAAGTATATTTCCAAACCGGTCCCATGGTTCAAAGTCACGCACTGGGCCAACTCCTTCGAACGGCTAAAGTGGCCGATATGGCACGATGATGAAGAACCGCAACCTTTTCAGACGGAAATTGGGTTATCCATCATCCACACCCCTGGCCACACGCCAGACGAGCTCGCTTGGTACGACCATGATGAGATGCACCTGTCTTGCGGCGATAGCTTCTACGAGGAGGGCGAGGATGGCATGCCGATTATCTTCCCGGCTGAAGGCAACTTGATCGAGTGGGTGTTCAGCATGCAGAAGTTGCTTGTCTTCGTGCGGTCAGAGAATGCTCGGGCTGCTGCAGTTGCCGAGAAGGCGACGGAGAATGGTTGGGTGCAAGTGGCCAAGCGGGTGAAGGTCAGCTGCGCGCACCAGACGACAGCAGCTGACGGCGAGGAAATCCTGGCTACGCTGGAAAAGTTTGCCGCGCGGGTGTATAATGGGGATGTGCCGGTGGTAAAGAAGGAGGTCTCGCACGAGGAGGCGTACTACACCTGGCGGGAGGAGGATAATGAGTCCAAGATGTCTATCAAAGCTCCGGCGAGGTTGATGGATGATGCGAGGCGGTTCTTCAATCTTGATGTAAGTCAGGCTGGATCATGATGTTGCGTAGATACCAAGGCCAGCTTGAGATTAGAGCAGATAGGCGTGGTGGATCTCTTGTATGATGACCCTATCGAGACGACAGCCGTGAAGATGGAGTGCTGGAGTGCTTGGAGAGGACAAAGAACACAGAGAAGACGAGGCGTCCATATCCTCACCATCAGCGAATAACTCGCGCAACGACTTCTGCCCAACCCTCTCTGCATATCTGCGCCTCAAGCGTTTCACAAGTCATCCTCGGAGGTTTTGCGCATCCGCAACCCCATTCTGGGGAAAGCGATCCCCGGCCTGCTACAACCAAAAATACTCACCTCTTATCTAAGGATTTGGCGACGGCTGTTTGAGATCTCCTCCCCCGGCCTTCCATCATCCTTCTAGAAGGCCGCTAGAATTCCTGGGTCAATGTTGTGCAGGTGTTAGTTCCCTGTGTGATGAGCATGAGTTGCAGATCGCCTCGCAGCCGTTCGACTTCACCTCGTTCAGGCTTACAGTCCTGGCGCGTGCTATCGCGTCTGCTGGCTTGGTGTGAGGGATTTTTGGGGTTCTACGGGACTTGTAGGGTTGAGAAGAGGGCTCGGCTGTTCCTGGAAAGCTGGTGGGCGGTGTTCAAGCCATGGACAAGGCAGCATGCTGAGTCGAGCGCTACAAGGAAAGCACAGTCGGTGAGCGTTGCGCATTGCATTCATGAACACGGCCGGCTAGACGATGGTAGCTCGATGGTGTTGTAGAAAATCTGTAGGTGGCGTCGTACAAGGTGTTTATGGTCGTTCCTTCCTCCGCCAGTCGGAAGCGAAAGTCAACTTCACCCAGACTCCGGTTCAAATTCTGGGATCCGCAGGTAGAACAGAGCAAGCAACCAGCACCGCGGTAGACGTACGCCTATGAGCCACATGATCGGAGAACTCTGAATAACGATGGCGTTTTCGTAGCATCGGCTCGACAAGGAGTAACGCCACTGCGTCTCAACATTGCCGTCAGTAAGGCCTTCTCAGAACAGCCGAGAAATGGGAAAAAAGCCTGCGCGTTGCCACCAAGTGCTCTGGTGTCTGGGAGAAGAGTATACCTGGCATATGCACAGTATCCCGGCAACCGCTGCAGCCTTCTGGTAGTTCGACGTCAGGATCTCCGCACCATCTCTAGGAAGCAGTAGCGTCCTCCCAGCCCATCTCAACGGTATCCGATGGTTTCTGCGAGCCTTGGGGTACCTGGGACTGTCGTTCATCGGGCAGGATTCACTTCCACTTCATCTTGATTCCTTCCTGAGGTACAGATAGTTGCATCTTATGCCAAGTCGGATCTCCGGCATGAGCCTATTACGCCCTCGACGCCTCTTTAACGCTTGTGCCATGCGAGGCGGAGAAAAGGCGGCGAAGTCGACATGATCTTTACTACAAGGGGATGACGTACCGCCAGGCAAAAGAATCCCACGCCTTGTATATCGAAACGTAATGCCTTCATGAACATCCGGAGTGGGCCGGCGTCCGGGTACTCGGAGGTGGTTCCCAGAGAGAAGAAATTTCTTGTGTTGGACCTCGATACGATATACGATAGGTCCAAGGAAAATTGATGGGCCGCTGAAATCATGTGACACTCGCACGGTTGCGTATGCCGAGGGAAACGCTACGATTCCTTCAAATCAACGCACGGGGATCAGGCTGAGCTGCGGGACCCTTGACATGGTTACTTGGGTTGCAGCTTTCGACGGCGCGATACATTGCAGAGTCTAAGCCACAACCGGCTGGTTGATTGGAGCGGCAAACTTCATCGCAGCAGCAAAAGTAGTCGTGAATGCGGATGCCCGAGTCCGACTCGCTTGGCCTGCACCGTCGCGTGTCCTGCGATCTTGCCCGCAAAGGTGTGACACGGCTGAAGGCCCCCCCACTAGTGACGAGATAGATAAGCTCGGGATGCTACCTTCTTTGATTTAGCGATTGTCTCTCTTTTACTACTCTCTGCTTCCCACGGTCTCCTTTAGCGCGACTTCACCTACCTCTCCGGACACCACGTTTTGGCCGCAACCATGGGAATGTTTTCCAAGGACCACGAGAAGCACTCCGACCAGGATGTCTCGGATGGCTTCGAGCCGACCAACGACATCCAGGAGGGTATGCTCTCCGACAACGCGGACGACCTCCAGCGCCATCTTGCCAATCGACAGATTCAGCTCATCGCCATCGGAGGTTCGATCGGTACCGCGCTGTTCGTGACAATCGGCCAAGGTCTCTACTGGGGCGGCGCTGCCAGCTTGCTCCTCGCCTACCTGATTCAGAGCTGCATGCTCGCTCTCATCAACAACTCGATTGCCGAGATGACCATTGCCTACCCAGTGTCCGGTGGTTTCGTGCGTCTTGCTGGTAAATGGGTGGATGATGCCTTAGGCTTCATGCTTGGCTGGAACTTCTTGTATGGCGCCGCCGAGCCACAGTCCTGCAGACGCTTGCTGATCATCGCAATCTAGCTTATACGAGGCTCTTCTCATTCCCTTCGAGATCACAGCATTGAACTTGATCATCTCCTTCTGGAGTCCATCTATTACAGAGCCAGGCCCAACCGCCGGTATCTGCATTGGCGTGATCATTCTATATGCGTGAGTCCCTCCGATGCAAAACACGGGATCCGAGATCGATCTCCATTCGATGCAACAGCGAAAGACATAGAGGCTGACGGTACGGTAGTGCAATCAACATCCTCGCTGTCCGAGCGTACGGAGAAGCTGAGTTTTGGCTCTCTGGTGGAAAAGTCATTTTGATTTTCTCGCTCTTCTTCTTCACCTTCATCACAATGGTTGGAGGCAACCCCAAAGGCGATGCGTAAGTACCCGACTCGTGTCCTCACCGAGTTCGTTTCCCCTTTCGGCTCCTCGCTAACCTGCTGCCGCAGTTATGGTTTCCGCCACTGGACCAATGGACAGGCTTTCCGGGCACGATACGAGGCCGGAGGAGATCTCGGAAGATTTGAAGGCTTCCTCTCCGCTCTCTGGAGCGCCGCCTTCACTGTTGTTGGACCCGAGTATATCTCCATGGTCGCTGCAGAGGCGAAACGACCCCGGATCTATATCAAAACTGCATTCAAGACCGTGTACTTCCGATTTGGGTTGTTCTTCATCGGCGGCGCACTCGCTGTCGGAATTGTGGTCGGATCGCGGGATCCGGAACTGACGAAAGTTGTCCTCGGAGGCAAGGGCAGTGGCACGGGTGCAGCATCGCCCTATGTCATTGCCATGTCCAACCTCAACATCAAGATCTTCCCTCACATCGTTAACGCGTAGGTCCAGCACGTGCAATACTGTTGCAGACTTACTAACTTTTGCCGCAGTTTGCTTATGACGTCCATCTTCTCGGCTGGCAACACATACACCTACGCCGCTGTACGAAGTCTTTACGGTCTCGCTTTGGAAGGCCGTGCGCCAGGTTTCTTGACGTACTGCACCAAGAACGGCGTCCCAATCTGGTGCTTTTGCGTCGTTATGTGCTTCCCATTCCTGTCGTTGTTGCAGGTGGGCAAGGGCTCAGCCGTGGTTCTGACATGGCTGGTGGCTCTGATCACTGCTGGAGGTACGTGGCCGCATGAACACGGTCAAGCGTTCGAGTTGTGGACTGACATTCATGTGCAGGTCTGATCGATTACATCGGAATGGCGATCACCTACATCCGATTCCACGCCGCATGCAAAGCGCAAGGACTGGACCGCAGGACTTTGGTAGGATGCGATCAATCTCGACCCCTCAAACGCAGCTGCTAATATCTTCATAGCCATACTACGGCTATTTCCAGCCATATGGAGCCTGGATTGGCCTCATCTGGTTCACCGTCATTGTTGTATTCTACGGCTACACCTCCTTCCGCCCAGCATTCAGCGTCACCGGATTTTTCCAGAACTACATCATGCAGATCCTCGACCCGCTACTGTTCATTGGCTGGAAGCTGCTCAAGAAGACAAAGTGGAGAAACGCCTACGAGGTCGATCTCGTCTGGGAACGTCCTACCATCGATGCGTACGAGGCCACGTTTCTTGATCCACCTGTCGGGTTTTGGACTGAGATGCTGCAGTTGGTAGGAATCAAGAGGACGAAGGGCGGCAACGACAAGCGCCAAGGCAGCATCACCAACTAAATGATGTGGGGCGGAAGTAGCCGGTCAGTATGGATACTGTGCCCGAAGGTGGAAGGAGATGTCGGATGAAGATACTGGCTATACGATGATACCACTTGAAAAGTCAATGATCTATTCGAGCAAAGTCCGCCGTCCAGCATTTCACCCGCGTTTCTCCGCAGTAATGTGTCAAGACAACGGAGGTGGTTCAAGTAAACTTCGCTCGGGGTACCTGGGGTAGGTTGCGCTGATCAGCACGTGGCAGATTTTTCTCCGCTCGTGGACTTGTTGCCCAAACTGGGGATAGTAGGTCGTTGAGCCTCTTCTGCAGTTTTGCCAGGGTCTTCATATGGCTAAGGCAGAGACATGAACAGTTCGAGCAACTTAGGATAATTCGGCGTTCCGAGGCCAGTCACCTGCGCACAAAGGTCGAAGAGTCAGCACAGCACGCAGCATGACGGATTCAGCCGCTTTTGAACCTACCGGGTCCCAACCCTTCGCCGCGTAGAATCCCTCCGTTCCACACCCAGGCGCGTTGCCCTCGGTGACGTCGTTCATCACTTCCGGATGAGCCTGTTAGCGCCGAGGGGATACACGTTAGCAGTGTCTTCGGGGACGGAACGGTCGTGGTATTGTGGACCTACGTATAGCACCGGGTTGACAAAGCCAACTGGCCCTTTGCCAGCTTGACTTCGCTTTTCGTTGATCAGGGTGAGGATGGAAGCCCAAATTGGTGCAGAGAAACTCGTCTCTAGTGCGCGGGAAAGATTGCCTGACAGGTAGGCTCCCAGATTGCCTCCGTTTGCGCTCACGTCAGGAAACGCTCGGCCTGCGCGATTGTAGAGTCCACCGCTGGTACCAATATTGGAGCTGTCTTGGGAGAAGTCGAGGCCGTTGAATGTGTAGTAAGCGTAACCTGGATCGTTCCTCAAAAAGTACTCGTCGACAGCACATGTCTGATACGCCGGACGTTGGAAATAGTTCGAGAGGCCACCACCTGAGCTGAACTGAAACAATGGGTAGTCAGACTGCAGGTCACGAATGGTACGACCAGCTTGCAAAGCACTCTCGGGATTCTCAACCGTCGCATTGGCTCGGAGCTGTGTCCCACCGACACTGAGGATGTATGGACAATTCTGGGGGTAGGTGGGCGAGAAGACCGTTCCATTCCTCGTGGGTCCATTACCATGTCCGAATGTGGCATTATAGTTCCCTGCCACTATGCAGCCGTTCGACGAGATATTGTTTCCTGAGTAGCCCTGTGGCTGACTTGCGACACCAGAATCACCGCTTGCCATGGTAAAGGTGTGACCTTGCAATGCGAGCTTCATGAAGTCATTGCATTGCCGCTCTTGTACTGCTTTAGGAACCAAGATTTCGTGTTCGCCGTATGAAATGGATATAACTCGGGTTGGTGACCGCAGCCCACAGTGTTGGGCTGGAATGGAGCCATTTTGTGGGCAGTAGGATGCCGCTAGGTTCTCCAGGAGGTTGTCGATAGCATCTGCGAGGGAGATTGCTGAGCTGCCCACCTCGAGTTAAGACCAGAATTCGTAGAGCCTTGTAGTAGTGTTAGCAGGCACTTGAACGAAGCAGATGATACGCTTACGTGATCGACTGGGGATATATCAGCGAGTACAATACATCCAGATCGAACGTTGCCTCAAAGAGTAACTCGGGTGGTAGCAGGCTACTGAGGTCGAGGAAGCGCTTGTTTGAAACGATGGAACTCCCGTTCGGCCGAGTGCCTTGCGGAATGTTCACCGCAGATCTGTTCCCGTATAAGGTCAAAGTGTCAGTGATGTCTTTCGCGCGCGGGTTGGCTTGAACGTTGGAGCCTTAATCCGAGAAGAATCTGTCAAGATCTGTCGGGCTGTATGCGGATCTCAGCCCGAAGAGCCCAACAGTGTTGGCAGGATGGCTGGGGTAATTCGCTGCCACCTCTTCAGGGTCTGGGATGCCGTATCTATATCACACTCGGAGAGTGATCAGTAGCCATTCAAGCACCAAAGGGACAAAACGGCGCTCGGTATGACATACAGCTCTCGGATACATTCTGGCGTCACGGTACTTTCCTGAGTTATGTTTCTGCCGCAATGGACGAGCCGTTTTCGTGCTGCAGCGTTGGACGCTGACGTGCTCTCATTTGCCATCTTGGGCGGGTACAGCGCATGTGAGGGCAGGGATGGATGCCTCCCAATACTGGCGATCGGGACAGACCGCTTCTTCAACGGAGCTGACAGAGCGACACCAGGAGTGATGTAATCGACCTGCTCGGAGATGTGCTTGGGTAGGTGATAACTGAACATGTTAATCGAGAGCAGCTAATGAATAAATGACCGGAGCATACATACTGGTGGCACCCCACTCTGACGGCTCCACTCCTATCGTCTTCATGCTCGTAGTACTCACTACCGAACAGCTCTTCGGCGTGTCTAATAGTCGTCCGGAAATCGAACCAGCCTCTCTCTTCGGTGATGTCCCGGACATTGGAATCAAGAAGCCAGTTCCGGACGCTGTCGATGGAAGATTGTGATGGCGCAAATACCTCCCTCACCCGCTCAGGGGTCCAAAGCTTGCCGTAGTGAGGGGATCTTGGGTGGCTGATGTTCAATAAGTAGTCATAGCCATGCTCGAGCCCGTTCTGCTTGATTGCGATACGGAACGGCATGATCGAATCGCCGTCAACCCGAACAGTTCTTCGGAGCCCATTGTGAGCCTAAACAGTATCTGATTAGCCATTGCCTTCGATGCTTGAATGATTTGTGGTCTTCTGGTATAGTAGAGCATGCCTCTCTTCCCTACTTACCAACTCCCGCTCATGCAGAACACGATGTTGAACATTGCGTGGTACTGCAGAAGCGGTATATGACGTCGCGAAAAGGAGTAGCAATGGAAGCTTCATGGTGACCTGGGTAACAAGAGATGATGAGGTAACTTATCTGATGCACAGATGCTGGACGAGAAACAAGGACTGGTCGCTTGCCGGGGCATAACTTTCGAGACACAACCTGAAGGTTCTCTGGGCTTGCTTCATGTTACATGGTCTGAACCGCGCCTGCGAACGTACATTGCAGTCCAGGCAACGACGAGTGCCAGCAGATGTCCTGGCACGCCCGAAGCAACCGGGACAGAAGGCAGGTGTCTATGCACTGTCATATTGCAGGCAGGAAGGGGGTCGATGCACGCCCTGCGATCTGTCCGGGAATGTTGTGGTGGCCGAGTTGGCGAAAGCGCCTAACTGCGTCACACTGGCAAAGCTACTAGATGCTGCATGAAGTATAGCTGGCCAGCGGCGCATTGCCTGAGGGGCCATTTTGAATCATGAGGACTTGCTTTGCCCACGGAATACATCGGCTGAAGCGCGGGTCAGTTGGGTGACCAGACGGAAGATCTCGACCTCAGCGCAGCTAAATGACAACGTAGACGTCTGGAGGTGGTGTCGTCGATCTGCCAGGCTGGTGACTGAGCAGCTCGCGAGGTAGTTGGGCGCGACGATGAGGTTGAAGAGAATGGATCGATAGGGTGGAGTATTGCGGCTATCTCAGCTGCCCCAGACCCCAGCTTAAATTGGCCTGGAATTCTGAGACCAAATCTTGCGACTCCGTCATAGACATTGGTCTCTCCAAACCACCATATCCTGCATCCAGAAGGGTGTTTGTATCCTGCTACTTACTTACCTCGATCAGCATGCGATTGGCACCCACCAGACTCCTCAGCAGCACGCTATCAACGCCAAAACTCGTCTCAAAACGATCACTTGCCCGATCGTACGCCGTCCAAGCTGGAGGAGCACCTATCGCCGAAGTCTTCGACTCCAAGACCAAATGGCTGCAGAAAGAACGAGCTGCTAGCGACATCCACAAGAGTCGCCAAGTAGACTATCTGAGGGATGAGGTTGCAATAAGATTATGTGACCGCTTGCTGGACATCAAGCGGGATTTCCCTCGAGTGCTGGATTTTGGAGCCAATGCATGCAATGTTGCTCGAGTCCTTACGAGACAGGAGCCAGATGATCACTCAGCGGCGTCCGTCTCAGAGCCGATCAGTAGGAAGATAGGAAACATTGTGTGCGCGGACACGAGCGAGGCACTTTTGTACAGAGACCAAGATCTGCCGTTCAATAAGGATATCGATATCACGCGACATATTCTTACGAGTCCGGAGTATGTACCATATGAGTCTGATACTTTCGATCTGGTGCTGTCCTCGCTATCAATGCATTGGGTCAACGATCTACCTTCGGTTCTTGCACAAATCAACAACTGCTTGAAGCCAGATGCGGCCTTCGTGGGAGCTATGACTGGTGGAGACTCCTTATACGAGCTGCGTGGGTCACTTCAGCTTGCAGAGCAAGAAAGACTGGGTGGTATCGGAACCCACATGTCACCTTTGGCAGATGTACGGGATGCCGGCAACCTCCTCGGCCGCGCAGGTTTCAAGCTGCTGACAGTGGACGTCGACGACATCATTGTGGACTACCCGAACGTCTTCGCGCTGATGTCGGACTTGCAAGCCATGGGCGAGGCGAACGCTGCATTGCGCCGTGAGGCTGGACCGATCAGCAAGGATGTTCTACTGGCTACGGAGAGCATTTATCGGGAGCTGTACGGCGAGCAACAGGAGGATGGGAGTATGACGCTCCCAGCGACTTTTCGGACGATTTATATGATTGGGTGGAAGGAAAGTGCAGACACGCCGAAGCCGCTGGAACGAGGCACCGGACAAGCGAACCTGACTGATATCCTTGGTGGCGGTGGCAGGATTGGGTGAGCTCCATGTGCAGGATCCCATGGACTGTACACCTTGCTTGAGCCAGCCTGCAGTCTGTCGGAAGTACATACGGAACCAGAGCACATGGAGAATGGATTGAAACGGGCAGCCATAGAATTGGTGGAGCACGGGAGCGGCATCATTCGCGCCGTCATCTGACCACCATCGTGTCTCATCATGAGCTCAGGGCTATGACGACAGTCTACTGCTTCAAGCACGCATCTATCATAGCTGATGCAGCGATCAGCTCTTCGTCCTGGTACCGTCGCGCAACGAGCTGAATCGTCGTTGGAGCGCCATGGACATCATCCGCGTTGTCTTAGATCTGGTCAGCGACACCCTAACCTCCGAGCTTTGCACAACGACTCACATTGCCAATCTCGATCTGGATCCGGTTTCGCCAGGTCGTTAGTGTCGATACTGCGATCGGCTTTACCGACAGGCATGATGATGCCAGGGTACTACAATCAGTCAGTATTAAGCTATAGCACGCGAAGCTGGACGAGCATACCTCAAGCAGATTCCACACGGCAGTGTAGGGTGGAGCGCCGTAGTTGTCATGCAATACAGCTGTGTTAGCAGCACCAGGACAAAGTATGATGTCCAACTTGTTGTCAACGAAGACTTGATTCCACCGCGCCTTGTACACCGCCGACTTCAAGTTGATGTCGAAAACCTCTCCTAGTTCATATCGCGGCTTCTTGTTCACGAGATGCATCGTCTTCTGGAGCGATGGGATGATGGGCTCGCCACTTCTGTGAACGAAGTCTAGGAACAACTTCGTATTGTCCAGCGAGTAGTAGTCAGCCGCCAGATCCAAACCGGCCTTCATCGACGGGTACTTCTCCAGTTCGACGACCTCGAAACCGGCTTTAGTGAGTTTGTCGACGGACTCTCGAAGTGCTCGCTCAACGGGAGGGTGAACGGGGTAATCCGCATCGCCCTTGTAGTAGCCAATCCTTACACTTGGTTTCGCAGCGGCAACAGGCGCCCGCCACGAAATCGCAAGCGCCTCCGCATCCCTGTCCCACGGCTTCGTATCAATCACGTTCCGAACCAGGAACTCCAGATCCTCGAACGAGTTCGCCAAAGGCCCAGCGACTGGTGGGAACCCAGGTCCAATGATGGCACAAGGCTCCGTCTGGCCGCCAAATGGTACTCGGTGCGAGCTCGGCTTGAAGCCATAGGTACCGCAGCATATGGCAGGAATCCGAATGCTGCCTCCGATGTCTGTGCCAATGCCTAGGATCGAGCCGCGCATTGCGACGAGAGCCCCTTCGCCGCCACTACTACCTCCGGCGGTGAGGTTGAGCTTGTGCGGGTTGAGTACGCGGCCGAAGACGTTGTTGTGGGAGTCGGCTGTCATCAGCGTTTGGGGGAGGTTGGTTTTGCAGTACAGGATCGCTCCGAGCTCTAGCAGGATGTCTACCAGAGGAGCGTTCTCGGTTGGGAAATCGTTGTCGAGGAATGACACGAAACCAAGCGTCGTCGCCACCCCAACGTACGAGAAAGAGTCCTTGATGCTGACAGGAACCCCATGTAGCGGTCCAACGGGCTTCTTGTGCTCAGCGAGATACTGATCCAGATATTTCCCCCGAGTCAAGGCATCATCGAACATGGTTTCTGTCAGGCAGCAGACGAGCTGTTGGGCGATGGCCGCTCGTTTGCAGAAGGCCGTTGCCACGTCTGCTGCTTTGATCGAGCCCGACTGCACCGCCTTCGCGAGGGATACGGCGTTATACTTCTCGGTGATGTCCAGTTCGGCTTGGCTGAGTATACCACATTCTGCCGGCACGTTGAGGACATTGCGGTCAGAAGTCTCGTCGCCTAGGTACTTTGGCTCGAGACGCCATTCTTTCGGGATCTTTACGTATTCTGCTGCTCGTTTGTCGGCTGTCTTTACCTGCCATGAGGGTGCATTCCCGTTGGCTGCGGTCTGTTGGGCGGCCATTGACCTATAGCTTCGAGGGTGGTTTCGGCAAGTTGTTCATATACTTACAATACTTGTTGTGTAGTCTGCTGTATACCCACAACAATGTACTTGTGGTCATGTAATAAGAGGACGTTTCGGAGAGCACACTGATAGAAGAGATAGTAAAGATAGTGAACAGCCCCGCAATGGTCTGGAGCTCGGCATTGGATCTACTGAGGACTCGGCATGATCAGACGGAACTCTGGAAGCCTTCAATGAGAGCTTTGGGCCCATGGTTTGAGATACGATGTTTCAAACAGGGTTTCGGATGCAGCTACCGCTTTGGTGTGTGAAGAGGAGATAATGCTGCGTCAGAGAACAACATGTCCCTTGTCACTTTTCGATGCCAAGGTAGCGCAGTAGCTTGGAGCTCGACGTCGGGTATCGTACCTGCAGCTGTGCTTACGCCAAACAGCGGAAGAATGCCGCTGAGATTGAACGAAGCCGAGTGAACATATCCTTTGGCAGATGCAGGGCTTCAGCGCAGGCCCCGAATGTTCGCGCCGTGCTCCCACCAAGCCCGAGCCGAGACTGACAGCACCATCCGACTTATCTTCCAAACTTCCGCAGTTCCAACCATCGTAGCGGCCAGTATACGATAGCAGTGAACGCAAAGCCAACGTAGTTGCCAAGCTAGGTAAGTGGAAATATCAGTATCAACAGGTGAGGCGGTTCAAGATTGCAACTTACATCGCCGCCATACTCGCCAATCAGCGCAGCAACTAAGGCTAATCAGTATTCGAATCCCATTTCCGCCGTCCGAACAGATACTCACTAGGTCCAATGTACCACACCTGCGCCATACACAGAATTGATCCTGCCCAACCGATGAGAAACGCCACGAGCGCAGCAATACCGACAGGAAGCTTGTGTCGATCATTCCATATGCTCCAGTCCCAGCCGAGACCAAGGTACGCTCGAAAGATGAAGTGCTCTTCGAGTACGATAGCAAACCATATGCACACCCAGTAGCCCATCAGTGCCAGGAAGTTGGTGAAGATTGCCGCCAAAGCAGCGCGGCCAGCAATCGCACAGACCGTGTATATGATGACGCCGACAGTATTCCACACTACGCGTGGTATCTTCTCAAAGTTACTGCCTGCAACAAAGTCAGCCATAATTGTTGGACTACGAGGTACCGGTGGATATATCGTAGGAGCATACAAGCTGCGGATGGGAGAAACCACAGCATCACGCTCTCTGTCTAGGAGAACTTACCAAGAGCTTGCCAGTCAACTCCACTTGCGTATGTCGGGGCCACGATATTCGAAATGAGGCCCAAAGCGGTGAGTACGCTGCAGAAGGAGCCGAAGGCGCCAAGTGGTCGGAAGCCTTCGACGATCAGTGCACCCTGAGAAGTGCTGTAGGCATCATCCCATGCTTTGTCTGATGCGACACCAGATCCAAGACCGATGCCGATGACAAACATAGTGGTAAAGCTCAAAGCCAATCCGACGACAGTGACGGCGAAGACCTTCAGTCTTGGAGAGCTCTCAGGGTAGTACACAAAATAGTCAGCTCCGGCACATGCGTAGGTGATGGCTGCCGATAGGCAAAGGCTGAAGAAGCTCAGTCGATTGCCGGCCAAGGTTCGTGGGTCCAGGTCAGCTCCAGGGTTTGAATAGAGGTCGAACTTGGGTCCAGCCACCCCAGCTAGTATCATAGTGACTGCGAGTTGTGGGAGCCATGCATAGCGCTCGTACTGGTGGAAGACGCTATAGCCGAAGGTTGTGACTGCCCATGAGATGGTTCCAGTGATGATAATTCCAACCTAAGACTCAAGGTCAGCGAACAGTATATGTTGCACTGAGTGTAAATCCTTCATACCACAATCGAGAGGCTGTCATTCGTGCTCACAGCACTCAATATCTGACCAGCAATGACAACATCTATGAGGCAGTACCCGAGCAAGATGATCAGTGTCAAGATCACAATCAGCTTCGATGGCCACCAGCCCATGACGTATCTGGAGAAAACCATGGTCCGGTTTCCTGATCGAGGCCCGAAAGTAGCGATGTATGCCACAGGTAGACAACCCACAAGCATCCCAAATACAGCACACAGGCAGCTGTCGAGGAATGAAAGGGAGAATACTGTTGGTCCTAGCATGCCGAGCGTAGTGTTGTTGGCGGCAAGGTTGATAGAGACCCAGAGCATGTAGATCTGTGAGAAACCAAGACGCTCAGTCGTATGGCGGTCTGCTGGTAGAACACGCTCAATACCACGGGACTCGACATTGTAGCGAAGTAACATCCGCTCAACACGTTTGTAGCGCCGTCGCATGGCTGATGGGGATTTCTCATCGCTATCGAGATGTCCGTTGGACGAGGGTAGCTCGTCATCGGGCATTAAGACAGGTGCCGCCCTTTCCACATCGACGCTGGGAATTCGAGCAGGACCTGGACATGTTAGCACTGTTGTCTCGCTTGGAAGGTGGGTAGCATGATTCTTTCGTTGGCATTGTCCATTTCAAGTTCAAGCCGTATGATCTCAGCCCGACAGACCTTCCAAAAGTGTGGAAGGTGCAGTCAAGCACCGGCTCATGCTTTGCTTACGATAGTACCTTGAACTCTTCACAGACATCCACTGCTAGATCATGGCTCGACTATGGTGCGTACTTGATGATTCCTGGTGTCGCCCCATCGTGGGGTGGCTACCTTCGTGAGTGGTATGGTGGCGAGTTCTCAATTGTTGGGTCGCTTTAGCTTCGAATTCAATCTCCCCTCGAGTGTATGGGAAGTATTTCAACGACGGAGAGGCATGCTTTTAAAGGGAACGTAACACTTCGAAGAGGATTATGATGACTGACACAGGTTCCAGAGGTAACTTTCCACTGAAGATCATGACTGATAGGGTTGCGTGAATATTCAACCACCCGTGGACTTAAGCTTTTATGCACTAACCTTCTTGTTGCAGGAGGGTGAACGTGTTTCTAGGGCGCCCGTATTGCGGCGAAAGCCCTGGTGGCTCCATCGACTGGTTATCTGTTCCACTCCCGCCAATTGTGAGTATCATGAATTGAGATTGAAGTCGAAGCGAACGGGTGAGAAGTTGTCCTCCTGGATCCTGCGGCCGAACTTCACCAAAAGCGGCTAGCGCTGGTGTGAGCGGAAGGAGCGAAGGGGTGGTAGACCCATATCATGCGTACGCTGGTTTTCCTCTGCACGATTACTCCAACGCTTGTCCTAAGCGCTACCTTCTACCTCTTTACACCAAGCTCACACTCTTGCCTATCTTGGTGAAATTCACCCGTGCAGGCATTCCTTCTGCTTCTAAGCCAAAATGCCTCGACCCACAGAGTAAGTTCCGACACCTCGAGCAATGAGCGTCTGCTAAAGAAAACTACCCGTAGCTTTTACACTCATGATCAGTTCGAATTGTTATCAGGGACCAACCACAACGACGGCACGATTCGCTGCAAGCACTGTCATCAATGGGGTGGCACAAACCGGCCTTTGCACCGGAAGAAGATTCATCTTACTGAATGCCCTAACTATCTAGCATGGAGAGCTGCCGGCAATGTAAGTCAAACCGATAAGGCGGAACTGTTCTCAGAGACACCATCAAGTATTATGCGGCGCTCCAGGACATTTTCAGCTCGATCCCGAGGTCGGGGCTCTTGCTAACGGTTGCTCTTCCCACCGCTATAGGGCCAGGACATCGCGCCTCCGAACCCATACACGAAACGTAACAGTTCAGCTCTAGATGAGTCTGAGTGAGTAGTGCCCGTATTGCTGTCCCCAGGAGGCGAAGTGATCATCTGCTTACAAGGCAACTCTTCAGTCCTTATGGTTCGTCGCCTCAACAAGAGAGAGGTTTCGGAGCGAGTTTCCCACCAACCAGCACCCGGAACCGCATGCCAGGTAGGCGCAACCGCTCCATTGCGAGGGTACCAGACTGACTTGACCAGATCTTACACAGTTCTTCGACGAGTTCTGGGATGATAGTGCTACTCAGAAGGTATGTCGGGCGTCTCTTGAGGTGTCAATCACTTGCGTCCGCATGACGATAAGCTGACACAAAACAGTGCATGCGATCTCGTTGCAAGCACTGCGGTACGCAACGAGCTAAGAACAGCACTCGGCAATGGGAGCACCTCCAACAATGCAATGACTTCTTGAACAGCACAGAAGGCCAACAAGTCGTTGCCGATGGTTCTCTCGTGGCCTTCGATCCTGCAGCCGCAGACCAGGCAAGCGGCAGTCACCCAGGTGGTAGTAACGCTCAGATGACAAAACCTTACACTTTCAACACTGGACCAAACCCGAACTTTCCACGTCCTTCGCAAAAGGCTCCCAAGGCCAGCAAAGCCGCAAATAAGGCTACACCACGTGAGTCAACTCCACGGCCACGGCTCCGTCCTTGCGAGAACGTATAGAGTGATCTTATGAGCTGATGATCTCAACGCAGCTCGAGCTTCGACCGTTGTCACGCCGTCGCTTGCCGCCTACCTCCTCAGCAAGCTGCAAGAACCACTCTCACAAGCTACTCAGCAGCTCTTTCTGTCCCATGCTGGCCGCAGTATGACGACCGTACAGGACGTCTCTTCGTTCATGACCCAACAATATCATATATCTCGCGCCTTTCCACCATTCATCGGAAAACTGATCGGGAAGCTCCGTCTCACCGCTATCGGGGATCCGTTAGGAAACACCGACTGGCGTGTCTTTGACCTTTTGGCTTCGACTATGAATAACGCAGGGCGCGAGCTGGAGTTTCTTCGCACGACATGCTCTAAATACCACATTACCGCTCCTGCCCCAGCTGGCCCTGCCCGCCACGCGACAAGATCCCTCATCCACCTCATGGAAGCAGCTTCCGCACCGGCAGCCAGCTTACTCGAAGGTATGATCGTCCTCTGGGCCATCGAGCATCTCCACCTCGTGTCCTGGCACCACGCTGAGCGATGCCGGCAGGAGCACCCTCCAGCCGCTATGTCTGCACCAACACCAACCGCATACTCACTTCCAACGTACTACCAGAGCCCGTATGGCCAGCCACCGTCCTTCGCTATGCCTCAGGACCACAATGCTGCACTGCGTGATGCACTGATCCCGAATTGGACATCCGTTGGCTTCGGCCAGTTTGTAGACGCTTGCAAAGCTATCGTCGACGAGCTCGCAAATGCGCAGACGACTGGTAACGGGGCCAACGAGTTGACTAATTCGGAAAGTGTGTTTGGGCAGGTGATCTGGTTGTGGGGAATGGTGTGGCCTGAGGTCAAGCCGCCGGTAGAGGAGCCACAAGAAAAGTCTCCGAGCGTGAATGGAGAGAATGGGCAGGCTGCAGAACGGAATGGCGGCATTGGTGGTAGTGGTGGCAACGAGAGCCCGATCTTCATCGATGGTGATGGGGATGGAGACGATGAGAATGCCGACAACGATGATGATGGGGATGGGCTTGGGTGATGGAGAGCAGTCGTCCGAAGAGACCAACGTCGACATGGGCCAGTGTACTACCAGACAAGGCCTGCTGCCCAATGAGTGAGAGTGGAGTCGTGGTCTGGGAACTGTATGGTTTAGTGATATGATACCCCTTTGGCAACCTGATGGTCTGTCTTCATGCAAGTTTGGTATTCGTTCGAGGCCCGCGATTCCCGATAGCATGTACACGCGGACCAGCAGGGTCATCGCGCACAGGCGTAAGAAGTGAGGTGGATTTGGAGTTTTGCGGCCCAATGAGGCAGTCACGACTCACGATCTACTCTGACTTGACCTCACCTGTTCCTGGGTCACAAGTATTCGCGGCAAGGGCGATACACAAGAGATAACGTGTCCATCAGCACTACCTACAACTTCGATCTCGACCAATACAGCCTACGTATCTACCCTTATGACGACCTTGCCGAAGTGACCGCCCGAGTACAGATACTCCAACGCCTCTACCGCCTTAGGCATCTCGAATACTTTGTCAACAACTGGCCGTATCTTGTGCTGCGCATAGAATGCAACCATCTCCTCGAACCGCTCCTTCGGCCCGTTCAATAGGCCCTTGAGCGTGACATTACGCTTCAGCGCTAGGACATTCGTATTCACTCGGTCGCCAGGGTCGTCCTCTTTGCCAGACAGATATCCAATGCAGTTGATCAGACCGCCGAACGCGACGCAATCGAAGCTTTTGCGTAAAGTCCGCGCGCCACCGTTCTCGAAGATGATATCGGCACCGTTGCCGTCCGTAGAATCGAGGACGGCGCGTTCCCACTCCTGATTGGTCCGATAGTTGATTGAGAAGTCGACGCCGAATTTCTTGCTTGCTCGAGAGAGCTTCGCGTCCGAAGAGGAGGTCAAGATGGTCTTGAAGCCTGCAGCTTCCGCGATCTACAGCCCGGCGATCGCTACACCGCCGGTACCCTGGATCAGGACGGTTTCGCTTTTGTCGATGTTCTCGGCTGGCTGACCAAGCGGACGGAAGCCGTTGATCGCCATCCATGCCGTTACAGAGGCGATGGGTAGACAGCTTGCTTCTTCGTCGGTGAGATAGTCCGGAACAGCGACGAGAGAAGACGCTGGGAAGCAGCGATATCTGGTCAAAATACCTGGAAGGGGCAGCCCGAGGCCAGATGACATGTCTTGCTCCTTGATCTGGCCGTGGAGATGTGTTTGGTTGAAGATAGCAGTCACGCGTTGCCCGACTTTCCAAATACCATTCGAGTCCGCGGTGACAACTTTGCCACACATGTCAGAACAGGGCACGAGTGGTTCGGATTGGGCGATTGTTGCGTGGTGACCGTATAACCCCATGATTACTATTGCATGTTGTCAGCAGGGAAGTGACTGCTGTCGTATCTGCGAAATCAAACTTGCCTTCGGTATCCCGATAGTTCAAAGACACCGCGTTGATCTCAACTAAGACTTCGCCTTCTCCCGGCTCTGGCATTTCCACCTCGACTGGTTCTAGATTGGCCAGACCATTTTGGGCTGTCATCCATTGTTTGTTCTTCTCTGGAGAAGGAGGCATGGCTGTTGACTATTCCACTCTCCCCAACACTTTGCTATGATCAAGACACTGGAAGTCCTTGCGATTGCCCACCAGACTTTGTAATGCAAAACTCCATCCTTGTAGAGCTAGTTCGGGCCAAAGTCGCCCAACCTTCGGAAAATGAGGTGGAGTCTCCATACAAGTGTTCTCGGCGCGGGCTAGCATTGTGATGGTAAACATCGACAGTCCACCGTAGATCACCACGATCAGTACCTCGAAACGATCTCAGTCCATCTGTCGAAGCTGATCATGAGTGTATAACATGGAGGTGTGAACAATGTCGCAGCTCCTTGGACGTCGTCACGAAAAGAATACGCTAGCGCGGCAAGTTCCCGCTGTCGTGCAACACCACTTGTCCCCGAAAACCTCGCTCTTCACCTTCACCAACAACAAGATGTGTTCTCGGAGTCGGGCAGCGTAGCCAATCTTCGACCTTGTCTGGCCTCTTCTGCCCCCCTGGGACGGCTTTGTTCCGTGACCTCCACCTGAGGTAGCCGCCGAAGGACCCGAGAACCATATTGACTTTGGAATGCCGATCCCATTGGTGCCATTTGTCCGCCGCCGCGAGATCAACTACAACCACTCCAACAGACTCCATCTTCCCCGCAAGAAAGAGTACCGATTTCATCGTGCGAGGCCGGGTTGCTCCCGTACATTGCGTGCGCCTGGCGCACTCATCTGCGCTTGTAATGTATATGACGAATGGAAAGCTTCAGAGCACAACGGCTTTCTCGCAAGACTGAAGTCTCCCACCTAGCTGCAACTTACTGGGCCTTCGTCCACCCACGACGAGCTTGATCGCGAGCTTCCTGGTGCCGTAGTTGAATACCGCGATGGTCCGTGGCACCTAAGGTAGACGTCCTTAAGGATAGACATGATTTCCTACACCACGATTTCCCAAAGGTTTTCTGACCTTCACATATCTCCTACTACCCTACCTGAAGACCCAGCATCGTCAGCCCCCCATGTCTAACGGTCAATCGTATACCCACGCCCGAGATATGGAGAATGGTTCAAACAACGAGAACAAGTTGCAACACATCGATAGCGAAGACCAGCTACGAAATGCTCTCACCAAGAGCATGACGCTGTCTCCAGAGCTCTACGAAAAGGTGTTCCTCGCCCCGAAGAATCAAGTCTCTGGGGATCTGCGGAAAACCTTTGCCAATCCCACACCTATTGCTATCATGGGATTCGTAGTTGCGCTACTGCCCCTTTCCATCGAGTTCAGTACGTATAGGCAGCATCACGAGTCTTTCAAAGCTAACAACAGGCTCAGTGGGTTGGAGAGGAAGTGGAGGGACCTTTGGAACGCCGAGCACGACCTGTTCGATCTTCTTTGGAGGAGTCTTACTTACTCTCGGTGGTGTGGGAGAGTTCATTCTGGGCAACACTTTCCCCTTCGTAGTATTCTTCGGCTATGGGTAACCCTCTCCCTCGAAATCTTGTCTCATCCACAGGCTGACTTTACTCCAGTGCGCATTTCTTCACTTTCGCCACCACTTTCATGCCCTTTTACGGAGCAGTATCCTGGAACTCCTTGGAGGCACCTGGTAATCCTTACAGTCCTGGTCCAACATTTGCAGCCGGGTTCGGTTTCTACCCGCTCTCCCTGGCCTTACTGTCCTTCCTCTTCCTGATATGCTCCCTACGGACCAACGCCATCTTCGTACTTATCTTTGTCTTCGCTACTTGCGGCTTCTCGTGTGCCGCAGCGGGCCTTTGGTACACTGCCGCGGGAGCAGCTGCGACAGGAACGAATTTGATCGTCGCAACGGGAGCGCTCTTCTTCGTTGCTGGTGGGTCTGCATCAAAACCAGCCATTCGCGACAATGCTAACGCATCTATATAGATCTCTTGGGTTGGTACCTGCTTTTCGCCATCATGATAGCGACCATGGAGCTGCCCGTTCCAGATCTACCGGTATTCGATCTCTCCACCGTGATCAAGGCCAAGTCAAGATCCAAGCAAGAGTGATGACGAGTGCAGAGAGAAGCGTGGCAAGGGGAGTACGGTCATCAAAACCGAGCAATGGAAAGCGAATGGATATGGGCGATGAACTGAAGCTGCTTATGAATGTCGATACCATCTCGCTTCTCGAATGGCTCACAGCCGAAAACATGATGTTTGGCACCATAAATCAAAAGGACTCCTCGGTAGGAAGCTTGATGTACGCTGCATTATCACCAGGCTTTCGTGGCAAGCCCTTGAAGACGATAGTGTCAGCATTGTTTCGTTTCACGAAGGAAGATTCACCGACCGGTGCGCAGACCCTCTCCCACATTTCTGACTGATCGAACATCCACTTGATGTTCTTCCTGGAGTACTCTGGCTTCTGCTTGAAGACCACTTCATTCAGTGTCAGCTCCATGATCTGGCCAGTCAAGCTGTGATCTTGCACAACTGGATCGATGGCTTTCAACGCTGTCGAAATTGGTGTCGTCTCCTCGGGGACGTGGAACTCCCTGACCATATGCTTTGGCATAAGATTTGTCTCGATCAACGTCGGGCATAGACAGTTGATGGTGATCTTGTCTTTTAGGTACACGGGCGCCAGAGCTCTGACGAGGCCAACTACTCCAGCCTTGCTGGTGGAGTACAAAGGCATCGGATGGTTGGCGTATATGCCGACTACAGAAGATGACGTTATGATCTTGCCTCCAGGCTTGCTGTTCTTCTCCGTAAAGATGTGTCGGGAGATGTGAATGCCTTGGATCACGGCGTCTAGATTGACATTGACGGTACGGAGATCGAGTGGCTTCGGCAGACCGGTCTGCTCATCGAGACCATACGCATCTAGGTAGAGACTGTCGGTATCTCCTATCCCTGCGTTCGCGAAGAAGAGGTCGAGCCGGTTGCTGCCCCATTCGAAGGTTTGGATGAAGGCGTTCGCTTGTTGATTGTAGTCCGTGATGTCGACATGGATACCCAGGCAGTTTGAAGACCCAAGTCTCTCTGATTCACGCTTCACCCGTTCGCTGTCGACATCCAGTATAGCAACACGATAGCCATGCTGATTGATGAGATGCTCGGCTACCGCGAGCCCGACTAGACAGATCGCGAGTCAGTGTATGCAGATAGCAGTCAACTGTATTCAAGGCACGTACTGCCGGAACCTCCCCCTGTTATCAATGCGATTGGAGAATTCATTGGGGTTTGTGAGAGGATCTGCTGAGCTGAATCTCGAGAGATGAGATGGCTGACTTTTTGACGTGTATTTGATGACCGTACACAGGGCGGATTCGCTTTCGCTGTGGGCAAGCATGTACTCCGTAGAACATCTCGGCAACTCCTCTTTCTCGCCTCAGTCATGATCAGTTCGTCTCATCATTAGGTTTTCTCATCACCATTTCACAGCTTCTCACGCCTGTCTGCTTCTAATGAGTTGATATCCCGGAGTGATTCCTGCCAGTGCGGCCGATGTCTCTCCTTGCTGACACACGCATTCGCTTCGATATTGCTTCATTCGGCGAGGCACGGCCTCGTGCATATATCAAAATGCGTGGAGAATGACAGGGGATATGCAACTGCCTTAGTTTTCTCAATCGGAATACTTCAATGTACTTATATTCAACAGCTTCGTCCAATCAGCTTTTGAACGATTCCTAGCGAACGACATGAGCACCAACAACGATCAAGCAAAGGCAGCATGGCTAGCAAAGGTCGAGCAATATCCTTCCTTGAAGAAGTTTGTTGAAGCTGGAGATGGCTATGTATCGGTATGTCAATCGATCGCAAGCCTGTACTTCAAGTCTCACAGCCGTGTCAGTTCACACGATGGCCGCGAACAAAACCTTCTGAGCTTTATCAAAGCCCATCCCAACTTCGAGACGATGCAAGGCAACCCGACTCTTGTCCTCCAGGCAATGGACGAGTTCGCATATCAACACGACTTCCTCATCAACATTGGAGAACACAAAGGCAAGATCGTGACCGACCTCATTGCCAAAGTGAAGCCTAAGGTCCTGGTCGAGTTGGGTGGCTACGTCGGGTACTCTGCCATCCTGTTCGCTGACCAAATGCGCAAGCAAGCTGCCACCGCTTCGGACATCCATATATATTTGGAGCCTGGAGTTCGATGCCAACTTTGCTGCCATTGCTTCGGAGCTCATCAAGCTTGCCGGCTTGAGTGACATCGTGTCTGTTGTCGTAGGTTCTGCCGATGAAAGCCTGCGAAAGCTCAAAGCCGATAGCAAACTGTCGAGCATTGATTTTCTCTTCTTGGACCACGTCGAAGACCTGTGCGAGCAGGACTTCAAGGTGGCCGTGGACGAGCTGAAGCTTTTGAAGACGGGCGCTGTCATTGTTGCCGACAACGTGAAGGTTCCCGGAGCGCCGGAATACAGGAAGTATGTCCGCAGTCGTGAGGATCTCAGGAGTGAGGCCGTCAAAGGGTTGATCATGCCCGGAGAACTTGAGGTAAGTGCATCTCTTTGTGGGAATGCGACCAAAGCTGATGTTTGTAGGATGAGCTTGAGATTACGTATGTCTTGTGGGCCTAGGAAAGGTTGGCGTGATACTTGCACACAATATAACTTTGCTCTTTTGAGCAGTCAATATCGAATGATCTGCTGATCAGCCAAGGCTCGCCATCGAATTGTTGTGCCTGGTAGATATGTTGCTTCCGCAGTTATTGTGATTAGCATCTCGGAGTAGGTCTTGTAGGAGCTCAAACATAACTCCACCAAGCTCATCTCATTCTCTCTTACACCGCTTCAGTGCTCCCCCTCCCTTCTAGTCAACGGCACCATGTCATCATCATCGTCGTCCCCAACCTTCTCATGCCCCGTCCCCGTAAACACCCCCGCCATCTTGCCAGCACCCTCCGCCCCCTGCAGTCATCGCCCGCGTCATCTTCTTCTTATGCATCCGCTGCCAGAAAGCAGCAGCCGCCAGGAAAATCGCCAAACCCGCAAGAGCAACCACACAGATGATCCCCGCTTTCTGCGATGAACTAAGCCCTGTATTATTCTCCGCTATTGACAGCGCTGTCCAGTCACCCGGTGGCAACCCCGCGAAAGCCTTGATCTCGCCCTCGTTCAGGTCGTAGAACGGACATCCTTCGTCGCGGCAGCAGTTCCAGAGCTTTTCGTCGAGGTCCTAATGCATAGAAGGGCAAAACGGTTAGCTAGTATCTCAGACATATGTAGCAGGCCGAAAGGTCTTAGAGCGCCTCACGGAGTGTGATCGTGTCTTGGAGATCCCTTTTACCCATAAGTGCTTACCCAGATGATGTGCGGGTTGGTGTATCCACTTTCAACACATCTATCAGCCATCAGTGCATCTCCACAAGGGTACGAGACTTACCACAGTCACTCCGGCACATTCGATCATCATACGTCTCATCAGTACACCCACCAACATAGTACGGGGAGTACTGATGTGGCATCTTTTCGGGTCTGCTCTGGCTACGACAAATTGCATCCGTCCCGCACTCGTCGCCTTCTTTGCAGCAGAGATGTGGTGCATCTGCGGGAATACTGCTGTTGCTGCATGGGAAGAAGTTGTCGTCTAGTGGGCGTTCTATCTTCCCTTCACGACGGATGTAGCAGAGGGTTGTGGGTGTGGACTTTGCCTTGGCCTTGGTCGTTCTCGGCTTGCTAGTCGGTATATTTTTGGCCATCGTCTTGGGCGTAGTCGTCGCCTTAACCTTGGCCGTGGTCTTGACCTTGGCCGGAATACTGGGCTTGAGCGTGAGGGGCTTGACTATGACCATCCTGTCGACCGTGATATTGAGTACAGGCTCTGTATACTAGTGCTCGTCTGACGGAAAACCGGCAGGTATAGCTGGAGAAATGAAAGAATAGAAACAGGATAAGGTGACGCCGAGTATGAGATCGACTACTTATATTCCCTCTCAATCAGCCTATGCGCAGCACAGGAGGTCCAGGCACTATTGCTCAGCTCTCCAGCGCGGTGGTCCGCTGGGATGGTCTGTTGCGTGTGGCTAAGTACGCAAGGTGGTGTCAATTCGTCGAGCTGCAGCAATAGTCGGAGTGTCTATCAGGCGCACGTGAGGCCGAAACAACCTCAACATGGCAGCCGTTCTTGTAGAACGCTGCATAGGGCTGGAGCCGGCCGCAGGAGCCACGATCCTCGCCTTGCCGACCGCCAGAAGCTATTTGATTGTCGCAGTAAGCTTTGCTTAGTGTTCTTGAAGCTTTCCCAATTTTGAACTTCAGAGTCTTGTCTGGCATTCCGGAATGGGTAGTTACCTACAAGGTGCGAACCACTCACCACGCCTAATCCCGCCAAACATAAACCCCCTCAGCATACAACCCCGTAACCACTCCTACACCTCTCCCAACATCCCTCACAGCCGTCGTAGACGTCCCATACTCATCCCCAACATACAACGTCTTCACGCCCTCAACCTCGCTCCACTCAGCTACCCAGCTTAACCCCTCCGTGAAGCACTTCTCCCGTTCTTCCGCCACCCCGGAATGGCAGAAGCGATTGCTCTTCGCAACCTTCTCAAGCGTCGGACCGTGCGGATGTCCAGCAATGAGCAGCTTTCCGCTCCCATCTACGCTCAGATTGTCTGGGTGGAACGGGAGCGAGATACTGCTCAACTGTTCGAGGTATGGTGGGGAGTCCTCGGAAGCGGGTTGGGTGATACTGTAGAGGTACACCGTGTTCATGCTCGAACTCGCCACCGCGATGGTAGAAGCGTTGAGGTGTGCGATGCCATTCGCGAATGGGAGTTGCATCAGGTTCGAGGCCGCTTTGATGCCGTCCGCGATGTTTGGGTGGAGTTTGACGTGAATGACGCTGCCGCCGCGGAAGGCTAGGTAGGTTTCTAGAAGAGCGAAGAAGGGATTGAAGCGGCGGTGGAAGTAGTGGTCATTGGTCACTAGGAACTCCGTAGAGCTGAGCACGGCGAGGGAGTTAGGTGTAGCGAGTCTAGGGTGACGAAGGGTTGTGATGTGCGTGGCGGCGCGTTCGGAGGGGTAGAACCTGAAGAGCTCGACCGTGGGGCCGGAGGGAGAGTGGTTGATGATGAAGAGGGTGTTGCTTGGGGCATGGTATTCGATGCCGAGGGGGTGGAATTCTTGGCTTCGGCGGCTGAAGTCGAGGAGTTTGACTTGTTCGGGCTCAGTGTCTGGGGTACTGTAGTGCCAGATGTAGATGCCTGTGCTCGGGGAGGAGGTTGGGTCGATGAAGGTGCCCATGACTGTGTTCCAGACATCGCGGCTAGGGTCGCAGGAAAGCAGTGCGAAGCCTTCCTCGACATCCAGGATCACATCTTCGCAGTTCCGGACGGTATTTGAGAACTTGATCGATGGCTGGCTGAGATTGTTCTCCCGCGGTAGCCGGCTTGGAGCATTGAGGTACAGTCTTGAAAGTGGTCCTCCACGATTGTACAACAACAAGGCAATAAGCGATATCAGTACAGTGACCTGCCATCCGTCAGGAGTGGTCACGGGAGTTGGGCTCTGCTCTTACAACTGCGGACGGAAGTCTGGCTGACGCCATCTCGTCCCACAAGCCAAGGACCCGTAAGATGTCGAGCTCAGCACGGCGTTGTAAGACCTCGAAGATGCTGCTCCTGCTATTGCTGGTAGCCCCGGATATGGGCGTGTAGAGTGCTCCTAGTCGAGATCAGGCAGACATAATAGGTAAAAACGCAGAAACGCAAAGCAATGAATACTGATTTAGAGAGTAAGGAAATATACGAGATGACCTGATCTTGGACGCGCGAGGTGCCGAATGGCTCTGCCCGGCTTGGTAAGTTCCTGCGTGCAGCTCGAATCCATGTCGATATTAGTACGGAGTACACGATCCACACGTTACTCACGACTTTCATCATGGCCAGTTTCTCGGTACAAGGACAGTAATGTTCGGCCGTGAGAGTAACATATGAGCAGACGCGAAGTGGAACATGAAGTCAATGTCAAAGCTAGGTAGTTCTAGGTGGCAGGTGGCAGGAACGAATGCGAGGTGAAATATCACGGAGGGATGACATCACCATATCTGGAAAATCAACAATTCATGTTGCTATAAACACCACCTCTACATCCCGACGTCTCTCTTCGCAACAACCACCAAGATGTTGCTCCCCAATACCGTAACGGCGCTGCCAATCATCACCTCCCTCTCGGATTGTGCCGACTTCAGCAAGACTGTGGAACCATACCTGCCGCAACTCTACGCCTTCCCATCCAACTTCCTCGCCGCTCTAGGAAACACGGACGCATTAAAACACCTCTACCTCTCCACCAACCCGATCATCTCTGGCCTCGTCTTCTCGATCTCGACCTTCCCCATCTTCTTCACCGTCAGCGAAATCAACAAGAACTACAGCCAGGTCGACCGCGTCTGGAGCATCCTGCCCACCCTCTACCACATCCACTACGCAGTCTGGGCCCGCCTCAATGGTCTCCCAACCCAAAGAGTCGACAACGTGCTCGCCTTCAGCGTCCTCTGGTCTTTACGCCTGACGTTCAATTACTGGCGTCGCGGTGGCTATCAAGTCGGCAGCGAGGACTACCGCTGGAAGATCATCGAGAAGAAGGTCGGCAGGGCTGCTTTCACGGTTCTCAATATCCTCTTCATCTCCACCCTGCAGATCGTGAGTCCCACGTTTCATGAGTCTTTACCCCTACTTCCACTAATTGAGTCTTCTCAGATATTACTCCAAGCAGTAACAACCCCAACCTACCTCCTCCTCCTCGCCTCCCGCCTCGATCCCACCCTCTCCCTCCTCGAAACCTCCCTCGCCCGCTTCCTCATCCTCCTCGTCGTAATCGAGTACTTCGCCGACCAACAACAATGGAACTACCACGCCGCCAAAAACTCCTACACCTCGACCGCCAAGGTCCCATCGGGCTGGACCCGCGCGCAAATGGATCGCGGCTTCAACACCACCGGCCTCTGGCGCTTCTCCCGGCACCCGAACTTCGCGGCCGAGCAGGCGATTTGGGTGACGTTGTATCTGTGGGGAGCGTGGAGAACGGGAACGTGGATGAATTGGACGGCGGTGGGGATGGTGGCTTATTTGGGGGTGTTTGCGGGCAGTACGCCGATTACGGAACGGATTTCTGCGGGCAAGTATCCGGAGTATGAGTTGTATCAGAAGAAGGTGGGGAAATTCTTGCCGTTGGGGTTGGGGTGGGATGAGGAGGAGATGAAGGAGGAGGGTTCGAGATTGACGGCAGCGGCCGGGAAGGGGAAGGGGAAGAAGCAGTAGGATCAAGATTAAGGACTTGTGGCTTTTGAAAGCGATTAAGCGATGTCTTATAGCATAATTAAAAGCGAGGCCTGCAGCTGTCAACACAGTTATTGAGTGAACGGACCAACGTCACAAGTCATGTGAAAAAGTCTCTCCAATGTGGACTGCAGTACTCCCTCGTGACCTGTCGTAAAGAAGCGATTGATTTCTACTTATCTGCGAATGACGGTAATTCGAATCCGCGGACTTGCAGCGATCTGAGCAAGTTCTCCAACCTACTGCTCACGTGCCATCCTTCCCAAACACTCGTGGTCTCCCAATCATTCCAAGAAAATGTCATTCCGCGGCTCCTCAACCCTCAGCAACCGCAGCTCGATCTCCCTCCCACCCACCGTCGTCGGTTTGTCTCCATCAGTCCGAAACTCCCTCAGGTACGCGAACCTCCGTGTACCTCTCGACAGGCTCGACTGATGAGCCGTGTGCGCATCAAGCTGCAACGCCACGAACCTCGGGCAGCTGGCGTGGAGCCGCGCGAAGACCGCATCAGCGGTCGCCTGCATCTGGTTCTCGAGATCTGCCTCTAGTGCCGCGGAGCCTTTGCCTTTGACGCAACAATGCTGTGAGCTGACGAGAAGCTGTGGGATGAGGAAAAGGCGTAGTGAAACGACTTTGGTGAGCTGTGTGAGAGAGTTCAAGGAGGCGTCCATGGTCTTCATCTCGGGGTCCGCGAGGTAGTTTGGGGGCAAGCAGGGGTGAATTGCGAGCTGCTCCAGGTTTGGGCAGTAGCGACAGAGGTTGTTGAAGAGCGTTTTCATGCGTGTGCTGAAACCAGCAGGGTAGTTGCAGTTGTGGAGACCTTTGTTCTCGATGAAAAGGACTCGGAGACTAGGGCCTCGGGTCTTGATCACTTTCAAAGAGAGACCGTGGTTGATGCTGGCACAAAACACCCTTGTGACCAGATACTCTCTCGTGTCATCGCAGCTCCCGAGCAGGGAGTCGAAGGAGACTGCCCGGTCGAATTGCGGCTTCTGCACGAACCGAATCAGCCTCATGCCATGCTGATCCAGGTGTTGCAATAGGTTGATCGTCAACGTGCACAAGTGCAGTTCAAGTGTCTCGAGCTTGGTGACGTCGAGAATGCTTGTTATGAGCGATCCGGCGTGTTGGCAGTTCAGAGAAGTGAGGTACAGTCGCTCCAACTCCATCCGTGAAGCCGCTTTTTCTGGGTCCATCCGATCCGCAAACAGGCTAGTGAGGGCTTGCGGGTGCGAGAGCGTACGCCTCCCCTGCGCGCCGAAAGCGATCTCGAGGACTTTCAGGTGGCGAGCGCGCCACAAGATGTGGCTGACCCGCTGGCAATCCTCGATATCGTCCAGAATGAGCATCAAGGTGACAATGTTCTGCAGCTCATCTGCTTGTAGCCAAGGCTTGATCGGGCTGGGACAGTGTGGATAGACCCAGTAAATCGTGATGTTGCTTTGTCTTAGGTGCATCAAGAAGGTGAGCTCCAGCGGCACGCGCGATCCGGTGTCGTGGGCGAACCACGTGAGCACATTTCGCGGGAAAGACTGAATGAGTTGTGCGAGGTACTTGCCATGTGTGGCGTGGTCGTACGTTACACCGTCCTTTGGCACGATCTCCAGGGCACGGGTGTGCTTCATGTTGTCGTTGGCCGGGTTGAGACTGGTTTCCAATCGCTCGTCCAGCGAGTCCAGAGGCAGCACGACTGCGTAGTACAGCGCGGGCGCCACGATTGTGTGGAACTTCATGCATACGAGTGAAACTGCTTTGAGGTCGGCGGTAACCTTGATGTAGCCTAGGATAGCTCGTTGGAGCTCGTTGGGAAGGTCTGTCAGTTTCGCCATGGTCTCTAGCAATTTTTGCGTCGTGTCCACGCGTCGAAGTATCAATGGGAGAGTCTGCTCGAAAGTGAATGCTTCTGATGATGGTATGCTCTCCTGTAGGTAAATCACTTCTGGTTGTGCTTCTTTGGATGAACAAATGGTTCTGCGTAGAAAACTGCCTACCTGCGTCAAAAGAGCCACTGGCAATACTCGACCAACCTTTGGTTACCATGTCGACGTTCCGCAGCCGACACGTACCTACCTTAGGTAGGGAGCGGTGGGTGGAACAAGTTGTTAAGCACGCTCGGCAGGTGAAGTCCAATTGGGACGCTAGAGCTTGGCGTCGGCTAGAGCCGCGCTGTCACGTGGCAGTGCCAGTTTTTGCGCTCGTGTTCACCTCGCATTCGTTCCTGACCTCTGCTAACGATATCCCGTCATCTCATATCGGACCTTGACTATTCAGATCGCCCATTGTCATTGCATGGAGTAGGGTGGTGTGCACTCGCTTTGGAACGAGCTACGTTTGTCGTATGTAATCCAACATCCCAATGAGGCAAACCAGCAGTGAGACTTCACTGGCATCATGCATGTCTCTGCGGCTATCCACTCTAGGACACCAGTCACACTTTTCCGGATACAGAAGATGATTGAAAGAAGGTTCAGCATGCTAGAGCAAGATAGGCTCTTCAGTGATCCTTCAGCGGAGCACGTGGTCTGATGTAATACCATGGAGCCCCACTCGATATGTATCAAAAGCAGCGGTATATCCGCCAGTCGTGAGTCCAGTAGAGCTCGTCTGTCGATCCTCCAAAGCAAGTCCCATTCAATCATCCCAAACGACAAGACACCATGGCTTCCCAAGAACCCTTTGACCCGGACCAGTTCCTGGCCCAGATCTCCGAAATCGACAAATCCAGCATCCTCAGCGTCGCATCCGACGTCGACCGCCGAAGAGTCGTCGTTGGTGTACAAGCGCTCCTAGCAAGACTGCAGTCCCCATACGAACGAACAATCCAACTCCTCCACACCGACCCCTACCTCATCGCCGCCGTCAAAACGCTCATAAATCTGAACTTCTTCACCGTCTGGGTGTAGTCTGGCACGCACCCTCAGACCGTCGAGTACCTAGCCCACATAACCAACTCCGACCCCATCCTTCTAGGTGGGTCAAAAAACCTTCCGTCTTGTTGCATTTCATTAATTCCTCCCCAGAACGCCTCCTTCGGCTCCTCGTAGCCGCCGGCCTCCTGCGCACCAGTACGAAAGCCATATACACTACATGCTCACCCCCTTCGTCCGCGCCATGGCCAAAGACGGCCTCTCCCACGCCTGGATCAACCACACCTTCACCACCGAGCCCTCCGTGATCGCGCTTCCCAAATACCTGGCCGCGCACAACTACCGCAATCCTACGGACTCGGAGAACTCGCCTTGGGCTTACCATATGGGCGTCTCCTTCACGGGATACTTACAGGCCAACCCGGAAATCTTCACGCACCTTAGTGGGCTGATGAAGGCGAAGGTTGAGGACACTGTGCCGTGGTTTACCACGTACCCAGTTGATGAGATGGTGAAAGGCTGCAAACCCGACGGAGCCATCTTAGTCGACATTGGCGGCGGGACTGGTCGCGATATCAAGACTCTCGCGCAGCATCTCGGATCAGAAATCTCTCCCGGCCGACTTATCCTGCAGGATCTCCCGAGTCTAGTTGGCGAAGCGAAAGATCTGCCTTCCGCTGTTGAGGCAAAAGGACACGACTTCTTCGGCGAGCAGCCGGTTAAGGGGGCGAGGGCGTATTATATGTGAGTGCCTTCACATATCCTTACCTCAGTGTCATCACACGATCTAATATCTTACCCAGGCACAACGTCCTCCACGACTGGTCCAACGCGGAGTGCCAAAAGATCCTGACCCAGATAAAAGAAGCGATGGAGCCTGGCTATAGTCGCCTTCTGATCAACGAGACTGTGCTTGCCCTTTCCAGCGCTCCGATGGTGCGGGCGACGGATTTGCTTATGATGAGTGTTAATGCTGGGGCTGAACGTAAGTATTGCATCTGTCCGTGGCAATTTGGAGAATTGCTAAACGCTGCGATATAGGCACGAGTGAGCAGTGGCAAGAGCTACTGACCGCCGCAGGATTCCGCAACATCCAGATCCACCTTTCGCCTGGTATTGATGAGGGACTGATTGAGGCTGAGCTCGGATACTCAGTGATACTCGAAGTGCCTGGAATTGGCTCCTTCCGCGCAGGCGACAGGCAGCAGCTTCTAGAATCTGACGTCGCTACATATACCTGCTTCCCCGACATCAGGACAGCGCTGCTGGTCACTGGCCTTGTTATATCCCAACCTCCGCGTAAGTGAAACTTCTCAATCCCTTCCGATCTGATCGCAGTGGTATGTCACTGTACTCGATCATACTAGTGGAACTAGTCGCTAGTCTCAAACTTGTCCATTGGGACGCCGCGGCCGAAGCGAAGAACCATTCAGCACGAGACGTAAGCTTAGGTCGAAGTGTTGAGGTTTGAGGAATGTTCAATCATTGTGCTATGTGGTCCAAGGCGTCGCAGCCAAGTCTCCAGATGTGCAAGTACTCCAACTTCTGCCGGCATGTGCAGTAAAATTCCAAGAGCCTGCTGGAACCCAACCCATAAAGCGTGACCCATAAACCTCGTATATCCATAAATGTCCACATCCTGCTGCACCGCCAATGCCAAAACCAATCCGTACCCAAAGCCTCATTCAAGCCCATCGACATTCAAAACTCGTGTTGAACCGACCTCACATGACCGTACACCCACCACTCCTAGCTCGTCTCCTCCTCCCACCGCCAACGCCAGAGCCTGGTGTCCCAGCGCTATCCTCCTCATCAGCATGCATCATCTGCGCCTCTCTCGCCCGTCGTCTACGTCTGCGGCTACCTGCTCCAGCAGCACCGGCTTCCTCCTGGGCAATCATGAATTCGGCCCACTTCCGCTCTAGTCGTCGGGCTGATAAGAAGTCGCCTCGCAGAACGCGCTTTGTGTGTTCCTCGACGGTGGGTTGGTAGGTGTAGAAGCACTTGAGTTGTATGACTTCCGCTGGATACGAGGTGGAGCGGACAATGTGGATGCGAGGTGCCGGCGGGAGTGAAGGAAGATGGTCTACGGACGAGGACGCGGAGCTGGCGGCGGTAGTACGCTCGAGAGGCGGCAGCTCCGTTGCATGCGTGGTGACGAAGATCTCAGCGTTGCGAGACATGACCTCGCGGACGCCGGTCCAGGTGACGTTCTGGCAATCGTAGGCGACCAATCGTAGGCCATTGGCAGGCTTATACTCGGCCTTGCCTTGGATCACCACCCTCGGCAGGCGTGTGCGTGTCATCGCGGCGGCCTCGGCGAGCACGAGATCCGAGATTCTTGTGTTGTCCATCTCGAGAGCTTCCAAGTTTGTACAGGTCTTTAGTACTGGGAGCATACCGGTGTCGCCTAGGTTCTCGCAGTAGGATATGCTCAGATGGCGGAGTCGCTTGGCGCAAGGGGCGGTTGACAAAGCCTGGAGAACGATGTTGGTCAGATCCTCGAGCTCCTCAAGGTCGAGGTGAGAAAGCAGAGGCACTGTTGGGAGCAGCTCGGTCAGCGTAGCGTCCAGTATTCCTCTACACTTCGAGAGATTCAGTCCTTCGAGGTACGGTAGATTGTTCACAAACGTTCGGACTCCTTGATCTGTAATCCCGCGGCACCGCGTCAAGTCCAGATGCTTCAGGTTCCTGGGAGGGACAATCGGTCGGCCTGTGAGATAGTCTACTTCGCTATCTTCGCCTTCGATAAGGACCGAAAGTGATTCGTCAGTCAATGTATCGCAGTGCGTGAGTATAAGTCGTTCCAAGGAATTGCGTAAGAAGATCTTCTGGACGAAGTCTACATCGTCCCAGCCCCGAACCTCGCTCGCGTGCAGATCTTTCAGATTCGGGCATCCATCGATCACCTTCGTCAGTCCTCGAGTGTCGATGTTATTGCACCAGTTAACGTTCAGGTACTCGAGCTTTGGGCAGTTGTTTGCTACAATCTTCAGGCCTGCATTCGAGGCGCCTGCCAGTCCACACAGGTTGAGGTGTACAAGCCGATGGTTCTGATGGAGAAAGTTGTTGATGGAGGTACGGTCAATGCGACATCCTTCAAGAGAGAAATTTTCCAGATTTCTGCAAGCGTCGGACAGGCCTTTGGCGTGCCATCGTTCTCGAAGCTGTACACAACCTCGCAAGTTGAGATCTCGCACAAACGGTCCGGCCGAAGTGATGATGTTCACGAGAGCATCTGCGGGAATGCTCTGGTAGAAAGAGGAAGTATCCAGGATGGCCCACAGTTGGCCGTCGAAACACATTTGGTGCCACGACTTGGCTACGGTCGAGCAGCGTACAATCTCTCGCGGCTCTAGGTAAGCCATGATCCCCATCCTAAGCTCGGAAGGTAGGCCGCTCCAGAAGTTGAAGTCTTTCTTCCCAGGTGGGACATGCTGTGAGACTGGCCTTGAGAAGTAGTCTTCGTCTACTTCGGCAATACCAGGTGTGTTGGTAGGCCTCGAAGCATTTTTTAGGTCTGCAGGTACGCCGACAGAGCCTTTGCTGTCTAGACCCGATATATACCGTAGCCTCGCACGCTCGTCAAAGATAGGGATCTGGATTCCAGGTGTTGTGACTGTAGATGTAGGCGCAGTAGAGAAGCCGGCAGAGAACTCTCTCGTAAGAGATGTTCCAAAGGAAGGTGTATTTAGCGAAGCCGCAGAACTGAGCGAGATGCAGGACATAGATCCTCTCTCGTTGGTGGTATAAGCTCGAGAGCGTGTATGGCCCATTCGCGACACTGATTGCGAAGATGATATCCGCTGCAGACCGGCAAGAAGGCGCTGCCGCCCTTTGAGCTTCGGTCCAGGCTGTAGCTGCTCCTCGAAAGGCGGAGGAATGAGTCGCGATGGGCCAAGAGGAGAGCCGACCGGCGACTGTACCTCCTCCACGACCGCCGACTCCGCTGACGTAGTAGCCATTGTCCGTCAAACGTAATGTGAATGCCAAGAGAGTAGGAGAAACGAATCTTGGGTCGATGTAGAGAACTCCGCCACGATGGCCTGGCCCAGACAGGTATATGTTGATGATCAGGTGTCCAGGAGGAAGAAGTAAACACGATGTTGAAAGCAAACGATCAGCGGCTTGAGCTCGTGCTCGGCGGGGCCGTCAGCTGTTCCGCGTGCTTGTCCTTCGTGATCTCCTGTTCACATGCTCGTCACCTCGGAAGACGCTTGCAACCGCGCAAACGCTCTTTCGTCTCGTCTGAAACCGCCGACAATACTGTTCAGGTCGTTGATATGAGGATGTCGAGGTTGTGATCGCGTTCAGTTCGTCACCATTGGCCTCGGCCCTTCTTATCGTCTGGTCTGTGCTATCGGCGATGGCGGGGTGGTGGGTCCTTCGACGTTCCCGCTCCTGTACCACGTGGTTCTTTACCTCACGTGTATACGACGGTAACAAAGTCGTTCGCAATGGAGTCAACGAAGGAGTGAATGTTCAGGAGGTAGGGAAGAAAGCGCAGGGTTGCCCTCGTGCTCAGGCAATGCGACCGAGTCAGCACAGCTCCTGCAGGGTAAGGTTGCAGCTGGCCACTTCAACCGAGCTTATCCACCCATTCGCACAATTCAGGCTAGCTTGCGGCTTCTTCTCGTGTGGGCAGCAGCCGCAGGGGAAACGGGAGGTGGTCGAGGCCTTGGCTTTGGTGGCTTCCTTGGAACTTCGAGAAGCACGCCATGCTTTTTATCCCACGGGAAGAAGGCCCGACGATGTGCTCGTCCTTGGAGCGACTACTTCACTATAACGGATCCTGCTGGCCGACGGAAACACCACAGAGCTACCGATCGATTTCCACCACTGACCACACCACACCCTACAGACGAGATCTACAGCGTCCACGTGCTCCAGAACCACGGCTCTTGGCCTCAAACTCCCCATCTTGGCACGCCATGGCTCCGTTGAATACCGCCCAATGCTGGAAAATCTATTCCGCAGCCAGAACTCGAGCTCAGATCTCCCGTCTAGCTCTGCAACCCTGGACTCTGTTTCCCTACCACTGGACTGAGCGTGCTGATCTTTTGCTTGTGTTCTATTGTGGAGACCCCGCATGCCACGTGCTTGATGCAGCTACTGACGATCTCTGATCCGTATAGTACCTCATGCGGCTGTTTGACACTCTCCCTCCACAATCCGAGGCCGGTACACCACCCTGCAGAATCACGCAAACCACGCTAGAACGCAGTAGTAGTCCCGAGTCTGAAGCATCGGGGTGCTGTAGCATTGCAGCGCTCCTACTCACATCTTACCATAACCCTCCCTACCAAGTTGTTTACTCAAACGACCGCCCAGTAACCTTAACCATCTCATTAATCTCACGATCCCTCACCACGAACTCCCACCCTTGCTCCCTTCCATCCGTCGCCCCTCGGTACCCATAAACATTCGTAAACGTCCAACCCCTTCCCTCAAACTCACTCCCAGCCTGCGGATGGAACGTCCATCTCATCCAGCAAAGCGCCGAGGTCTCGCTGTACACTTCGATCTTCTCAACTTCCTCGAGGACGAGTTTCGTGCCTAGGCCGGTCGAGATGTTGTTCCGCATTTCTATTTCGATTAGGTGTGCGGCTTCGGACTGGCTCTGTGGGCGGATCAATATGTTCATCTAGTTCACAGGAGGGAGGAAGGCACACCTTGAATCTCGAAACCTTCCCATTTGTAAACATCGTCATACCCGGCCTATAATGAGGCCCGATCTTCTCGCAGAGAGCCGTCACTCGGTCCATTGAGCAAGCATCTGGTGAGGCAAACAAGGGAGCGTAGGATTCGATGAAGGTGCGGATTTCTTTCTCGAGTTGTGCCATGTTCAGTCGTGCGTAGGAAAGAAGAGCAAGGAAAGAGATTCTGAAATGCCCATAAAACCTTCGTGACAAAGTTGAGAGCTCATTCGGGACACCGCTTGTTGAACTCCGTCGTGGTATGAACATCGATATGTGCTTTGTAAGCAGCAGGACAGCATGAGTATCTTCACCTACCTTCTGGACTTCACTTGACTTTGGCACGATGCCGTTCCTGCTGATTGCAGCGTCAGTACATCCATGCTGCTGAGACAGTTATGGGATATTGTTATGGTGGCGCAAGCAATTTCGTCTGATTTCCGCGATGTTCATCTCTTCGATCCTCGTAGCCCTTGCGTCCACGACCCACGCCGTCCGCCTATACTCCTACTCCTTCTGCACAATAGCACAGACAGTAGCATTACCATCAGACGTCAACAACGCCTAAAGATCTGGAGGGAAGATGAGGGCTTTAGCTGGAGGGTGAGGGCGCGCGTGTGGGAGGGGAAGGCGGTGGATCCTCGATTCCTCCGGACTGGCTATAGTGAGGAATAGGAGTGCTAGCATCAACAGTGGTCAGACAGATAATCGTTCAATCGTCCGTAGAACAAGTGGGTGTACCTTCCTGATCATCGAGGGCCAGAAAATTGGCTTTTCTGCCGAAGCTTCTTGGCAAAGCTTCCTCGAGATACCTCCATACCAGGTATAAAAAGTACTCTTTCTACTTCACTGCTAGACCCTTTCCGATCGTTGTGGCTGATCAAGCGCATCCGCCCATTTGCGCGCGGTGTATTGTGATGACGTCCGACAAACTGGCAGGATGATCTCGAGAGAGTCCTCGCGAGTCTAGGATCCAACGCGAGGCATCCGTGGACTGGAGTAGCTCTGTGCCGTTCGAAAGGACAATCCCGGCGGGGATCATGCATACTCGACGAGCTACGTGCTGCCCACCCAGGATCTACGGGCTACAAGCGAGCACGACGCAAGCCACAAACGTTAGCTTAAGAACGACAGCTCACTCTTTCTGCTTCGAGGCCTACCTATGCATATGTGCCGTCCACTTATGGTCCTCGAGGTTGACGGACGATTCGGGAGATGGGCCAGCCACAGAGTCTTTTCCTGCCGTCGACGATCCAGCTGGACAGTCTCTGGACCACTGTTCGAATGGAACAGACAGGAGAGACGATAACATGTGAACAATGCTATGGCAGAAATAGGCGCTGGTATCCGATCATGCAGCGGTGTATAAGTATCCTCCCATTTCTGCTCAGACATGATCTCGTAGTGACATCCGTTGACTTTGAACAACATCTTCCCCAAAATCAACTACTTCAAGATGTCACCCTCGAAACAGGCGTTCGCTGTCCTGCTCCTTGAGGCCATGGTCGGCGCGGCAACGAACGTATGCTCCGGTCAAAGCTATGCAGTCTTAGTGAACCCTCTAAAGGGTTACCCTGCCGCCGTGAGTTGGTGTTCTCAGCACTATCCAGTGCCGCCCATCACAGTTACTCGGACCACCACCTCTGTCTCCACCAAGCATAACACCAACACTGTGTCCTCAACCAAGACCGTCGTCGACACTGCTACCACAACCATCTACACCTCCACCTCGACGGTTACGACAGAATGCTCTCCTCGCCCAACCCTAGGATCAATCGAACACGAGATATCAAGAGGCAGGCCGGAGGTGCTGCATCACTATCCAAGCTGCAGAAGCAAGCGGCTTCCTTCGTCAAAACAGTATGCTCGTGCATCGAGACTCCACGAACCAGCACCGTGACCGCCACGGTCAAGGGACAGACGACAACCGTGACAGACACAGCCACCGCAGGTGCGGGCACTACAGTAACAACGACCCAGACCACAACCGAAAGCGACGTAGCCACGACCACGACCTGCACCACCCCACCTGCTCCCGTCTGCACGGAGTTCAGTCAGTGTGGCAATCCAGTGTCGTGTGGAAGTAACAATTGCTTCTGTGCTAAGGGAACATCGAGTGATGCCATATATTGTGCTCACGATGCCGGATGTTCGGATTGTGCTCACGATGCCGACTGTACTGATCAACCGAATGGCTTTTGTGAGCTCGGTTCTTGTTGTGGTCAGGGGGCTTGTTTCTATCCGACAACAGATTGCCCGAACACGTTGGCAGCGAGAAGTTTATTCGGCAAAGGAGCTGCTGGCGGTAGAGGAAAGGGACGATCAGCGTTCAACCTTTAGCGTGCTCTGTCGGATGCTTGGCCGTTGTCTATCAACTCCGCAATGTGTTCTCACCGCCGCCTCATTGAAGGTGTGGGTGATAGCGGCGACGGCAGGTGAGCCTTGTTAGCTCAACAGCCTACGGATACAGATTGTCTAAATACAACGTCTATATACATCCTCCAGGCCGAGCGTCATATCCTATATCTCACGCATCGTCCCGCTCCCACTATTTCCAACGTCTGTCTCCTCCATTCCGATGCCGTTCAGACTTGGGTAGCGCTTACTAAAGTCCTCGAAGTCATCTGGCGTATCCGCTGCAGGCGTGTTTCTTAGACCCATCAGATCCGGCTCAGCTCTTCGGTCGGCGGTGGCAGAGCCAGCGCTCGAACTTTGTGGCGGATAGTCCGGTACGCCTTCCAAATCTTTAGCGAGAAGAGCTGCGAGTCCACTGGTCGGCTTGGGCGGTGGAGGCTGCTGTGTCTCTGGTTGAGACATAGCCGGTGGCCACTGAGGTTTACCGCTGCCGCCCGTACGTAATGCTTGAGCTTTTGGTGGTATACTTGGTCGAGAGACAGTTCGTGGCAGCTGAGTTGGTACTGCCTGCGCAGGCGGCGCAGATGCAGGAGGTAGGACGGGACTGGGAGCTGGAGGATCTGAAGGTTGTTGCCGTGTCTTCGGGTACGGATTGTTGGAGAAAGCGTTGTTGGCCATCGGTTTTCGTGCCAGAGGTGGAGCAGCGGCCTTTGATGCTGTGGCACTTGCTGGATTTTCTTGCTGAAGCTCACCTGAGGTATCGGTATAACGGCCATAGCCCTCAGCCGTTCGTTTCTGGAGTATGGGACTCTGCCGGCCTTCATCCAGTAAGCTTTGCACTCGCTTCTGTATCGTGCTTGCTCTGGTTGGTACAGCACCAGGACCTCGTTCTCGATATTCTGCGGCAGCTGCTGCGACCCGTCTTTCTTCTTGACTTAGTCGTCTCCTTTCCATTTCTCGCCGCATATCAGGCGGAAGATCTTCAGTTTCGTCGATCGCGTCTGATTCGATGTCTGAAGGGTACGAGTGCTTACTTCGCGCATCTTCTGAGCCTTGAACTGGTGACAAGATTCTTGGCTGCTCGTCTTCATACGACCGTCTTGACTCATTCGCATGCATGTACTCGCCCGCTGGATGCTCGGTGGGCGATCCCTTGTGCTCGAATCGCTTGAAAGCATCTCCAAACCTGCCAGCAAACATGCTCTTCGCGCCATCGGATATCGAGGTCAGACTGCTACGCTTCTTGTGTCCACCTCCAAGCATTTTTCGATGGTTCGAGAGCTTCTCTTCGGCCTCATTACTTCGCAGGTAGTCTATATCATCGTCGATGACGGCTTCATCTCGCACAGGAGTGCTTGAGCCCTGTCGGCTATGCCTCCTCGCTTCCATCGAAGGTCGCTTCTTCGACGACTCCTGGTCCCGCAAGTAGTCCAGATTAGAGCTGACGTATACGCTGGTAGGTCGAGGCCGCGACTGCGCTGATCTCGCTCGGGATATGCCACTGTCTCCAAGCTCCATTGGCGTTGGACGATGGCCTTCTAGCGATGGTCTGGACGAAGTCGGCGACTTGGGTATAGTAAGTGTCGTCGTTTGCGATTGTGAGCGGTGAAGGTCAAGCATTGCCGGGCGTTGTGTGGACATCAAACCGGGCTTCAAGGACGAAGTTGCTGGTCTTTCAGACTTAGAAGCACGGGGCTGGCTGGATGAGCGATGGTGATCTGGCACTTTCCAGATGGACTTGCTGCTGATTTCCGGGAATTGGCGCTGAGTCGCAGAGCTTGGAGGCGAGGAGCCAACGCCAGTCGAAGTGTACTTTCCCGGTTTGATGGGCGTGGGCTGGTGGACGAGCGGAGACTGCTGTGAGACCTCACGCAGTTTCGTGCTTGTGGTGGCCACCTTTGGTTGTGGTGTTTTGGTAGGCTTGGGTTGACTTGTCGATCGCGACACGGGTGCATCAGCAGTCTTTGGCTTGGTCGAGCCGAACACCTCATCAGCAAGTGCAGCGGTGACACGCTCGTTCAGCGGCTTCGTCACTGCGCCCGATGATGGTTCTGGTGGCTTCGAAGGGAATGAGAACTTGCCACCCTTGTCGTGCACGAGTGCAAACTCATCCAGCGATGGATATTTCTGGGACAGCTCATCTACAGCGCCCGCTCGTACATCGTAGTTCTTCGAGTCTAGGGCTGCGAATGGGTCACCTTTCGCAGGCGAAGCACTTGGCTTCGCGGCAGCCTTTTGTACCTGCTGAGCTGGTGCACTTGGCCGACCGCGTCGCATAGGCGCAATGTCGGGAATGCTCTGTGCCTTGGCTGGAGGTGCCTCTTTCTGCAGTCCGACAGACATAGTTGGCTCCGGACCGGGTAGAGACTCATTGCGCCGCGACTCCGACTGTGTCCGGTTTGCATATATGTCCTTGATTGGTACATCGGCGCCTCGCATGCTGCACGCCTCTTTGATGACCTGATAAATATTCGGCCTGTGCTTTGGATCCTCCTTTAGCAGCGAAGCTATAAGTTTCTTCAGCCTCTCTGAGAAAACAGGTTGCGGAGGGTACTTGAAGCTCGCATTCAAGATAGCCATCTGTCCCCGGTCCTCGAAAGGCGTCGTGTAGTAGCATAGCTTGTACAGCAAGACTCCCAGTGCCCAGATGTCTGCTTTCTCGTCTATAGGCTGCTTCCTCCAGACATCAATCATTTCCGGACTCCGGTACTGCATCGTCGTATGCTTCTGTACATCCTCCTCAATCAACCGCCCTTCCTCCGCAGTCTTCGGCGCGGGTCGTGGTGGTGCTGTACTCCCGAAATCGCAGATCTTGTACACAGGCGACCCAGAGCTCGCATGTTTGGCGATGAGTACATTCTCCACCTTCAGATCTCGGTGGAGAAGTGGAGGTTTCAAGTAATGCATACAGGCCACCCCCTCCGCGCAGTCCCCAAATATCTTCATGATTTCTGGCTCCGTCAAGCGGTGTTGCAGGCGAGTATTCATGAAGTCGATCAAGCCACCTCCAGCACAGTACTCCATGAGCAGGAAGACCTCATAGCCCCCTCCCTTTAGCTGGCTCGCATGAGAGTCCATATAAGACACCACATGCTTGTGCCCCTTCACTTTCTTCATGGTCTCCACCTCTGTCCGCAAATTGGCCAAGTGATCCCTGTCCGGGACAGCGACTCGCTTGAGCACGGCGACTTCATGCTTGTTGTTGTCCCGTGGCACTCGCACAACGTAGACATGAGCGAATCCACCTTCGGAGAGGTATTTCTCGATCGTGACCCGGTGGCTGCCGACCTGAACTTTCGTTCCGGGTAGAAAAGTGCCTTGCGGCGCATGCGATGCTGTCGGAGGAGCCTTATATGCTGCACTGCGATGTGGAAGAGCGGAGGCGGCGGTGGAAGGGGGGTGGGCTGACGCCATGGCTGGCGAGCAATGGCGATATCTGCTATCACAGCATCGAGTGTTCGTATATGTGTCTTATGCTCGAGAACAAGACACGTGTTGTGGGCAGATGCTGGTCGAAATAACGATGCCTTGCGAGTTCGAAGATGTCTGGAAGCCAAGCCGAAGTGGGATCGCCAACATCAACCTTCAGGATGTGGCTGTGCATACCACGTACGGAGTCATCCCATCGGAAGGACAGCTCCACATATCCCTCAGCATGGCCCGTGTTGACATTGTCTTGCAACAGATATAACATCACTGAGAAACATAGATTTGGCAGTACGAGGGAACATCCAGCGTTCAACGATTGGGGTATATATTGACTACATGTACACTAAATGCCAAAACAACGAATAGCCATTGGTGTCAACGGCCAACTTCCAAGTTATCGATAGCCAATATCGCCCCATCCCTCCTAAGAACCAAAGAGAAGATGTTAGCAGTGTCTCAAAACCAAGAAGTCCTGCTCTGACATACCAGGTCTATACTCCCGCTTAGACTCTGCAGATCGATTGTAGAATTGCCGCCCTCCTTCTTGACGATTAAAGACCCCGTCGTATTCTCGAAAATTGGGTATATGCTGTGTAGTACATCCAGATTCCCGGTCTGCGACCTCAACGTGGCTATACCTGCCCAGCTTAAAGGCAGTATGTAGACACTGTAACCGCTATCACATCTGTGTACTGTTCGAAGAGCGGCCAAGTATTTTTCCATGATGGCAGGCGTCTCCACCGCCGTCCTAGGCAGGGTATGGTCTCCGTCTCCAAGCTTGGGACTGAACAAGATTGGCTCCACGAACCAAACACGGGTATCACCACTGCCAGCTTCGGTTTGGAGCGTCATTTGTGACTGATTAGAGTAGACCGGAATGATCCGTACGCTCAATCTTCCGGTTGTGGTTTCCAGGCTCGTTTTGCTTCCGAGTAGATAGTCGCCGTTAACGCTTCCGTTGGCGGCCTTTATGCGTGTGATGAAGTCACGGTCTGGTACTTTGGCCTGGCCTTCGCTGCTGATTATCTCGGTGGTGATGGAGCCGCTCGTGCTGGTGATATCCAAAGACGCCGTACGGTCGGTCCATCGGGTCCATGGGAAGGGATCTTCATCCAGCGTGGAACTGTTCATCGGCGCGATGGAGACCGTGATATCACCATGTGCGTTCAGTGTCAAGTTATTGAGCAGCGGCCATACTCCAGTGATCGAACCCTGCTCCGCTGTGACTTCTGTCTGATACGCCCCCCAACGTTGAGCCGCAATATTGCCACGAGTGGCATGGAGAACACTCTTGATTATGTCACCGCTGCCCCGCCTAGAAACGCACGTGTAGTACCTGTCAGCACATGTCTCACATGTCTCACATTTTCGAGCTCGGGGATGAGTTCCACGCCACGTTGACTTACCAGTGGTCCTCCCACTTGTCGAACTTCGGTTTGAAGAACTCGATCTCTGCAAAGTCAATGTCGAAATTTGTGGTATGTATCGTGAAGTTCTCGAAGGAACCATACTTTGGCAATAAGATGTTGACGCGTACGTCCATGCAGCCACTTGAAGCCTGCATCTCGAAGATGGGTTTCAATAGTTCTAGGCCGCCCCATGTCGTCTTCTGGAGATGAACGTCGTGTATGTTCAGACCAGGCGTTGAAGCAATATCAACTTGCACCAGCTCTTCCGTCTTCTCATCAGGAGCTGTTGAGATGGTGATCGTACCTGAAATGCGAATGTTATGAGGCAAATCCCGCAGATTCTCGACGAAGGACATGTTGAATGGGTTGTATAAGCCATTATGACCTTCTTTTATAATCCAAGGTGACTCCTTGGACGTGCTGTGATATTGTGACCACACACATCCTGCAAGCTGAGGGTGCGGCAGAAGCGCATATGTCGCTTCGATTGGAGATGATGCTGAGTAATCGGCCTCTCCGGGTCCTGATTGATCGACAGATTGCCAGGGCAGCGTCTTCAAGAGTACAGCTCCAGTGGCCAATGCAACGAGCATTGCCACGCACCAGTGCAGTGGCGACAACCGTCGGAACCCACGGGGACGTTCTTCGCTGTGCCGCATTATTTGCTTCTCGTCTATTAACGTCGTCGCCTCGTCTCGTCCTTGGTCATAAAGATCTGAAGATGAAGACCTGGTCTCTTCTTCGCGTGAGGCGCGTATTGAGGCCTGCTGTTGGTTCATCGAAGAGTGGCGCTGACTCGGACCCAACAAGCCATTCCTCACTAATGGATGCTCACTGCCGAATACATCTACGCGAGACCTCAGGTCGAAATCCTCTTCGTCCCTGTAGCCAAGCGCCCGAAGTTGCTGAGCGCGATGAAGGCGCTGCTCTTCTTCTCGGTTCGCGGTCGCAGCCTCATAGTCTGGTGGAGGCTTGATTAATGGACCCGCATCTAGTACTGGGGTAGAGTCTTCTGTCAAAGGTGTTGGCCTGGTCGTTGGATCGTACCGCTCCTGTCGGCCATCGGTAGGTCCTCGACTAATTCGTTCCTCTTCCGCCGCTCGCAGCTTAAGATCGTCCGGCGAGCTGAGTGTTGAATATCTTTCGGACAGACCTAGAGGGAGACTGCGTCGTCTGGAATACCTGTTTGCAGGAGAGATAGGCTCGTCTTCGAAATCAGAATCATTCAAGAGTGATTGCGCGTCCTCAGAATCCGAAAAGTCGTGGGCCATCACGAGGTCTACCATTTGTGCTATCGCATGACCGTCAATATCTCGCTCCCCGAATCCTTTGAGTTCTTCGGTATGGGCGGTCTCCTGATAGACGTTACAATGTCGTCAATGGTCTGGAGTCACGAGTGCAGTCGAAGTTGAAGGCGCAGCAAACGGGAAACACGGCTCGGCGGGAGAATCGATCTGGAGGGAGGGTAGGATCAATAAGGTAGGGGTCAGAGCGCGGCTAGGTCTTGTCCGCCATTTCGCAGATTTCACCTTGTTCTGGGACAACGGGTGAGCTGTGGGATGTGTAGACGACAACTGCTCGTGACGACAGGGGCACGCAGACTGGCACGCTTCACCCATAACATTATTGGCGTGAAAACAACCCGGAGCCTGTTCTGTGACCCAGGGGCCGGAAGGTTCATGTTTAGTGGAGGCAGTGACCGCGGGGAAATGCGATTGGAGGCCGAAAACGTTCGGCCGATATCTAGTTTATACGATCCTTATTGGCACTATGCACTGCATGCCGTGAAGTAGTAGTAAACGATCGAAGATACCGGCTACCTTCTTCACTTGCTGGCACCGCCTCCTCATTCAACTGTACCCCCGTCATTTAGCCTCCTGCATGAATGCCTCACAGAGCCTCATCTGGAACGGTACCCACTGCCTCCCAGCTCGTGTACAGCAGAATCTGTGGAAAGCTCTCCGGCCCTCTCAACCTCTGCAATCTCGATTGGACGCCGGTAAGGAGGCAGTCCAATAGGTGACATGTGAGCGTGGCATCGCTTGTCGCCCATTTCCTGCTTAGGTCGTCTGTTCCGTCGAAGCATGATGATGGCAGTGACTGTAGAAGGGAGTGCCAAAATAGCTAGCGCGGTGTCAATCTCAATGCCAGTCTCCACACCGAGCTTATTATGTTAGCACTTCTGCTTGTGGTGGACCTTGTGTGCAGCCGTTGAGTGTTCTGGGCTGCCACCCTGATGTTGCTTGCATTGAGGAAGGGGCTTAGACCGATGCTAGCAGTTGTAGTTGGCGCCGTTCGGGTCAAAAGTGCTCTGATCAACCGAGCTGGTGACACTTCGAAGGTCCAAATGATCATTGTGCCTGCGATGTAGATCCAAGATCAGCAAAGGTCTCGATTCTGCTCATGCGTGACCATGACGAGTGGCACAAACCATTGCATCCACCAATCCCACAGCACATCTACTCGGCGTTCGCCTGATCGTATTGCACGAAAATCTGGGCACCAGCCACACAGGCGTTCTCACACACCGTGTCCACAAATATGGTATCGTTGCAGCCCGCCTGGTAGGACTCATTGTGGCCGGGATCTTCGGAGGCTCGCGTTCGGCATTTTAAACCCTCTACGACTGATGCGCAGCAGGTGTCGGGGCTTCCTGGGGAGAGGGCTGTGCCAGGGCAAGTAGCCCATCTTTCTTACTTCCCTAACAGATTCTAGTGGGCAGCATAGCGTGCCGCCTCGGACGCATTGATTATTGCTAACAGTAAAGAAGTTGCACCATGAGACATCGCCGCTGAGATGTACAACGGCAGGGAAGATAGGAGGATGAAGAAAGGATCGGTCTGATGCGTAGCGGCAGTCTCCCTATTTCTCACCTGGCAGATATAGTCCTTCACTGAGCAAAAGCAGAGTCTATCGTGCCATTGGCTTGACATCGACCCAGCGCAGATGCAAGTCGAGCACAGTGCTTTACGGAATGGAACGAGGCTGGATCGGGCAGCTCATCTGCTTTCGCAAGTATGCTGGTGGCCCAGGCGAGCATTGCAAATGGTCGAAAGTATCCATACTTTTACCAGTAATTTCGCAGCTGTTTCATCAGAGCTGCATCTTGATCGTTGAACCGTTGGTCCCACTATATCGACGTTGCATGATCAATATCCATGTGCGCAGTGTTGATAAATTGGTAGATTGAAATGTGCGATGAAGGTGCGAGCGCGACTTCAAGTTCGAAGACGAAATCGGTGTTTGCCTGAGGCACCCGGCTTTTGCGACTTCACGTCTCCAGACGCGACTTCAAGTCTTGTCAAGCCATCGCCACTTTTGCGCAATGCTACATCGAGAGACCGACAACCATGACGCAGACCTTCCCATCAACACTCTACGCTTGTCCTTGCTCTGACCTCAGCTCTGCACCCAGTCCACCCTCGTCGAAGCGAGCATCAATTCAACCGAGTAGCTTTCAAGTGAACGAAGATCAAGCATTAAATCCACACTCGTCTCGCGCCAACCACGTTCTCTATCCTCTCGACCATCTTCTATTCTGCGATGAGTGTAACGAGGTCAGATGCCCACGATGCTGGACAGAAGAGATACTCTACTGGTACTGTCCAAGATGCTTATTTGACGTGCCAAGCTCTGCCGTGAAAGGTGATGGGAATAGGTAAGATGGTGAGAATGCGGATGCTGTATCCTGCTCGCAGATTACGACTAACTCATAGCCCAGATGTTCACGAAGTTGCTACAATTGTCCATCATGTACTTCTCCACTGCAGATCACACATGTCAGCCATCGAGATGAAGGACTTCTGAAGCCCAACGATGCTGCTGGCGACGACGAAACATATGTGCTCCAATGTCAGTTCTGCGACTGGAGTTCGCTCGAGATCGATGTTAGATTCAGCAAGCCGACAAAGATAACTGAGCAGCTCGCCAAGCAACAAAAGACGCGGACGTCAAGCACACACTCCACGACAGCCTCGAACCAGAAGCCATTGGATCATGATGAGAAGTTTACCAATCTTGTGAGCTTTTACAAGGATCAGCTCAACGATTCAGGCGACCCTCAAAATCCATACTCGAACAGTCCTCACAACTCGCCAGCAAATCTGGCTCGTATCATGAGTCTATATGGCGGGCTGTCTTACAATGCTCTCAAAAAGACCCGAGAGAAGCCTCAGCCTATGAGAGAAGCTCTAGGGACCCCGGAAGGCTTTGTCTCGTTCCACGCCGACCGCTCAGATTCCGAGCTCATTCGCCGGTCACAGGCGTCTGGCTGGGACGGTACCATTACATCCGAACAGCAGGACTCGGCTCCTTCCAACTATGACTCCAGGTTCAACGGAGAGCTTTGGCCTTCTGCTACGCAGCTTCGGACAAAGCGTGCTAAGCGTTGCAAGACTTGTCGGCATATCATCGCTCGCCCAGAGCCGAATGTAGGCAACATGCGTTATAAGATCCGCCTGCTTGCCATGAACTACATACCACGACTCATGCTCAAGTCATTGCATTCTGCCACACCGCTCGCAAATCCTGCGTTCCTTCTAAAGCCGGGCATGCCGCAGGCGGACGACCTGCAGCCCCACAAAGCCCAGCAATACATCCTCACCGTCAAAAACGCCCTGTTCGAGACCGTCAAGATCTCCCTCGCTACACCTGCGACAACGCCTGGCAAGGTGGCTTCGCGGGTGACGATACTCTGTCCTTCGTTCACTGTCGGACCCGCTGGAGAAGTCTGGGATGAAGCGCTATCTGCGTCCAACGAACCCAACTCGGATGGCGACCGCAAAGCTGCTATGGCATCGCTCACAGGGTCTTCGGAAAGCTCCGAGCGACAGCCGGAAGCTGGCAAGATCTGGGAGAAGACGCGGAACTCTACATCTATCATTGTGGAGATTGTCCCCGGCGCATTACAGCCACCACCGAGCATTGTGCCGAAGACCGAACAGCAGCTCACGGACGAGGAGCTTGGCGAGGACGATGACGTGCTAGAGGTCCCGGTGTACGTACGAGCAGAGTGGGAAGCAGAGATCAAGCCGGGCGAGACCGTGCAGGCGAAGAAAGACGCCAACGCGATGCCGGGCGAGAAGGTCAGCAAGGAGATCGGGTACTGGGTTGTTCTTGCGGCGGGACGGATAGCGGGGTGAGAGGGTTTCTGGTCAGGTTGAGAATACCCTGCCATGCTTGGTAGATACCCCAGATCATGAGAAGCGCTTGCGGAAGCAGTAGAGATTTGAAAAAGGAAGCTTTGGAGCAAGAAGAGTGTGCAAACACAGAACCCAGATGGCCTTATGTCTCAATCACTGCATCGATATGCTATGGTTGACCAAATGAGTGACTATTACGTTCCAACTGGCTCTCCCAATGACCTTCTCCTAACCAGAAAACAAAGCAAGCGCGATTCTTCTCCATCACGTATTGACAACGACTTCACAACAGGCCTTCTCATCAGTCTGCGGTGTTGCGGTGGACTCGCGAGTGCCCACTTAAAGCTGGATCGGGACGCAGAGGTTGAGAAGGCTGAGGGCGCCCTGCAATTGATACATTAGCATATCGCTTCACCTTAGAGCAAGACGTCACATACCGTCTCATCCACCTTGCAGCACTGAACGTTGCCACCGTTGCAGACACCTCCCACTGTATCGTGTTAGCAGACGAATGAGGTGGGAGAGGTTAAAGAGCTTACCAGAATTGAGCAAGCTGCACTTGGCTCCGATCACAGCAACGCCTTCAGCACCGTTGCAGCACGCTTTCTTGTGGCGGTTGCCGCAGGTGTTGCCGTTGGTGTAGTTCTTGAAGCCGCCAGCTGTGGTTGCGTTCGGAGCGGCCATGGTGACCACGGCGGCGGTGGCGAGCACGGCGATGATGCTGAATGAGTGCATATTGTTGGTAGACGAGGGAACTGTTGAAGCTCGAGGATACGGTGTGATGGGTAAGGAAGGCAGAAGACGTGATTGCTTGAGTGTCTGTTGCTGGGCTGGAGAGGTCGAGAGGCAAAGAAATGGGGAAAACAATTGGCTTATACACGCGAAAGAGGCAAGCAACAGGTAACCAACAGATGCACAGAAACGGCTGTTGTCGCTGACACCAATATATCGACTTCAGACGAGGCTTGTGGACAGGTTGTCAGTGAGTCTCCGCAATGTACGCGCTGAGACAGATGTGTGAACCATACCTTAGCCATTGGCGATCTGCTGTCGTGCACTGGAAACGCACAATGCTACGCTCTATGATGAATCGTGAGCCCATAGCATAGAGTGAGATTCAGCATGATGCCGATACGTTTCTGGTGCCTGGTACTCCGAAAACCTTGGTATAGCGATGTCGCCATGAGGGATCCTTGTTCTTGCTCAGGGGTGCAGCCCTCAGGAACATCTTAACACTCGTCGGTGTTCTCGCGTAGGCTGCGTGGGAAAACGCAGGGAGCTAAGAAGACAATCGGCTCATGTTCGTCTCACCTTTCATTGACAGCGTCGCTGCCGGCCTCAGGTGGCATGTCCCAGGAGGATGGCTCGGTCGAGGAGGAGAAGGTTGAGCGGTGCGGAAAGAGCAAACTCTAAACTTGACCTCACCTGCTTCCTAACACTAGTTCACAGTCCAGTCTGACCATCAATGGCCGCATCTGTTCCGTTTGCAGGACGCCATATTTCAACCCATTGCCGCAATCAACAAGGCAGAGTCAGCGACGGTACAGAATCCTGATTTCGTGGTCCATGCAGCCGACTGAGTCAAGGAAACACCCAGCTGCGAGTTGATCCATGGCACTCCGGAAGCGTGGGAAGCGCCTTGTGATGAATAGGCGGAGCTGCAAACAGGTTGTCCACTGGTCCCAAAGACTTCGACGCCAACAACGTGTGATATGATGTTCAATGTGGGTCCTCCATGCTGGTCGATCAATCACGTGAAAGGGGCACCCACTTTGCTTGGACACGCTCCTCATACCATGCGGATCCGACTTGTCGTCTGTCGCTCGAGACATACCTTGTCCGACTATTGACCGGCCACGGTGTCGCGTGAGCCCACGTCACCGGCACTCCAGGCTTTCATTCTTAAACATGCGGCGGATCAGACACGTTCTTGAGGGCTCTAGCAGTTCGCCGCAGACCTGGCTCCATCGCTCTCACCACGAGCACCCCCTCATGCCGCTTCCTGAAATCGCCTGAGACTTGTTGCTTGGATCTGGTATATTGGACTGAGTCGCTGAAGATCCTTTTCCGCGGTCGCAGACGCCCATCGCGAATGTTGGACATGTATTGTTCCCGGTCCCCCTTCCTGGATCCTTCTATATTCCTCCAGCTTCTAGTGTATGGCTTTCCTTGCTGGCGTGGCCGATCGCCACACACAAGGATGAAGGTCTGGCCAGCTTCTATCTTGCCTGTATTCACCTGACCGCCGCTGGAAGTGTGTCAAATCTGCCGTCGAGAGGCGCCTCGTGTCTTATGGAGGAGGAGGCTCCGCGACACCAGCACTCAGCCAGCCTCACACACTCGGCATGCCGAAGTGAAGGTTCCGGTCAGGCAGCCCAAACAACCCTGTCGCTGCACTAAGCTTTGCAACCGCGGCCCCGAACGGTCGGAAAGCCTGGCGCCACACGAGCCGTTGCGACCGTTCACTCGGCCGGCTAAAACGTGTCATCTAAGCGAGCGCATGTTGCACATCAGAGCCATACCGCCGGATCCTTCTCTGTCAGAACTGCATCTCGTTCGCTCATTTATACTTCCACTACTTCATGTTCATCTTGGCAAAGAACAGAGTTCATCGCTTACGGTAAACGACAGGGCATGTCTGGCTTGTGATGCGGATCCTCCGGGCGATCGGTGTGTCCTGCCGGGTACGGTATTTGTCTGCTCAAGACATCGTCAGACCCGCATCCCGTTGTCGATGTGCGCGTGGCAGTTCCAGCGACATTGCAACGAGCCGAAACGAGCATTGCGTCAAGCAGCCACTCTCGATAATAAACGGTTATGTCAATCACTCTCGCCACCAGGTAGATCTACAGAGCACAGCAGGGATCAATACGTCTACCCACGAGTCTCGACGAATGGCCTCAATCGATCAACACAACTCCGTCATCTAGGGTGGAGAGACTTGCCGAACTTCTATTCGGATTCCTACTTCAACACACCGGTGTCCTCCGTCCTACCACAGTCCGTGCTAGTGACGAGACCGTGCAAATGAATCTCACCATTTGTGGAGCCTTTTGGCTTGGTGTTGTGCGACTGCCGTCTACATGGTCGAGGACGAACGATAGGCAGCTAGCATGGAGAGTTGTTTTCAATGCTGACTATCGAACATAGATAGCAGCCGGTAACGCATCAAAACCCGTCGTCCCACTCCTCGTTGAGCTCGTCTATGAGCCGATTCGCCGACTCGCTGTCCCGTCCCGACCTGGTGCTGCCAACACCACCTATATCGCCATTCACACGGCTGTACCCTCGTCTTGAAGGCAAGAATCGCGTACACGAAGATGTGAGAATGATCACAATGTCCTGTGGTAAACGTGTTAGCAAGATTTGCGTACACGAACACAGTGCTGGCGACGCACGAATAACTTGAGGTATCACGTACCCTGAAGAATCCAAATATACCAGCCCATAGGGCGTAATTGGGTAATTGTCTCCAGCCGCGCTGGTTGAGCACGACTCTGCTATAGACGCAGCCTCCCACCACATACACGATGATCGCGATCATCATGATGACCCCGAATACTCCAGACGGACTCAGTGTCTGGCTGGACTGCTGGATACCCGCGCAGGCTGCAGACGACCGAGCTTCGAAGAAGTATGTGCACTCGTCCGGACTCGCGATGAACGACAACGTGAGCTGAGGCATCAGAGGGTCCCGGTCGCAGAGCATGCTGATGATCGTCGTTTTCGTCCGACCGGGAACCTTCGGGCGATCGCTCTCGTCGTCGTCCTTGTCGCCATCAACAATCTCTCGCGTGTCGCGGCCTGCCATTAAGTCTGCACGTTTCCGTGGCTCCGGACAGGGCGAGCCGTCCGTGTAATTGAGCACCATCTTCCGCCCGCGGATGACCGGAGCCATATTCTGCTGTCTGTACTCTCAATCAACATGCCGTCCTACTTACTCCACATTCCGCATCCATACCACTCACCCTATGCTGTATACCTTGCCCCCTTGCCTGTAGTATGCGCTGACATTCCTCCATAATTGCTTGTCCACGCCCTCCACTCCCCCAAGATCTTCCAGCTTTTCCACCACACCGCCGCAGAAGTTTAGTGTGAAGTTGTAACCCATATCCCAACCCGTAGCATTCCAACTGTAATCCCGGCCATTTTTGGCCTTTGATGTTTTGGGATCCGGTATGTGTAATGGATTGAGGTCAAAGAACGATCCTGTATGAGGCGATCGTATCGTGCATGGTTCTGGCGCCGCGGTCTCCTTGGGCGCTGCTGCGTATGTCGTTGAAGATATCGACAGGAAGAAGCTGAGGCTCCAGTATAGGAGGTTCATGTCGGAAGTGTTGCGCGCCAGGCGCAGGGCACGTCGAAGTGTATATCCGGTGGCCGTGCGATGGGATGGTGGTCCAAAGGAGTGTTGCTGATCGAGTCTCTGTTGTTGATTCTGTTAACTGGCGACAACTTTCCTCGACTTCCATCGGGATTGCCAAGGCCGGTCGTCTATTGTTAGCGCGTCTTTAAAGACCTTGAGGTTGAACGTCTTCTCGTGTTCTTCCTTCAAAACACTCCTCCTGCCAGAAAACGTAGCTGTCCGATTACGGTATCGTTGAAGACCAGACTACATATGTGCACTGACATCCTCGAATGCTGAGTGTCTCGAGCATCCACATGGGGTGCGCTGCGGTCGACATTGGCGATACTGAACAATCTTAAGAATACGGTCCCTTGTACAGAACGACTTTTGGAGCTCGCAACTTCACCTCGCTGGTTTGCCTGATGCTATGGTCTACTTGAGGGCAGACCTTGAGCACTCTGTACATGTCTCGAGGAAGGGCTCATATCGGCAAACCGAGCCAGGAACGACTTTGGCTCTACGGCATGAACGCTTCCTCGGATGATTGACTCGTTGCTCGGACAAACATCGTGAGTGCCATCGTGCTTGTATCGACCTGGGAAGGTGCTTTGGCTATCAGAGCTTCGAAGAAGTATGTGAGGTGCTCGAAGCCACCAAAGTCTGTTCCGTGACCCATCATCACGAGATGGCAACCCGCCGCCTAAACCTCGTACCGGAAGCTCCATGCATGCGAGACGATCTAGTGTTGTAGGCTGGAAGTCATGGGGTGAGGTGCTGTTATCGGGTGCACCAGGTGAGCTCGCTGAGGAGTGCTCTCGCGCGCTGGGAGCACCTTCCTCTTCTTTCATGAAATCCGGTCTCGACTTTCAGGCTGCGGATGTTGCCGTTCCGACCTCACGTCGCCCGTAGCCTAACACCTCGCTTCTCACCTTGCAGGATCACCATCGCGACAAACTTCGAAGTGATTACCTCAATCCGGGACTGCTTCGGTGCGCAGCTCGCGTGGCATCTTCCACCAGACTAACCCTATATCTTACAGTTTCTGACAGCTATCCTTGCTGCTGATCAATAAGGCGTGCCCGACTCCACGAGAAGGTAGGGCTACCTTCCAGATGGACAGCCTGCAACGTTAATAAGAGGATATGTGCCGTACAATGGCAAATATTGCAGCCCTCAGAGCTGGTCCTGACTCGAGAGTTCGAAAACATCCGAACTTCTTGCGCGCTGCTAGCCAAAATTTAGACTCCCGGCTTGCAACCTTGTCGTGTCATGACACCCGACCCCTTCGCCCATCTGCCGCAGTGCGGCCGCGCGACGCCTGGGGTCACGAATCTCGAGGCGTGTTCGAAGTTTCAATGGCATGAGATCGGTGGGTTCGATTGACAGCTTTTGTACACATGAAATGACCGTACCATATTCCGAGAGCATCGTGTCCGACAGGCAGCACAACGTTGACTTCAAACGGAGCCCGGCTCCTCCCAGATCCTCTTGGCAGCCGTTGTCAACTGTCGATCTCCCTGAACAACTCCACACCCAGATCCAACCTTGCCCGAAACGCACTGATTGCTTAGCTCGGCATTGGTTGAACACGCGACCTCCAGGAGGTCAAACACAAAATCGATGCCAGCACCGCTAATCCACGAATTGGGCGCACTTCCGGCTTCCAGGTTGACCGGGTCTAGAGTGATTTCCGTACCCATCGAAATGCGCCAATGCTGGATAGTGAGACACAAGGTCCGACCCCCCGTTTATCAGGGCCTCGCGACTATTGCCCGGTTGAAAATGATTGATCTTGTTCGACCACATCCGTTGCTCCACGACGCTTCGTCAAGCAGACGTCTCGAGTCATGGCATGGTCGTGGACGATAAGAAAGGCACATCCCCTCCGCCAGTTTTCACCGTTCCGCTGTTTTGAGGTTTGGATTGAAGACGAGATGCGATGCCGGGCAATATTGCAAACATCTCGCCTGAGACGATAGCCAACTGGCCAGCGTACTGCTACTCTTTACACCCATTACAAGCAAGACACGTATTGACGTACCAACAGGCCAAATTACATCGATCCCGTGGGACGAACATGGATGCCAATTTACTGTGGCGTGCTGTACGGCGTGAGCACACTACTGATTGCGCTGCGACTATGGCTTCGAGTCCTCAAGCAAGCTGGCGGCCTCGGGCTCGATGACGCTCTTCTTGTTGCCGCGTGGTTCGGGTCGAGTATGTTCACGACAGTCATCATCATCTCTTGCTCGGCATACTACACTGGCAGACACGCATGGGACATCCCGCTCGCCAATTTCGAGTCCACCGCCCTAATGGCATGGCTTGCGCAGTTCGCGTCTCTGGCAACTGGGGCTCTGACCAAGATCTCGGTTCTCTGCTTCTATCGCAGGTTGGTGGCGGGAACGTACAGTCGGCGGTGGAAGTGGGCGGTCATTGCTGCGATTGCCTTCACGGCGGCCTGGACACTGACATTCGTCTTCATGTTGATCTTCAATTGCAACCCGACCCGCGCTTACTGGAAATCCTTCGACCCGCTATGGCCGGTCGAGTACACATGCATCAACACGACTGTGGTCAATCTGCTTGCCGGCATTTTTGCAGTATTGAGCGACCTCTACGCCGTTGCATTGCCTTGTCTCATGACCCGTCACTTTGACCTACCACGACGGCAGAAAGTGGCACTGAACCTGATCTTCTCCCTTGGTCTACTGGCCGTGGGTGCAAGTGGCGTCAGGACATACTATCTATGGCGTACGCAACTCCCTTCATCACTGCACTCCGAACAGCACCGCTTACATCCTCCCAGAAGTTGGCCAGAGACCCGACGTAAGCTGGATGATCTTCGACGCCTACATCTGGGCCCAACTCGAGCTCCAACTCAGCATCATCTGTGCATCACTCCCTGCCCTACGAGTCTTCCTACGCCGTTATCTCACCGGCCCGTTCTCGAGCCACGCTTTCAGCGCTTCCGGGTTGAGTCGCGATCGAAGCCGCAGCCGGAAGTCTTCACGCCTCAACACTGAGATGATGAACAGTCCTACCAACAACCCGATGGCCGCCGACCGGGACCCGAAGCAGCGGGTTAGCAGAGGGCCGAGCACGCTCGCAGGTCCGACGGAGATTGTACGCGATGTTGGGACGAGATCGAGGATTCCGTTGGCGCCGAGTGAAGTGCGGTTGTGGAAGGGAGTGGAGAGTGGAGAGATGTGGGATGGGGCTGGGACAGAGGAGTATGAGGGGTCGTTGCATGAGCCATCGTTTGAGCGGGTGAAGAGCAGTAAGGGGAGAGGCAACTACAGCCAACCCTTCCCCAAGGACGGGACGTCTTTCGATGATCGAGGGTGAGGGGGAAGCGTGGACTGAGGATATCGCAACGACGTCTACTCCAGGATGCAGGGAGGGAGCGGGCATGGCGATGACTCAAGTTCGCAGAGGTACGACCGGAAATTCCTGCACTCAGAAGTCGTCGTGAAGTTGTGGGTCGTTCTGGACTGGCGAGAATCTGACTCCTCAGAAGGACGACCGGAGGTTCCTCTGTCCGACGACAAAGAAGGGCGTCACAGTTGCTGCGGATTGTTCTGGACTCCTGACAGCTCCAACAACCATCGTGGTGTTCGTAAGGTCACTGTCACATGCTTACTTGCATCATGTCAGCGATAGAGCAAGCCAAATGTCGTGCACGGTACGATGGCCGGCCAAGGGGAGGCGGACGGTACGCCGGTGGGAATCGATGTTTAAGGTCCGGAGCCATGTGACCATGCGAGCCACGCTACGGACCAGAGACCAGTCGTTGTCCGCGAAAGAGCATCAGCTCCATGTCACCCCAGACGGTCCAGAAGGTCGGGGCGGGGAGACTGGATCTTAAAGTGCAACCCAACAACTGGGGCAGATATGAACTCAAACCGTGGTGTGCCTGAGCCGCCGGTACGGTCGAAAACGATAGAATGTTCTCTATCATGCTATCGTGGGTCCATCTAAAGTGGATAGTCAATAAAGTTCGAGCCAATTCATACAGGAGAGGTAATCAAGGTAATCATGATTACCATGGCTTTCAATGGCTACGGGAAAAGCCAGAAGTAATAGCCAACCGCACCCCTTTGACTCACTATCATTTCTTCACCTTTGACTTCACCACCCCTCTGTTCAACCCGACTCCAAGCAAGAAAGCTGTCCGCATCGCCGCCCCTACATATACAAAGCCGAGGTTGCCCTAAAGGGTAGAAAGATGGAGGGTCAGTAAGGAATCAGACAAGAGAGGGGAGCCGAAGACAACTGTCAACGGGTATCCCTTCACCCGTTTGGTACTCACCCAGTACATCGCGTTCCACTTCCAGAACTCCCAATACACCTCTACCCCGGCCTGATGCACGCTAAACAAGTGCCCGAAGTCCGCTACCAGTAAGCCAAACAAGAAGGCTCTCCACACCGTGAGGTCGTTGGTGGACCGCAGGACCAGCGCCTCGTTGAGCGCGAAGACAAAGTACAAATTGGCGAGCTGCGTGAGGACGATACTAGTCGTGATGGTGACAGGCGGTGGCGGGATGGTAAGGGGAGCAGCGGTCATAGTCATGTAGACTCGCTGCGAGAAGTGGGCGTAGTAGGCGCCTACTGCCGTCGAGAACGGCTCGATCCAGAGGAAGAAGAGCCGATAGACCAAGGGGATGGCCGGTCCGGTGACCTTATTGGAAGGTGCCATGGTACTGCTGGTATGTGGCGAAAGAGCTGGACTGTCGTCGTCTCCTGGTTATGCTCTGGTCCAGATCACTGTGAAGTCGGGACCGATGTCGGAGGCTCTTCAGGTGAGTGTTCGAGAGCGCACTTCAGCTGACTGATCGTGACACGAATGTGCGTTGGCACGGGTTCTTGAGCAGATGATGTCGTACTGGGAGATCCGAGACAAGCCGTGAGCCGATTTGACTGGCTTGAGATGATGACCTGAGGAACGTGGTTCGGATGAAAGCGATCAGGTCGTAGACCGTGGGAGCTCCAGTACTTCACCTGGCGATAATGTAAGTGAGGTGTGATGGGGACGTGCCAGTACACTCGGAAGTACGGCGAAGCCGCTCACCTGCGCATCTGGCTTAGGTTTTGGTTTCGGCCACTAAGAATGAGCCAAACTCCTCTCACCGCATCGGAACCTCTGGTCGCGGATGATGAACTTTCAATAAGTTTTCACCCAAGAAACAAATCAGCTGCCTTGCATTATTCTACGAGACTCGACGCTATATAAACATCGCGAGACGTCCTGCAGTTGAGGATATCAACAGCAGAAACATTGCGAGTCACGTTTCTTGCCTGCACTCTCAAACGGCTGTTTTACGGCCCTTACACTCATTTCCGCCGTCGCCGCTCCTTTGCCAACTTCAGCTCTTCCTCGCTTCATCCGACCAGCACCTCGCCGCCGGCACCGCTACCACCAACGCTCATTGAATTTCCTCGTTCAAACCCTCATTTGAGGCATATTTCCTTTAATCTTTCTGCCTGCATCAGCCCAAGAGCGCTGGCGTTCGTCGGTGCCACTGCTACCTTACCTCTTCCGGCCGTCATCCGCATTGGCGTGAGAATCCACTCCTCCACCCCTACTCCAGCCGTATACTCGCCTGGCGTGAGAGGGAACCACATCCACCTCCATCGCTCCTTCCAGTTGAGGAAATATACCATCGTCTGGTTCCTGCCTCATTCGCCAACATGCAACATACTCCTTGGGGCCAGCAATACTCGCTACCGCTGCAGAGGCCGCGCATGAACACCCACTCGAGACCACACTCCGTCCACGCATCATCGTCATCATTTTCAAGTCATCAGGATAATGCCGGCCGAGAACACATACCACGCGGGTCGACATCTGGACTGGGAGTCTTGCCGGAGGCAGCCGTCAGGAGGCTGTCTCGTGATGATACCGCCGCAGACTTCTCCGAGCTGATACCACAAGAAGGATTTCCTGAAGCAAGAAGTGGTCCAGGGAGGCAGACATCTGACTCCCCACTGGTTGGCCGACCAGAGTACCATGAGTCAACGGAGAGTCTTCGAACGGCACGTCAACAACGGCGCAACATCTTCAGGTCGTCGAGCACCCTCAATGCAGATGCAGTTGGCTTCAAAGGGCAGACGGCGTCGCTCGGGCGGAGATTTTCGAAGAGCTATAAGGAGCGGTTGGAAGGCTTCAAGGACAACATGCCACATTTCCTGGCAGCCGGCAAGACGCGGCGGGCAAGCACACCCCAAGGCATTGATTCAAGTGTGCATGTGCCCAAATTCACAGGCGCGCCTGTGCCGCCGACATCGCCATCTAAGCGCAATGGAACCGGCATTCACGAGGGAGAACGACCTACCAAACTCAACCGCCATTTCTTGAAACAAACCGACCGGAAGGACACACCTGCCCCACCTCCGTTTGGTGGCCCGACGCGACCTCATTCGCGGTCTGCAGCTTCCGCGATGGCATTGTCGATGGCAGGTGGGGAACGTGCGAGGCAGGCAGCTGCTGCTTCCAAGAACTTTTCCATATTCAACGAAAACATCTGGGCGGCGCCAGACGACTACATCTCTCGTCGGAACAGACTCGGTTCGCTTAGCAGTGCAGCGGATAGTGGTGCAGATTTATCATCATACGCGGCTTCGAACGCGTCATGCAAAGACCTAGACGGTGATGTTGCTATGAACGACACCATGCTCCCCTACCTCCGGGATCCACTCGTTACCGCATTGCCCAACGAGATCGGCCTTCAGGTCTTTGAGTACCTCGACGCCAAGGACCTGGCACGATGCGAGCTCGTTAGCAAGACGTGGAAGGCATTGGTCGCAGAAACATCTGTCTGGCGCACAGCGTTCCTCCGCAGATATGAGCGGCAGATCTACACCGACCCAGCACCAATTCAAGTCGGAGGTGCCGGCTGTGGACGACCCAACAAGCCTAACCAGCAATGGAAGCGGATGTACAAGGCGCGGACACTGCTGGACAAGAACTGGACTCTTGGCCCGGCCGGAGCTGGCAAGGCTGTCTATCTGTCGGGTCACACTGACAGTGTCTACTGCGTTCAGTTCGACGAGGAGAAGATCATCACGGGCTCACGAGACCGCACCATTCGCGTCTGGGACATCAACAACTTCACCTGCAAACGCGTGATCGGCGGCCCCAGCGTGAAGCCGACCCTTGGCCCGAAGGTCCTGCGCACAGTCGACTACCCTGACTTCCACCTCGCAACGGCAAGCGTCAACGGCACAGCATACGGTCAAGGTATCTACCACGAACCAGTCATCTACCACGACGCCAGCATCCTCTGCCTCCAGTACGATGAGAAGCACCTGGTCACCGGCTCCTCAGACTCCACCCTCATTATCTGGGATATCAAAACATACCAGCCCATCAAACGCCTGGAAAGGCACACAGCTGGCGTTCTGGACGTCGCGCTCGATGCCAACCACATTGTCTCCTGCTCCAAGGACTCTAGAATCGTCGTATGGGATCGCAAGACGCTCGAGCTCAAAGGCGAACTCGCCGGACATAAAGGTCCCGTGAACGCTGTCCAGATGCGCGGCAAATTCCTCGTTAGCGCCAGTGGTGACGGGATCGCGCGTCTCTGGAATTTGGATACGATGAAGCTCGTCAAGGAATTTTCGGCGAAGGAGCGCGGCCTCGCTGCTGTCGAGTTCTCGGAAGACATGAAGTACGTCCTCGCAGGCGGTAACGACACCATTACGTACAAGTTCGAGGTAGAGACCGGGAAGGAGGTCAAGCAGTTCACTGGCCACAGTCAACTCGTCCGCTCGCTTTGGTTGGACAGCCAGAACGACCGCGTTGTCTCCGGATCCTACGACCTGGACATTCGTGTCTACGACTTCACCACCGGCGAGCAGATCTGGCGCGCCGAGGAGTGGACGACATCATGGATGCTGGCTGCGAAGTCCGACTACCGCCGCATCGTGGCTACGAGCCAAGATGGCCGTATCCTGATCATCGACTTCGGGCTGCAGAAGTGCAGGGACCCTGACGACGGCCAGCCGATCGATGGCGTGGATCTGCTGCGTGGGACTGACAACAGCAATGCCATAGAATGGCGGAACCCGTGGGAGTCGACACGCCAGCGGGACCGACTTAAGGAGGAAGCGAGGCTGGCACGATTGCGGGAGGCGGAGGAGGCGATCTTGGAGGAGGCGATGTCGTCGTAGCAAGACGGGCCGCCCGAGTGCGACGGAGACAAGTCGCCCAGATGTCTGGACACGATCGTGTTGTGCGATGTATGCGAGTGGGAGGTCAAAGACTTCTCGTTGTGAGAGTTGCTTGTGGATGTTGTTGTTTGCATGGCGTGGGAGGGGTTTAGCGAGCATTCTTTCTTTTGGGCTGATATTGTACGAGGTAGTGAGATTTTGGGTGTTTTGGGAGACACTTGGGCACGATCTTGCTGCTTGCGGCTGCTTGGGCGGCGTTGCTACTCACTACTTGGTGTGGTACTGAACTACTTGGTGTGGTACTGGCTGTACGGAAGCGTGGATAATGTTAGGACTGGCTTGCTGGGGCGAAGTGTTGTCAATGGAAAGTTATTTCTCTCGTGGGTTCTGCCTCAACCTGTGCCTTTTCAAATTTCTGTCTTGAGCCTCTGGCTGTGACACAGACAGAGACCACGGCCTTGCACTCCATAAGGTAACGTCATATCTAGATCCATATGCACATCCATTTCAAGCGGAAAAAGCCGTTGACAACTTCAGGTTCCTCTCTTCATGTTCTCACATCTGCATCTTACATCATCACAGCGGACAGACAGACCACGACGTGCGAGACTAACAACAGTGAGTACCACGACTATCGCCTTGCTACTTGCCTCACGTAGATGCTCAACGCGTCCACTTTGCCACGTACGCGACCCTCACAAAATGATGTAGGGCTATCATCTCCTCACGGACGTTTGCTACCGTGAACATTTGTAGCACTTCACAGCATTGAGCACAGTGAGCTTGACGCACGTGAATATTCGACCTCGCTCCGTCGTTCGAGCCTGCCACGCTGAAATTACCACGAAACGCGAGCTGGCAATCTGCTTCAGCTGCGCGCACAGGACGACCTAACCGCTACCTGGGCGTTCGGGCTTGCTACAGAGATAGCTAGCCATCATGGCAAATTCACCGGCCCTGACGACAATACCGGTGGAACTCCAGCGCGGCGTGATCGACTATATCAAGTCGTACGCTGACCTTAGGGCGGTATGCCTCGTGTGCAAAGCTTTCAATACTTTCGCGGCACCTAAGCTCTATCGCAACATTGTCCTACCGGTGGATGCACTCGAGGGACAAGATCTCCGGGCACAGCTCAATCCTCAAAACGAGAATTTGAAGTTCACGCGGTCGCTCACAATTCTCGAAACTGGGGGGTCTCTTTACGAGGACAAGCGTTTCGCGAGCCAGGGGTTCGATAAAGGGTCTCGGTCCAAGTCTTCACAATCTCGGCATCGATGGCTTGAATCTCAACTGCTTGTGCCCACACGACGAAGCAGAGCATGGCATTGAATACTTCCACGAGTTGTGCACCAGTTGCCCGAACCTGGAGCAACTCGCGATCAGGCATAGGGATTCCCACCGCGGTTGCGTCCACAGTGTCACTCCATTCGAGCGTGGCGGCATTGCTGCGTCTGTGGAGCCTCTCATAAAGCTCAAGAACCTGGTGTCGTTACGACTGATCATCTGCCCGAGTCGTCGAGACGAAACAGCCTCGCCGCTGACTCTCGATGACAGCGAAAAGAGCCAGCAAGAAGCCGAGCAAGAGCATGAATTACGACAAACAGTGGACTCGATCTGCTCGACTCTCCGGCACGACTGTCCTCAGTTCGTAGCACTGATGATCGACATGCGGATCCACTGGTCTTGGGAGGAGGAGCCCACTGTGCACCAGTGGGCGTTTATACGCGAGTTCACAACCAAACAGGACGGCCACGTCGACGTGGTGGGGAGGCCCATCGCGCCGCACCTGTTACTCATTGAGGAGGAGCCATGCAACGAACTCTTCAAGTACGAGTTCATTTTTGAGGCATCGACGGAGATGCACGTCAAGGCCGCGTTCGTCCAGATCAAGGGCCATTGCCTCGAGCAAGGGTATGGGATCGGAAGCTCGTTCTCCGAGATATCAGTATGCTGCTCGTCAGCGCTTTGACGGCACGGTGTTGTTGCTTGCGGCGTCGAGATGACTATCGACGTCTCATGTCGTCTCCCTGATGTGGAATGGCAAGGTTGAACAGTGGACGCTAGTGAACAGATTACATGACAGTGGACGGACTATTGAGATCGAGGCGATGGTGTCGTTCTCCGAGATAGCGGTACGCTTCTCGTAAGCCCTTTGACAGCATGACGTTGGTATTTGCGACGGAATAGCTCTTGATATCTCATGCGGCCTTTCGATTCATCTGCATGCGATTATGCACAATGGCGTACACGTGGGGCAAGGACTTGCATGTGACACTTAGACGCGGGGAAAGCATTGACATACGCCACCACCATTGCTCGAGCAACACATTGACTTCTATACCACTCTTCCTCTTCCCACGTGCAAGTGACTGTAGTGATTGCAGCTTTTGCATATCGGTATTGCTTGGACTTTTTCGATTTTTCGTTCAAGCGTCAGCCAATTGCAGCGTACTTTTATTGATTTCATCGACGATGATTCCTCGGGCTTAGCGACCGACTCCACATTTGAGAAGAGCTTGAATTGACTCGAGCTCGCAGGACTCGACATATTCGACCGCACAACTCACCAGTGGCAGAGGGGAGGAGACATCCGTCATGGCGGAAGGAGAAGGAGAAGATGTCTACATTACGCTGGTCATGACGGATGGCTACCTACCGGGTGCAGCAGTGCTGGCGAAGTCGCTACGAGACACGGGCACCACCAAGAAGCTGGCAGTCCTCATCGACCAGGAGCGGTTACGACCCAGTACTGTCGCTGAGCTGCAGTCGCTCTACGACTACACCATCCCCATCCAGCGCATCGGCACGCCCAATCCAGCCAACCTCTACCTCATGAACCGGCCCGACCTGCTCTACACCTTCACCAAGATCAACCTCTTCCGCCTCACCCAATTCCGCAAAATCCTCTACCTCGACGCCGACGTCGTCGCCCTCCGCGCCCCAGACGAACTCTTCGCCCTTCCCGACACCTTCGCCGCCGCCCCCGACGTCGGCTGGCCCGACGCCTTCAACACCGGCGTCATGCTCATCGCCCCACACATGGGCGATTACCACGCCCTCCACACCCTCGCCTCCGCTGGTGACAGCTTCGACGGCGCAGATCAGGGTTTACTAAATCAGTACTTCGAGCATAAACCGTGGAAGCGGCTGAGTTTTAAGTACAATTGCACGCCGAGTGCGAATTACCAGTATGAGCCGGCGTATCGGTATTACAAGCGGGAGATCAGCTTGGTGCATTTTATTGGGAGCGAGAAGCCGTGGGGGCAGGGGAGGAGGCTGGCTGGGGGGAGTGGGGCGTATCAGGAGTTGGTGGGGAGGTGGTGGGCGGTTTGGGATCGGCATTTTCATGGCGTGAGTACGCAGCAGTATGTTGCTGGGCAGAGAGAAAATAGGGCGGGGAAGGAGGAGGCTACGCAGACGGGCTTTTCGGTTGAGCAACGGCCGGAGGCTCTGACTACGACTGAGATGCCGTTGACAGCGGCTGGGAAGGAGGCAGAGAGTGTCGACCGAGGGCTCGTGGACCCATCACAGACGAGCGAGGCGCGGAGAGTTCCGCCGCCGTATATGGAGTGGGATGCCACGAGAGCTGCACCGCCTACGGAGTCCAAACCTGAAGCCGCAAATTTTCCTAACATGAACTACGAGTTCAGCCAGGACCCCAAGCCTTTCATCCCGCCTGCAGCATACCCCGAGCCACCGAAAGACATGTGGTACGAAGTGCCCAAACAAAAACCTTCAGAAGAAAAGCTCGCCCCTCTCTTCCCATGGGAGGAGCGCGAGATGCCTAAACCCAGCCGGCGCTTCGTCGACTCGCCATCTCAGCCTCCACCCCAACCCTCACCCAACAGTTCCGACGACATCGCCGGCGCCGATGAATTCTCCGTCCAAGCCGACCCCGTCACCCCATCTACACCAACCATCATCGTCAACGACACCGTATCTCCCTGGTCAACCTTCGGCCACCACTCCACCAAAAACGCCTGGGACGAAGTCTCGGGCATCGAAGACTACGTGCGCGCCCTCACGTCCTTCCAGAAGAACAGGGGTAAGATCCAAGTTCTGCAGCATTCGTCCCAAAGCCCTGTCACCTCACCCCCTGAACAAACGCAGCGACAGCAGTTCAACAAGATGGCCGGGCAGATGCATATTCTGGACGCGACGAACGAGCCAGCGGCGGACGACCTTATTGCTGCAGTGGCGAAGCGGCGCGAGTCTCTAATCCTGACGGATTTCCCCACGGCGATGGAACGGCCGAGTTTACCTGTGACGCCTGCGCCGATTAGACGGGGGAATTTCTGGGGTAAGGAGAGAGGGGAGAGGGAGGGGGAGGAGGTGTTGGTGCCGGCGGAAGGGGTGCCGGATCAGAGGGATTGGGATCCGGAGGCGCAACTTGAGGAGCTGAGGAGGAATTCGCTGTTGGGGATGGGGGAGTTGAAGATGCCGGCGAGGAGGGTGCTGCCGCAGAGGGAGATGGTGAGGCATGCGGGTGAGGCTGTGGCTGCACCGGCTGCGCCGGCTACGCTTGTGGGGCAGGGGAGTGAGTTAGGGGTGGTGGGTGCAGGGGGGAGTGTGCCAGAGGATGAGGTGGTGCAGAAGACGAGGAAGAAACCTACGTTTGTGGAGCCGGATTTTGGGGTGAAGAGTGCGGAGAGCAAAGCAAAAGAAGAGTTGGCGCCTACCGAGACTTCATGAGGAAGGGTAGAGCACGGATGATATGTTGGGCATGAAGTAACTTGTGGGTGGTGGATATTTCTGTTGCATATTGAGCAAGCAAGCAAGCAACATATTGTGTAGCATATTTGGCGCAACAGTGGCACGTCTAGCGTTTCGCGATGGGAGGGTGAGAGTGTCCATAGTTGAGTATAGGTAATGATACCATCTGAATGATACCTGTGGTGGTGTTTTGCAACGGCTGGTCCATGTCACCTCGTTGCATGTCCGGCCTCCTCGTCATTCCGTGCTCATGGCTAGGCCGCGATCCATAGAACATTTCCGGATGGTGGATATGTCATCCTGAAGTGCTTGCGTGGTCTCCCTTGCAAACAAAAGAACCACGCACACCGTTCAGAGTCCTGGAGAATTCAATAACATCGTTGTCAGCGATCCCCAGCTAACAATATCTTTCGTTAGCATCCACTCCCTCTTACTACGTAACTCCACCAGTACACATACCTGCCCCACCGTCTGGGCACAATCCCCGATCCGCTTCCCTTGCAGCTCGAACGACGTGGCGCGATCGCCTCGGGCCAGTGAGCCGTTCACGCTCGAAACGCACTTCGTGAAGGAAGCCGAAGTGCGGAAGAACCAGCTCCGCTGATTGAGGCGTCGCGACTGGAAGCGGATACGGACTCATGGATCCAGGCTGAGTCTGACATCCTTGCGCACCTTGGTGAGTTCCGCGTCGTGCTGATTTTTGAGCTGGTCGATGCGGTTCTCGAGCCCAGCGATAATTTGCGCGGACGGTTGGTCCTTTGTCCTAAGGACGGTCTCCTTGGACGCAAACGACGTGGTCAGGGTGTCCAGCGTCCCTGGCAGGTCCGCTGAATCTTGCTTCTCCTTCGCAAGAGCTGCTTCGATCGCGGCCTTCTTGCTCTCCTCGAAAGCCTGCTTCTCCGCGGCGAAGTCCTGCTTCTCCTTCGCAACGGCTTCCTCGATCGCGACCTCCTTGCATGTCTCGAAAAATTGTCTCTCTGACTCACGGCTCAGCCTGGCTGCCTCCGACCACATCGTAACGTTCGCGCAGTTCTTGCACGGCTGGCTGTCGTTGGCCTGCTTCTGCTGCAGGAGATCGGCTTCCAGATCGAACACTTTGGCTTCGAGATTGGTAATTTTCGCCTCGAGGCTGGCCCACTCCCGCCTCATATCCAGAAAGCAAAGCCGTGCTATAGATCTTGCTACGTGCTTTTCTGGCGCCAACTTCAGCTGCAATCTCAGCTGCGAGCTGGAGGTTGAATTGGGTCGATCGAGGTTCCGGTGTGTTCTTTCGGGATGAGATGTCCTTCGTGACACCACTTTGGTTCATGGTCGCCATTGAGATGGTGTCTTGGGCTGTGCCCTCCTGAAGGAGTTGATGTGTATTGATACAGTGTGCCGATAGGTGGATGAGAAGTAGTAGAGGTTGCTCGAAGAGTGGATTGGAAGTGAGAGGCAGTGAAGGTTGATAGGAGAGTGAAGTGAAAGCGTGAATACAAGGAATCGGAGGATATTGAGATGGGAGGAGCAAGCATCATGTGAATGTGTTACCTTAGGAAACCACCAACGAAAGTGAGAAATGAGGCGAACTATGAGAATGCCGCAGTGAGACATATTAGAAAACTCCCAGCCGCTCCCTTTGTAATGTGATGACCATACCATGCCGATCTGTACACACCACAGTGATTCCCACCGACAACACCTCAATCCCGGTACAAAGCACAGCGATTATACTTGTACAGCATGTAGTCCCTCCCACATGTCCTTTCGAAGTCCATGGCCCGCACGGATCGTTCGACAAGTATCTGCTGATTTTCGTTAGTCTACCTCCACCGTAAGTGTCCTCGATGCGCTTACCATCTCGTGCCGGAAGACATGCCGCTCATCCCTTGGTGTAAGTAATGATATCGTCCTCCTTCATGCCGAGCTACAGTCCCTATTAGCTTCCCTCTACCATACACATATCCAACCCCCAACTTACCTCCTCCAGAGTCTAGCGATGGTCGATCTCCGCACCCCGAAGCGTGAAGTTCGTAGCATCTGGCACCTCATCCTGGATCCAACGGATACATACCCCGAACGTGTCCGCCAAGTAAAAGATGTGAGGGCGGTGTTTCATCTTTGAACAATGAAAGACGATCTGGACGCGCGAGTTGGGACCGACGGCGAGCTGGTTCCTCATGCCTGCGATGGCGATGTCGTGCTGTGTTTTGGTTGCTGCGATTTGGGTTTCCAGCTCCACGATCCTCTGCACAGAGGTCGCATGCTCGGTGCGGAGGTTGTCGTTCTCGGTTGTAAGCGAGTCGATGTGGTCGTATAATTCGTCGACGAGCTCCGCAACCACTTGGGTTCCTTTGCCTACGCCTTGGTTGATCTTGTTCGTTGCGAGTGCGAGGGTGGCGTGTGTTGATCTTTTGAGTTCGCGCACGCTCTTGCGGGCTGTGGTGGTTTTGACGATGCGGTTTTCGTTGTTTGAAGCCATTGTGGGTTGTGATTTGGGATTGTGTTTACGATCAGAGTGAGATGCGATGTGAAGCTGGAAAAGAAGACCGGCTTAGAAGGAAGAGCGAGTTGAAGACGATTGTGGTAAGAAAGGTAGCTGTGAGTGGCTGTTGATGAGAGCTGTAGAAGGGAAAGCGGTGGTGTATATATAGCATCCATAGCAGACCGAGGGAACAAGCAACTGGTACACGAGAGAGACGAGACAGGTTAAGTGAACACCCTGCTGCGAGACCGAGTGAGAAATAGTACGAGACAGTCCGGCGACTGCATGCACTTGCCTCGAAGACGACTGCCCAAGTTTGATCGATGTTCTGGCGGGACAGGAAAGACAGGCCTCAAGATATCCGTATGTCGAACATCTCATTCGACGTCTCTTACTTCAAGAGCAATAGGTTGACGAATTGTCTCGGCGGCTGAAGACAAGCTCGTGCTCCAAGACCTGGCGGTGGAACAAGTCTCGCGGCCTCCACTTGGGCGAGTCGCTGGGTGGAGGACGACGAGACATCGGGCTGTGCGACCACATGCTCCGGCACCGACCATCCGAGCGTAGCTATCGCGGTCCTGGTCCAGACCAGCCAGCCCAGACGAGATGAGATTCCCAAGTATCTCGCAGATGGTGATGGAAGATAGCAGTACCTGGACCGGATCGCCTCCTCAACCTGGAGCTACGCAGTCCGCAAGCGCGCTTGATGGGATACCAGAGATCCGAGCACTCGATAGATGCGATCCGTGGAAGGGGACGGTTCAGGACTTCTTTTCATCGTCATGATTTTGGCTCGCAAATACAGGCTCTGTGAACTCCAATCTGTCGTATAAGACTCCCCCTTGAAGTCTTGCCGTGTGCTGCAAGTTGAGCGACTTCCGCTCGTCAACGTCATGGTTCGTCATGCGTCATCATCAGCCGTCCACATCCACCTCTCCCACGTACGGCAGACGTCGCTCGAGACTCCTTCCCTGGAGATAGCCTTCGCCTCACGACCCAGCACCATCCCCGGCCTCCGTCTTCACACCTCCCTCCAGCATGGCACAGCGTAAGCGGCTTGATACTTGGTCTCGAGTTCCTGCTGCTTCTCCGGCAGCTCGGCCTGCATCGCAGCGACCGTGGTCTTGGAGCCGGACTCCATGACGGTGGTATAGGCTTCCTTGCCAGCCTTTGTGGCGGCGGCTTCGGCGGCGGCGGCGGCGGCGGCGGCTGCTTGTCGGATGTTGATGTGCGTTGCTTGACGTTGCGTAGCGTTCTTGCGAGCGGAGATGTCCTTTGTGACGAAGTTGCCGCTGGTGGGAGGCATTGTGGCGGTCGAAAGGTGTCTCTGTGCTGTAATTTTGGCTGGGAAGAGGAGTTTGGTACGTGCTCAAGTGGGAGTGAGGTACTTGTGTTGTGCAATGGGTGTAGAGTGACGGAGGAAGTGGGCGCACTTTATACCGTTGAAGTGCAAGTGAAGACGTTTGGACCTACCGAGTTGGCGAGTCCTGGATGTCAAAACGGCCATGTCAAAATGGCATTTCAAGATGGCATGTCAGAATGGCCATACTTGTCGTCACGACACATTCTCCTGATGCCTTGCAGCTGAGAGAGCCCTCAGGGCAGGTGTTACATCGTGAGCCAGCGAGCCAGGCTAGATCTGAGGTCCGGCTGTGTAGAACTATCTCTTGGACTGCAGATGGGGTTGAATTGACAATCGCCCAGTCGTGTGCGAGCTCATCGTCCGCCCCTCGCCGGATATGGGCTTACCAGATCCATGAAAACGGTGAGAAGATGTCAGATGATGCCATATTGCCATATCGAAGCGTCTGCAGTATCGACGATTTCTTTCCTCTGGCAGTGTTTTGATTCGCAAGTAGAAACTTAGAAGACCGAAAAATTCGATGTTAGCTTCGGGCTTGGCGGGCAGGGTCATGGCTGCCGAATTAAGCCCGCTGGCGTCTTTGCGCGTGCCTCTCTCTTCACGAGATCTTCCTTGCGAACCGCTCCAGCACGACGAAACCTCGAGAATCCGCCGGCGGAGTACGACAAATCGACATCGGCGAAGAGATAGCGCGACACAACACCAGAGTTCAGTATTGACAGTTTGTTCGCTCTTTCTCGAGTCGGATCCGGAATCGAGGGTGGGTGGATGACGAAGGAGTAAACAGAGACGCCCGAGTCGACCGTGATTGCCAATCGCGCCCACACCAGACGACCGCCTCTTTTTGTTGCAACTCCTCCCCACCGACACGACCATCTCTTTGCGTATAAGTGATTGATCTTTATACATTCACGCACCGCCCGCATTCCAGTGTCGCAGACCCACGACGCGCCACGCCGCTTCTCCTCCGCTGCAGCAAGACTGTCAGCGACTACTACAACAGTACAACCACCACCAACTACACACAACAAACCCCCACAATGCCGCCCTCCGGACGCAAGGCTAAGACCCGTGCGCGACGAGCCCCGGCCCCCGAAGTCCAAGAAGCCTCCGACGCGGAGACACCCGAGGCCATGGCGACCCCGTCACGTTCCTCACGAAAGCGAACCAGAGGCGGTAACGACGCCGCTGCGCCCGCTTCTCGGAACACCCGGCGCAAGACCAAGGACACGCGAGTTACAGATAGAGAGGACACGGAAGGGACAGAACCGCAAGAGCAGAGCGATGCAGAGACCGAAGCAGCACTGCCGGGCGAGGCGGAGATTATAGCGCACTTGAGGTGCGCTGACAGACAGGTCAACGCGACTGAAGATTTCTCCAACGATCTGCTGGAGGGGCAAGAGCATGTGCCTGGATATGGCAAGATCGCCGGACGTGACTGGGCTTTCATCATCCGCAAGGTGGAGATCAACATTGGCAGGCCCGAGGCTGCAGAACGTCTGCCCATCGATGATGGCACTGGAGGACCGCCGATGCCGACTGCGAGGACTGTGGTGGATATTGATTTGGGTCCGGATCGACAGGTGTCTAGGTTGCACGCTGTCATCAACTACGACTCGGACAGCCAGCGCTGGTACATTGTAGTCAACGGACGTAACGGTGTTCGTGTCGACAACAATCTGCTCAAGCGTGGCCAGAAGTCGTACCTGCGCAACGGAAGCGTGATCGAGGTCGCACATACTCAGATGGCCTTCATCACTACACCAACCGAGCAGGGCGAAGAGCCAATCTTCGACGCTTCCATTATTAGGCAAGCGCAGAAGTCTTCGGAAGAGGATGATGATGGTGAAGACGAGTCCCGTGGACTCAATTCCCGTCTACCTGGCCACCCCACGGCGCGCAGCCAACTCTCCAACTCCGCTATGTACGGGGATGAACCGAGTGGCCAGCAACGCCGTCCGCATCCGCATAGTGGGCAGACGCAGTTCGGCGCTCCTGGTACTCCCATGCGCGCCCAACACGCCATTATGAAGTCCTCACCCGCAGCCAACTACGCCCGCGGCGTGATGATGGAGTCCACGGAGTCAATCGACTACTCCGCCGAAGGCGCCAAAGACCTCAAGCCTCCCCACTCCTACGCCCAGCTCATTGGCATGGCCATCCTCAGCACCAAGGACCAGCAGATGACCCTAAACAACATCTACAAATTCATCATGGCCAACTACGCCTTCTACCGCTTCAACACCGGCGGCTGGCAGAACAGCATCCGCCACAACCTCAGCTTGAACAAAGCCTTTGGCAAAATCGCCCGCCGCACTGACGAGCCGGGTAAGGGGATGAAATGGATGATCGAACCCACCGAATACGACAACTTCATCCAGCAAGGCATGAAAGGTTGCCGTCGTCCCAACCCCATGCCCGGCACGCAGAGCACCTTCGGATCTCCGCGCAGCCCAATGTACCTTGCCCGCGCCGGCGTCAACGGAGCAGCACCCCGCGCCGGTGACGAGATCACCCCTCCCCTCAACCCCAACCGCCACCCCTACCCCACCGCCACCGAAGCCTACACCCCCGACCGCGGCCCCGCCCGCGCCGATCCCTCTAGCGTCGGCCTCGGCATCAACGGCCACCTGGTCGAAGGGCCCGAGTACGACTACCTCAACCTCACGCGCTTCACTCCCCGTCGTCGCACCGAGCTGACCGCCCACGCGCACGCCGCCGGCTCCCCACCCGCGCTCTTCGTTAGCGATGGAGGCCGAGTTGGAGGTGGGCTGGACACGCCTTTCCCGCTGCGGCCGACGCAGCGGCTGGCGCCGCCGAGCACGCTAAGGCGGCCGAGCGATTTCATTCAGTTCAGTAGTCCGGCGCCGTTTTGGAAGATGGAGGGGTTGGTGGGGAGTACGCCGTTTAAGGCTTTTGATCTTAGTCCGGTCAAGAGTCCGTTTGGGCATTTGAATAAGAAGGGCGAGGGGGCGACGAAGGAGCTGGGAGGAGGGGCTGGGGGTGGGGAGGGTGGGGATGAGGAGGGGGATGAGAGTGTGGATGGTGAAGAGCAGGGCGAGGAAGATGGGGAGGGAGGTGGGAAGAAGCTTGGTGATGAGGGCAAGCAGAGCCCGATCATCCACTCGAGTAGTCCTCCCGTTGGTTTGCGCGGGGATGGTGTGGAGGCGGAACCCGAGAGTCCGACTTTGAGTCGGCCTGCTACTGCTGTGGCGAAGACGCTTAGCCAGCTTGCTTCGACCGGTAGGGAGACTGCTTCGACTCCTGGTGGCAAGCAGAAGAGCCCACGCACCAACGGCCACGCGAACGGTGGTGGATCGAACGGGCTAGCAGGCTATCCCTCGCCCGCATACAACAAGGACGCCAACGCTGGTTTGCCTTACCACACCGCTGCGCCGGAGGCAGGTACGAATGGGTATGCGTCTGCGGCGCCGGGGAATGGGGGGGCGTATACTTATGCGCCCGGCCCTGGCCCGGCGCAGCATCCTCAGCCGCAACAACAGCAGCAGCAGGCGAACGGCTATCACAACGGCCCTTCGACCGATGGTCTCGCCGTCGGCGGTGGCGGCGCAGGAGCAGGTGCGGGAACAGGGGGCGAGGACGAGGGCATTGATCTTGCAAAGTAAGTTTTCTATCCACCTACCCCCCAAACCTCCCACGCGGGACGAGGATGGATTGGTTTGGCTGGACTGGTTTGGGTAGGATGCTAACGTGTGTGTGGTCATAGGGGTTTCCAATCCATCTCCTCCTTCCACCAACGCAACCACCTGGCCATGAGTTTCGGCATGGGCCCCGGCACTGCTGCTGCTGCTGCTGCGGGTGGGGCGGGTGGGTATGGACGATAGGGGATGCTGTATCTTGGGTCTGGCCTTGGGTGGAGGATGGTGAGGGTGTATTGAGGGTATGACGACGATGATGGGGTCGCGGGGTATGAAGGTTTAGCGTATGGGAGGTATTTTGGCTGGTATGGACATAGGCGGTACGGATTACGAGATTCAGGATTGCGGGTGGGTATGCAGTGTTTGGGCGGAAGCATTGGCATGAACAGTATGGCGGTCACTTGAGTACGACTTTCTACGTGTACTTCGATTGTGGGAGGATGCATGGGTATGCGAGCCTGAGATAGCATTGCGCAGGTTTTGTGCTGTATACCTATGTATCATTGAACTTGAATTTTGGTCACCAGTATCGATCTCACAGCAACCACGAAAGAAGCTCCGAGCAGAGCAGATGGAAGGATGGAGTAATGCATGTTGGCTAGTACGATGCGATCGCGAAGTCTTTGGATGGGTGTAGTGATGCTGATATTGATGTTGAGATGCAAGAATGCTCCCGTGATCGGCTTGACGAAGAGTATCTGCATGTGTTTAGCCAGGTTCCAAGGAAGCCATGCTGATCTGTCCTGCTCACCTCTGGTCCGCGAACAACGAGAAGTCAAGCTTGCATTTCATTGCGCCTAGCCACGTAAGAGCCTGCGATGGGAAGACTTTGAGCTGTTCGCATTTTGTGTCTTGAAGCCCTCCATAGCACGACGAAGCCAGCAATCGCTCCCAGCCTCGAATTATTTTGCCACGAGGTCCTGTACGTGTCGTGCTGCTGCCGCCGATCATCTCCCTTGGTCTCAGCAGACATGTCAAAAGAAGAAGTCGTCTTTGAAGATGTCGTTGCACGGCTCCTCGGCGCGCAGTCTGTGGAGCGCAACAGGGCGTCCAGTGATCTGGACATTGCCATCTTCACCGAAGCAATAATCTCGGAGATAACCGAGCCTACTCATTTCTTCGAACTTCTTACAGTCGCCATCAGCAAAGAGAGTGCCGTAAGGTTTGAGGATATCGATCGCTAGAGCCACAAACCGAGGGGAGCTGTCCCGTAGATTCGAGAAAAGGGAGTCCGCCAGCCATTGCGCCTTGCTTTGTAGAAGAGGATGGAGTTTCGAGGTATCGCTTAGGAGGTCTTGCGCTTTCTTGCCTTCGCCTGGCCAGATGTATAAACGCACAGACACGAGCTGCTTCAGATTCTTGAGACAAGCTGTCAAAGTTCCGATGCTGTCCGCATCAAAGTGGTCGGAGTCCTTTGATGGTGGCGGAGGATGGATCGCAAGCTGCTCCAGGTTCGGACAAGCCGCGCATAGTTCGTGGAGGGTGCCCGGACTGTGACACTGGCTCCTGATAAAGTCACCGGGATAGAGACTGTTGCCGCACGCCCCGATATCATCAAGGCCAAGTATGCGAAGTTCGGTTCCGCATTTCATCTCCGCCTTCCAGTACTGAACGTCCTCGTTTTCCGTTGGGGTGACTAAGAACTCCTTCAGATTGCTCTGGCTTCTCACAAAAGTCTCGAGCGTGTCTGGTTCATCGTCGTCGGCTTCCCAGCTGTCGTAGTACTGCACCAAGCTGGTCAAGTTCATGCCCTGTCGGCTGAAATGGCCCAACAAGTAGTCGGACCTCCAACACATGTATAACTCAAGCGTAGCTAACGTGCGGACATCCAGAGCAGAAGTCAAAGTTGATTCGATTTCCTCGCAGGGTGCGCGGTTGAGGTATAGACGTCTCAGTGCAAGTTTTGGTCGGCTTGACTTAGTTCCGGTCCACTCCGCAAACAGAATTACAAACCCGATCTGAGGAGTGAACTCTTCTTGGAACTCGTTCGTGAAAAGAAGTGAAAGGTCGCGTGGATGGTGAACGTTTCGCAAGATACGACTGCCCCGATTACAGTCTACTATATCGCCGATCGTGAACGTCAGCGAGACGATGTTTGCAAGATCATCTGCTTGCGGCATGTACGAAGGCTTGATGTCTGGGTCCGTCCGGTAAAACAGCAGATAGTTGCACAGATTGCGTTGTCTTGATTGCATTAGTGCTGTGACATCTAGCGGAATTCCTTCTTGTGTATGAAGATCGATCCTCTCCAGTATGTCTTTCGGGATCGATTGGATCAGGTGAACGAGGTGTTCGCCATGTTTGGGGTGGTCGTACCATCTGTGGTGGGGAGACGTGGGATCGGAAATCCTCAGGCGACGGGTGTGTCTTAGAGAAACGTTTGAACGGTTGAGGCTTCGGGGTAGGTCTTTTGTGAGGGTCTCTGGTGGTAAGACAAGGTCGCGATACAACTTGGGTGCTGCATAGGAGTGGAAAGCCTTGCATACTAAGCACAGGGCTTTGAGGTCGGGAGAGGCCTTTATGTAATCGATGATGTCCCTCTGTAGTTCGACTGGAAGTCCTGTCAGGTGCGAAGGTGTCGCCATAGTTCTTGTGGCCTCCTCGGCAGGTCCAGCTTTCTTGCAAGATGTGCAAGTTCAGTGACGTGTTCCGGTATGGCTGAAGTAGTTGCGATGTCTCAGGACAATGTTGGATCGTTCTGTGGGTGGTTCACTCCACGATTGGGAGGAATTTGCTGATGAACAGCAAAGCTCTCAGATGCCTACCTATGGCGTATCTGGAGAGTCTTAGAAAGGGGTGTCGAACGACTCTTCACGTGGCCGCCAGACTCTACGCTCGAGCTCGACACTTGGTTTTCTCGCTGGCAGGCATCGTGGATGATGCTGGATGCTTCGAAAGTGTGTGGAAGGTCATGAAATTCGTGAAGTTGGAGATGGGGCTAGAATTTAGCGCCGGCTTCTCCCGCAACATCTCATGCTCAATTCACCACATGCCCATGCTCTCCAAGCCCTCCAGCAATCTAGAGACTAAGCCATGATCTAAGCCCACAACATGACAACACTTAGATCAGTTCCTAGACTCATCCACTTCATCTTCCGCATCAGCGACACCCACCACATTTGTCATCCGCCACGTTTTGCGATGCTGCGCAAGCCGGTCACTGTCCACAGCAGCATCATCCTCTTGCCGACTACCTTGCGTACCCACCTACCTGATTGTCGTCGGTATTTGGCAAAAAGTGCTGTGCGGTTTCACCGTGCGGGCGGGCTCAGATCCTTCCTTGTAGCTCAAGCATCGAAGATGTCGTTGCAAGGCTCCTCAATTGAGAGTGTGTGTTTCGGAACTCGACGACCGACAGCCGTTATGTGATCGATCGGCGAAGGCAAAAGATGTCGAAGGTACGCAAACGTTCGCTCGTTCCCGCCAGCGGTGCACTCTGAAGGTCTGAAAGCATCGATCTGCAGGGCCACAAAGCGTGGACAGCTCTTGTTCAATTTTGAGAAGAGGATGGTTGCCGTCCATCGCATCAGTTGCGTGAGGTGACTCTCCACCGAAGATGCATCATAAACAGGCTGGCCCCCTTCATATGTCGTGAGACACACCGGATACACGAAGAGCCGTAATGACACCAGGTTTTTGAGTTGCTTCAAGGACGTCACGAAATTGCAGACGTTCTCCGGCTCGATGTTGTCGGATTTGTCGTCTCTCGAAGGCGGCGCAATGGCGAGCTGCTCCAGTCTCGGGCAGTTCGCGCACAGTTCTTGGAATGCTATGAAGGAACGCTCGCCGGTCTTCGGTACATTCGGGTCATAATATGAATAAGGAGCATCTTCAATCAGGAGGATCCGAAGCTTTGGCCCATGTCTTCTGATCGCCGCTCCGTAGAAGTCGGTGGCGTGGGTTCGAGGCGTCCAATTGATGATCAACAACTCTTCAAGACCAGTCTGGTGTGCGAGAAACTGTACCAGCGTATTGCTAGGATCTGATCGAGCATCATGCTCAAACCTTTTTAATTCCGTGCCCGCCAGGCTGAGGTCTTACAGAAAGTCGCGCGTGGCTTCACAGTAGTACAGTTCAAGCGCATCTAGTCTGGCGAGGTCAACGACGCGAGTGAGCAACGGCCCGATGCCTGCGCATTGGATCTCCACCAGTTGCAGCCGTTTCAGCGCTAGTTTTGGTATCGTAGACGACCTGGCTTCCCAATCCGAAAAAGTTGTGGCGAAGGCCTCTGCCATGGTGAGTCCAGGCTCTATACTACCGGTAGAATTAACCCTGAGTTCTTGCAACCCGCTTGTCAGCTCGAGAATGCGGCGCCCCAGGTGACAGTCATTCATGTTTTCGAGCGTAATACTTGCTGAGGTTATCTTCTCAAATAGTTCTAGCCTGATCCAAGGCTCCACAACTGACACCGTGTACTGTTCGTGTATTGACCAGTTCATTACGTTGCGTTGCCTCAGAAGTATTTGCTGGAGGTATCCCAGGGGGACAACAGCGTCGGTGGTGTGCTCGAATTTGTAATACAGCCTCGGGGTCGCGAGTGCATGAAGCTGTCTGCAAACAAGGCACAGAGCCTTCAGGTCGTTGCGCGATTTGATATACCAAACCATTTCGGTCTGCAACTCCGAAGGGATGTCAAGCAAGCTCGCCATATTTGTCTGCAGGTATGTGGGGATAGTTTGACTTTGGGCAACAAGATGGTGGTCCGTGAAGAGATTGTTGTATTGGCTTCGTAGGCGTAGGCGTAGGATATGGGGACGATGTTGAATCGATCCGCAAAGCTGCCTGGTGAAGGTCGCCGCGATGAGATCAAATGTCCTACCTGCTCTCTGCTTGAGGCGTGCCCAGGACGTTGAGCACCCACTTCGTACAGTGATGAGGATCTAGAACTCCGCTGAACGGTGCTTCACTTCATGCTTGATGTTGTTTCAATGCGCAAAATGCAAAGAATAGTTGAAGTGAAAGTAAAGTCGCCGGGGAACTGCCGAACTTAGCGCCGGTTTTACCCGCCTTGGCTAAGCACGTCCACCGCACCAAATCCGCAGCGCTTTTCGAGTCTCAAAAATCGATACTTTAGCGAACATCACCATCGCCAAAACGCGCTCTTTGAGGAGGTCAACGACAACGGAATAACAAGTCAATCACTACATTCACGATGGTGAGTCCACACGCCCCAAACACCCCCCTCTATCAACCTCGAACACCGCGTACACCCGCGCACGAGATCACCCTCAATAGGCCTGTACTAACACCATCCCCAGTCGGACGGAGAAGAGCCCACGGTCCCCGAGGAGGAGGTCCCAGCAGCGGACGAGGTGGAAGTCGCAGCCGACAGCTCCGGCAAAGCAGGCGGCATGAGCGTGCTCGATGCTCTGAAAGGCGTCCTCAAAAACGCCCTCATTCACGACGGCCTCGCCCGCGGCCTCCGCGAAGCCAGCAAAGCGCTCGACCGCCGTCAAGCCCACATGTGCGTGCTCAACGAGGCGTGCGAGGAGGAGGCGTACAAGAAGCTGGTGGTGGCGCTGTGTGGGGAGCATAAGATCCCGTTGATCAAGGTGCCGGATGGGAAGCAGTTGGGCGAGTGGGCTGGGTTGTGTAAGTTGCATACTTCTCGCATATCTATATGCATGGTGGGATGAGTGCACGTGACCGAGTACTGACTTCATGTGTGATGTGCAGGCCAAATCGACCGCGAAGGCAACGCCCGCAAAGTCGTCAACTGCTCGTGCGTCGTCGTCAAGGACTGGGGTGAAGAGTCACAGGAGCGCTCGATCCTGCTCAACTACTTCCAGACCGAGCAGTAGAGGAGAAGTCTTATCGTTCCTCATGGTGCAAGGATAAACAAAATACCAGCGGGAGTTTCACTTCGACACTGCGCAGCACTATTCGAGCATACATCTTCCGCGTGGACTAAACAGAGCCTGTGAAAGCCATGGCTTCATCAAGGAGGACTCGGGAGAGGGCATTTGGGTGGGCTGTGTATCATAGCAGGCTGAGCTTCAAGCGTTCGTTGCTGGGGCGGCTCATCTGCTGCACCGCCGTATAGAACACCTTGCGCCTCCCCGAATCTCATACGTTCCAAAACCTTCTGTGTTCCAAAGAGAGCGTGAGCTCATCATTCATACAACAGCTATCTTCCCACCACGTTTGGCGAGCGAGAGTGCTCCAGTCCAGCCAACAGCCATACAGCGACAGCCTGTACACCCGTCACCCCCAGCCTTCCGTCAGCGACAGCACATACACGCCTCACCCTCACCTAAACTCCCAAGCCCCAATCAATCCCCCTCGCCCCTGCAGTTTCAACCCCTGATGCGGCGTACTATTCGGATCAAAGTACAACCCCTCACACCTCCCACTCTGCCTGTTCAAACTCACATAATAAAACCCACTAATCGTCAACCCATGCCCCGTGTCCCCGCACCGATCGCTCCCCGGCGCAGAACACGGATCACTCTTCGAGTGCACGAAGCAGCGCTCCTTCCACCGCATGAAGACGTAGTCCTCCATTAACTCCGCTGTCTGGGATTTCGATAACAGTAATCGGGCGAGCTTATCTTCCGCGGAGCTGGCGGGCGAATTGTTCGTGGCGGGCGTGGCGATGAGGTCAGAGAATGGAGGTAGCTTGAGCCAGTTCTGCGCGTCTAGTGCTGGGGTCGCGGAGGGGAAGTGGATGGACGTGTCTAGGGTGGTGTACGGTGTTCTGTTCTCTACGCTCGTCTCGTGCGGGCCTGTGCGGCGGCGTTTCGCGTCCCGGTCGTCGGGGGTGAGGAAGCTGTGGGTGTGGAGGTCGATGATGTGGCCTTCGAGGTACGTGGTTATGGGGGCGCTTTTCTTGCCTTTCTTGGGCCGAGCGGCCGTCGGGTTGAGGATGCTGAGGCTGGCGTCGTGTTGCGGGACGTCGTAGGCTTCCATTGTGCCTTGCAGTGTCATTTTGTCTTCGTCGACGGTGTGGATGGTGACGCGGACGGGCCATTGGTCGTAGGGTTCTTTGGGGGAGGTGAGGTGGTGGGGTTGGTGGTAGGAGAGCCAGGGGCGGGAGGGGTCGAAGGAGGATACTCGCGTGGAGCCTGGTGGGTGGTCGAAGCCGAGGGTTGGGCCGTTGGAGGTGCGGAAGTTGGGGTTGATTTGTTCGATTCGTGAGGGGGGAGCTCGTTGTGTCAGGTTGGAGACCACGGTCGTGGCGTGCTGATGGCCTGCGAATATCGAGCCTTGCTGTAGGAAGGTGCAGGGCTGCACAGGTGGAAGCTCATCCAGATCTGTGATGAAGTCGTCGTGCTTGTCGGCAAAGAACTCTTTGGTAGCCAGTCCGTGATCAATAGCCGTAGAAAGCGAGTCCTCGTAGGTGACCGATAGTCGCAGATCACTCAGATACATCAGTGCATTCTCCAAGAATGTCCTTCGGGTCCTCGATGGCGCAGCAATCGGCGGTACCGGTGGTGTCGACACCCGCGAGAACCTCGATGGTACCTGCTCAGCCAGATATCCTCGCCTGTATGCTTCCAATCGCTCCTGTTGATCCCGCTCCCGCACGTCACTGCGAGGGCCTGGAGGCTCTCCTCTCGACATTGCCCGGGCGCGATCTAAGGCGCTCTGCACTTCGTCCGCGTCCGGGAGCCCTCTACGGTTGGGAGTCGGTCTGAACCACCCAGTCCCTCTAGCACGCTCCTCCTCCTCACTCATTGCACTCCGCTCGCGATCCATCAATTGCCGTAACATCCTCTCTGTCGAGCTTGGAGACACAGCACCCTCCTGCCTCGCCCTCTGAAGCACTGCTCTGCTCCGCAGACTCTCCCATCCATTCCTTTCCCGCCTGCTGTCCCGGTTACGTAACAGACTTCTCCGCTGTTCAGTATCCGTCTGATCGCCGCCAGCCGTACCGGTATGGATGTCTCTTTCCTGCTGCCTTAGCACCTCCAGCATCCTCTCCCCATCCAATTGATCTCGAGCCAGCGGTCGCAAGTATGCGTCTTCAGCGTCCGGTTGCTGCCGTCTCAGCTCGTTCACACGAATCTCCAGTTCAGTCTCGGCCAGACTCCGCTCCTCGTGTCCCGGCGCCCAGTCATACAAACTCTGCCGATGCGGCGAAGGCGTTCGATTGCTGTATGCAGCAGCGGAAGGTACAGCCGGCTCGTACGGCCTGTTCAGTCTTGCTATGACTCGTTGCAGCCTCTCGCTCTGCGACCGCTCTTCCAGCGTCTCTCGAGACGCCTGTGACGACGGCATCGGCCTGTTTGTCGACCGGTTGTACTCTGGTCTTCGCGGGTCTCGTTGGGCGTCTACATGCGCTCCTCTGCGGGATTGGAGGTGGCTCAATGTGTCGAGCGAGTCGAGTGAGTCTCGTAAGAAGTTGACGTTTGCCTCGTCGGCCTGATCTGCAGCGTGAGATGTATACAGTGTTGATGCCAGATCGGGCGCAGGAGAGGAGAGATACGATAGTGGTGTGAGTGGACGGGCACCGTTGCCAGGCGTCTCTGGCCGTGAGGTCTAAATAGAGTATGTTAGCAGCGTCGCTCTTGCCATATCTATTTACTCGTTGTCGGGGAGGAGGAGCATGCTTACCCTGGCGGGGCTGTTGGCGAGCGGCATCTCGACAGATGTTATCGCTGCTGCATGGTGCTGTACTCTCAAGTATATACGTATGTTCTATAGCATCAAGATGCTTTGTGATCTGCGAACATGTAGTAGACTGCAATGTTGTTACAAAGACAAAGACCCGCCAAAGCCCACCTCCACCCGGGGCCGAGTCATGGTGATGACGATCCTGTCCCTCACCTTTACGTGTCAATCACAACCGTTGAACCATTTACCCGAGAGCACATGTGAAGCAAACAACTCCTGACTATCCACCATAGCATTGGAAATCACCATCTGGAAGTCTACAAGTCCCACCAAACGTCCACCTATCTGCAAGATCAAGACGAACAAAGCACAAGCAGCACGAAGTGACAAAGTATCACAGCACATAGTTATTCCATTTGCGCGTGATTCTCGCGAATTAACTGCATTAACTAGAACTCAGGGCTCCTGTCCCTCCCCCCTCTACATCCAGTGCAGCCAAGGGCATCCATTTACCCGCCATATCAGCGTCTCAAACGCCTACATTTCTGTGCGCAAGGCTTCTCCATACCCGAAGTCCAGTCGGGTAGAGCATAGTCGGATGACTACTATGGTTCTGACAACCCTTATCCCACACAACGAGTCTGAGAACCAGTCAAGGCGACCCGTTTGTGCTTCCCTCAACACCCCTGGAAGAAAGGTCGAATGACGGATCGCTCTGAGGGGGTGTACTCTTCGTGAACCCGACTAGCGGGGGGAAGAGTAGGTTCTCCGGGATCGCAGCGGTTGGAAAATCGCAGATGATTCAGTGTCGCAGGCCTTTCGGCGTGATCTGGATCCGTCGGTTCGAGCTGTTGTTCATCCAGAGGTTGTAATTGTTGAGGCGTGGAGGTGTCATATTAGGTCGAGTCGGTATACCAGCTACCGCGCTCGTAGAGTTGGTGTCCGCAAAGTCCCGCGATCGATCGCCAGTATCGTCGCAGTCCGCGCGCAAACGACAGTCAGCACTCGTCACAAGCCCAGTCGGGAAAAGGGTGAAGAAGCCATATCCGCTGTCCGTCGTCCGCGTGAGCAGACGAAGCGTGACCGGAGTGTACGACTCTCCACCCTTCCCTTCCGCCCAAGCAGAGAAAGTGCCTCGTGTGCATCGCACGTGCAGATCCAGTTCCTCCGAGAGATGCACGAACACAGCCAGTGTGTCCCCATCTCCAATACCAAAAAAAGAAAAGAGCGTCGCAAGTCAAGCGCAAGCAGTTGCCGAAACCCATCAAAAGCAGATCCGCAAATCGCAAATCCCGCCGAGTGTGACCGTGAGGTCGATGTCCCGTCTTGCAGTGCGTGCCTCCCCATATTTCCATCGCATTCAATCAAAAGCTGGCAAACGGTCTGGTTCTTCGTTCGCGTGCGTGAGAGGTTCCCAGGAGATGCTCGCTTGCTAAGTGGTCCGGTCCCAAAACAAAGAAAAGGAAGAACGCCGTCGAAGATGCCCGCTGGGTTTGGTTGATGCTGAGCATAGTGTTTGTTTGAGGGTGATGATCAACATCGGGTATCTTTTCGCATCGCATAACATTACATATCGTGGTCGCGTGAGGAATTCCGGGTGGTGGTTGTTGTAGCTACCTGTGCGCATTCAGGTTGTCGCTAGAGTCAAGGCGCCGTCGGGTTTGGCCAGAACACCGACATTGGCAGTGGGGTCGTCGGTCAACGACGGGTGGAGTGAGCGCATTCCACTATGCTGTGCTGCTGCTCATACGGCAGTTGCAAACATTGGTGAAAAGCTGCTCTGGCTCCAGCCGAAGTCGCTAAAGCCCATGCTCATGTCTTGTCCACAGTGCAGTGACAGCTGGCTGGGCATCATAGCTGGCAGAGGCGCCAGGCATTGCGGCGAGCTGTAGTACTGTGTCGGAGCAGAGGAGTACACTGGCTGACTGAACGACGGTGTCGGTGACGGAAGCTGGAACTGATGCATGCTGAGGTCTGGCCAGATCGAGGCCGACTGGTTGTCGCTACAGCTTGTTGCCGTCGGCGAGGGTGTCGATGGCAGTACCCTCCAGGAATCCACGAGCATTGGGTGTGAGGCGAGCATAGGTGCAGGCGCCCACCAGCCGCCAGCCATGGTGGTGTTCGGAAGAAGAGGTGCCGGGTGGATGACATCGACGATCCTTGGTGGAGGTGGAAGGAGAGTCTGGAAGAGATTCTCGATCGCACCCTTGACATCCATGGATCGACCGTCGAGAAGCTCACCAGCACCATCCTCCTCCAGACCCTCGAGCGCGCGTACACCAGTTCGGAAGACGAACTTGTTGATCGCCTGCTCGAAATCCTCCTGAAGCTTCTTCAGCTGTGCTTCCTTCTCAGGCCAGCTGTAGGTGCCCTCTGAGACGTCCTTGGAATAGATCTCCTTGTGGTAGTCGACGAGCGCCTCGATGGACTCGGGCGTCAGCTTGAATGCGACCTCATGCTGTGAAACCATGTCGATGTGCACAACGTAAGCCTCGATGTGGATCAGCTGGTAGTTGAACAGCGCTTCCACCAGTGGGTCGGAATCCCGGCGCAACTCTGCCTCTGGCGCTTTAGGTAGCATCAGCGATGTGAGTGTCCAGATCGCGGAAGCGCCGCCCAGTGTTTCTGTGAGACAGCGGAAATGCTGTGGAACACTGTTGAGCGGGCGCTTGATCCGGTTGATGCGCTTCAGCGTCTGCGTCAACCAAGGCTCTACCTTTGAGTTGAGGACGATGGTCGGAGCTGATCGAGGAGCAAAGGCCTGCGCCGAGGCAGGTAGTAGTTGGAGAACCATGGTGATCGAGTATGCGATAGAGTAATGTGGTGCCGGACCAGGATGATGAGTAAGCTATGCGATGTATAGACGGCGTTTGAGCGGAAGAAGATAGATGAAGGAAAGGAAACGACGTAATATGTCTCAGACTGGTTTGTTGAACGATGGAAATTAGA
>JAABUL010000080.1_pt1 | contig 174567 bp, 152 predicted proteins | sample 5559151 | NCBI WGS metagenome assembly JAABUL01 (sample SAMN10711876, study PRJNA513368) | rock metagenome | isolation source: Antarctica rocks | place: Antarctica: Victoria Land, Pudding Butte sud | reverse complement strand
GTAGCTTCTAGTAGTACCTAGGCGGCTAACTTAGCCTATAGTATTAGTAGTAGGTACGATAGATCCTACTACTCCGTACTAGCGTAGTCTAGGCGCCGCGACGGGGGGTCTATAGGGTTCTTAGAGCCTACTTAGTATTTAATTACGAAGTCGAAGGAGGCTAGAAAGGTTACCTATCTAGCCTACCTACTATTTAGCTACTTTACCTCTATAAATCTATAAAGGTTAGTATAGTTAGTTAGTACGCGTATCGTATACGCTACGCCTTCGAAGTAGTATTACTATTACTTAAACGCCTCTATAATAGTAAGGAGTTCCTAGTTATAAGTTTTATAGTTATATTCTACTAGACTTATCTTCCTTAACTAGAAGGTAATAGGGTACTACTCGCTACTAAAGAGCTACAACGTAATTACTACTACTACGGAATTAGAAGCGTCGCTTTCGAGGCGTAGAGGGAGCGACGGATCATAGTATCGTAATACGGGCGTAGTAATAAATACTTCTTTAACCCGGCGAAACGCTAGCTCCTTACTTAGTCCCTAAAGTAGTAGTCCTTTCTTCTAGCTATTTTATACTCCCTTAAGTAGTCCTATAAGGGTACTTATAATTTCGGAGTAACCTCGAATAAATTGGTAGTAGAAGTTAGTAAATCCTAGGAACTACTATACTTTATAGAAGGTCTAAGGTTATAGCTATTCCTAGATAGTAAGAACTCGGCTCCTATCTATCGTAACGCCTATAGTACTTATAATAAACCCTAGAAATTCGACCTACTTTTAGAAGAAGTCGTACTTCTTAATACTACTATATAAAGCGAACTTCTAGAGCTACGTAAGTATCTTATATACGTAGCGCTTATACTCCTCCCTAGTCTTACTATAGATTAGGATATTATCGAGGTATACAACGTAGATATTATTAATAAGGCCTATAAGGGCTCTATTAATATACGCTTAAAACGTAGCTAGGGTATTTATAAGGCTAAAGGGTATAACTATATACTTAAAATAGCCGTAGTATATATAAAACGCTATCTTCTACTCGTCGCCTTACTTAATAGGAATATAGTAGTATATATCCTTAAGGTCGAGCTTTATAAAGAACTCGGCTCGACTAAGCCTAGCGAGTATCTCGCTAATTAAGGGGAGTAGGTAGTAATTCTTAATCGTTAAGGCGTTTAGGCTATAGTAGTCTACGTAGAGGCGTAAGGTTCTATCCTTTTTTAGTACGAATAGGATAGGCGTACCTACTTCGCTTTCGCTACGCCGGATCTAGCTATTATCTAAGGCGGCTTCTAGATAATCCCGTAGCGTTACTAGCTCGGTATTAGAGAGGTTATAGATAGGGCGGAAGGGCGGCTTCTTACCCTATTTAAGTTCGATTATATACTTAGCGCCTTTAGGGCGACGGAGGTTCGTAATATCCTTATAGTTAAAGATATTAGCGAATTAGCGGAACTTTAGTAGGAGCTTCTTCTCTACCTTTAATTAGCTATCCTCTTTATTAAAGGAGACTATAAAGACCCTAAGTAGGCCCTTAAATTCTTTTATAAAGGCCTAGGCTTCGCTAACTCGTACCTAGCGTAATACTAGTAGGGCGCTACTATAGCGCTACTAGTTATCGCCGCTATCGACGTAGACTACCTACTACCTTTACTAAGGTTAGCTAAGGATAATATCTAGTCTATCTATATCTATTACGTAGAAGACTCCCCCTATCTTATACTTCTCTCCCTTAGAGTTAGTAAGGCGTAAGCTTACGTAGTATAAACCGTAGTAGAACCCTTAGTATCCCTAGAACGAGCTCGCCCTTAGTAAAGTAGTAGAGGAGGCTACTAGTAAGCTATACTTTAGTATATAGGCGCGGGAGACTAGGTTAATATCTACTACGTCGTCTAGGAGGAACGTTATAGGTACGAACCCTATAGGCGCTATAATAGCGCCTTCTAAGTACTACGTAGGCTAGGTCTTAGCTTTACCTCTTAAGTCTAGCTACGAGCGTTAGCTAACTCTTCCCTTTTCCCGCCTTTACCTTACCTTTAATTTCTACCTCTAAGTCGCTTCCTAATACCTCTAGGGAGTTAAGGGTAACCTAGTATACTAACTACTTCTTACCGTAGTACTCGTTTTAGTAGTAGCCTAGCTTATAGTAGTTATAGTATTCTACCTTACTCTTATTATAGGCTAGGCGATCGCCCTTCCTAGCGCCTACGCTACTATTACGCTACTTTAGCGCGTCGTTTCTATCCTCTCCCTTAGAGGGTAGGTCTTAGTCGCGCTATTAGGAACGTTTATAGTCTCGCGTAGACTTAGGCGCGTCGCTATCGCTACGCTTCCTTAGCCTAAGAGCGGCTTTATCTACTATCTTAATCTAGGAGGTAAGGGCGACGAGGTCGATCTTACGTAGTAGCTACGTATAGTACTTTATAATTATAGCGTATAGGGTTAGTTATAGTTTAGTAAGGAGATAGTAAACTAATTAAGGTTTCTTATATAGAGGAACTAGCTACGCTTCTAAAATTACTAGCTTCGCTATAAAGCTAGCGATACTCTAGCGCTCCCCTTACCTCGCGTCCTCGTACTATAAGGTAACGCTAAGGTTGCGATTTATAGGATCTCCGACTACGTCGTATACGAATTCCTAGAATTCCCTCTATATATAATTCTCTATATCGTTTATATTAAATCGTTAATACTATTACTCTTTTATATTACCTACGAGGTATATAACTCTATATAGTACCTTCTTAGTATCGTCTTCTCGGTACTCGCTACTAGTAGTAGCGAAGATTACCTTAAGGTCACGAATATACTCCCTTACTTCCTTAATATCCTTACCTTAGAACTACTTGGGTTCTCTAGGCTTTAATCGATAGGTAAGAGAGTAGTAGGTATAGCCGCTAACCGTACTTAGCGCTAGCGTCGTACTACGAGATACGTTAGCGTTGTAGTTATCTAGATCTAGGTCTATCCGTCTATTAGGGTCTAGTATATTACCTAGCGTAGTACCTACGTCGCGTACGCGTTATAGCTACTTAACGTCCTCTACTATTTACGCGATCTATATCTCCTACTATACTAACTTACGCTCTATCTCGAGCTACTATAACCTATCTGTATTAGCCTAAATCCGCTAGGCTATAGTAAGAGGTTCTAGCGTAATAGAGGGCTAGCGGCCGTTGTCGCCCTAGTACTAAGCCTATGGTTCGGCGTTAAGGTCGTCTATAATATTCTATAGGTCGTATAGTCGTAGAGGGAGAGATTAGAACTATAAAGCTAATAAGCTATAGGAAAGATATAGTAACGTATAGAATACTACTTAACTAAATAGTTAGTTAATAGAAGAACTAATCTCTATAGTTCGTTAAGCGCTTACGACGAGTAAGATATATACTAGTACGTTACGTAGGCTAAGGCTAGAAGCCCTAGCCTTATATCTAGTAATTATTCTTATATAACGAGTAGTAGCCGTTTAAGCTATAACGGATCTATATTACTAAGTAGAGCTAAAGAGGAACGCCGTCTAGTATAATAGGAGTACTACTAAGGACTTATTAGAAGAGCTAGTACTAACGATAGCTAGCGAGCGATTTCCTATAAGATACTAGCCTCTATAGTACCTCTTTTATCTTAGAGACGAACGACTTACACTTAAAGACCGCATACGGACCTTTAGCTAACAATATATACTTAGTAGACATGTCGAGAATCATATTAGTACTATATAAGGGAGTCGTACACTACATTGTCCGCATCCGAAATGTAAGGCTACAGGTATAATCGTCACCAATTTGGGACATCTCAAGAATCATGCACATAAAGAGCATGGCATCAGACTACAATGTCGTTGAGTTTATGACTCTCTTTCTCAGCTTAGCGCAAGTCAACATTCATTCGCCTCATACGCTCCCGCGAGCGCTTGCTGTGGAGCCAGTCGCGAGGGATTGTCTTTCGCCAGCAGGGCTTCCTTCACCGCAACCACGTGCTCTAGTAGCTCGACCGCCTTCTTCACTTCTCTGCCCGCTCGATGTCGATGCTATCAAGTACGCTCTCAACCCTGAGATCTGGGTCGTTCCAGTGATCCACGAAATCCTTTGTCCAGTCAGGGCCATGAGCTTCTCGCTTGACTGCCGGATGAAGTGGAGTCCCGCCGTATTCAAATTTGCACCTCTGTCAAATCGGTAGCGGAAAGTGGCTTTAGGAATGCGAAAAGAGCGAGCAACCGCGCGGACCAAGGCGAGCTTATCTGTAACATGGTGTGGGAGGGCATCTTGGATAAAACACTCCAAATACGCGATTTCGACGGGTGAAGTCGCGTTCAATGTAGGAGTTGCAGGTGTTAGAAAGAAGAATCTAATTTGGAAGTGCGTCCGTAAGCGATCAAGTACGTTATAGTTCAGGGACAGCTTTGCACGGCGCTAAGAGTCTTAGCGCTATCTCTGTCGAAGCGAAAGGTCGATTCGACCGAGGAAGCCGCGCTCGTACCCTAAGTTACTGGTATGCTGCTGGCCAGGAATATACAGAAGTAATCCAAAGCATGGCGTCGAATCTCAGCATCTTCCAGCGACCGCCTTTCCAGCATGGATGAATTTTCATGATGAGGCTGTGCAGCTGAAGCGTTGCCGGACTAGCCTAGGCAGCAACCACTCACCAGCTTGGGGTTGGAGCACTAAAACCACGAGGATGCCTCACACTTGCACTCGGTCGTAATCTTCACCATACTCACAGTGAGGACTGTGAAGACAAAAGGGAAATGGCGCATGCGAGCAACACACCTGAATGGGCAGACATGTATGTTGATGATACGATCATCAGCATAGAACAATACGTCTGCCAACGAATCGCAGGACGAGAATATTTCGAAGCATATGCAAGGATTTGTCTTCTCGGTCCAAAAATACTGGGATGACCGGATATACCCGTTCTTATGGAAACCTCGTCCCGTTGCGAATACACACAATGCCAAAGAATGGTATCAGATGTTCCATGGCTTGCGGCCTTTACAAATGAAGACAGTGGTGTCAATGATGCAAAAGCCGCCCTCGACAGATCACCTAACCATTGTACACGGCTGATCGGACGATTCCTTGTGCTGCTGGTCAATCATATTATCATGGCATCATGGCAGAGTGGAAGCTGGAAGCACTGAAAATCATCAAGATTCATGAAAGGCATCCAGGGTTTCGTTTGCTTGAGGAAGGAGCTGGATCTGTTTCGAGATACATCCAGCGGCAATGTGAACGACAGGATATGGTCATTCACTCACTGTGGCATTCATTGCAGGAAGCTGTCAAGGCTTGCTTGCTGCACAAGGATTATCAGATGACCTCCTCGAGAGTGGCACATCTATGTCTCCTTGCAGGTTGTCCGTCGTCAGCACGAAATCCATTCAGAAATGTGGAACTGCTACGAGAACATACAGCTTCACGCCCATCTGCAATGCGGGAGGCAGAATTACGTCGCGAGATCGAAGAGCTGAGAAGAGAGAGCCTACTGCAGCAGAGAATCATTACGAATCTCACGTTCAGACACTTGCTGGAGAACCTGCCGCCCGCAACAACAAAGCATCGGAGCGCCACTGTCCGTTGGACAGACTTCTTCAGAGATGCTTTGAAAAAGGTACAGAACCAAAGCCAAATGAACTCACAGCCACATCCATTTGATGCTTTATTGCATAAATACACGAACACCACCCAAATTGAGACGGTGGGGACAGGGCTCTACGGTACACTCAGTACGAATATACACCATTTCAGCAGCCAATACACCATACTCGGAGACCAGTGGAATGCGTTAGAGTACGAAATCATGCAAGCACTAACGCCAATACCAAGCAATATCCCTGCGGGTGAGCCAGACTGGCAGAAAGAAAGACAAAGATACTAAATAGTCCCTGGGAACACTGTACTGGTCTCAACTTCCACCGCCAATAACACCCTGTTTCTCTGTCCGCTCTGTGCCTAATGATAGTTCTCTCTCGGGGCGGGCCAATTGCTCCAAGGCCTCTTCACACCTCACGGCTTGCCAAATGCGTACGCGCGGCTCTCGCAGTATCAACAAGTCTCCTCTGTCATCGGCTCGACAAGAACGAAGGTGTGGCGGACTTGTACAACGTACAAACGAAAGTGTGTCGGGATGGACAGCGAAGGACTGTGGAATGCTCTGAACCGAGAGACGGTAGAAAGGAAGTGTAGCTGGCCAAGGCGTGTTGTGGTTGCTGGGGAACGGAAGTAGTAAAGGCTCGGCAAAGTCAAATGTCGCCACTCTGCGCACCCCTGTTCATGCAAGTCACACCTCTCTATTCCTGCTTTGAGCTTCCACCAGAAGTTCTCATTCACTATTGACCATGTGGCGAGGTCATGGCCGGCTTCATCACCACGATGAAGGTGTTCAGACGAGGCAGCATACGGAGCCGTGTGTGCACCAACGCATTGCCGTGCAAAGACGAGATGAGACGAGCACGATCGCCGGACCTCATCAACGACCTAAAGACGCCACACGTATGCGTAACTGTACGCCCTTTGCTTGCAACGCCTCCTCACTGCACTCAGCGACACCACAATGCTTGGAATTGCTATGGCTTCTGTGCACCTACAACTGCTGCCCGCTAATATGAACAGCATAACGAAAGCCGTAGTTCTACAAGGTTTGCGTCGTGGTGGATGGAGGCACGAATGTCTCCAACCACAGCGCCCCTCGTGTTCTATTCGTTGACAGCCTGAGCTTATTTCACATCTGACTGTTTCCAACGACTCGTCACCACTCCACAGATGCTGGTCGACCAAACTCAGCTCGTCAGGTCGTCGATTCAAGCACGCTGGTCATGATATCTTTGTACTATCGTCCCAATGCCTGCTGAAATAACGTGGTCATCGCAGGCTTGCCGGGGCTCTATTGTCGCGAAGCAATTGGCGAGGCGACGATGTAGAACACATTCGCAGGTGTGGTCTTCCGCTTTGCTCGGCCTTCGGGTCCTTCATTAGGATCGTCGTTCTCCAGCACCTCTTTACTGCTGCTCGCGCCGGCCGTGTTGCCTTTGCTAGAGGCGAACACAGATCGGTATACGCTCTGGTATACGCTTGACCCGCCCGCCTTGTTGCCATCGCCCTCTCTATCCGTCGTTCCTGTAACCCCTCCAGCCGTGTTGCCACTACTATGTGGCGCATTCAATGCCGCATTTGCTGCCGGGAAGTCGTAGCTCCTTAGCACCGCAAACGTGGCCTTAGCCGCTGCTTCTGCTGCTGTAGCCGCATCCCTTTCCGCTTCGGCCTGCTTGTCTCTTCTGATCTGCTCTGCTGTCTTGCTGTCATCTTCTGTATCTCCTCTGCTTCGCCCCCCCTCCACCTCGACTTTCTATAGCAACAGCTATACTTGCAGAAGGACGGCCGCGAGTACAAGCGGTAGGAACGAAAGCCTCCAACTAAGTAGATGTAGAGGAAAGCTCTAAAGTTCATCGTCGTTCATCCTGGTCATGCCGGCGCATCTTGTTGTGTTTAGGTACAAGAGCAAAACAGTTGTCATCGCGGGAATGAGGCTGAGTGCACGTTGGCAGGCTCCGAGGCATGAGCGCGTTTTGGGACGCTTCCATCACTTTCAGCCTTCCACTCGACCTGGACACCACCTCACACATCTCAACGTCGCTTGTGGAGTCTGTAGTATCGAAGAGCGATATCGCGTACTTTTGGCTTGGTGTGATGACGGAAATCGCACGTCTCGATATACCGATAAATACGCCTCCGGGATGATGGTACCAGCCATGACGGCAGACTACGCGCGACTCGATAGCCCGGGTTACACATCAGTCATTTGAGTGCTTCCTGACTAGCAGGTCTGTGAAGCCTTCAATGAAGACGGCATCGAAACTCTCTTTCCCGTCGAGAAAAGCCGCATATGAGCGTTTTGCTGCTCACGCGCCCCCGGCAAGCATTCTGAAGTACTACGGACTCCATGAAAATCTCCCAGCTGGCATCGTATTGGAGCGTGCTACCAACCAGAATGTTTTTACGTGTCTGTGGCGTGTCAGACAGCGACATGCTACTCCTCCGAATGACGCGACATTGTTTCGCTGGGCAGGACAGGCCGCAGACGCCCTTGCATTTGCTCACTCTCTGAATATCTTCAATTGCGACATCCATTGCGTCAACTTCTTCCTGGACGAGGGCTTGAAACTAAAAGTGGGAGACCGGGCCGGAGCATCCATCGACGGCAGCACATCGCACTCCTTATACCGCCTGCGACATCGACTATTCGAGGCAGACGGGACCGATGTTGCACGCGTTAGAGGAGCGGCTCCCGCCATGGAGATTTTTGCGCTCGGTACTGCGATATATTACATGATCACTGGTCATGACCCCTGGCCTGAGTTCCGCGAGCCAGAGGACAGGGAGGAGATCAAGCGGAAAATCATTACGAAAGACTTCCTTGCCACCAGTCGTACGCGTATCGTAGGGGATATCTGCCGGCGCTGCTGGCATGTGGAGTTCCAGACCATGACGGAGGTCAAGCTGGCTATCGAAACGGAAAGAGACAGCAATCCTAAGGTCTCTCGAATGCACAAGCTCACTTGATGCAGTCCTCCGAATCTTGAGGACTCACATATCTTGCCCCCACCACTGTGGTCTCTACTCCACCTGTGAATGCGAAGCGTGTCCGGCGTGGCAGGCAAATCAAGGTGAAACGGCCTGTGTCTGGGCCAGTCAGTGGCAGCGGACGATTATGCCACGCTTCTACGTGTGGTAGTTAAGACCACCGCCTTGAATCAGTTCCGCACGAGGCGACTTGCCACAAGAGGCCACTGGATGGTGTCGGCGCAGTCGACCTAGATGCCAAGCTGCGTGCGCGGTTCGCGGTCGAGGTGGGGTGAGCATACTAAACAGCTGGTCACGTGCAAAACACCTCCGACTCCACCACGAGAACGTCAGATGATAGTTGTGCGAGACTACGCCGCGTAGTCCGCCGCAGGTTGATGCCTTGGTGAGGAATTTGGCGGTATACAACATCCTGCTGGCTAGGCGCAAGGTCTGAACGCTAGCCTCAACAATAATTCCCTACAACAAAATCGTTCCATTATCATGGCGAGAGTCGTGACGTTGAAGTGTCTGTTATGGCTCATGATTTCCATGTTGTGCGCCCTGGGAAGCGCCCAGTCGACGTACTGCCATCCAGATGCGATGGCTGCGCCGGACTCGCATACTTTCTGCCTGATGCAGGCCACGCATTTGAACATCTCCTCGAACAGCCTCGATACATATATGACATTGATCGTTCCACGACCGCACGGATCTTCGCGAGGATGGACGGCCGTTGGGTTGGGAATAGAAAGTGAGGCTCTCTTGAGGTGGCATTCAAACTGCGCTGGACACTGATCTGGTCGAACAGTGGATGGCGCGCTCATGTTCGTCATCTATGGCGATCCAAAGTCTTCGAAGCCACCGACATTCTCCGTCCGCACGAGTTCTGGTCATGCTCAGCCCGAGGTTATGTCAGGGTCTGATCCGGAAGTCCGGCTCATATCCTCGACCTGGCAGCGACCGTCCGCCAACTCGCATTACCCGCCGAGCACGTATCTTGCTAGCATTTCCTTCGTTTGCCGAGACATCTCCAAGTGGACTGGGACGAATATTGATGTATTGTCCGCAGACCAACCATGGATATGGGCAACCAATGCGGAACAAAGCTTCTCGGGATTCGAGACTGATGCTTGGCTGGAGCCCCACTCGCACCAACATCGCCATGATAGTACGGGCATGTTCACCGTGGACATGAGGCCGATAAAGCCGCCTGGAAATGCGGCGCCGCAGCCGGACCGGCGTCCAGATTTGGGAACGCATGGCCAGAGCGGGGATCAGGAGCCGAGTTGGTTCACTCGCTCGCGTCTGTGGACCTTGCATGGCGCTCTCCTAGGTGTTGCATTCGTCGCGTTGTATCCCGCCGGCGCAGTTTCCATGCGCATGGGGTTCGGGTGCGCATTCAAGTATCATTGGATCTTGCAGCTCCTGGGGACGATCTTGTTGACAGCTGGTGCTATGACTGGCCTCGCTCTGCATCCAAGACTTGACGGCAGTCACCAACGGGTCGGCTTTGCGATTCTGGTGTTGGCCTGGACCCAGGTCTTGCTGGGGTTACAACATCACATCCGGTTCCTGAAAACTTCTCGACGAACATGGATTTCTACTTCCCACGTATGGCTGGGTCGACTACTGATGGCTGTCGGATGTGGCAACGTATTGCTCGGCATGTCCATTCGCGGCAGAGGCAGGGCTGTCATCGGAACCATGTTCGTCCTTATTGTTCTCGAGTTGGTCAGCATTGCATATTACGGTCGATCAGCCCGGTCGACGCTGCCGCATAGATCAGCAGATGAAGGAGCTCGATTCCACCAAGCCAGGGCCGAGGATGACTGCTTTGCAATCGGAGACGACGACGGCGACGACGAAGAAAGAACATCAGGCCAGTTTCCTGATTGTGAGGAGGGAAGGGGTCAAGAGTTCGCGGATGAGAAACACTGAGAAAATTGGTCCGCAATCAATGGATGAACGAGTTCTCTCATGCTCAGTATCCATACCGCAGTTGTGCGATGATGAGTGGAGGACATTTCAAGGGCTACAGGCCCAACCATTTGCAAAGCACGGCAAGTCGCTACTACCATACTCGAAGCCCTCCTTCTGTCAAAATCGCCACTCAGCACGCACTGCAGCTGCTGTTCGCCTCCTTGTCGTCGGTAATCGCTATGTATCCGAATCTCCTCCATCGTGTAGATCCGAGAATTACAGGAATGGCTGTCACTTCTGCTGCCGACGACAAGCCGACCAATATGATGAACGCTGACTTGTGTCCAGCCAACACGAGTCCTGTCACCACGCTGAACCATCCCACAGCAAGACAGCTACATCCTTGCACCAGATGCGCCCAGCCGATGTACCGTCTTGCCACGCCGTCAACATGCGCATTCCGCGTAGTGTGTCCTAGACACAGCTGCGAAAGAAGTAGGACCGTCAAGATGAGGCCGGCGGATTGGTGCATTTGCATGTAATCTCGCCCGCGCATCAGGCCCGTTGCAGTGTCGATGAGCGTGAAGGCCAGCCCGAAGGATTGCAGGGTCGTATGCGAGAGCCAGGCATTAGTGAACGTGTAGCGATATCTCAAAATTCCAATTGGGAAGATGATCAGAATGGCTACTGTTGCGAGCAGGCCGTGGAGGAGCCAGACGTCCATGTTGAGAGATGTTTCCAGTTTGATGAGTTGGATTTTGGAACGCAATACAATCACAATCGCGATTCAGTCAATTGTCTCCATACCATTATTAAATTCGAGACCTCTGGTTTCCCTTGGAGATGGTTTGGGGGCAGGCGAGCCGCGCGACGTTCTCGTGCAGGTCGTGGTGCAGCCGCGCTAGATTTGGAGCTAGCTGAGCCAATGGACGTTCCCATTGCAAGGCAAAGCAATGGGCACAACGACAACACCTCCGAAGCCGTCAACGGCAACTCTTAAAGGCCTAACACTGTGAAGTGATGGCGTCGCTTGAAGGACAATCTCTGTTGCCGTCTTCGACGGTTCTGGATGAGAAGTTGCACTTTACTTCTTTCGACGAAGATGATGCTCCAGAACAATACCGACCTCGAAACCGGCGCGGCATGCTATTAAAGACATGTCACGTAACGTACTCACTGCTTCTCACGCTCGTGTTGGCGATCGTTGGGATACAGAGCATTGTCCGGAGTCGCAAAGAGAAAGACGACATGTCGAAGGCGCAGGGCGGGACTACACAGCCATTTCAAGACAGTATGTGTCCTCCAACATGCGTCAACACTGTTGACGCGAGCGACGCTAACGTTTTTCTTCTTACTACCGTAGTTCCGTTGAAACCTGTGCAATGGAGACCGGATCCAGATTATGCTGATGCGGAAGTATTTCGTGGGACCATGAACGGAAGCATCACCGGCATTGGTTGGGACAGCTTGCAATTGAGTATGTTCCGATTCCTCAGCTCAGCCACCTCAACGAATGAAGGACTGCTGCTAATGCGATGAAGAGGATGGCTACTGGTTGGAAATGTCCCCACAGCCAGACGGGAGCTCCGAACAAGGTCTACCGCCACGTTACTTCAACTCTTCTTCGACTACGACGGAAGCGTTCGTTCCATCTTTCCATCACCAACTGCACTGCTTGGTGAGTTGTCGTTCGAGATGTGATGGCCGCACCTGAAGCTGACCGACAGCAGATGCAATTGAAGATCATCGTCACAGGGTTGAAGACGCCTGTTGTCGAAACAGACCATGCCAGCCACTGCATCGAGTTGATAAGACAGGTAAAGCTTCACCACAATGTCTCAGGTTCGCTGCTGATATGTATGAGTAACAGGCTTTGATATGCTCTGCGGATATGACGCTTGAGCGGCCTTCCACGGTGGCAGATGACTACTGGGTAGGTCCTTCAGGATGGGGCGGAACGCATCTTTGCAAAGACTGGTCAGCGATTGATGATATCGTCGATCAATATGGCTTGCCTCAAGCAGCGTTGGTGGCAAGTGCCGACTGGCTGAAAAGCCATTGAGTGAGCTATCGCACCTTCCCTTGCAGGCTACGTGTATTCTGTAGGCTTCAATTCATCAGCTAGACGACTAGATGAACCATGAGGCTGTTTCAATGGGGTCTGCGTAGTCGTGGCGACCGTGCGGTGGCCATCGGGTGGGTGTACTTAGCAAGGACACAATCCACGATTCAGCGAAGTGTAAAAATCATTGGGAACGACTCAAGCATGGCTATATATGAAGACTAACTCTCCGCCCCTTCCAGCTAACCCGTACGCCCAAGAAGCCATTCGATATGAATACGTTTAGACACTCCACCTCGCCGATTCGAACAGCAAGATCATATCATCCGATTTGGACACAAGGTGCAATCCCAAAGCCGACACCGGTCTTGTCTCTCCTGGCCCCATCTTCCCCCAGCCTGTATAGCTCTCCAAACACATGCTCGCAATGCCTTGCATGGTGCGGGTCGGCAGCAACTTCGGGAACCCAAACATCACGCTCGCCGTTCCGCAGACGATTGAGGCCATCAGTCGCAACTCGAGCCAGGTATGAGCAGTGGGCAGCGTGGAAAGACATATGCGTGTATGCTTCGAGAGGCATGCCTTCTGCGTCCCGCTTCGCAAGGAACTGCTCCAGATCATCCGCCGAGAGTATGGGCTGGGAGAGCTCTTCGTCCTCGTACCAGGCAAAGCCGCCCAAGCCGAATTCAGGTGCGCCCACGCCTCCAGAGTCGGATTCAACACTGACGCCTTGAAGTGCTTCCAGTGCGAATGTTGAATTGTAGCAGCGTGGTGGTGTCCAAAGATTGCTGATGACATCAAAAGGACAGCCCCTCGACATGGCTTCTTCGACAGTTCTTCCGCAATCCCATGCCGGTACTTGTCCAGCCTCTTCACTGGTGATGTGGTCAGGGGCGGTGTGTAGCATGGGTCGGAGGGACAGCTCGACGAACTCGGCCTCTTCTGAATGATATCGTTTCGTCGTTGTCAGCTGTTTGACTATTGCTGCAACACTGATGAGACTCAGGACCACGAAGATCATCAGCGCAGTTACTAGTAATCCAGTTATCACACTTTTCCGGGAGCGACTCTTCCGCTGGTGGATGAGGCCGGCATCTTCGTCATCGTTGTCCGATTCGTCGGAGTATGTCTTTTCGTCGAACCGGACCCTCTTGAACCAGTGAGGCGGCTTCACTGCACCAAGCATTGTGTCGCCTTTGCGTTAATCTGCTTGACTGAATACTGTTGCTAGTGTCAAGGAGTATTGTTTAGAAGGATAAAATGCGATCGCTACCAATCTATGACAGAGCACTACACTATAGTGTATTCCCGCGGTCGGATCGTTGAGCTGTGCGAGCCGCCGATGCATCTGTAGAGCTCTGAGCTGTGCTTCCACAGGGCGAACGCTTCGACGAAGACCATCATTCAGATTCCAGGACCACAAAATTAAACACGCAGATTTGGATCATGGCGTATCAACCTCTTGGAGACAAATACACGATCGCACAATCCATGGACGGTTCGGACGACGAACTTGGCCCTCCGAAACTTGACAGCATCGCTCACCGGCGGCTGAACAGAATCTGGCGATTGACGATCGTGAACGTGATCCTGGTGGTGCTCCAATTGTGTCTGCTGGCTTTTCTCATCTTGCCGCTCAGTACGGATCACAAGGAGAAGCACATACAAGGAACCTATGGATTCGATACGAAGTACATGACAATTTCCCACGACTTCGATTGGCTTTGGGAGGATCGAGCTGTGCAGCGAGCAGGCGCCATAGCATTGGAAACAGACGAGAAGACCGGCGAAGTCGTGGAGTATGGAATCATCAGCATGTATGATTTGTGGTCGCAAACTACGAGACAAGCCGTGAACCTGACCGTCTCGCAACACAGGTTCCATCAGCTCCATTGCGTTGCTTCGCTCCGAAAAGCACTGCAAAGTGCACACGAAGGCGGACATGTAGCTTTCGACCAGAATGAAGATCCGCATTGGCCGCACTGCTTGCACTATCTCCACCAGGTGAGGTTGAGAGCATGTTGAGCCATTGGAAACCGCTGATAGAACCGCCCAGATGATTACCTGCAAAGCAGACGGACTCATCGAGAGGCAGGAGTTGTGGAATTTCTCACTTCCCTACGTTAGTGGTGCAGCAGACTTGAGGACCTGTGGAGACTCCCAGCAATTGTTCGACCTATTTGAATCGAAAGGCTCTTGAGATCAGGAAGTAGATCTATATAAATCCTTTGTTTGGTCAAATTGTGTCAACTACGTCCACACTTCCTTGCCGTCTGGTAAGCAACACAAGCAGCCGCAAGATAGAAGACAGCTCCAGCTCGTAGAGCCCAGCCTTCAGCTTGGGAGGCGTCTAGTCTGTGAGCCAGCCACAAGATACCGCTCGACAGTCCCGCTGCCAGTATCTGTGGTGCTGATATGGCTACGTTATGGAGCCCGATCATTGATCCGTTAGGCTGTCCCTTCAGCTCGCTGTCTCCAAGCAGTACCGCTGGCGTTGGCGTGAGCTTGCCTACCAAAGCAAATGGAATCCAATTCGCGACCGCCCATGATACACCGTTCGCCGCCATCAAGCAGACCGTTCTTCCGAACGACGTCGTCAACGTCGTCATCGACATTAGAATTGAGGATAAGAGCAAGCTCAGAGACCATACCCCAAGAAGTGTTGCATTGCTCGCATCGCTGTTCCGATCGCGGACTCTCGAGTAATGCCGACTCTGGAACGTTCGGACGACAAGTGGCAGGATGACACTTGCAGCCAGTCCGACACAAGAGTACGCATAGCTCACCAGCGAAGCGACAAAGCCGCTTAATCTTTGCTCGGAGTTAATGGTGTCGGCGAGATCTGCTTCAGTCAGTAAAGTACGGTCAATTCTCCTCGAAGGACCTACAAAGCTCGGTCGTGTAACTGTTCAAATCAATGAGCCTGACATACCTATGATGTCTTCAAGAGATCGTGGCATACCTGGTACTGTAGAACAAAAACGTGAACCAGCCCATCCAAGCAATGAATTGGATCGTAAATACGCTCTGAAGCACAACCGGACACTCCTGGTAGGTTTTCATCAAACCGCCGAAGATCTGACAGAGACCCCGGCCTCTCGTTTTCCTCTGTACGGCAGGAACGAAGACGGGTTCGCGAATCGTCAACATGATGGCGGCGGTCGTGCCAGTGACTGCCAATACCGCGATCCCGGCCATAGCTCGAAAGGTGAAGGTCTCGCCGGTGTCCTTGGTGCCTTGCACTAACATTAGGCCTGTTGCGCAGCCTGCCAATTGTCCGACACCAGAGAATCGTACGCCCCAAGCCTGCGCCTGGACCTGCTGGTGGATGGGACATACGTCCAGGACGAGAGTCCGGAGAGCGCATTGGAGTGGCTGAACCGCAATTCCCAGCATGATGACGCTGATCGCAGCAAATATCAGTGTAGCGAATCGTACTTCCTCGATGCTCGTGGTAGAAAAGAAGCCATAGGCTACCAAGCGACCCACACTGTCGGCCCATGCCAGGGTGAGGACTGCACATGTGGTTGCCACCGAGCCTACTGCGAGGTATGGCTTTCGTCGTCCCCACCGGTGGTTGCAAGTATCACTCCTGGCTCCAATGAGTGGCTGTATAATGCAACCGCCGATGGCTGGTGTCGCCCACAGCAAAGCTGTCAGTGCATCCGGCATGCCCAGCGCCTTCAGGTAGATCTGTGGGCTGGTCAATCATATTGCAGCTTTCGCGTGGAAAGCACACTCTCTCACTGTGCCATTCGAGAAGATCGTTGACCATACTACTTGGAGTCTGCAGAGTATTAGACCATATTCCATCGGGTGATCAACCATACTCACCCTCCAAGACCGCTTGATATCGTTAAGATGGTCAACAAGGGCACATCTTCGATTACTTCACTGCACTTTTCGGTATTGTCTCCCGCGTCGTCAAGTGGAATGATTTCCATCTGGTTGCAGTTCGATTCGGAGGCTCTCGTTGGAAATCACGATGTTATCAACCGTCAATCGTTTGTTCCGTGGTCGTCGACGAACGTGATGTCACCTGAGTGCTTCAAGGCTCGAACGTTGTCTGACTAATCGTCCGTTTCGATGGCCGCGGTAGAGCAAGCTTGGGGGAGCTGCAGGCATGTGTGCGGTACGCACTTCAACTTGTCAAGCGCACCACTGCGGCATGCTGCGTTTCGCAGAGTCGTCGGCCAGTCCAGCTACGCTCCACTGCGGGTGGGTGGCGCATTTCTCGACGCTCGCTTGAGTGTGCCTGTTTGTCCGAACATGTCGTTCGTTGTTTCGCTTCGGCCCAACCTAGGACACTGTAGTCTCCAAAGATTTCGAAGAGTGATTTCGATGACGGTGCTCCAACATACAAGTTTGGTTCGTAGAGCCTTGCTGTCCGTGCTCTTGATCAGCCATGGTTGCTCGGCAACGCGGGCGAATCAATGGGAACCTGTGAGTGTACAAGCTATCAATTGTGTGGACAGCGGCCAGAGACCTGATAGACAATTTACGCAGCTCAGGACTCGCCCGCAATCATCAGCGCAGTATGTACGAGATACTAAAGAACAAACGACGTTTGCGAGTGATCCGCGTTGGGAAGACTGGAACGCAGACACGACGCAAACATGGCGTTCAATGTTGTCTCCCTTTCAGCTCGTTCGAGATGAGACTTTCAACGACGGAGAGCCATATGGCATTGCGATGTTTCACCAAATGCACTGCATAATCGACATACGGCAGCACTACTCTAGCCTCATCGGCGTCAATGGAACATCGGACGAGGACCGCGAGCTCGCAATAAGCGACAAAGCGAAAGCACACATGGCTCACTGCTTCAACTGGCTTCGTCAGGTACGGCATGCCTCAGATTGTGCTGTGAATCTTGCTGACGATGACAGTCGATCTTGTGCCACGCAGACGACACGAAGGAGTTGTTGCAAAACGATCCGAGCGGTCACGGGTTCGTTGACACAACCAAGCATGTCTGCGGTAGTCCAGAGAGACTGTATGATTTGGGCAACGGGTACTTCGCGCCTGATGACAGTGGAGAGTTGAAGTGGCACGCGAGAGAGCGTTGATATAGCACTTGATTATTCTGTCGCCGATGATCTCTGCAAAGGCTTCCCCAATACATCGTTCTTTGATCTTTGGATTCCTGGAGATATTGTCGGATGTCCAAGATTATATCCTACTCATTACTGATATCGATCATCAGGAATGAGTATCATCGATTCCAACCACTTTTTCTTCGCCAGACCTCTGAGAAGCACCCCGTGACATTATCGCTGCCTGTAGGTCTTCGTCTTTGGTGATGAGGATGTTCGAACAGTGCCTGATGCGCTCCTCGGTATTGTAGCTCCTTTCGATCGTCAGTCGACTCTCTTGCGCCCTCCACACTGGCACCGGTCAATTCGATAAGGTGAACGGCATGCACTGGAGAACAGCAATTGATACAGCAAACCACACCACGCACTGCCGACGCAGTGTCTCTGTTGCAAGAAGCTAGTGTTCGTCATTTAGTATCTGTAACATAGAACACTACCCTCCGTTTTCATGACTTCGGATACTCGTATATCTTTCCACAAGTCCAAGAATTCCAAAGTATCGCCCAGCCTGGCCTCTTTCTTCCTTCCAGCGGATGTGTTGAGGCTGATGCCCTCATAATCTGTGAATCGAGTGTCCGGGCGTTCTAACTGCCACTTCCACCATAGCCGATCAAGCTGCACATGATGTAGCCAAAATATCGGGTCGTTCGCGGCTGACTTCGATGCCATCTCACCTCTCAAACTCCAGTGAATCGCATTGTGGATCGTTCCCTCGATTCGATCCTCGAATTCGAAATAGCCTTCCGACCGCTGCACTATACCAATCTTCTCGGGAGTGAACCAACCACCGGACATCTTGCCAATTTCACCCTTCTCGAAATGCTTGAAGGAGCGTCCTAAGCAGTGTGGATGTTCTTCTCCTTCCCAGTATAGTCGAGTGACATTTGCAAAAGGTCCGTTGACAACGCATCGCCCGTGACCAAGTCCCTCCGCGAGATCCGCCGAGCCATCTCCACCAAAGCCAGTAATTGGTGACCAGATGGACGCCGTTTCTAACGATTGATGGTCCAGCTCCCAGTTCCAGTATGGTAACGGGATCGTCAGACCACATCTCTCGGTAAGAAGTGATTCATATATGTGCAGAAACGCACGATGCCAGGGTAAGAACGAGGCTGCTCCATGTGCTGTAGACAATTCAGTCCTTGAAATTCGAATAGAACTTGAATTAACTCACTTTGGCTTCCAACCAGATAGTGTACGTACACTAGATCATCGTAAAAGTTTCCACGGCCGACCAGTTCTGACGGTAAATTCTGTATGCATTGTACACTTTCGATGTAATTTTGCTGTTCATTGATTGTGAGACTCCGCCACTCTCTTCTGATGCGACGGTCTGTATAGCTGAGATTGTTGATGGGCATCACCATATTGCCTAGATATGCGAACAGCGCTGCCGTCAGTGCCACCGAACTGATAAGAGCCAGAATGGCGAAGAGGCGGGAACAGAAGCGCCATGTTGGGTCCGCGCATCCCTTCTTCCATCTGGGCTTCTCACTGCCCAATTGAGTCAGCGCGATTGCTCCAAGCTGTTGCCGGCGGGATACGTACTCGATGTCGAGGCTATCTGCATCGCTGTCGTCGTCGGTGATGGGGCGATAACTCGAATGCAGTGGTACTCTGTCCATGACTGCCCGCCAGCATCGGCACCTTGTTAGCCGGACAGCTTCTCAAGTATCATTCAGGCCACCGCCCGCCTGGCACTCTTCCGCGCAACATGACGTGAAGTGGGCGAGGCGAACGCTCTCGGCTCAAGCTTCTTCACATGGAAGCCGGAGCAGGCACTAGGCTTAAAGGGGAAATATACTGCTCTAAGCAGCCAATCAAATCTCCGAAGGCTTGCCAGAGACGACAGGTGAACGACCGTTAGGTACTCCATATCTTTGGAACATATCAGGAAGAGGACTCTATCGCATATGGCCGTAAATACGAAGGTCGGTCTGAGAAAGACTATCTGACTGACCCAACATGCAACGTGCACCATCATCCCAATAGTCACCTCGCCACAATCCTCACCAGCAACCCCTCGCGACTCGTTTCCCTGTCACCACCCTCCACCTACTCAGCATCCAGAAGTGCATAGCCAGAGCTCACGGACGATCTTCGTTCATGCAACTACCACAGAATCATCGACCTTGGGGCTGCGGTCTACTCTATTACTCTGCCGCGGCTGGTGCCTTAGCCGCCTCAGCCGCCTCAGCCGCCTCAGCTGCGGCGTAGATGTACGCCTACCACGAGTACTATCCATTAGCAATTTTCTCACACGTTGCGCCAATAAGAGGCTGTTCTCATACTGGGTTATAGGCCACGCTCCCGTCGGCACGGGTCTTGAGCTTGCTGTCTGCTGCCGCTGCAACGTAGATGTATGCCTAGAGCCGTTAGCACATGTTCTTTGCATTGTGTTGGCGAGAGGGGCTCTATATTACTGGGTTGTAGGCTACGCTGTCCTCATCACGGGCCTTGAGCTTGCCGTCTACAGCCGCCTCAGCCGCTTTAGCTGCGACGTAGATGTATGCCTAGGGTTGTTAGTACACGTGTTGTGTTCGCGGGAGCATTGCTGTTTTACTGGGTTATAGGCCACGCTCCCGTCGGCACGGGTCTTGAGCTTGCTGTCTGCTGCCGCTGCAGCGTAAATGTATGCCTAGAGCCGTTAGCACATGTTCTTTGCATTGTGTTGGCGAGAGGGGCTCTATATTACTGGGTTGTAGGCTACGCTGTCCTCATCACGGGCCTTGAGCTTGCCGTCTACAGCCGCCTCAGCCGCTTTAGCTGCGACGTAGATGTATGCCTAGGGTCGTTAGCACATGTATTGTGTTTGCGGGAGTATTGCTGTTTTACTGGGTTATAGGCCACACTCGCGTCGGCACGCTTACTAAAAAGCTCTGTCAGTGAGGTCCGATGCTCTGTTGTAAGCCAGGAAATTCCGAGACGGTCCTGGCCACCACGAGCCACGGAAGGATGAACTCACACTCCTGTCGGGGCCGCGTTGACATGAGCGAGTAGCGCAAAAGCGCCAACGATGTACTTGAACGTCATATTAATCGATGATGCAGGCGATGATGTGTGGTCGAGATTGTGTGAGGGCCGAGTGTGCTTAATTAGACTCCGGCGATGCCGCACTGCGCAACATATAGTCCGACTTAAGTTTCCGTCAATCGATCAGCTGCGTATCGCGGGTCAGGTAGCATCGATGGAGCCAGAGCAGCGAGCAGAGTCTGCAGACCCGTGCTGCGTACCGCCGCTGAGCGCGGGTCCAGTGTCGTCGGCGAAGAGGAGGGCGGCTGCGGTAGATGTTGCGCGGCTCGCCAAGTTGGCCTCGCGGTGGCGATATCGTGTCCGAGCGCGGCAGCGGGTAGCCCTTTCGAAGTTGCACATGTTTCCTAATCATGGCCTCATGAGCATAACCACGGTGGCGCCCAATCATTCTCTCCTCTCTCTGGGTGATCCATGCCGTGAAGCATTCGATTGTCAGACACGATGACCAATTCCGAGACCATCGACCTTGCTGCTCATCGTACCATTGTCTGCTTCACCGTGGACGTACCTGTCAGGCAGTCCAGCATATTTGCTTTGACGAGGGTTCAACCAGAGCCCTACTCCCCATGTCTTCAGCACACTGCACTAAGAGGGTGGTTGTGAATCACCAGAATACAAAGCTCGGATGATTCCCTATCATCCGTTGACGAACCACCTCTAAGACTTCGCTATCCTCCAAGTGCGCACCAGTCTTCCAGAGCTGAGGCACCCCAACATCTCAGGCACTCTCTGGCTTGCTCGTGCTAGTCTGGTCAGCGGAAATCAACCTTAGAGTCGACCGCTCATTTGGAGATTGAAACTTACGTTCTGCATGCATTCCGCACAGGCTCCTCTCTCTGCGTAACCGATATTGATCGGATCATGCGATGCCGCTCCAATCGCTCCTCCAAGTTCCAAGGCTGCCACCCTAAAGACGAGATGGAACCATTCCCGGTCATGCGGTACAAGCAGAGCAACTCTACGGAGAGCACTTCGACTAGCTTCAGCAAGAATGCTTACGCAGTTGGTGTCAACTAGCCGATCACCGGCTTCGGATTCTGGAAGGCGAGTGCGAGGATTGCAGAACAAGATTCTCAAAAGTCGCTCTTCACCGACAGCTCGAGATCCCAAAGTGGTGCAGATTCGTCGGCCGGTCGGTTGACCCGTTCATGTCTGCGATGTTCCACCATCGAGGTACCCTGCTATAATGCATTGGTGGCTGCAGCAACGATGATCATATGACCGTTGAGCTAGTCGATGGCAACCTGGTGTTCTAGCGTAACCTTCGGTCCTTCTTCCCGATAGTGTCGGCTGAGTCGTATTGATGAACTTGGAGGTGGCTTCGTAGTAAGCACTTGCAGGTTTCTTTGCTTGTGCTAGTCAATGCACCTACCCCTCGATTTGCTAACACTAACAACACTGCATGTACCTTGATAAGCTTGGCCACTGAATCGTGCCGTCTTTGTCGGGTTGGAATTGCGCCATTCAAGCTTGAGAAGGCTGATAAAGACTGCCTAGACAAGGTCTAATGTGCGTGAACTTTGGAGAGTCGAAAGCATCGGAAGCATTTGGTGGCGAACCATGTGGAATGCTTCGAGCTATTATCAAAGTACATGCGACATACTATTGCACCACGTAGACTGAGATCTCACTTGGAAACGCTCGTGCTTGTCTCCATGCAAGATTGGTCGCCATTGTTCAAGGCTTCCTAGCCTGCGACAACTTCGGGTCAATGGGGTATTGCGTGCGCATTTTTTGAGGCGAAGTCGTGCAAAGCGTTTCTGTTTCGACACTGGTGCATCTGTCCGTTTGGTAGGCCCGGCCTATAGACGGGAGAGCAAGAGGTAAGTGAATGTCTCAGGAAATGTGTGTTTCTGCTCATCAATCACGTACCATGTCTCGTTCAGGGTGATCAAAGTTGGATCCAGAAAGCAAGTAAGACCTATGCGGACTGCTTCGAGACAGTGGAGTACATGATCCCAGATGAAGCCGTTTGAGTCAGGCCACTCGGTCAAAGTGCCGTTCAAGAAGTAAATCGAGTCTCGCACAACTGACTGCAGGTATGATTGGTAAGCCGAGCTCTATGGATTGCCAGCAGTTGATACTCACAAGACAATGAAGTTGGTGGTAACCCGCAATCAGGTAGATTCTTTTGTCTGGGTCTTCGGGAGTCGGGGCTGCGTTTGCCGCAATTCCATGCTGTTGAATGAAATCGCTCGTCAAAGCCACCGAGCCTCCACCAGCGGGAAATAGTTGCGACCATTCTTCGTCTGCATATCTGTAGCCATCTCGCTCCTGGTCAAGTAGACCCTCCCAGTCGTGCGAAAAGGGTACAGGTAGCGTATCGGGTGAACCGACTTTGAATAATGTCAGCAATGCACTGTGAATCTTGGTGCATCGTCAAGCCAGCACTTACAATATGCTGGATCGGGCCCGGTCAATGACTTCTCGTCTCTCCAGCTGGACAAGGATTTCGACAGCAGAAACGCGTTCGAGACTGCAAGGAGGACGGCACACACGAGCAAGAACGGTCCGTATCTTGCCCATGGCGACCGGTGTCCATGAGACCTCTCGCTCCACCTTAGATGCTCGTCGTAGTCTTCAGCCTTCAATAGCGGCTTGGAGGATGAACTGCCATTCTCACGATCCATCTTCAGTGCACAGCAAGCAAGAGGTGCAATAAGACTTCAGATCTGCCAGCAAACATGGCGTAGCGGATCATCAGCTCACGTGTAGTTACGATCGAAGACACGATCCTTCGTCCTCGAGACGACCTGCCATCCCAGCAATCCTCGCAGCCTTCCATACTACCGTTGCATCAATATGCGGCCGGAGATGGGCGGCAAATGATTGGTGCGTCTGCTTGACGAGCCGAGCTGCGGCTCGCAGCGCCCGCACGCCACGTAGCACTTCTATGCATGCAGTCCCTCGACATGGCTTGGGTCCAACCCCGGAGGAAAAAGCTGGCAAGGATCCGACGAGGTCATGGTCTTTGTGCCCTGGCCGCCTGACACTGGGATGCAAGCATGGAAAGACGGTCTCTGGAAGTCTTCGGCAGCAACGGGCTGGTTCACCGTGCCGCATGATCCGGTGCAATCCTTCGACAAGCTTCGCTCGGTGTTCCAAACCCTCAAGAAGCAACCGTAACCAACAATACCTCTGCAGGTGTGTGAGCTAGCCAAGCTACCAGTGCCCAGTGCCCAAGTCGCACAGTCGTATCGGCGACTCGCATGCGGCTATTATATAGCTAGTATTAGTACTAGTTATAGTAGCTCTTATCTTTATAAAAGAAAGAGAAACAGTAGAGTATTCCATCTAACTAAAGATATATTCATCTAACCATACTAAGACGGGTGGCGGTAACGCGGACCGTTGTCATACTCAGCCGAGGTTTTCCGATGGTCAGATGACCCGTGCCCACCAGTCAGAATGCGGGGGGGCAACTTGAAGGTCCACGGGAGTCCACCCCGTGCAAGTTACTATCTCCAAAAACGGAACGCGGGCGCGTAAAGTGTGCGGCAAGCCAAGTGCAAAGCGTTCCGTTTTTGGAGATAGTCGAGAGCCCGTGCTTCCAGACGTCAAGTAATTATACGCTTGTCGGGACCACATAGCAAGCAGCAAGACAACCCATGCAGGGCTCATGCGAGTTTAGGGTTCGGAGTATTGCGCAAGAAGCTAACTCGCCGAGGCTTGATCTTACAGAGACTACGCTGAGCACGCTGTACACATGCAGTGTGGCCGATCCTCAAGCTAGGTATGCCGAGTCCCACGAAGCAGCAAACGAGAATACATCAACAGCACAGCAAGCAGAGAATTTCCTCGAATCCAGCACAAAGCAGCTCTACCTCAAAGTGGCACCTGCCTGATAAGAGGTAGGCTCGGCCAAGGCGCAGCAGAGTTTGGGTGTGATCTCTTTTGTTGTTCTCACAAAGTGAGGAACAGATCTCTTCTTCGGGTGTTGCGAACACGATAGCGTTGAGCCCAAAAGTTCTCATGTCGAGCACAGAACGCATAGCACGATCTATGCCGACCGCCGACTCCCGCAGCCACAGTGGCTGCTGGACATGCAGAGCGAGAAGGAAGAAGTGTCCAGAGCGAAGCCTTCCCTGTACGACCTGCTCATCATTGAATTTGTTATGCTACGGCTATGGCCCACGGCCTGACTGGATGGACGGTGGCGTCGAGGAGAAGACGAAAGTCGTTGAGTTCAAGACTGCAGTCAAGCAAAACTTGAGGCAACGACGGCGGTCGCGCGCGCAGAGCCAGAGCAATATGTCGATGGCAGAGACGTTCGCGGTTGGTCGACCCCCTTGCCAGAATACATCGAGCTCTGATCAGACATCCGAAACTTAGCAGCCAATGACCCCACTGAATCTACGCAGCTTGTTCCCTCTCCCAAGCCCAACCTCACCTACGGGAAACGCGAGTCTCACCACACCAATATCTTCACCACTTTTGAACTTTGACTTCGGGTCTACCGATTCAGCTTTCGATGTTTCGACCGCAACGGAGTGCGGAAGTGCGGACTTCTTCGACTTCGGTGGCTTTGATGAGACCACGGAGGTGCTAAGCGGCGAGCACAGCACTTCGGAACGGCTGCCTTCGCTAATGTCCCCAGAGACAGAGGACAGCGCACTCTCAACACAACGTAGCATCGACATTGCTGGTGGTGGGTAGAGTTTCCGATTCTAAGTTGTGTCACCACTCAGCTGATCCCATATAGGAGCTGGCGAAGTGACCTTTGAGGAACTGTGTTCATTCTCACCTTTCCAGCCAGAATCCAAAGGCACTAGTGATCGGCTGCCGCCTGGTGTGCTCGTACCGTCTGGTACGAATCCGGATGTCGTGTACCAATATATGCGAAGAGCTTTCAACAACCAGTTTTCCGTGCTGGATGAAACGACCCGGGGCCAGATTGCGGCTCAACTCCTGTCACTAGTTGGCCGCTCACAATCATGTCTCTCCGCCTTGGGCCTCCATGGGGTGAACAGAACTGGCGGCACCCTCGGTGGATTGTGCTTGACCACAGTTGATGCTGCTCACAAGCAAGCAGAGTCCTACATGGGCGCAGCCATGCTACATCTGGATGATACTGCCACGAAACGACTATTCGCTGTCTCGGAGATCAAGGACCAAGAGGATCATCTTGCAGACATCGAGGTTCAGATATGCGCGGCCCAAATCATCTATCATAAGGTCGGCATATCCCGCATCACTTCGTACATATCAGGTATGGCTAACTCACATTCACGATAGATAGTATCCAGGGACAACACATGGAACGCTCAAATCGGTTCGCTCGCAAGTCTTGCCCCAGTAACTTATGGCAAATCGCCGGATGACTCCACATGCCGACTTGGTGTCATGCAAGACCTTCTGGTAAGCTTGGACACCTTCGCTTGTGCATCGACCGGTGAGCAACCGATCTTCGCTCGCAAGTGCTTCGACAAGTTTGCGGACAGTGAGATGAATCTCGAGTGTGTGAGTGGATGCAGCACCACCGTAATGCGGGTCATCGCAGCGATTGGCGAACTTCAAGCCTGGAAGCATCAACAGACCGTCAGCGACTCCCTGAGCTTGATCGAACTTGCACGACGAGGTGCAAAGCTCGAAGCGGACTTACTGCTCGCGCAACGAGAGACTACTGAGCTCACACAACACGATACTGAAGATACCCGGAAGAGAGACATTCACGCCACCACGAAAGTCTTCGCGAAAGCCGCGTCGGTCTACCTCCATGCCACTGTGTCAGGAGCGAGACCCAAGATCGCTGAGATCGAGAAGGGGGTGGCGGGAACAATTGAAGCCCTTCAACGTCTTCCCAACACCGAGATGATCAAGAGTCTTTCGTGGCCGATATGCATCGCAGCTTGCTTGGCGGAGGGGGACCACAGAAAAGTGTTCGAGAGATTCGAGCAAGGTATACTGGACGAGTTCGGCAGGAAGCAAAGAGTTTCACGGGCATTCACGGTCGCCCGGGAGGTTTGGCGGTTACGGGAGACGGGAGGTTGCAAGCCTTATGACTGGAGAGACGGCATGGCAAGCCTGAGCATGATGGTTCTGCTTTTGTGACATCGCTTCAATGTACATACTATGTCGTTGGGTCCGCTGGCAGTCTGGCCACCCGTGGCCGCGTCAGTGCGGCGACCAGCCTTCTCTTCTGGCTCCTCGGCAGCGGCTTGGCCTCCTTGAGCTTGAACGATGGCTTGCGCATTCTTCTAGCCCGCCACTCTCGGCTACCTGCATGAGGGGGAGGGGACGACTGCAGCTGCAGCATGTCTTTCAATTTGACGATCTCGGATGTTAATGACAACCGTGTTTAACAAGCCCATCTATTATTACTACTGTACAGCGTTTGTACTGGAAGCATAGCGTTCGGGGGGAGCATTGTCTGCATATCTACATCGCCGGGAGTACCTCCGTAGTTGCCAAGCTGGGTTGGATTGCGTTGTCAGCCTGACCGCGTTTCCGCTTCATAGGATGGAAGACCTTCATTTCACAAGACAGACGGGGACCAAATTGCACTCTGATTGCTGATAATTCCAAGCCAGCACTCCCATGCTCCTGGTCTTGCATTGGTAGCTGGCGTGTCTCTTAGCATCGAGCCCAGCAATTGCGTAGGACATTCAAGGGTATGGCTGCCTTTATCCATGTCGACGATGGCAAGGAGTAACAAGCGATGCAGTTGAACCGCATAGGCTGCCATCATATATGCGCCATAGAAACCACCCGAAAGCTTTCTCTGCGGCCATGCTAAGGTGGTACTGGCCAACATTTCAGATGATGTTATAAAGTGGAGCGAGCGACACCACTTCGCTTTGCAAGTGCATTGTGCATTCTGCGTACGCATAGAGAGATGGGTTGTGCCAACATCGCTCAGTCGGATAACACTACCATATTTACAATTGCTAATCGCAAATGCTTGCATCACTGTAACCATCCTTTCTTGCTTGTCCGCTGTTGTAATAATCAAGGAGATGAATGATCTGTTTGGTGTCAGTGCTCACAATTTCTCGAGGTTGTCGTTGAAGTAGTGATTCAACGTTATAGGAAGTCCATTTCTCCCCACGTTGGGGCAATACTCGAGGGGTGCCTTTCCATCACGCACGCTAGTTTGCCGTATGACGAATTAGCTTGAATTTTATTCGACTCGTACTGCCTGCGCCTTATGGGAAGCTAAGATTCCGCTCATTCCCGGCGCCTAATAGACCAATCCTCAATATCGAGGACGTACCAAGCGTTAGCTTGATACCTTGCATTTTGTCTAATTGACTACTGTCGAAGTATCTTGGAAGCATATTCTTGCACTTAGGGCTCCTGTCTCAGATCAGTACTTGCAAACATTCCTCCGTATGTTACACGTATTGAATCACAAACTCACGTGTAATCATAGATGTACCCATGTTGTTTTAGGAAGTACGATAGCTATAGATCTTGGATTCGATGAGATCTTCTAAGTCGTAGCCGTCGGACCGATTCGAAAGGTTGGGCGGAATTTCGAGTCCGCTTGAACGAGGGAAGTGGCTTAAATCATAAGGCTGGGCTTTCGTCCTCGTGAGCTTTAAATGCCGCATCCCTTGGGCGACGCAAAGACCGAGACCGCGCCCCAACGCGGCTGATGTCTGATCACCGGCTCAACTCGACGCGCACAGTCCTCGCCCTGCCGCTGCGTGGCGGGCAGAGGAGCCGTGACGAATGGTACAGGGTCACCCTGTCGGGAAACCTGGTCTGTCGTGAGAAGTGATCGGCGGCGGGAGGCTGTGTCTCTGGGGCTAGAACACTACAAGGCTATGAGGACGTCTCGAACAGCCGGTTCAGGGATGCCTCTTAGGCTCTTCAATTCGTGCAGATCACCATGTCAGCACCGTCTTGGGAAAGTTGGACCGTAGCCGACCGTAGCTAGACATCGTAGTAATTAAATGCGCCTGCTAGCGAAGGCGCCTCAACGGGCCGGGTTGCACCGAGAGAATCGTGCCGCGCCGCCTCTTTTGTTGGACTAGGAGCAGCTAAAGCTACTCGTCTTGTGAGGCTTGGAGGCTACGTCGCTAGCCCATCCATCCGGCAAGTGACCGGCCAGCGTGGTGTCACTTCCAGCTCCGTCCGTACTTGCAGAGTTTAGCTCAGGCAGCGACAACCTGGGTCATTTCCTGGACAGTGGCGTAGCAAGCTTTCGCCGCATGAATGCTACTAGTTTAGTGTCGTCCGATAGGTAGAGCGTGCTCTAACCACGCGCGAGGCGCAGCCCACACATGCCGTCCGTAAGACACAAATCCGCTGGGACGTCCTTAGGAAGACGCAACCGATCTAGTTACTAGGGACCAACATCTAGTATGAGGTAGTAGCGCTAGTCACGATGCCTCCGGCTGGCAGTAGGCTCGGAGGCCTGCTCGAAGCGGCTATCGTACGACATCATTTGCGCTCGATCCCAGTACCGAAACTGATGTGCGGCCTCGTGCGGAAAGGGGCGTATGTAGCACTGCATCCACTAGCTCCTCGGTAGGTTCGTGGTCGAGTAGAGATTGTTGTAAGATGTGTGGTCGCACCGCGGCTGGAGCGGCGTCATTTTTGTATCGGTTGTATAGGAATCAAAGCTAAGCGCCCGGATCTATGATCGCATGACCGAGTTCGCCTCGGTACCGCCAGAGCTAGTGTGACTCATCTGAAGAGGCTGTTAAGAGGCGATGAGTGTCGGAGGGTGATCTTAGACGCGCCTGTTTAGGTTAGTGATGGTGCATTCGAATCGGCCATAGGCAGAGGACTCACCCGGTTCACGGCGTGGGAAAGGCCCGACAGTGTGCTATCTCATATTTGAATGGTTGTGAAATTGCGCGCGCGCGCAGGCGCAGGAGCAAATAGAGAGAGGGCGCCGTCGAATTCAGAGGTTTGGGAAAGAGAAAGAAGAAGCGAGGGCGGCTCGAGGAAGTTATGCAAACCTGGCCGCACGGGCCACCGGCGCTGCGCCCATTTCCCGACGTAGATGCGCCCATTTCCTGTAGTGGAAACGCAGCCAGGCTGGCAACAGTAGAGGACTTGTGTTTCGTGTAGCAATAATCAAGTCTACAGTCCCATCAACCGCCTAAATCGAGGTCGGTTTGTACCTGACACTTGGAGGCCTGAGCTGAGCTGTTAAAGACATCCGGCTGCTGTACATGTGGGGGCTGGAACGACAACCGAGGCGGTGCATAGTTCCACATTCGAGAGAAGTTGGCCAAGATGGTGTGTGATGAATGTGATGTGCCGACAAGGGTAGAGAGTAGGTCATTCAGTCAACGAAGCGTTACTAATGGACGAATCGTTTGGACCTCCAATATTTTTCCAACCTTGTTGACGACCATGAATTCATGCATTACTTGTTCGTTTCCTTCCAGTGTCACCTGCTCGCTGTCCGGCCGTGTTGCAGAACGCTTCAAGTAAGTGACGAAGCTCAAATCAAAATGCTGGCCATGACCTACTCCAACTCCTCGAACCTGCCATCGTCTACAGCCTGCTGGACTGGATTCTTGACGTCAACCACGCCAGTAGCTTTCAGTCTCTCGAAAAGAACAAAAAGTCGTTCCGCCTCCCTTTCCTTCTCTTCGGGCGTCATCTCCTTTTGATTCTCCTTCTTCGACTTGTCTCTCCCCTCCGCGCTCAGCCTCTGTCCGGTGACAGGATTGTAGGCGATGCCACTATCGAAGTCTCCATCGCTCGACAAGCTGCCTGCTTCCGCCGCAGTGGCAGGGATCTCAATGTTATGGCTCATCAAGAAGCCAGATGCAAAACCGTACCCAATGTTCTGCACGAACTTATTCGCGTCCTTATCGCTGAGTTCGAACAGTAAGCTCGAGATGTTCTCACGCAGAGTGGGTAGTCCAGGCGAGCATGATAGTCTTAATAGCCGAGCGGCCATGGTGTCTCCAGTGCCAAGCGGTTTGTCACGATCCCGTTCTCGTGGCAGCATAATCCAGCGCATCCACTCTTTCATCTGTGGCTGCGCTAGCTCATATAGCCGTCTGATGAGGGTGCACAGAGGTGCAGCTGCTTGGTCAAGCTCATGCTCGGGCATCGTCATGATTGCCTTGTTGAAGATCGAGGTCAGCCTATCAACTACCTCCTCCGGACTGGAGTATGGGAAGAGCGGGCTTGATCTTGTCTCCGGTCCGAAGGTAGTTTTCTTCTCCGATGACGCAAGATCGAGATTCAGCAAGGCATTAAGCACATATGTGATCGGTGATTGTAATGGTGGCGATGGTAATGGGTGGTTGATGATGAGCCGGACTAGAGGCTCGATCGAAGGACTGAACTTATGAACCAGATCCGGGTAGTAGTAAGTAATGTTGAACATGAGCTTTAGTGTCTCCACCAGCGACATGTCCACCATTGGGGAGCTTTCTGACTTCCGTCTGCCGCTCTTCGTAGCGAAGGCCTTGGCATGGCGTGCAACGTTCTGGTTGATGCTTTCGTCGAGCTGGGTTTTGTTGATTAACTCATCGAAGTCGACCTGGGTGTTGTAGGTCAACAAAAACAGCATCCTAGATATGATGAACTCATCATCGCGATCGTCGACCTTTAGTCGTTCCGCAGCTTTGGAAGCATAACCGATGTCGACGAAGGTTTGTCGACTTGGCTCGTGTAGCAGGAATGCATTTGCCAGGCATCGTAAAGCTTCCCTAGACCCAGGAAAGCTTTTGGGGTCGGTGTTATCCAGGGCATATCTTGAAATGATTGTGATGCCCTGCGATGTATGTGAGCTTGGGCGTTGAAAAGAAGATGAAGCAACGACGAACCCGTCGTGTCAATATTGGCCCAGCGGTGCTCGTATCACGACCGCAGATTTTGACGTCCGTGAGAAGACTTTCCAGTTCTACATCAGGTAAGTCTACCATCTACTGTGTCCATTTGATGAACATACGTTTCAAAGAAAGCTTTGCGCTCTCAAGATTATGCTCTAAATCAGAGAGTAGTTTGTCCACGTCCGTCGTACCTGCACCACTCGTTAGACCGTGTTGCAGTTGTTGTGATGGGCACGAGGTTACCGGCGCTTTGCACTGGCGCTGCTGTTCTTTGGAAGGCGAGCATTGCAACAACTCCGGCGCTAGTTCATGCAACGGCAGGTTTGAGCAGCGCCAGGATCTCCCAATACCAGTGGTTCACAGAGATGGCCTGGGTATTGTCCTGTAGCGGAGAGAACGATGTAGTTCTTGAGTTGTCATAGATGCATGCTTGAAAGTCTGCCATGTGCATGTCGAAAGTCCAGAGCCTGTCTAGTTTGCGGGGAATGGTATGCCAAGCGACGGGCACGTGCACCTCCACTTAACGCGTGCAGGCGCGTCTCTCACGAGAAAGATATTCGAGGCTCTGACCTTCTACCGCCATGTAAACCATTTGTTCCGTGGCTCAGGGTGTATCACAGATATTGGGGAGAGCAATGCTGTCCACTCAGGGTTCCAAGTTCCTTTCTATGACAGAACAACCACCCACGCCACCACGAGACATCTCCAAAGCAGTTGATGATGCCCTTACCTTTCTGGACGACGGCAATGAAGTCGACAACTTGACCACGGCTACTATCCCGACTACCGCGACTATCAGAAAGCTCAGTAATGCCTCTCTTGGGCCCACCCCTTCCTCTTCCCTGGACACCGCCAACATCGCATCAGGCTCGCGTCGTGTAGATTTCTCGCCGCATCCACGATATCACAGCATCGCAGCAGTGGGCCAAGTGAGCTCGCCCAGTGCACAGCTTCTCAAACGGTCACCGTCATCTAGGGACGCAAAGCCTAGGAAGTCGATCTTGAAGCAATCACACGCTCCGCCACCTACTCCGGACGATCTTGAGACCAACCTCAGCTACTTTTCGCCTACCATCCCAGGCAGCTTCAACAAGATGCTGCAATCCGCACTTCAGCAGCTAGCTGGCCCATCGCGGTCGTCGAGGTTAGACTCATACCAAGCACTCAACGGGTCGTTACGTGTCTATGAGAATCCTCCTGAACTCTCGACATTGCAGCAGAAAATCGGTCCTCTGATGCAGTTCCTTGCCCGGGATCTGGCCTGGAAGGATATGGACGGAAAGTTGGATCAGCCTATGATTCACCAAGCACAGCATCTCACATACGCTATCTTGGCACGTCCCAGCTTATCTGGAGCACTGGACGATGACTTTCGGGCCTTCCTGGTTGATCGGTCTATTGCAGTATTGGAGCAGCAAGATATGCCCAAGCAGATCTTCAAACAGCATGTTCACTTGATGGCTACACAGCGATTTACCTCATCAGTCATGACTTCGGGACGAGCGGATAGGCTGGTGACCGCTCTACGGACCATAGAGGACAGATGTAAAAGCCAGGGCGTCCTCACGAGTCGGCTCATGGCCTACAGCCGACTTCTGGAGCAAGCACCAGGGGTTATGCTCAAGCGGATTCCTGATTGGCTTGACCACGTTTTTCACGGCATGCTTAGTAGCATCATCGAGATGCGCCAGCGAGCTATCGAGACGTGCTCGAAAGGAGGCATGTGCCTGGGCACACAGCCACAAGCGGCGATGGCGCTGGAGGACTTGTTCAGGAAAGACGACGAAGAGGGGGAGAACTACATGCTCTGGCTCAGCATCCGCCTGACCGAAATGATCAAGTCCGCAGAGCACGGAGAGTATGTGCCGCAGATATGGGCGGCTGTCGTACTTTTCTACCGAAGCAAGCGCAGGCCACTGGACAAGTGGCCGAAGCTCAAGGCCTGCTGGCTTAGCATTATACAGCAATGCTTCAACTCTGGTGAACTCGCTGTTCGACAGCATGCTACTCTGGCGTGGAACAAACTGGTTTTCGCCACAATGCCAGACGCAACTACTTCCAAGCACTTCATGTCGATTCTGCAAGTCCCTATCTCCACGATTCTTGGGAAGCGAGGATCAGACAAGATCACGAAGCAGATCAAGGGTCCCATTCTGGATTGCTACTACAATCTGCTACATTACAGTCTCCGCCCTAGTCTGTCATCCGAAGAGTATGACACTGCCTGGGATATCCAGGTCGAGCCTATATTGGCGACGATGATCAAGACCGGCTCTAAGGGCAGAGACGAAGTCTGCCGCATCCTGCATGGTCTACTCAGTCCCAACGCCGGTACCTGGAACGTCAACGCAGCCCTCAATACCGAGCCCATCAAACCCGAAGAACTACCTAGGCTCGAGCCTCGATGGGTCCGCTCGCGTCTCGCCAAGCTCTTGTCGGTGGTAGAGCCGATCGTTGTCGCTGACATGAGGACCCGCGAAATTTCGTATGCGCCGGTCGATCGCGTTTGGGCGCTGCTGATGGAGTCTACCGCACACGCAGGTCTACAGGAGGTCAAGACTACCAGTGAACTCAAGGAGGCAATTGCGCTTGCTGTCAACATGCTTCGACGCATCTGGCAACAGCCCGCCATCTCAGCTGGTGGCAGCGACTCGCAGAGCTGGGTGAAGCAGTATACTTCGCTGGTTGCAGCTATGCCTGAGCAGCTAGGGCCGACGCCATTCGTTGAAGAGATTCTCGCACGAACTGACTCCAACAGCGTTGAAGTTGCGCCGACTCCTTCAAATAGACCTTCCAAGCATCACAGCGCCCCTACGTCTCCTATGGTGATTCTCCTCGGCCAATTTTGCCAGCCGCCGAAAAGTATGGAGACTAGCGGTGCGTATTGGGACTGTGCTGAGACGCTCATCCAACGTTTTGTGGTTTCCAAGCCCACTTTGTCAGCAAAGCTCGAGCTCCTGAATCGCTCAATACACAGCTGGACCGAGGACTACCAGACAGATCTGGAAACACCACCGACCAACAACTTGTGGCTTGTGGTGGCCGATGTTGCCGCGGAAGTCCTGCGATGCGGTGTGGAACCAGTGACTGGACTAGATTCGCAAGGCCTGGGCCTCAGTCTGCGCAACGGGGTCAGTATTCTCGTACGCGGTCTTCGTATGAAATCGATTCCAGAAGTGTACTGCAGCTTGACGGGACTTCACGATGCACTGTGGGACGCGGCCAAGAGAGGTGCAGGCGATGGGGGAATTGTCCTTGCTGTGGTGGAGCCTCTGGCGAAGGTCATGCTTGATGACAACGTTTGTACCACGATGGAGATGAGAGTGTGGCTTGCCACACAAATACTACGCAACCCGGTATGGCCCAAGACTCGCATTGCCATGGAGCAGGGGCGGAAAGCCCTGTGGGGCGTTGGTCTGCCTCCACACAAAGCATCATTGTTCGACCCGTTCGACAATGTCTATAGCTTGATCAGTGATATCATGATCAGAACTTACGACCTCTTCGACGGAAGTGCAGAGTCGGTTCTGGACGCATCGAACGAGTTTGTGACAGCGGTCATCAACTTTCTGCACGAGGCACCGGTCTCACTTCTTCCAACTGCGCTCCGCAAGGTTCAGGATGGATTCTCTATGTGGGTGGCGGACACAGCACGGAAGACCTCCAGCGACCAGACGATCGCTACGCAAGTAAGTGCACACTCGCTCTGCATATGAATAATGGGGAAGTCACTAACAGCAATCTTAGGTGCGTTTTACTTGGTCGAGTATAATTGTTCTACTACGAACAACACCTTCGAAAGACAGCAACATCCTCCGAGCACTCGAGCCCCTTCTAGTAGCCGGCTTTGCCAGCCCGCACCGAACCATTGTGAACGAGACTATACTGTTCTGGAACGACACGTTCGGCTTACAGCCATCATTGACCTATCCGTCCAAACTGGAAGCAGTCTTGAGGGCTCGCTCGACTGATGCCGAGATTGAGCTACCCGCCTTTCCTGGCAGCAGCGAAGAGAAAGTGCCCGCCTCCTTGCCGGATTTCTTCGAATCTCAGAGCCAGCTGGATGGTACATCAGCGAGGCTACAAGTGATAGGTGGCAGCCGCGCCGCAACCACCACGGCTCAGAGGTCGCCACGCCCGTCTTTGCGACGCTCTTTGCTGCCGGCCAGAAAGTCTCCACCACGGCGGTCGATTAGCAACGCCAGCCTATCGAAGAGAGCCCAGCCCAGTAGTGGAAGCTCTACGCCAAAAGCGCGCCTCCGGCACAACGACTCTCAGGTCCAGTTTGCGCCCATTGATTCATCGCCATTGCAGCCGACCGACGAGTCGCAGGCGCTGACAGAGCATCAGAAAGAGGTCAAGGCACGTCAAATGCATAACGCCCATTTGTTTCCAGAGATGTCTTCTAGCCCGATCGCCCACTCCACTTCCTTACAGAAGAACGTATCAAAACAGCTGGACTTCGCATCGAGAGCAGACCAGATGAACAAAGAAGCCTACGGCACACCTACTGGAATAGCAGACGCCAATGCCTTAGCCAGCGATGATATACCTTCATCGCCGACTCCTTCGTCCACAAGAGCTGCCAGCCAGGGTCCTCTGGGCATCGAGGATGAACAGGACGAGGACGCACTACCTCAAGACCCACCTTCATCTCCGCCACAAGCCGCAACCGATCATGACCAACATCACATCTTGCAGGAAAATGACAACCTTGACGACGAAGCTGATGATACCACAATCATTGATGTCGCCGAGCTACCAAAAGCTTCTACTGATGTTGATGAACCAGCTCGGGATGACACTGCTGAGGTTGAGGAGCCGGCAACAGAGAACATGGTTTCTGCGTCAGAATATCCATCGGATTCTCAGCTTCCGACTGCTCAACTTCAGATTGAGGCAGAAGAAGCCGCACAAAGAAGTGCAATCGATGCTGCCGAACTCTTCAACGAAACCGTCAATCATGCAGAGCCCGAACTTCGATCAAGCCAGCGGGGCTCGCCCACCGATGCCTCCCTCGAGGAGGATCAATCCATCGATAGTAAGGCCCACGACGTGAACGTGAGCAGGGTTGAGAACTCATTTGTCGAACGCAACGGGGACAACGATTCGCAAGCAACTGAAACCAGCCAAAGCCAGCTAAGCCAGAAGAGCGGCAAGAAGCGCAAGCGCTCATCAGGCTCCAACTGGTCGTCGAAGAAGCGCAAGCAGCAATCGCCGCTCAAGCGAATCTGGTCAAGCTTCATGGGCGTCACCCAGCAAGACGACGATGATATGGAGGATGAGATCGTCGTGGCAAGCAGCCAAAGATCGATGTCACCAGTGCCAAGCAGGATCGAGCGGACAGCTGTATCTCAGGAGCAAGATACCGAAGAGACGTCTCAGCCGATCAGTGATGCTGTCAAAGAAGAGCTTAGTGTCATGCAACCACCGGCCAAGCGCGGACGTGGCCGGCCGAGGAAGTCACAGTCTCAGACATCAACTCCTAGCTTAGCTGAGGCCGAGACTGCGCGATCTTTGAAGAGGAGGGCATCTACGATCAGCAATGTGAGTGTGGAGTCCACCCAGGTTTCAACGAGCTTCGTCAAGGATACGCCAGCGCCCGCCAAAGCAGCAACGCACCGAAGCGGCCAGCACTCGAAGCGCGGCGAGGTATCTCAGTCCAGTCAGCCTTCCCAGACTTCACAGATCTCGCAAGGGAGCGGGGCGACAACACGAGGGGCCAGAGCCGTTGAAGTCAGACTCTCCGAAACTTCGCAAGCTTTGCGGGAATACAACGGCCCTCCAAGTGAAGCAGATGATGACCAGGTCGCCGCTATTGAGGAGCAGCTGGGTATCGAGCAAGCGGCCGCCGAGTCTCAGGAGCGCACAATCCTCACGCCTCGCAGCATCCTTGGCCGTTTGCGAAATGCATTGAGTGATCTCAGAGGCATGATCATAGGGCCGCAGGACGAGAGGGAGTTTGATGATGTCTTGTTTGAGCTGAGGAGGGAGACGCACGAGGCGGCGAGACGGGGCAAGGAGGACGCATAGATTGGGTGTAACATGTACAGAGAGTCAGGGAGACGTGGTGGTGTTGCAGGCATAGCGGCTGAGTCAATTGCTGACCATTCGCTGAGAATGCTATATCAGCTTCTTCTCACTTTGCCTTGTCTTCTACGTTCATTGAGCTCCCCATTGCCATCTTTGATTGCACATACCTGACCGCACATGCTTGGTTGCACATATGATAGCCGCTCGTGACGGCATCTGACGGCCGTTCACGTTCAGACACCAGCTGATCAACATGCCACCTTCCTCATTCGTGTGATTTCTAAAACGTGCAAGAGCTTGAGTGACTTCATCTTTGGAATTTCTTGTGCTCTAGTTATAACATCTACCAAATTCTTCAACAATCAATTAAACCATACCAATCAAACCGTTTTCCAATCTCACCACGATCATGGAGCGCTCCAACAAGCCTGCCCCGATATCCGCATCTGGGACTGGCCCACAGCCCAACGTGCACCTTGAGCAGGGCCGTGCCATTGCACGTCTCCCAAGTGGCGACTCGGTGGAAGTACTGCTCTACGGTGCGACGGTGATAAGTTGGAAGAGCAATGGCAAGGAGAACATCTGGGTCAGCGATGCGGCCAAGCTGGACGGCAGCAAGCCCGTGAGGGGAGGGATTCCGATTGTGTTTCCGGTATGTATACCACAGCGCTGAAGATGACCCGAGTATCTCAGAAGGCTGCAGTACTAATAAGGGATATAACAGTGCTTCGGCCCACCACCAAAAGACCATGCCACGGGCAAACTGCCACAGCACGGCTTCGGACGCAACTCACACTGGGAGTACCTTGGCTCGTCCTCTTCTGAGTCTGGTGCGCTGGCAAAAGGTGGTGATGATTCGATCAAGCTCGACTTCGGCCTCTCACACCAACAGCTGAGCGAGGACACGAAAAAGGCGTGGCCGTATGAGTTCGGGCTGGTGTACTCGGTGACCCTGGCCAAGGACGGGCTGCAGACGATGCTCAATGTCACGAATCAAGGCAAGGAGGCGTTCGAGTTTCAGATGCTGTTACATAGCTACTGGCGGGTCGACGTGAGTTACACGCCGCAACTTGCATATCGGGTGGGATGCGGCTAACGATTGTGTATAGGACGTCACACGCTGCACGGTCAACGGTCTCGGCAGCGCAACCTACATCGACAAAGTCCTGGATGCCAAAGAGCAGCAGCAATCCACCCCCGAGCTCCGCATCACCGGCGAAGTCGATCGTGTCTATAAGTCTATCAAGCAGGACATCACCTCTATCGTGCAGGACGGAAAGTCTCGTCTTGATGTCCAGCGAGACCGCATTGTGGACAGCGTAATCTGGAACCCGTGGATCGAGAAGGCGAAGGGCATGGGTGACTTCGAGCCGAACGATGGCTACAAGAACATGATCTGTGTCGAGGTGGGTGCTGTGGACGGCTGGCAGAAGCTGGAGCCGGGTGAGACGTTCGAGGGTGGACAGATCTTGAAGAGCCACCTTTGAACGTGCTTTCAGCTCCGGGATGGAGTACCACGCTCATGCTCTATTCCGCCTGCTTGCCACTCCTGAAGCTTGTCGGATCATCGGATAGGTGGGGGGTCATCTGGGTGTGGCACATGGCGCAGCGCGCGAGACGGCTGATGATTGACGATTGCATGCACGGACTCATGATAGAACCATTTGCAGTAGCATGAGATGAGTTAATGAGCCTCCCAGAACCCATAAACATCTCAGAAAACTGAGCGACTAACCGCCCCCCTCTTAATCCCAACCAGTCAAAAACATCACCAGTACCCTCCACACCTCACACTCCATGCACTTCTCCAGGACCCGAGCATACTCCACGTTGACCTCCGTCAACTGTTCCAAAAGGCTCTCGATCTTACCAAGTGCTTCAATCTCTGCTGCTGAGCCCCGGATACCACGATCTGGTGCGTACTTGAGATAGTCTTCGAAACGTTCGAGACCGTAAAAGATGCTGCCGAAAGTCTTTGCCGCAACCCGTCGCACGTCGACGGCTTCTCTGCCCGAGTTTCCTAGGAGTTTGTGGATGTCGGCGAGATCGGCAGCGAAGGAAGCAGGTAAAGTGGGCAAAACAGCAGAGGATAAGTTAGGTGCGGGCTGCGGTTCAGGGGTACGATTGATGGGCGTGCTGTCAGACATCTCTTGGGCAGTGGTGGTGAAGGTGCTACTGGGGTCACCAGTGATCACGGCTCTGGGAGCTAGATAGTAAGTAGGAAAGGCTCATCGAGATCGTTCATCGGATCATCCGTAGATATGTCAACAATCTAAGGTAGGTTAACATCATACAAGATCTATCCCAAACACATGGACGGCAATACAGCTGCCATCAACGCCCATTATACGCCCTGAGATCCTGCAGACGCTGCCTCCACTTTGGAGCGGAGGTTAACCATTCCAAAACCTTCGCATGGTCCGCGTTCACCTCAGTCAACTGCCGCAGAAGCGTGTCAAACTTGGTAAGCCCTTCTGTCTCGGCCTGGATCGCTGTCAAGTCCCTCCCTGGATCTGGTTTGTACGACTGCCAGACTTCCAAGCCCCATATCAGAGACCCGAAAGCGTGAAGCGTGGCGTTCCGGAGCCTGTAACCTTCGGTGTCGACTTTTCCGAAGAGCTGGATAATGTTCGCCAGCTCTTTGGCGAAGGAGACGTTCAGGACAGGGTGGACGCGGACGCCTGCGTCTTGTCCCTCGGGCCGGTTTGTGAGGGGTTTGAGGGACTGGCCAGTTACGTCGTCGTACATTGTGTTAGTGATTGTCGGATTTGTGGTTGTCGCGGTAGTTGTGGTGGAGGCTTAGTTGTGTTGATTATTGCTGCAGCGTGGCTGGCTCTATAAAAGCTCTGTACGATGTGGTTTGCTCGGAACAGTCACAGTATGAGCAAACGGGTTGTCACATCCTCGCGGTAGGTGTCATTGCAATTATTCGAAGTCACAAGGGCAGCAGGTTAGCGTCGCTAGCTGTGTGTGAGTGTTTCGGCGTTGAACGAGTACGTGTAGGCTCGCGAGGAAGCAGCCAAGAGTTTGTTACTGCGCTTTGATTCATCGAGGCGAGCCTCCATGAATGCTGTCAACCCTCCGTAGCAACGTCACCGTCTCCAGGTCTCAGCTTCCGCAGCCTTGCTCTCCAAACTCCAGCACCCGAGCATTCTCCAAGTATGTGCGCATGGTCTGGATTCATCGCACTGATCTGCACCAACACCCGCTCCAATCTTTCGTAAGCCTCAGCTTCAGCCAGATTCCCCTTGAGGTCTGGGTACATCACTCTCCCGAAACATTGCTTCCATACACTCACTCCCCACATCATGGACCCGTACATGTTGATCGTTGCGATCCTTTGATTGACAAGGGTGAGCCTGAGGAGATCTGGTGGCTTCGATTTGAGAAGGAGGCGGCCTATGATGGCGAGATCTCTGGCGACGGATAAGTCTAGGACGGGGAAGATGCGGTGGCCTGTATCGATTGGAAACCACCGATCGGTGAGTGGATCGTCCGCGGCGCGAGTGAGTGAATCATCTGCCGTCACGTCGGCGTTCGATGGAGGCTGCGAAGCGTTGCTGTCTCTGGTTGGCATTAACGTCTGGGAAGCGTCGCCGTCTCCTGTGGTGGATAAGGTCTGGAAAGCGTTGCCGTCATTGGCGGCGTTCTCGGCCGTTGTGGTCTCGCCACTAGCTGTTGCATCTTGGGCTGTGATGTTGGACATGTTGTTGATGGTGACGAGGATGCGCTTTTCGTGGCCACTAATGATGTGGTGTTGCTGGATACATGGTACACTTTTGAGTTGAGATGCACGTCTTTCGAACAGGTCCTGTCCGAGAAAGCTCTTCGATCTTTCTCCTCGTGGCTTCCTGGCGTTGCTATGCAGCCATAGACGACTGGCAGGTTCGAAGCCCAACGGTTGCTCTGTCCGCAGGAAGGCGCGCTGCCAGCTTGCGAGCTGAGACATTGCCCGCAAATCAAGCAAACATCTGCCGAACGTTCAGATTGATTCTTTTGCCGGCCATCCAACCCTTCCATTGCGCAAATCGCCCCTCAACTTCTCCATCTCGACTAATGCCTGGCCAGTCCTTCATCCAGTCCGGACAAGTCCCTTCCAGCACTTTTGGAACACCATGCCAAGCATACCGACTTTCGCCACTCATCAACACCGCATCGCCAGATCTTAGCCTCATGACCGCCACCCTGGCACCTTCACTCTCACGCGTGCCTTCCAGTCCAGCGATGAAGATGCCATCGCAGCCTAACGAGATACTGACAAGCGGTTGGTCGCATTCTTCGCTTACGTCTCGATGTAGGCTGAGTGTGTCGCCGGGTGAATAGAGATTGACGATTGCGGCTTCGGCTTTCATCGGGAAGACGCTTTCAATAAGTGCTTTGGTATCCTCGGGGAAGGCCGGAGGAGGTCCCGCAGGATAAATCTTGTTCGTCCAGTCGTATTGCCCGCCCAGAGTCATCCAGCGAAGCTTTCTATTGAGGTATTGAGAGGTGGTGACAGGTTTGTGTATGCTCGAGTCCTTTGGCTGGAAGACGAGCGATGATGAGGCAGAGTCAAAGTACGATAGAGGATATCCATCGTCCGATCGACGTGGATAAGGAACCTCGTGGTGCATGTGCACGTTCGTTTTGTGCTTGGGGTTGCAGAGATCTCGTAGGAATAGCTTATCAAGCATGCGAAGTTGAACGGCCTTGGGAAGAACAGAAGGGAAGATGTATAGACCTACCTTTCTCAGAGGAAGATGGAGAGGAGAAGATGATGGCTTACTCACCTGGAACGGACACTACTTCGAAGACTCGGGGTCGGTAGTCGTCGTCCAGAAGATTGCTAGAGGCATCATCACCACTTCCCAGGAAGTCACTGAAGGCTTGTCTGATATCGCTAGGGAACTCGAACAGAGTAGACTGCCGGGTTTGAGGACACAAGTCATCATGTCGAGTCATATCGAGGATATCCGCATCGTCCTTCAGGGCTGCTGTGTCGAGCTTCTGGAACTTCTTGTAGGCGGTCTTGATTGCCGGTGGAGGTTTAGCGTAGGCATCTGGTCCGTCTATACCGACCATGATGCACTCGTTACCTGTATCTATATTTCAAGAGCGTTATATATGTAGAGAAGAGGTGAAGTCGACTTCAATTTTCATGACGACAGCGCCAAGGAAATCAACCGCGTCTCCCCCGACGCGTCTGACTCGCCGCCATCGCTCATATCACCACATCGCTACATCGGCACATCGCATTGATCGTTATGAGATGCCAGAATGCCAGCCAAGAGAACCAGCGGTGTCACAGTCACAGTCACAGTCGAGTCTCTACCACGCCCGAAACACCAGCAGAAAATCGGAACCGCCAGGAAGTCAATCAGACAGCGCACTGGCGGACCTGTTGCAACGTTACGAAAGGAGCAGTCCACATTGACGCAGCTCGATTTTGTCAGCACACCGATCAATACTAGCGAGGTCGACCCTATATCGAGCGATGAGGAGTTCGAGGAGCCACGGCCTAAGAAGCGGCGGCGCAAATCGAAGTTCGATACGAGGGAGGCAGACCAGTCCAGCTTGACCCAGATGGTGGACTTTTCGAGAATGCCTACATTGAAATTGGACGAGGATGGCTTCCAGATTTGGGATGATGGAATCGACGTTGTGGAACCTGTGGCAAGAACTACAAGGAGGAACGATGGTGGCAACCGTAGGAGATCACGGCGACAGCAGCCTGAGGAGGATGAAGAGGAAAAGCTACCCGATATCCCGGAGACATCTCAGAATGTGATTCCTTCGTCGCCGCGGGCAGCCAGTGCCGTGAATATGGCTGGGATGGCTCCCAAGGTGCAGACGCCACTAACAAAGCGGATCAAAGAGATACCCTCCTCTCAAACGCCACCAAGCACGAGATATTCCACCAGGAAGTCTGACCATAAGCCAGGACTGCAGAGGTCTCCATTGAAGGAACGCAGTACCAACGTGCTATCTACCACACCGAAGCGTCAGAGTTCTGGTAGTCAAAAGATGGGCTCGGGACTATTCAAGCGGGCACGTTCAGCTACCAAGACGGTGCCGCTGAACGATTCTTTTGAGCCCACGGATGCCTTGGAACAAAATGTTGGTGTACCTGCTGAACCGTCCAAACCTTCTCAGCCTTCAGAGCGGCGTCCACGGAAGTTGCTACGAGTCAACACTGTCCAAGATTCGCAAACGGAGGACCTCGATCTGTCAAATACGACGTTCGTCGCAGAAAGCCCGGTCAATGCGACTCCTAAGCTGGTCAGAGTATCAACAGTTCAGGAGACCCAATTTGATGACGCTGGCCTGCTCTCGGATCCGGTGGAAGCAACTATCATATCGTCTGGCCAACCTGAAACTTACCAAGATCAGCATCAACCAACATATGGCGAAAAGACCCAAGCTGCTGGTTACACTCAAGCTGGCAGCTACACGCAAACTGGTGGCTATACACAAGCGACCTTTGATCCTGTCGACTCAGCGCTTGATCGCGATGCTTCGAGGTTCGAATGGACGCAGAATCAGGCGGTGCTGCCTCTAGTCGTTGACGAGCAGCACGAGGATAGCGAGACGGACGATGACGACTTAGACCGCGGGTGCTATCAGAGGACAGCTTTCAAGGTTCCGGGCGTGCTTGATCGACTGCATCAAACTCGCGATGAACTCGTCACCGAGTCAAGTCCATCACGCAAAGCCACGAGACCCGGAGCAACTACAGAGCGGGTTCACGGCGACGAGGAAGCACGCGCAGATGTTAGCGGTAATGACGGTGACGAGGATGGCGATGCCACAATTGTCGCTATTCAAGCCGTACCTTCATCACCGCCGGCGATCAAGGCAGCAGTAAGCTTGAACCCGAGAGCCGATACGGAAGCAGCAGTCCCATCATCGCCATCGCCAGCTCTTCCATCTCAGGATAGCACCGTCGTGCCGACTCAATTCTCGCTCAAGCAAAACTATGCACCCGAAGACGATCTTGCGGAACAGCAGCCGGATACGATGCTCTCAGAAGCACCTACGATCATTCCACTAGACTCGTCGCCGAAGCTACCCGGCGGCCGCTTCGAGACTCTGTATAGCAGCTCACCCTTGCCCCTTCCTCCATGGAGCTCACCTGGTCATGTACGAGAACTTGGAGCCGCAGCACGCCACGCATTGCAAGTCAAAGACTGGAGCCTACCTCCGCCTCCACCAATGAGCTCGAGCAGAGTTGGGACACCAGCTTCGTCTTCACGATGATGATGATGATGATGAGTTTGGCAACGACATGGCTTTAGGAAGCTGACGCCAGTATAGCTATACATACAGTTTGACTATGCCGGTTTGGGCAACATCTTCAGCTTCGTACTTACGTACCTTTAGTCATCTCAGCCTCAGCTGTTCTCACCACCTGCAAACCATCGCGGCTGAAACAGCGGATGGCATTGACCGGATCGATGTAACGTAATCAGCATGATCCGGCGATCGCGAAAGGAGTGCGATCATCTAAGGCGCTTTTTTGACTTCATCCAGGAGCTCTATAGCGATTACTCCACAGGGGCTGACACATGCTGAAGCAGAGAACATGACGCTTTGTTTGCGTTGACTCCGGTCGGTACCTTCTCATAAGTGACAGTATAGAAGCTCAGCAGTAGTTCTGCCAGGTAATAAAACCCAATTCCAACTGCAATCATGTCCTGTCCCGGCCTCGTATTCCACGGCGACGACCTGCCTAGCAAACCTCCCTCGCAGCCATGAAGACCTTTCTATTTCTTTTCCTCTCTCCTCTCGTTCTCTTTCCGTTCATCTCCGCTGTCCCGCTACGACCTCACGCCCACATCCGAACAACGAGGCATGGGGGAAGAACCACGCCGTCCGGTCAGATGGCAGGATCTCCGTGACTCTTCACTGATCCCACGATGGCCGAGCTGGTGTACAATTGCTCGAATGCTACAGACAGAAGGGCAAAAGGGTTAGCTGCGTTCACTGTGGGCAGTTGGAGTTTGGACTTGAGAGAGGGCATCGGGAGCAATGGCGCCGAATGCTTCCGCGCAAGTTGAACTAGGCGTTAATGGCTTGCAATTTGTGCCTGGACTTCACCAATACTTTCGGGGAGCCGCCTCTCTCCTGGGTCATGGTTAATCCTACCGATGGACTCAATGACAGTGACAAGTGGGTCGGACGACTTTGCGTTGGACGGGCGTGGGGATGCTTGGGTGACTAGTGGTACGACCGATGCTCTGATCAAGATCGGTATCGAGGATGGGTCTGTTGAAGTTGTCGCTAGAGAGTCGGAGAAGATTAGGCTCATTGGGCCGGCTGCTTGTCGCTTTGGGCGGACAAAGAGGGATGTTGAGAGGGGAACGCTGTATGTCGTGAATAACGGCGGTATCGCTGGACCGCCGCCGCAGGGGATTATTGGTGGCAGTATCTTTGTGGTGGATACGGCGTGGGTGAGGTGGGGTTTGGTGACTGCGTATTGTCGACATGAAAAGATAGAGAACATATGGCCAAAAGCATGTAGACTTAATGTACACTATACCGTCGTAGGAGGGCGGTATTTGTCGGTAGTGGGTGTGGCATGAATTGACATAAACAGATTCCGATTGGAAGGAGTGATTTCGCCGGGGGTACTATCTCTAGGCATAGAATTGGGGATGAGGTAAGGTATACTCTGGATCTCGTACTCCGGCTCGCTCTCTCGATGTCAATGTAGGTGGTGTCTTTCAACTTAATACGTCTTCTTCTATCTAAGAACCAAATTAAGTGACCTCGTAATATCGCTCTCGTAGAACTTTAGTCGGGTAAGAGTATCTCGAAGAAGCGCCTTGTATGTCCGATCCAAGGCACTCCGCCAGTTGCCTAGTTTTTTGAAAAAAAAAAGACGGGATGGAAGGAGGTATACATAAGGAAGATGAAAAATAATGTCACCACATGTCATGTGCTGGTCAATGAGGGGGTCGAACCCTCGACCTTGGCGTACCATAGAGACCTATTAGCACCACGCTCTAACCAACTGAGCTAATCGACCGGTTATTGAGAGCGTGATCGCCAGAAACCTATATATACCGCAAATTTTGCGGCCGAGGAACAGCCGACGGCGGCGACCGGGAACAACAATACCCGGATCCCAACAAGATAGTATGGATTAGACACCGACACAGCACCCCGGCGAGACTAGTTGGAATCGTACAGATATCACGCATCTATCGCATCTACATGTATACCTTGTGCGGGTATGGTCAATTGTTGTCACGTGATAATGATTGTCACGTGACGCTCCACGCACATCTCAATCGGCCCCTGCCGAACCATCCGCACAGATCTGGCCGTGATTGGTGCAGCGCGAACCTAGGCCTGGCGCGCGCCATCGGCTTGAAACACCTCCCACACCTCAGGAACGACCAGGATGGTGCTTCAAGTTGAAGATGCGACAAGCCAAGTCAAGTCGTTCAACGGCACATCTGGTCGGCCAAAGAGACCTCACCGACGTTCCCTACACCCCGACAATGCGGCGACAATAGCGTATTATTGTGCTACACAGCTTCGCGCCATTGCGAGCTTGCCTGAGGGGCAACATCCACTCATTACCATTGACCTTCGCTACATCCACGAGTGCTGTGCGCGCGGTGTTGCTCGGAAGACGACAGACACGACAGGTGGTTCTTTGTGATATCCGCCACTCACTTCATCTCGCGGCCACAAAGCGGACGACACCGGGATTGTCGCTTCGAACAAAGGGAAGAAAGCCACACTATGCGAGGAGCGCGCATTCCACCCTGCCACGCGAGTCCAATCTGACCCACTACGCTCTCTACGCTCGTTGAGCCGCGATACGATCATTACTCCATAGACGGAAGTCGGAGGGCACGATTCTGCTGGGCAGATCGAAATAGTTCAAGACACTGGCCAGCCACTGGTCTCACATAGCCACCAAGCTACCACTCACCCCAAATACACCGCACCATCTCAGCAGGACTGAGAGAAGAGGAGAGAAAGACAGGAAGTAATATATCAAGATGGGTTGCTTTGGGGGTGATCGAGAGAAAGGGCCGCCCGAGCACAAGCAGAAATGGGAGTTTATCAACCTCCCAGACTTCAAGAATAGGTCATGCTGGACGCCGGTAGCATATATCTGGCTGTGGCTCATGGCTCTTGTCGCCATTGCAGTCTATGGCGTCGACACCTTCACAGCCGTGAACCTTCTGGTCTTCGACAAATGGAGCTCACAGGTCGACCCGGTAATTCCGTTCAAATACAGCAAGTGGATCTTTGCGATATGCATATTGCTGTCCTGGGCATTGTGCATCTTTGAGGTCCTTCGAGCAATTCGAGTCATCAGGAGAGGAGGTGTCGCGGCGAGCTACATGGATCCCATCGGAGGCTCGCTACAGTGCATGAGGCCCAAGGGATGGAAGCGATTCCTGGTGTTTGCGGAGTTGACACGGAGTAAGAAAGGCACCGACTACGTCGCTTTCTTCGTCTACTTTGCGTTCCAGGGTGCTTTGCGCGTTATTGTCTGCGAAGGACCGAGACAAGTGATCAATGGCTTGACCTTGGGCTCGCTGTTCGAGTCAAAACTGATCAACCAGGCGGCAACACAGGGCGAACCGCCTCTAGAGCAGCTCTTTCTGAACATCCAAGCACTGGCGGACGAAAATCTCCAACAAGTCATCATCCTGGGATCTATGCTGTTCACCCTTGTCATCTGGATCTTCAGCGCGCTCTGTTTGTTGATCGCTGGTATCCTGTACCTTGTCTTCTTGTGGCACTATATTCCGCAGCGCGATGGAAGGCTCAGAATCTATTGCCGAAGGAAGATTGACAGAAGACTCGAAAGGATCGTTAGAGACAAGGTCCGTGATGCCATCGAAGAGGAGAACAGGCTAAAGGAGAAGGAGGAAAAGAAAGCAGAATTGAAGAGGCAGAAGACTGGAGAGCTGGCTCCTCCGGCACCACCGAAGAGTGCAAGGCAACCGACATTGCCTCAGTTGGGTGATACTCCGAAGTTGGAGCAGGACGCCAAGATACCGGATGGTGCTCTACATCGACAAGACACCAGCACGACCGTCTCAACGCTACCACGGTATACCAGCCGCCCGTCGACGAGCAACGGACTCCAACGACAGCCAACGCTGCCAGACCTCGCCGCGGACGGTGCTCGACCCGATATGTCCCGGAACGCATCAGCCTGGAGCCAGGCCAGCTGCGATTCGGATGCGCCTCTACTTGCCAATGCTGGCTTTGCCGGCGAAGGTGGGAGAGGCTCGCCAGCACCTACTTACTACTCGCGCCAAGTATCGAATGCATCCTCTTTCAACCGACGGCCTGTCCCTGGCCGCAACATGTCACAAAGCACTCAAGCATCCCAGCAATCATTTCCATCCATGAACAGGATGAATACCAATGGCTCGCAACGATCTTCCTCGCCGATAGACCAACGACCGCGTATGCCCGGCGTCCGGTTTCCTGTGCGTACGAATACTGGTCTTAGCTTCGATCAAGAGCCACGATCAGCTTCGAGTCCGATCTCGCCCGTTGACTCCTACGGGCGGCCGTTGATGCAGCCCATGCGCTCAACGACAGATCCGTTTATACCCTCTGGACTTGCACGGGAGGACAGCCAGACGTCCTACTTCACGCGACCGGTAGCAGGGACACCTGGACCTGGCATCGATAGGAGACCGACATTCGGAAGTCTGCACAGCCAGCAGTCATCCTTCAGCAGACCTCTACCACGCAACCCAAGCCAAGCGAGCGATTTCCACAGGCCGTTCTCGCCCGTGGACGCAGCAGAGCAGCCCTTGCCGGCGATGGGGAGCTATGAGATGACTTCACAGCCGACGTACGCTCCTGCGACCACGGCAACGAGAGGTGGCGGCTACGTCGCGTTCAATCCTGGCCTCCACAGTGCTTCAAGCACGCCGGTACCCCAATCACAAAGTGTGCCACCTCGCGCAGATACAGCCCCGAACGACAATCGTCTCACGTCTGGTTACGCGGACATCTTGGATGACTACGGCAACGACGGAGATCACTCCAGCAGCATTAGACGGGTTTCACCACCTGCTGGACCACCTCGGTCCTACACTGCTGGTCCGGCACCTGTTCCGGGATGGCAAGGCAGGTTCTGAGCATGACAAGATCTATTAGCGGGCGTTGGCTTTATTGGGGATTATTGGTTGACGATGACACGATATGATACACTCTTTTGCGAGCCGGCGCATGGATCGCCGGCATTGTATATATTTGGATGGTGGGCAGAACAAAAGGGCATATCTTATGCAGTTTTAGATACCCAATTGCGCAAACGAAGATGGAGAGTTTGAACAGTAGCCTGCCCTTCATTGGGCCCCTGGCATTTTTCTTGTTATTGCTGTCTTCATTTCGTATTACTCCAGCCCTTCGATATGCAGCCCGAGTGTGTCGGTTGCCTGCGGCTGGGTTGCGTTTGTTGCAGCAAACGCAGTGGTGGCGCAGGTCAGGTCAGGTCGACTGAAGCCAACGTCACTTCATCTGATGATGTGGATGACGCACATTCACGCAGCGCGACGGGTTTAGATCGGCCACGGTGTCGGGCTCACGACACAGTCCCTTCTGGCGACGTCCTGGAGCCTGTGAAAGCCGCCCTTGTGCCAGTCAGCTGTCTGACAACCTGAACACTTCGCCATACTCTCGACATCCAGCGTCATCCGCGAGTGCTCGACTTCCAGAACACACAGCTCGACTGCCACCCACGCTGCGCCTCGATAGATCATCAATTCGCGACCTCGCGCTGCGCGCAACATGTCCACTAATAGCGCTCATCGTCTCCGCGAGGAGACATCGGCTGGACGCACTGTCGCTCTTCCTGCCATTCCAGTCGACCACAGCAGGTTCCACACCAATCTCGCTCTCAGACCACCGAACGATCATCACGCGGCCGCTCGTCACGGTACAAAGGGGCACGCGAACCCCAGCCTCCCGAACTCTTCAACACCTGCAGCATCTCGCCCCAATATCCCATCTGAAAAGAGTTCTACTGGTGCAAGCACCGGCACAGCAGCGACCTCCGATGCCACAGATGTTGGACCACTCCGACTGCTTGATCTTCAGTTCCCGACATGGGCCAACATTGACACCACCACCTTCACGCCAGACACACTGTTCCCGAATCTCGTATCCTCAACTTCAGGATGGCGCACCCGCACAACACAGTCAAGCAGGCACAGGTATCGAGGTCATTCGCGTCCGAACGCCAGCATGCAGCGAGCTCGGAAGCATGCACGTACGGTCCAGGGATGGAAAGCGTTCTTGGCAAGGCAGAAGGCGAGGTTACCGACGGTGCGACGAGTCGTCCCCCAAAGTTTGAGAACGCGCTTATCAGTTGTCTTGATCAAAGGCGGTTTGAGGAGATCAGGGCGAGCATGGCGGACGACCCCGAAGATGATGGAGAGGAAGAGCAAAGTAAAGGAGGCTTAAGAGGTAGGCTTAATCGTCGTGCGGGGAAGGCCCAGGAGGTCGGCGCCACTAAGATTGAGGAAAGCAATCTGCTCATGGGTGACGTTCTGGACGGTTTGCAGGGCCTCAAAATTGCGACGAAAGCGACGGTGGCAACGAAAGCGCCATCTAACTTCTCTGGCTTGCTGAAGGACCTCAAGCTAGACTTTGAGATGCCTGCGTTTCGTCACACGGTTGCACCGCCTCGCAAGACTCTCCAGCCTGATTTGCTTCGGCCACTGGCTGACAAGGCACTCGAGAATTCGACCAAGGGAGCGTCGGTAGATCCGGACGCGATCATGCCGAACAAGTTTCCGACGTCCACGGTTCTACCTGGCTTTCAGTTCAGACCTCGCAATGCTCTCGGTCCCGAAGAGCAGCTGATCGAAGTGCTGAACGCTATGGCGTCGACCTCAAAGAACGTCTTCTTCGAGCCTGCTCTCACGTTCGAGCAGATGGCCCAGCACATCCACTCCATCTTCGCCGCTGCCGAGACCGCTCTTCGAGACCATTTCATCAGTCTGCCGCAGGAGAAACTCGTACACCTATTGACCTGCGTGAAAGAGCCAAACAATCCCATCCCCCGCCTGTGTCTGGACTTCCACCACATTGCGCAATTCCTGGAGATGGGACGCGAGGGCTGGGACATCGTTTTGCTACCGGATAACTTCTTTCTCGACGTTGAGCCTTTGTTGGAGCGTGTGATCAAGCACACCGAGACGCTGTGTACCCGTGAAGGGTGTGGACATCTTCGTCGATTCATGGCCGACCCACTGGGGGTTGTGCAGAAGAAGCTCGAGTCAAAGAGGCGTGAGAGGTACATGCTGTGGGAACAAAGCAAGGCCAGGTTCGAGCGGGAGGCCAGAATGGAAGCGAGGAAAAAGGTGGGCGATGTAGAAGATGCAGTGTGGGCTCGGCGTGCACTAGGCATTGATGAGAAGGAGGCACGACTGAGCAGCGAAGTGGTGCATGGCCGTGAGATGGCCAAGTGCCGCGCGAAGCGTAGAATAGGGACTTGAGGGAGCAGTCGAAGTCCACCTATCCTTCGGAGGTTCACGCGAATTTGCTATGGCGAGGCCGGAGTTGGAATGGCAAGCGAAGACATGTCCAAGGCACGAGTTGGGCACTGGGTTGGACCGCGGGCGCAGAGCAATCTCGAGACTACGACGATGGGTTTAATTGATGGTATTTGCGCTCAGCAGCATGTAACCTTAGACGTAGCACGAAAGGATGCTTGCACCTCATACGCCCATTGTGGGCTTCTCTTTTGACCTACACGCTGCAACATATGCAACGATCATGACAGTGAGAGCACCACTGGTTAGTCTTTGTTCCAATTATGCATATGCGTGATCTACTGAGAACAAAGCAGCAGATTACAGCGACGGGCGACAAAGCCAGACTACACTCGCGAGATTGGCCTCATTCTGAGCACGATAGCGGCCATTGTGCTGCCCAGCTGCCAGAGTCCTGAGGTTCCTCCTGTTTCACACTCTATCCGCAATCTTGCTATACTGCTAACAAACCGAGTATACTCTCGAGACCTGTGGCCGGCCACAGACAGCACTCAATCGCGCCGAATCTTCCTCACCTGTTGTAAATCACAATGGACGTTCCTTGGATACCTACCTCCCTCGCCATCATGGTTTGGCTCGTGCTCGGCCGTGTAAGAGGCCACAGCGCTGCGACGTTGTTATTCACGGCGACTGCAGGGCACCTTGCCATCATCACATACTTCAGTCGTTTGCGACCCATCGATCTGTCATTATTTGCATCTGGACTAGCACACCGACTGTCGCATGGCCTCTATCGACCCTTACCAGATCCTTTCTCGCCGATTGGGCTTTTCTTCCTGTTACTGAAGTGGAATGACCCAGACGTCCGTTCCGAAACCTGGAATAGGAAAACTAACGTGATTATCACATTGGTAAGTCATTCGTTTGAATATGGAGGAGCGTATGCTAACGAGCCCTAGTTCTTCACCTTTCCGGTCATCTCTGCCTTGAGATTTAGCGGCATACTTTGGCTATTCGTCATTGACGCAGCTGGGTTCTCTTATGTTCACCAGCAGCCGCAAGCTTTCTTTACCTATCTCGCCGCAGTGCTGGCGATGTCGCTTCTCGCGGCCGAGATCACCACACATCCGATAGAAAGGGCTAGATGGGCCTTCGAAGCAATGATGCTAGGCTCACCAACGATGGTCACCTCACCCGCAGTCGAAGATGAGCCGGATTCGGCGCTGCTCCATGGTCCAGCCGCCAATGACTCTCGTGAGTCGTCTGTTGAGCCTACAGGTCGTTCCACGGGTTGTCAACCATATTGCGAGTCCGTTGTTGAGGACGACACGGCGTCCACACCATTGGCATGTCCTGACATCACACTCGAGGATATGGTCAGATTGAGAGCCAATTTACACGACCTGCCGCAGTCTGAGCCACGCCCCCTTCCGCTCCACAGATATCGGGACACCTCGAGTACCCTAGCCGATACGCAGCATCTGCGCGGCAACTCAGAGCGACCCTCTTCACAATCATCGACCGGAAGCTCTGACGGTCGAGGAAGCGCAACCTCTTCTGAAGAACGTGGATCAACCCCCCCTTCGAGTGCCCCTAGTGTGGCTTCACGCCGGTCTAGTCTACGCGCGGGCTCTGTTGCTTCCTTATCATCTGAGCACAGTGAACAGATTGCCAACATCACAACAGCACCGGCGTCAAAAGTCCGAGGGACTAGCATCGATCAAAACAGGCCGCGAATACCAAGTGCTCCGTCATCTCCTACGGCAAACGTCGCCAACAGCTCAAATGATGACCTACAGCCAATTGATCATTCGACTTGGCTGAAGTATCATCAGAACTCAACCCTTGCACACTCCCATCTCTCCGACTTGGACCGCCGGACTGGCGTGCACGCTGAGAACTTTTCGGCTTGTAAGAGAGATCTGTCGCTTGATTATACTGAAAAGAGGGCAGTGTACCAGAGCATTAGCAGAGATCTGACAGAAGATATACTTCCTGCGCTGAAGAGGATCCACGTCATCCGCGATGCGGAGATTCGAGAGCGCCGCTATCGATAGATCAGACGAGCACGGCGATTGGTGAACGAGCTTGCAGATTTACAAAGTACAGAAATGGTACAGCGGGCGCCGCAACGGAAGATCCTCAACGATACATCTTCCACCCTCTGTGTATACATTCGCGCTTTCCAAGAATGCCAGGAGAATGTGCTCCACAGTCTAGCTACGAGGAAGATCGAACACCAGGTCATTTGCAACTGCGTGAGAGAAAACGTACTAGCGAAGCTGGACTACAGGTCGTTCGTTGGCGACTCAGAGAACTCACGACGTTATAGGGGACTTGTAGAGCGAGCACAGCAGCTTCTGAAGGAGATCGATGAAGCAGAGCGCAGAGCATCGTCGGTAGAACAAGGGCATGTGCACATGCCGGAAGAGACAAACCTCTTCGAGGATGTTACCTCGCCACTGCCCATGACGATTCTCGAGCAGGAACAATTGAACAGTATCGACACCACGCAAGCCGAAGAGCCAGCAGCGAGCCAAGTGAGTCAACAGGCCTCTTTCCAGACCATCCCCATGCTGGAGAGAATCCTCGATGCTCTTCACGAAATCGATCAGCTCCTCTCGAGCGACAGCCCTCCGCCATTGCGCCGGATCAAGCAGGCTGCGAGGACCTGTACGGAGGTCCGTTGGGCGGCGGGCTTGATAGACCAGCTGGTGGGAACTGCGAATCATGAGCCCGAATTTCGGCGGGCAGATGGGCCACCAAAGGCGGTCTCGATCCTTCGTGAGCTGGATACGTTGCTGAGAACACTGCGACCTAAGTGCCAAAGACACCAGGGTATAGCGAAACCACTTAGAGAAGCCGCACCGTTCTTCAGGAACATCCATATACAATGTCGAGAGCTGCAGAGGTCGACCGACACGAAGATGATGGGAGCAAGAGATGTGATACGGCCCGGATACTCGACTGTCTAAATGTCCCACTGTGGAACACCCACAAACGTACAGAATACGGTGGGCACTCAACAGTCAGTGGCGAGATCGTTAACTATGTTGGAATTGAGTATGTTGCTGAGTATTCGTTGAGGTGTGAATGTCTTCATTTCTTCTCACCTTTGTTCTCGCTGAATGTCCAATTACATTCTTTGTCCATTCTTACTGTCTTTCCACGTAAGTACTGAAGTTACTGTTGCGACTGACATGTGAATTCACATTCACTCAAAACTGCGCTAACCAGAGCTTAGCGGCCGGGCCGTTCCTTGTCGAAACATACTTGTGGCCTTCACGCGACCTCACAAACCTCACCAACGACCCATCTGCGCACGCATCGGACTTCTACAACCAGACTCCCACGTCCACGCCCTCGAACACAACCACCATAGCAGTAAGCAGCGATGGAAGACAGCACCATGATGGCCATCATTTGCGCCTGCTTCGCCCTGTTCTTCTTCTTCTGCAATCGCGAAGAGCCGTGGATTGTCTACAAGGCATTTATGGGTATCTGCGCTTTCAAGGTATCTAAAGACTGTAGTACTTACTGTCTTCGATATAGTATGCTAATGAGTGTTCTATAGCCAATCACCACAGTCACCTACGGTGTTCTCGCTCCGACGTACTACTGGGTCCTTCAGAGCGAAGATCTGCTTGCTGGCCACATTCGGACCATCGACTTCTGGTTCCACTGTCTCTTTTTGGCTATAGCCGCGTTCTCCTGGATCGCCCCGCCCAGCGCAGCAACAGCAGTAGCTGTAGTGGCGGCGCCGTCAACACTGACAGGAGAAACCCCAGTACCACCGCCAGGAGAAGACACAGTCGCTCCTCCCCCTCCTTCACCACCTCAGACACCGTCCCCAGAGCCGGCAGGGCCATTCACACTGCTCCGAGCGGCTCGTCGACCTGAGCCTAACCGTGTCGCTGTTCTGCCCTCTCTTCCGCAGGTCCAGCGTCCGACAACTTTGTCAGCGACTGTAGCGCCATCGTCACCATCCACGGCAGCGAGAACGATGCTATCGTCGCACGAGCCTACAGGACCCGCGATTTACTGGAGCGCCCGCACCAGGACTGTCAAGCCGGCTATCAAAGCCCAGAAGGGTATTGCCGCCAGTACAGCGTGCGCAATGAGCGCCAGCAATATCGAAAAGCTGGAGAAGGAGGTGATCGCGAGGGAAGGTCAGCTACCGTCGCACATTGCCAACTGCTCGGACGACTCGGAGAGAGGAGTATATCTGAACCGGCTTGTCAAATCTCTCCGTACACAGAAGCGGAGAGCCCCAATCGTACAATCTGCGAGCGCCATCGTTGCCGGCGACAGTACGGAGAGGAAGCAAGTGTGTCTGAAGCCACTGGTCAAGTCTCTCCAGATGCAGGAGCGGATACCCGCCACTGTACAACCTGCGAGCGTCACCGCCACCGAAGAAGGCACAAAGGAGAAAGAGGTGTCTCAGGACATCAGGTCTCTCCGTACGCGGAAGCGGAGGCCTGCGAGTGTACAGTTTGCGAGTATGACCACCGACGAGGCTGGCACGAAGGAACAGCTCTCCCCACCACACGAGCCGGAGCAGAACATACAGACCGAGCTGGCACCTACGCCACTCACGTCTACTCTCGAGCCTGTTGTTGAAGACGAGGCCACTACAGTCGGCGAGAAGTTGGCTGATGTGGAGGAGCAGACCGGAGAGCAGAGTGAGGCTGCGGTGGCTACAGCACCGCATCTCGGGCCTATCATCAAAGGCGAGGCCACTACAGTTGGCGATAAGCTCGCCGATGTCCGAGAGGAGACTGGAGAGGAGAATCAGGCTGGCTCGGCTGCGAGACAACCTCTCGTGCCTGTCGTCAAAGACGAGGCCACTACAGTCGGCGATGAGCTGGCGACTAAACAGCAAGAGGCTGCAGAGCAGAAGGAATCTGGCGCGGCCGCAGCACCACAACTCGAGCAGACGGCTTCCAGAGATGCAACTACAGTCGCTGAGAGTACTCGTTCCTCCCTGGATATTGACAACGGAGAGGCGGCAACTTCGCAGACCCCGTCCGAGTCAATGGGTAGGCTGGCCAATGCAGAGCTACCGCCGCCCAAGGAGAACGAAACGATTCTCGCTGATAACGATATGGAAGATGCACCGGCAGCTGATGAACAGGCAATGGGCACACAGCACAGTATCGGAGGGGATGAGCAGCAGCAGCAGCAGCAGCAGCCTACCAGTCATGGTGATGTCGAAATCACCGACGCTCCAGCTGCCGCTAGCCTACCACCTCCCGAAAACGATGCTATGGACTATGCCACTACAGCAGCTGACGCATCAAATGGTGGCCAGCAGGGCGTTGGAGAGCAGTTGTCGCAGACTACCAACGACGACGACACTGCAGACGATCCAATGGACTCCCAGCCCTCTGCGGAAGATCTTAAAGACGATACCATGGACGACGCTCCTACAGTGCCTGCTTGGCCTGCGAGCTTCAACCCCTTCAACGGGGAAAGGGCGCAGACGTCCGCTGGGACTACTGGTTTGCAGACGGACCAATACGGCTTGAAGTGGCCTTCACTACCAGGTCTCGGATATCAAGGCACGAAGCAGGCTACTACACCAGACAAGCCGCTCGGCAGCCTTGAGGAGATCTTAGGAGAAATGCCTGAAGGAAGCGAGACCATCGAGGCGTTCGATACACCAGTCCCGCAATATAAGTTTGTTCCGGCGGAGGTGTTCAGCAACGAGGGTATCGGAGAGGCGAAGTGCGAGAAATGTGGCTCCACAGAGTACGTTGAGCAGATCGGCAAGGAAGTCCTCTGCTCGGATTGTTGGTGGGCGGACGACAGCGCGAAAACTGCTCTCGGGGCCAAGGATGACGATATGGAGGATGCCGATGGTGGAGACGACCACAGCGACGCCCATTCCGACGATGAAGATCGCTTTGACCCACGAGGGGACGCTGAAGGCGGCGAAAATGAGCAATATGTCGGCATGGGGAAGGCCAAGGCAGTTCGAGCGACTCCTCTTTACGGCTGTGGTGCCTCGCCTCAGCCTTCGAACCTTCCCACGCCATGGACCAGCAACGCCCTCAGTGGTCATACCATGTTTCGGCCTTCCGGGAGCTCGTGGGCGCGGCCCACATACCCGGCAAATGCTCAAGGCGTCAGCTATCAGCCTTTGACGCTAAGCAATCTTGCAGCTGCGGGTCCTGACACCCGTATCCCAGCTGGGAGAGCACAAGACGATAGTGACGACGAGAGTTCTGAGCTCTCAGACGTCCCCGATATCATAGAAGAGCCAGCCAAGCCAGCCCAGCAGCCCGTCACACAGCCCACCGCGCCGCCGACAGACGAGCTAGAAGAAGAACTTGAGCTGTCGTCCAACGAAAACGAGCAGGGGCTCGTACTGAGTGATCAACAAGTAGACAGGTCACAAGTAGCACGTGGAGACTCAGCGCCAGTGTGGGCGAACATTCCGGCGTCAGTCCTCAACGCTGCTGCTGCTGCCTCTGCCGCACAACCTGCCGCTACCGCACCGCCTGCGGCTCCTCAGCCTGCTGCGCTACCTGGCCCAATACCATCGTCAAACGGCGTTGGTAGTATCCAGAATCAGGCGCTTCAGCCGACCACGGCCGCACCGGCCGCTGGTCCTATCGTTCCTCCCTCCGCAGCGTCCAAGAAGAGACGTGCGAACGACGAGGACGAGGACGATGAAGTGTTCGAAGAATCTGGAGAGGACCCAGACGAGATGATGGACGACCCGCCAGAAGCCGCAAAGACCGCTGAAGAGCCCAAGAAGATCTCTCCCAGCAAGCGGATTGGTATCAGGGATGTTCGCAAGGAGGAAAACAGCATTGCATGCGGTCCTGTGCCTGAGACGATTGCTGCCGCTGTCAACCCCTGGAGGCACCGTAGTGATTCATGGCGCTCGGCGCGCACCTGCGAGGACTGCGATGCGGTGGAAGAGCACCCTGTCAACCACGCCGGCGATGTCTGGTGCAACTACTGCTGGAACAAGAAGCACCCAGGAGAGACTCCGGACGGCAAAGTCTGCAATCCGGCCGACGCGTTCGGAGGGCTTGATCCACCTCCCGTCTAAATGCTTCTCGAGGGTAGCATCGAGGCTCGAGTGGCTTTCTCAGCATTGTCATGACCAGTTGCTATCTTGGAGAACGAAAGCGGCAGGTTCTCGTTTGAACCAAGGCAAGTTCTCCGAGAGCCGACCGAAAGCCGAGAAGAAACTCCGCCGAAGCAATCCACTTTTGCTCGGGCTACCCACCAACTCCACTGCTGAAAGCACTTTGTTATCGTGTCAGCGTGCTCAGGCGTCGCAGAGACAGCGATTGAGCGCTTGAGAAGCATGCTCGGTGTTGTCTCTGGTTTTATCGCCATGGCAGTAGAACTAGTCCCGCGATGGACTCGGCATGCCGTGGCTCCACGAACGTGCCTGCACAAACGCAGCTCATACGGCAAGGTAGGTAGCGCTCTCACATGCCTTCCTGCGAGACTACTTGTTCGCATCCGGGAAGCCTCTACTGTAGGTGACATTTCCTGCCTCTCACACACAAGCAACTCTAGCGAACGACTTTCGACAGTACCTACACTATTTCAACCTCAGACTCACCACATATTTCTCACGGCCACGACCTACACACGCAGAACAACAAAGCAGAAGCCACGGTCCCATCGACACGATGGCACCAAACGTACACTGCGTCCGCCATGCCCAAGGGTTCCACAATCTGTCCATCGCCAACCACGCAATGCACGATCCTCTCCTCACGTCCTATGGCGAAGAACAATGCCGCACCCTACGCAAGCAGTTCCCCAACATGAAGAACGTCGATCTTGTCGTCGCCTCGCCTCTGAAGAGGACTATCTACACCGCTCTCATAGCGTTCGAGCCGGTACTGAAAGAGAAGAACCTCAAGATCATCTGCCTACCTGAGCTGCAGGAGACCAGCGACCTGCCGTGCGATACTGGGTTGTCAGTTGAGGAGCTTGCGAAGGAATTTGACGGCAAGCCAGTCGACTTTGGCCTAGTCCTGCCAGGTTGGAACAACAAGCGGATGAAGTGGGCACCAAGTGCACCAGCGATTGAGAAGAGGGCAAGGGAGGCGAGGCAGTGGTTGATGGCACGGCCAGAGAAGGAGATTGTGGTTGTCTCGCATGGTACGTCACGTACACCCACCTTCGCCAACCAATGCAGTATCTGACATCACGCAGGCGGCTTCCTCCACTACCTGACCGAGGACTGGTCGGATAGTTCCCGCTTCCAGGGCACCGGCTGGGCCAACACCGAGTTCCGCAGCTACAGCTTCAACACCACCTACCAACTCGACGAAGCACACATGATGGAGACGCAAGACTCCAGGCGCAGGCGTTTCGGAGATGAGAAGCCGCTCGATCACAACGAAGCCACGCAGCTCAAGCGTACATCCACCAACGACAGCGAGAAGGAGACGAAGGAGTATTTTGGAAAGGCCGCAAAGGCGAGCGATGTGCAGGCGATCCAGGCGAAGGTATAAATTCCGTTGGCAACCTCTCCAGGTTTTTGCCACGGGTTGTGCTCGTGTGGAGATGCTCACTGATGCGGCGGAGATGAGGGAGCGCGGGAGAGACGATGCTGCGAGTACCTATTGCTTCTTGTAGTGTTGGGCTGCGGAATGGTATGCGGGCGCACTGAGAGTCCTGAGATATCGCACCTGACGATTAGGTGCTTGCATCTCGATAGATCAGACCTAAATGATAGACATTGACCACGGATCATGTTACCTTATGCTCGAATTCGATACTGGAGAGCGCTCTGAACCCATCCGTCTGCTTTCGCGAACCTCGTCTATAGTCTGCTTTTCTCCACTTACAAAAAACAGGAACGAGCGATTACATCGCAGCCGGTACTCCACATCCGAAAGCGAGAAGCGTTCGACTTGCCCGATCCGGCAGTAGCGCACGCGCCGAGCAAGCAATATGACGTCCCAATGCTTCGTTTGCAGATAAGACTTCTACTCGCCTTATCTCTACCACGGCTCGCGGTCCTGTTGTGTCACTACGTACGCTCGTTCCTGCATCTCTATCTGGCGCTAATGGCTCTCCCACGTTCGCGCGGTCGGGTCCCATAGCTGGAAAGAAGAAAGAATGTGTAGGTACGCGATGCAAGCTCATCAAGGTTTGAGAGAAACTCAATGCCGGCGAGCTTCTGGCCATTTTCTTAGATTTTCCCATCTCTTGTCTGCTGTATACACGGCATCTGTGCGGTCTCATCTCTGTCAATATGCGGTCTTTCATCTCTGGTCTCGCTGTTGCGAGTAGCCTGCTCTCTTATGTCTGCGCTGCTCGACTCCCGGCTAGGCTGGAAGCAAGAGCTGCAAACAGCACTGTGGTGAAGCCCAAGGTGTTCATCGTGAGTATGTTTGACCCGGAAGCTGAAGTCTGGTATGGCATCCCGGAGTTTGATCTACTAGCGGTAAACATCACGTTGCCTGGAGGCAGTCCGCTGTTTCCAGATGTGCATTGTACGGTTAGTGGCGATGTGTGTCAGATCACTATTGGGGAGAGCGGTATGCTACATTCTCCAGCACATCGAAGAAACCAGAAATGCTAACATAAGCGCACAGAAATCAACGCAGCAACCTCAATAACCTCCCTCGCCTACTCCCCCCTCTTCGACCTCACAACCACATACTTCATGATCGCCGGCATCGCCGGCGTCAACCCAGAAGTCGCCTCCATCTGCTCCGTCACCTTCGCCAAATACGCCGTCCAAGTTGCTCTCCAATACGAGTTCTCCCAGCTCGAGATCCCCTCAAACTTCACCACCGGCTACATCCCCCTCGGCGCTCACTCGCCACAACAATACCCAACCTCAATCTACGGCACCGAAGTCTTCGAGTTCAACGCCAACCTCCAGCATTGGGCCGCCACTCAAGCCCGCACAGCAACCCTAAACGACTCCGCAGACGCCGTGGCCTACCGAGCCAACTACGCAGTAAAAGCAGCTTACGCCGCTGGTGCGGCGCCGCCAACGGTTTACGAGTGCGACGTCGCGACTTCGGACGTATATTACTCTGGCAAAATCCTCAGCGAAACGTTCGGAAACTACACCACTCTCATCACCAATGGCAGCGGGGTCTATTGCACCACGGCTCAAGAGGACAACGCCACCGGCGAAGCACTGCTCCGCGCCGCACTCAGCAAACTGGTAGATTTCTCCCGCATAATCGTGATGCGCACGGCTTCGGATTTCGACCGCCCCTGGCCTGGAGAGGCGGCGACGACGAATCTGTGGTGGGCGGCGCAGGGAGCGTTCCCGCCTGCGATCATGAATTTGTATTTGGCTGGGATAAAAGTGGTGGAGGGGTTGCTGGAAGGCTGGGAGAGTACGTTCGCGGACGGGATGAAGGCGGATAATTATTTGGGAGATATATTCGGGAGCTTGGGAGGGACGCCGGATTTCGGGCCGTTCGATTATGATAATAGTAAGTTGAACTACTTGTGGATTGGTGAGAGGTTGGGTGCTAACGGTGATATTGCAGATCCGGTCAAGGCGAAGCGGAGTATGAAGAGTATGAAGTACAAGACGTGGAAGCCGGTGGCGTGATAGTGGTGGAATGGATCTAAAGAAGACACTGGCAGCAGCAAAAGCTCAACATGTTGAAGGATAAATCGATCAAGATGTATATACGATAGATTCTCGACCATATATCACACCACATCTCACCACTTCCTCCGTAAACGAGCTCATGTTCATCTAATAAACCTCAAGCACATACCTCCCCTCCTCCTTCAACCGCTCAATCTCCTTCCCCCCGAAATTCTCCCGCATCTTCACCCCATCCGCCAGCCCCTGCGCCTCCACTGCCTCCTCCAGCACATTCGTCACATCCGGCACCGGCCACGTAGGCCCACACAAATAGAACGCTCCCTCGCCCTTCAGATACGCCCTTCGAATCTCGCCAAGCGTCTCACGCATCCGGTCCTGGATATAGATCTTCTGCTTCTGATCTCGCGAGAAAGCACGACCAAGTAGCGTGATGATCCCAGCGTCCTGGTACGCTTCCCACTCCTCGCCGTAGAGATATTCTTCGCGTTGGTGGCGGGAGCCCATGTACAGGAATACATCGCCGATCGGATGACCCTGCTCGCGCTGCCATGCGCGCTCTTGCACGAAAGCGCGGAAAGGTGCTAACCCGGTGCCGAGCCCGGCCATGATGATCGGCTGGGTCGTCTTTGGCGGGAGTTTCATCACGGAAGGTTTGATCGAGACGGTGACCGGGGCGCCGATGGTGAGGGAGTCCATATAACGCGTCGCTTGGCCAAACCTATCGCGTCCCTTTGGGTCTACCCAGTTGACCGTGACGATGAGGAGGCTGATGCTGTTCGGCGTCACCTTCTGCGAAGATGCGACGGAGTACTCGCGGCGTTTCATCGGGTTGACGATGCGGACGATATCGTGGAAGCTTGGATGAGCAGACGGGAACTCCAGGAGTACGTCGGCGTAGGTGACGGTGTCGACTTCGGCGCGACGCTTGAACTCGATGGCGGCTTCTTGGTTACCACCGGTGCCGAGCATGAGGAGTTGGGTCTTCTCTGCGTGGTCGGAGGCGAATTCGCTGAGAGCTTCGTAGAAGCGCTTGGGCGGGCGGCCGAAGATGTCCACGTTTTGCATGAGGGACTGGTAGACAGTGCGGTTCTCGAGGACGGTGGAGTCGTCGCGGCTGGGGACCTCAACGATTTCTTCCGGAACGAGGCCGTAGAATTTGATGAACTCTTCGACGTCGGCTTGGTTGTTCTCGGCGTGAATGCCGAGGGCTTCACCGATTTCGTATTTGAGGCCGCTGTCGCCGAGGTCGAACTCGATGTGGAAGATGTTGCGGTCGTAGGTCTCTGGGGTGAGTCTGCGGTGCTCCTTGACGCGCACAATGGCAGTCTTGACAGCGAGATCTGGACGCAAAGCAGGTGCAGTGCCATATGCCTCCTTGAAGGCCAAGCCTCTCGCTGCAGTCGCCCATGTGCGAAGGTATGACGGCGGCTCATCGTTGGTCTTGTCCACCATGCCAAAGCTGTTGACATGCAGATCTTCGGTCGGCGGCACAGATTCGTTCTCCTCCAGCTCTACCGTAAGCCAGGCCTCTGGAACCTCGACTTCCTTAAGCGCGGCATCAAGATCCTGCGCAAGCGTCTCCAGGACGTCGCCAGCGCTCATAAGCTTCTTCAGACCCTTCTCATACACATCCGGCGTCGCGACCTTCAAGAAAGCCAGCTGCAGCAGATACGTCTCCAACCCCGGCTCCTCGCCAACTTTACCGCTTGCAGTCGGATCCAAAACAAACAATTTAAGATTCTTCGTAGCAACAGCCTTGCGCACAGGTGTGCTCAGCTTCTTCTCCACATCCTCGTCTTTCCAGCCAGCAGACTTCAGGATGAGCGTGCCTTCGTCCTTCAAGCTCTCAACGACATTGAACTCCTTGAGCAGCTTCTCCTCGCCAACAACAATGACATCGGCCTCCTTAACGCTGTATGCAGCTTCGATGGTTTTCGGCGAAGAACGAATGTCGGTCCTCACCACACCACCCTGGACGAGGTTGTCGCGGCCACTACGGACAGTGACGTTCAAAGCACTGTCATCGGACAACAGCTGTCCAAGCATCATCGGCGCCTCTGCGCTATTACCGGTCTCCACGTCCCAGAACGTATACTGCCTCGTGTCCTCGCTCGTAAGCTTCAGCGGCTGTGCAGTCTCTGCACCTTGGCTAGAGCCCGTGGCGACGTGGCGAAGAAGCCTCTCCATCCGCGTAACAGTCCAGACGACATCGCGAGCGTACTTGATATCGTAAACGCTCGGCTCGCCGCCATTGCTCATGCTTGCAAAGTTCACCGCCGCCAGCGCATCAGCATAAAGATTGCTGGAAATGCTGTTATCCGTCACACTCGTCTGATCCTTGACCTGTCCCAGCACAGTGAGCTGCCGCACGCCCACCGGCAGCGCAGCAAGAAACTCCTCCTCCACAAAAGGCCTGTAGACGCGAACATTGATCACGCCAACCTTAACGTCCTGCTCCGAAAGCTTTTCCGCCACCTGCGCCCCCAAACTCGCCTCCACAGTTCCAAACACAACCAACACGCTCTCCGGCGCCGCGTGTCCCGAATACTCGAAGCACTTATACTCAGTCCCTAACTCCGCATTAAATGCCTGCATCAACTTCGCCACTTTGCCCTCGTTCGTCAATCTCTTACTGCCCAGATCGGCCTTTACACCATCAAGCACAGCATCATACACCCTCTTCAACCCCTCCACCCCAAGCACATCCACCACACGCGTCGTCTCCCTGCCCACGGTAATCCCATCATAGGTATGCATAGCTGGCGCCACACTCGCCATCAACGTCGCCAGCAGCGACATATGCTGCACCTCATACACACTCTTACTCGCCACCAATCCCATGCCCATCTCCTCTGCTACCCCGAGCGCAGAGACGTAGTCCGTGACCAGCCCCGCCTTCATGTCAGGCGCGTAGTCCACGGCTGCGACTTGCAGAGCAGTGGGGTTCGCGACGTCGTAGAGAAGGCTCAACTGGTCCAGACTCGGGCGCAAGTACTCCAAGCTCGCTGCGGAGGCAAGGATCGATTGGGGGATATGCCGTTTCGTCATGTCGAAGTCTGGGCTGAACATATATCCCAACGCCATTGCGCCGGCTCCATGGCGTGTCTCGAGGGCGTGGACGCTTGAGACATGGCCATGAGCGTTTTTGGCATTGGTGGCGGACCACGATTTAGCGGCAACGTCGAGGTCGAAACCTTCAGGCGAGTAGGTGAAGAGAGTCGACGACAGAGCGTAGGCTACTTGCTGCACCAGCGTTTGCGCAGTGAGGTATGTCGGGCCGGATACGGAGGGGAGCGTGATGTTCTGGCCGAAGGGGAGGGCGGAGGATTTGGTGGTGAGGCGGGCGGAATCGTCGAAGGTGGTGGCAGCGCCGGGGCCAGTGCCCTCGCTGGTTTGGAGATGCATCGTCGGGGACAGCACTGGGGTGTGCTGTTGTTGGACAGATGCGATGGGTATGGTAGAAGAGAGTGTAGTCGTCACATGAAAAAACTGTAGATCCCTGCTGAGAAATCCCACTTGATTGCCGATTTCGGCTATCGTCTACATGCCCGTAGATCTAATGCGCCTCGGGCAATCGCGTCTTGCGTATTACGGAACAAATGGTTCAATATATCTCGGTAGATTCAGTACTGACTTGAGCTGCACACCAGCATACCCTCTAAAGAAAGCTGCCTCAACTAACATGGGTATAAAGTCGGGCTGGGACCCAAAGCAACCACGCAAGGAAACCACTCTCGATCCGGAGCACCTCAATCCTCATCCACCCCGTCTCAAGCCATATCTTCTCAAAAGCTGCTTAGTCCACACGAGTAGACCAGCTGGTAGACCACTCAGTCCTCCGCAACGCCCATCAACGTGCTCACAGTCCCACTCCTCGGTAATCTCCCTCCCTCAAGCGTGCTGACCGACCGAATCGAAGCCGAGCGTCGGTACACTAACAATCAGAACTTCAATTTCAGCACTGTCTTTTTCGGAATTTGACGCGCAGGTGTGTGAACTCTGCTTAGCCTTATTTCGGGTAGTAACCTTCAGGAAAGTCGTCCAGGGGACCGGACGTGGCGCTCATGCCTGGTGCGGCGCGAACACTTCGGAGTGGTGGTGGTTCTTCGGAAAGAACGGCGACTTTCTCCTCGGATGAAGATGTGCGCGCGAGCTGTTCTTGTGGTGGTGCTGCCGCCGATGTGCCGTTTGTGGTTGGTGGCTGCTCGGTGGCCGCGGTGGAGGTAGATGTAGTGATCGGAGGCGGCATGTTCTCCTTCGCTGGCGGAGGTGGAGGGAGATCGTCTGTAGCTGCTAGTATTCGTCAGTCACAGCCCCAGTCTATCAAGCTCGCTTCGCGAGATCTTACCACTCGACTCCAACCCCTTCCCCTGCTCAACAGCACTATCGTTCTTCACCCCCTCCTCCGCCCTACTATCATCATCCACAGCAGACACAGCTCCACTCCTAGTCCCATCAGGCGCCAAACCCTCCGTCGGCTCTGCAGGCGAAACTCGTCCCTCATCCAGCTGGTCCAGACTCGGCTTCGTACCGTCCACGTCCCTACTCACAGGATTTTGCGCTTGCGATTGCGCTGGAGCTTGCACTAAGGCTGGATTGGTCGATGACGCAATCGCACTCCCACCCGCCGCACTCACAGGCGCCGGAGGTCCAGGCTGCGCCCCATAATTCCCCGGTACCGCCTCCTGCGGAAAGCCCTGCGGAGAGCCCTGCGGCCGTTCCTGCCTGCCCGTGCTCAGCGGATGCGTCGGCGGCAGCGGTTTCGAAGGCTCGGCTGCTGTACTAAGCGGTGAAGTCTGCTTCATAGGCGGGAGCTGTGGGGCATTGGCTTGAGTTTGTGGAGTTGGGGAGGAAGACAGCGGTGGTGGAGCTGGCTGCGAAGAAGGCGGTGGGGAGGCGGCGGTCGATGTCGAGTAGGGCTGAGAGGAAGGGGGTTGCTGGGACGTGTCGTTGGCGGTGGAGGGCTGTTTGGACTTCTTGCGGAACATGCCCTTGAAGGCGCGCTTCAGGGTGTTGAGGGCATCGGGGGCTGTGGGGGTTGTTAGCATATCGCTCTCTCTTGGATCGCGACATCAGGTAGCTGGATTCAGCCGATGCTGGACAGTAAGAGGTATGGGGTGTTCACGTACGAACGCCAGGCATCTTGGCCAATGATGTGCTGTTGTGCTTCGTAACACCTGTATGTCTCAAGCTGGTTCAAGCTCCTCCGCACAGTTCGTGCTGTGGTACCACCATGCACCTAAAACGACCGAGAGATCGAAGATCCGATGTTGAAGGGGAAGGAGTGTTAGAATCGAAGATTAGATGGGTGTTCGCGTGGAAAGTAATGGAGGTGTGAGACGTGTGGAAGTCGCAACGGGCAGGACCGCAGTAAATTGAGTTGTCGATCCTTCCCCGAGCACGAGCTGTCACAGATGCGGCCGCGGCTACGACGACCTGTATTGAAGACGACCAGGACTTTTTATTGAACGGCACAAGCAACGACACGAGCGTCAGCGATGAGTATGACTGTGGTATATGTAACTTCTGACTACTCCACCACGCATCCGCCTTCGTTTGCACAGCTTCAGGTCGTTCGGCATCGCAGACGGATGCACGCAAGGTCTGGCCCGGAGATCTATTCTTAGCATCCGGCACATCTGGGGTGCAGCGGGTCTTGCTTGTTTGACCGCAACCCTTGCTTCTGTGCGATTGCTGTTTCATAACTCATAACTCCTTGGTTGCAGCGTCGCAGATCTTTGATGATCGCACAGGCTGTGTGCATACAGCTATGCAACTCCACCATGGTGGCCACTGTCTCGCTTGTGTGGACAGAATGCAATAATGCTGTTCGATCTGCGGATCACACGGCACAGCACAGCCCGACCACCTGAAGACTCCTTGGTATGCAATGCAATGCCCTGTACACCCGTACACGTATCGTCGTCATATGCACGGATTCCGTCATAAGTCATATAGCGGCGTCGTGGTACCGTATATCGTGCTCAGCCTCCATTGCTTCTGTCGTCTATATCTGGATTTAAGCTGAAGGACAGCTGTTCGTAGGTTTCCAGCATGTGGTGCATCAACCCGGAGCAGGTCTTCACGTCGCAGCCCATGGCGCCGCAGTAGATGTCGACCCAGAGGCGGCAGAAGGCCGATGTGTCCCCGCAGTAGTGCCCGGAGGAGCGGCCTGGTGTCTCGCTCCCGCCCACGGCGCCCTCGTCGAAGGCACACCAGTCCCCGCTTCACCTCCACCAGCGTCTGGCCTCGCCCATGGTGCCTTCGTTCCCGCACCACCCGCCATCGAGGGCGGCGCCATTCCCTGGCCCGCCTTGGGTTGATTCGCAGCATGCACATCCCCTCCCGTTACGCCATTTCGTACAGCATCCGGGTCCTGCTTCCACTCAAACAAACTTCCAAAAGGAAAATGCTGCACAACCGGGAACTTCCCCAAAACCTCCGCCACCCACATCTTCACCATCCCCTTGTTGATCTTCCCCCACCCGTCCTTGATGCCGCTGACATCGTATAGAACCGGTGAGTGCTCCCAGAATAGACCCTTCTTCACATCATAGATGAACTGGATAGCGGCGAAATACATGTTGCTGCTTTGAAGTTCCGCGACGAGAGCTTTGTCAGTCACTCCTGCTGGAGGTGGCGCGGAGGATAGAGAGCCTTCTATAGGAGTTGATTGGGAAGCGGAAGTGATGGCAGGGCCGAGCTGGGCGGATCCGAAAATGTAGGGGAGGAAGCTGTGGTCGTCGAGGCCCCAGACGCCGTGGGAGCCGGCGGGTTCGAGGGTGTAGGTGGTTACTAGTTTGCGGATGAGTTGGAGGTAGCTGTGCGACTCGTTAGCAAGGTTTGCAAGGATTTCAAGGGAGTGGACATACGGGTGTATCACACCCATAACTACTGCTCTCTCCTCTCCTTCCTCAAAAGCGTGCAGCTTCCATAGACAGCCCAGGAAAGCAAGGAAGCTTAGCTCATGCCCGGTACCGTAGTCGAGACGTTGCGCACTACCAAAGCTGCCGAGGATGTAGATGCTGAGTTCCCTCTTGAGGTCTGAGCGTTGATGTTCGTGTCGTTCGAGTAGTGACGCTAAATGCCTGTCCAGAAGCTGATCGAGTTCTTCTTCTACAAGCTTGAACCAAGTCCGGAACGCCACATTTCCAAATCGTCTCGGTCCAGTATCCGGCGGTGCTTTGTCTATCAAAGCTGCGAGGTCCGAGACAAGATTCTGTAAAAACTGTACAGATGAAGAGAGTGCTGGTGGAGATTCCAGCCGGTTTTGCTGGATGTTTCCTTCCGAGTCCTGGGTCGAAAACATCGATCGATTGAGTTGGAGGAGCCATGTTATGAGATCCCGATATGCGGTAGAGGTGTGGAAGAACTGCAGATCTTCGCCATCGTTGATCTTCTTCGAGGGGGTTGAGAAGGTGTGGTTGGTGGTGGTAGGTAGACGCTCCAGGGCGAGTATAGAAGGTTGTGTTGCCATCTTACCAGAGTGCTACATGCTGTACCGTCCGGGGAAAGTGTTGTGATCGCATTCCTGTTGTTGAAGATGTCAAGAAGTCAGGAGGATTGATTGAACGTTTCCTCCCACGCACGTGATTGGTGCGCTAGCGCGCCTCAAGCTGCAACTCTAATTCGTCGTTGCGACAACAGGCAAGAGCGATGCACATGCATGTGAACGCACATGATCGCGCCCATCTAAGACATAAGTCATGGCGCGTAAATCCAAATTCGTCTCGCCGGTCAAAGCAGCCAACAACACACCCAACGACATCAACGACGAAGAACTTCTGCGATCCGACGACGAGCATGTAAACATGGGCCAAGATCAATCCAAGGAGCGAGTCGATGCGCAGCTTGACGAAGGCGTCGCGGGCTACAATGAAGGTCGGACGAGAGCGAATGATCGAGTGAGCACGGGCAAGCTTACGAGGCCATCAAAGTATACGGCAGACCCGGTCAAACGCGATGCTGTTGCGCGGAATCCGGGTACGAAGCAGAGGACGCTTGGCCGTGTCAATCGGCAGCGAGATTCGGCGTATGATATTGTGGATGAGGAGCCGCCCATCAAGTTGGCGCCGGGGAAGACGGCGCTGCTCGATCCTTTGGATGGGTTCTCGCCCATGCGAAAGGTACGGGAACGAGCAGGGAAGCAGAAGGGAGATGTGAGTGCTAGGCCTGTCCTGAGGAGCAGCCCGCGAAGGCCTGCACGAACTCAAAAGGAGGCGGAGAAGGAGGCGGAGCCAGTGGAAGCGAGTGCTACGCAGGACGAGGGGAGGTACCGAGATCTGTTTCCAGATCCGATTGTGCGACAGTACGGAGGGTCTGGCGGGGACGACGAGGAGGAAGGAGAGGAAGACGAGGCAGAAGCTGCCGAGTTCGAAGCAGAAGAAGACGACGAGAATGTTGTTGTGGCGGACAGGGAAGCAAGCAGTGCACGGAAGCCGACTAAGAGTCCAGCCAAGCGTAAATCAACCCAAGGAAGGCCCACGAATGCATCGACAAGCGCTGCTCCAGTCGTGTTAATTCAGAAGAAGAGGCTTGGTCGACCTCCCAAGAACAAACACGCGGCAGAGCCTGCGCAGCTGTCAACTGCGAAGGAGACCACAACGAGAAAGAAACGCGGTATACCAGCTCAAGCAGAGTCAGAAGTGGTCGAATCTACGGCCATGCCTGCTAGACGACGGACCCGCGGACAAGACAGTTCAACGCAACCTCCGCAGAATGAAGCTGAGACGGAGGACTCTCGTCCTGGCGGTGTGCGGAAGCGGCCACGGGATGTCAGCAATGATGATAATGAGGACGATGATGGAGATAATGACGCAGATGATGTCAACGAGAATTCAGAAGAGGCCTCTGGTCAGGCGAAAGCTACGCAGCCCGGGGCCACCGATGAGGGCGCTGTTGATCTTTTTACACAAGACTACGACGACGAAGAAAGCTCAGAACAGCGGCAGCCAGCACGATCCAAGTCAAACAAGCGCGCGCGACCTCCGACCAAAGCCACAGCTAACACCAGCTCCAAGCGGAGAAAGCCGAATGCTACACAAGAAGAGCCTGAAGCCGGTGGACAAGACCAGGCTACTGCGCATGTTGAACCCACTGTCAGTGCAGCTGACAAGAAGCGTGTGTTTGGACAATGGGAGCAGCTCGAGAAGATCTACAAGATTGCAGATCATATCGGCAGGCCTGTCGAAGGTCGTGGACTCACTCAAACCCGTTCTCACAAGATCGACCTGCTCTTGGAGGATGAGCAGGTGAGGGCTACGGTTAAGCTCTGCAAGAAGACCATTACCGCCTTCAACAAAATGACAGACGACACCAGCGAGAATGACACGCGAGAAGAACCGACTGACAGACTTCCGCGGATCCGAGAGTGCATCGACGGACTTTGTGGCAAGAGTGATGTGTTCGAGTACGATGAGAGGAATGTCGTAAGGTGTACAAGTATCTACTTCCACCTCGTGCCGAAGCTGCTTGTCCTACTCCAGAGCGCAATAGCGTGCTACGAGGAGCAGGACAAGGATACAGCTGGACCCAACAAACTGGCGATCGACCACCTCCTCGTCCTCAACGAGATCATTGACCTCCTCCTCGATCTCATCGAGGGCGCAGCAGACTACTTTCCTCGCCCCGACACCGCCGACCACGTCGTCCAACCCGTCCGCGAAATCGCCCCTCGCTTACGCGACATCCACCGCGTATTCAAGAACAAAATAGCTCAGCACGAATACGACCAAGCCGTAACCCTCCGGGCCGAAGCAGCTGCCCACCAAGCCGCCCTCGACCTCGAAGAGGAAGAACAACACCGCGCTCAGCAAGCCGAACACAACCGTATTCAATCGAAATGGGAAGATCTCCACAAAGTGCGCTACCGGGCCGAGACAGGCATCCCTCTACTTCACAAACTCATCCACCTCGAACTCCCAGCCTTCGATATCGACGCAAACGGCCGGCCCTTCCAGCGCATGGAGCTATTCCACCCGCGCGTTGGACCACCACCAGGGCTCGTGGAGCGTGCCTCGAATCTCGAGTGGAGTAATGTTGAACTGTGGGCACTAAGGGATGGGTTGAGAGAGTATGCAGGAGAGTACGTGTTTGAGAAGGTGTTTCTGAGGTATTGTTGCGCTAGGAAGGAGTTGAACCGCTTTAATGTTACGGAGGTCGTGGTGAAGGCGGCGTTGTTGAGGGAGTGGTTGATTAGGTATGATACTGATCATGGGGTGGAGGTGGCGGAGTGGATAAAGGGGATTCTGGTGTGGATTAATGGGCAACATGCGCTGGGGAAGGAGAATGAGGAGGAGGATGGGCGGGATGATGTGGTGGTATGAATAATGAGGGGATTAGGTTGGAGTACTGTGGTGTGATACTGTGAGATTTGTTTTATTTCAGATACCCTCGTACTGGATCTGTCGTTTTGCGCTCCCGAAGAGTTTTGGTATATTGGTATTCATCGGAGCACTAGCGTGCACGTGATGTCCTGTCATCTCGACTTCAGGCGTCGATCGGGTCTCCTTCTGCTTCGTCACATTACGACTCCCACCATTTTATCAACCTACATGTATTCTCGGCCCATCTACAGGTAATACGAGCATGTCATGAGAGAAGAGAGAAGCGGACTTCCGCGTGCTGTTAGAAGGCAGTCGAGTATATATACAGGTAAGGTAAGAGTAGGTCTCTTTTATGCTACAAAAGTTCTCACATTCTTACTCTCTAGTCTCATCGTTGACTCCTTTGCATCTGCTTCCATCAACCATCAATACTGAAGGCTACCACTACCATCATGGCACCACCAACAGCAATAGTCACAGGCGCCTCCAGCGGCATAGGCCTAGCACTAACGAAGTACCTCCTCGAACGCAACTGGAACGTCGTAATGGCCGACATCAACCCACCCACCGAATCCCTCCCCGGCACCAAATTCATCAAATGCGACGTCTCATCCTGGGACGACCAAGCCTCTCTCTTCCAGCAAGCCTATCAATGGAACAATCGCCTCGACTTCTGCGCCCTCAACGCCGGTATAGACGACCGCGACGACATCTTCAGCTCCATTTCCCACGATGCCAACAAGCCGCCTAAGAAACCAAGCATGAAGACTCTGGAGATCGACCTCATTGGGCCTTATTACGGAATCAAGCTGGCAGCTCACTACATGTCCCTCGACAGGGCCGCAGCAGGCAAAGCGAAGCCAGGCGGGAAAATCGTCGCGACGGCGTCGGCGGCTGGGATATATCCCATCCCTCAGTGTCCGCAGTACGGAACTGCGAAACATGGCTTGGTCGGCCTTGTACGCTCCCTGAGTCCGCGGGCCAGTATGTTGAACGTCCGCATAAACGCGGTCTGTCCAGCATTGGTGAAATCCGGACTTGCGCCTCCAGGTCTGCTGGACAGTTTCACGGAAGAGCAGTTCACGCCTATGAGCACGATCTTGCGCGTGTTCGATGAGCTCGCTGAGTTCGACAGCATCGGCAACGATGACTGGGTGGAGAAGGGCAAGTCGGGGGAGACTGTGGAGGGGAACCTGGATCGATTGATTTATCACCAGCCACCACCTCGACCGGACACGTCGTCGTACTCCGATGAGGAAGGGCTGAAGGCCTGGGATAGAGCGTATATCGAGCGGAACAAGAAGTTTGTCGAGGCTCCGTAGTCTCCTCAGACACCACTCCTCAATCTCTCTACTTCGAATCACCAACCTCACTTCAGTCCCCGGCACAACTTCGGCCCCAGGTCAAACAGTTGTATACAACCTACAACAGCTTACCACCACAATTCGAGTAAGCAACGCATACCTAGCCTAACGGTCTAAAACGGTTCTTCTCCCCCCGTCAATCTCGGTAAACCTTATCACTTGCTTCTAAGCAAGTTCGACGAGTGAGTTGATTAGTATTGAAGCAGTCCCGTCGATCGGTGCAAGCGACTGTTGAACCATTCAGTGGTTCACGACACAGATGAAGTGAAGTGGAGCATGGGGTTTCTTCTTTTGCTATTTTTGTGTGGAGGGTGAGTCCGGGTTGTGGTGAGTAATCCTTTTTGCCTGTCGTGTATATGGTAAGGTATATTGATGCGACTCGCCAGCCTCCTTCCCGGTCAGGTGGGTTGAGGCGTGGAAGTGAAATGGATAATAAGTACTTTTTGAAGGATGTCGCAACGCTATGCAATATCGACGACCAAATCACTCACATGTCCCTATATCACAACCCAACTCGCCAATACAGCGCACGCCACAGCAGCCACCACCGAGCCAGCAAATCGCCTGGCATCGTTGGTAACACTGACCTCCTCAAACCTCGCCGTCGGGTTATAAGGCTTCGGCGTACTACTATCCACCGTGCCATCCCAGCAATACCGGTTGAAGCAGTCCGTACACACATCCGGCACATCCGTCCCAGTCCTATCCAAGCTCCGGCTCAAGATCGCACAGCCAACACAAGTCGGCCACTGATCATCAATACTCGCATTACCCTGTGTCGCCATATTGTTACCCATTCAGGATGATGGCATTGCGCTCCGTATCGTTGTAGCTGAGGTCGAAGGTGGAGGTATTGCTGTTGTAGACATATGGCGCATTCGGCATGTAGACGACCAGAGGGGCGGGTCCAGTCATATTCGAGGCGTCGCAGCCGAAGAAAGTCGGTCTCAGGTTCAGGCCGAGGTTGAAAAATGTGTTTTTGTCTGGAACGGCTGGGAAGGCGGTGCCGTTGCCGATGGTTGAGAGGCTGCGTTCGTAGGTGGCGATGATGCTTGCACCGTCTGGCCAACCAGCCGATGAACCTTGCACGGGCCACGAAGCATTCGTATCAGCAGACGAATCGACAGCAAAGATCACGTCCACGTGACGCACTGGCTGTATCAGTGGGTGGAACGGAACATTCTGCAATCTTCTCCGCCATCGACGAGCGTGAGCTGGATATCGACAGCGTTCGGGTTCGAGTCGTTGCGCCAGCCGTAAAATGGGTTCGGGTAGTCGGCAATGTCCTCGTCATCTTCGCCAATGGTCCTGAGTACAGCCTGAAGTGCGTCTACTAAAGCTGAAGAGAAGAGGCCGGTGGTCTGAGCGCCGTTGATGGTGGTCAGGAAACTGTTAAATAGCGAGCTGCTGGTCCCCATCACGAACCCAACGTTATCGAAGCCAGTCACGCACTGGTCGGTAGTCGTTTCGCCGGCGGAGAAGTTCGTGCCTACGTACTTCATTGGCGCGAAACCATATACCGTAGGGTCATAGCTGCCCATTTCGAACGGGCTGAACTCGTATACCGTAGAGTTGCCAGAGACGATCTTCTGTCCTGGCGCTCTGCCATCCGCAACGATGAGTGGAAGCGGTACTGAGCCGTCGCTGAACCATCCTTGGTCTGCAATCGACGAGTATGTGTACTCAGGTCCACCATCAGTGGCGTTAACAAGCTGGAAACTTAGCGCACGACCCCAATAGTCGGTAATGGTTACATTATAACCAGCATTTTCCTTGTCGTTCGTGTTCGAGACCAACGTTGCGTAGTAGCCGACGCTACTGAGTAGCTGGACACCACCAGTATCCGGACCTTCGAAGATGGAATTTCCAAGTTGCCAGACGTCGCCCGAATCGTCGTCGCTTGTGTCCTGGGATATGATATCGCTCACGGCGGTGTAGTTGTTCGAGTACAATGACCCGACGAGCCAGCTGCCGCCCGAAAGTGCTGATAGGTATGTTGTAGATTGTAGCAGACCACCAAGCTGGCCAGCAGCAGTGGAGTTTGGTGTTCTGCTATCAAATGCCTCGAGAACGCCAGCTCCATTCAACATCGCTCTGTACCCACCGCCAGAGACCGCCACGCCGATATTAGGCAGGTTGCTGACATTGTTGCGGTTGTTGTTGATGTATTGATCGGTATCCAATCCTGTGATATTCAATCGGCCTAGCAGGTCACGCATGGGTTGTATAGTCGCCGCTCTTCGACTTCTCAGCCATGATGTCTCCTCATCTGAGAGTGAGGCTGCGGTTCGAATTGTTGGCGCGTCCGAGGGGCAGTCGTTCGTCTGTGGTTTGTAGCCGTGAGGCGCGTTCGCGGGCAGAGCGCGTCGGTCTAATGAGGCTATATCGTGTGGGGGTACTATTCAACGTGACACTGCTTAGCTGGATGGAAGGGCGATTGTCCTCGAGGACCTTACCATAGGTCGCGCCAACTGTTACGAGCCCTGCGGCGAATAGAAGTGATCGCATGTCGAAGAAGTGATACTGTTGATGAAGATTATGGGAAGTAAGGTATGGAAACATCATAATCACAACCTACATTGCCACGAGGCAGAATCAGAGCTGAGTCCTTCAGGATGTTTGCTTCTATTACTGGTGGTCTGATGTTGTCCGCGGACCGAAACCAAGGCTCGTGAAACTCTTGGTGGTTCTTGGTGAGACCGCAGATCGGCTCGTGCCTGAAGATCATTGCAGGTGTGCTCACCCCAGGATTCACCTTCCTCGACTGCTGTGAAGGCTGTTTGGAGCCGAGTAACGCTCTTAAGACCTCGTGGCCACGATGGGAGCTGACAGTGCTCGCATGCATCATGTCGTCGCGATTGAGCTTGTTCTGATCGGATGTGCCGGCCGCAGCATCCGAGAGATCAGGTCCACATCCACGTCCACCTTCGAGCCTGCACTCGGTGGCGGCGACAATCGACCGTGGAGGGTGCTGTGGTCACTAGATCCCTTCGATTTCGGGATCAGCGTTCAGAGTGCAGGTGTGTATAGTAAAGGTAGGATGTTGTAGTTACGCAAAACGGACGTCATGTAGGTAGTTCTACCGAGGCGAGAGAGAGAGTGCAAGCCTGATCGACAGCTTCGAACCGTAGGTAACCTCACCTTATAGCAACACTTCTACAGCTACCTTATACCAAGCCTTCAAGAGAGAGTGACATAACAGCTACCCCCCCAACACCACAACAGCTAGTTCTAAGGTGCCGATATCGAACCTAAATACTCACAATGCTACGACCAATCACCCAACGACACCTCCTCCGGTCCTCCGCCTTCATCACCAGAACATCTACACCCGCGCGTCAGATACAAAGCTCGAGCAGATGTCTGTCAGAAGACAAGGCCGACACAGCGTTTGACCCGCAGCAGACGAAGCCGGAAGAGCAAAACGACCGAGCTGCGCAAGCGACAGCTCAGGATTCTGTACGTACATCACATATTTTCGACACAAGACCAAGGCTAGAGAAAAGAAAGGACATGCTTATGGTTTGATTGAACACTTTGCTGATATACTATGCTACGCTCAGGGTATCAACGCCACCGAGGGCGCCAACCCTGCACACGAAAAGTCCAACCGGCCGAGACCTTCGCAGGAGGGCGGGAGCCAGGGATCGCAGCGTGAGGAAGGAGGCGGTGGCATCCAGAGGGATGGGCAGAGCGGTGGTGGTAGTCCGAACAAAGCTGGAGGTGGGAGTTCGGGGAGTGGTGGTGGGTCGGCGTAAGGAATCATTGTCTGGGGTGGCAATGTATGACAATGCTCCCAGAGCGCCGTGAGTTTGTTGCCTAGCAATCGTCCAGCCTTGCGCTCACGCTAGTCTCGCGACTTTTCAAGCTTGGAGCTGTTGTTGCCATCCGGCTCGGCTGTCGTTGTCGGACAATTTTGGAAAATGCCTGCGCTTGTCCCTGAAAAACTGGCCACGTACGTATTGGGCGAATCCGGCAACCGACTGTCGTCCGTCGCCCGTAGAAAATAGAACGTGCCCAAGCTGACCGCTGAAAAGCAAGCGCATGTGGTCGGAGTAGTCGCCGCTACAGCCATTCCCGCCATCTTCGAGATCTGTCACGTAGTAGTCCCCATCTGAGAAATCGTTCGAGTTCTTCCCACTGCGGCTTCCGATCGCAGACATGAACAGTTTGAAGAAGTTGGATGTGAGGTTTTCCATAAACTCCCAAGCCGTGCAGTCGCATGTTGGTCCCGGAACTTGTAGATTCGCCCTTCGGTCCCGTCCTATCAGAGATGCAAGTTCGGGCAGCACAATGGCGTCGTACAGCAGCGGCCCTGCGTGATCTGCTCTCGGGACTCTAAAACAGCTGCAGAGTGCGCGGTAAAAAGCAGACGTGACCCTCTCGTCGTGCATGGACAACACAGTGGCGGAATGTTGTGGTAGTCCTTCGCTGATCCAATCTCCAGACTCTTGTACAAGTGGTGCCAGCAGTTCGAAGAGCTTGGATATCCAGGATGTGGTGAGGCTTGCGCGATACAACTCTATGCTCTCTGCGGCAAGAGTCAGCACAATTCTCTGCTGGCACCGTTGTAGACTTACTGCAGTACTCTGATGGGACGAGAACCTCGAGCAGCGTCTCCCTGACGCGCTCCTCGACCGTAGCGGCGTTGAAGAACTTGGACGTGGTGATCGCGATGCCAAGTACCACGGCAGCCTCAAAATAAGGTTGTTGGAATGCGATCGCAATACCTAGGTACTCTGGCAGTGTGTCTGCGGCCCCAATGCCGCGGAGGTGGCACTCGAGCCAGTACGCCGAAACTCCTAGGAAAGCTTGCTGGCACTGGTACTTGTTGACTAATTCAGCCGTAGACGCTAAGAACTCGAGCGTGATGTTGTCTGCTGTAGTGCGATGATGCAGAACATCAAAGAGAAGCTTCAGGGCAGCCTAAAGTGCGAGGGTCAGCTGTCCGCTCGCGAATGAGCGCTGACGAGTGGTTGTACGAACTTCTTCATCGAACGGTACGACTACCTCGAAGAGCCCAGACTCAGTTGCGACCGGAGCATTGCCTTCGTGGAAGTCGTTGCCTAGGAGTTAACTCGTCGGATGCGAGACAGAGCACCTTCGAGCTCACCACGAGGCCAACATTGACATCTGCTGTAAGCACAACGAAGCAGACGTCACCTTGCGGATCTATCTCGATGATGTGTTTCATGGCTTAGCGCATACAGTGGGTGTCGTGCGTAATTGCGTTGTCTTCCAATGTGGATGTAGTGAAGTAGAAGATGGCGGAGCAGACGTTAAAGCTTGGCAGTGCAAGATTGACATGTGAAAGACAGGGCTTGAAACTTACGGAGAGCCTAAGCAAGATCGACTCTGATGAAGACATGTGGAATGCACTTGAGAAACACTATCTAGACTGGAACCTCATGACTTGACAAACCTCAGCCCTCACTCCGAATCAGAGTCGTCGTCGATGCGTGGTGTAAGTCCAAGCTGCCCATACACGTGCGTCGCCAGACGTGAGAGATACATCAACGTGTGCCCGAGCTTACCGTAGAACAACAAGCGCATTGCCTCTGAATAACCGCAGTCGCAATCGCTCACATGCCGCTGCCGTTGGGAATACCCACAGTCACAACCACGCACGTCCTGCGCTTCGGACGACATCTCTCCCCGACGTCGTCCGATCGTACGCTTGAAGAAATCCGCGAACTTCTTCTCGATGTCCTTCAAAAAGTCACAAGCTGTGCAATCCTGTCCGGTTTCGTCCCATTCGCCGTAGCCCTGACGAAGGCGCAGAGCGAATTCCTCCATTCTGACAGCCTGGTACAGCAAAGGGTAAGGATCGGCATGCGTTCCGGTCACGTGCATCCTGCCCATGTGACCGTGGAATTCCTTTATCACCTGCTTGTCGTGGTCGCACATGTAGTCGGCGTCGTGCTCGTCTCTATATCCCTCACCTACGTGATCGTTCTTGCTGGTCAACGGCTCGATCAACTTGAGCAGCTCATGCGTCCATTGTGTGCTTAGATGCTCGCGATAGAGGTCGATCTTCTCTGTTAGGGTACTTAGAATGTATCACTTCTTCATAGAATCGTCGCTTACCTCCGTATTCCGCGGGAACCAGGTCCGCAAGCATCGTATCTTGAATCCGCTGCTGAGACCGCGATGCGTTCCCGTATGCTTCCACAGCACCCCCTGTAGTGATGGCGATGCCGAAGGCAACAGTAGCCTCGAGCGCCGGTGTTCGAAATGCGATGGCAATACCTAGGTACTCCGGAAGCGTCTTCGCACATCCAATACCGCAGAGATGCTGTAGTAGCCACTTGGAAGCTGTTGGCCGAAAGGCATCGTGGCAATGGTATTTGTCCACCAATCTCGCGGTCGCCGCGAGTTCAGGAAGAGTCACCGTGTCGTAGCCAGAACGTTAGTGTAAAACACCGAACATGATCTTGAGACCGACCTAACACATAACATTCGTTAGCACTTCTGTGTTACGTTCTCTAATGGATAACATCCCGAATGGTACGGTGGCTTACAGCGTCGTCCTCTGGCAGACTGATCTGAATGGGCAATGATGCAGATTGAGCCAAAGCCTGGCCTTCACGAAAGTTCGGTCCTAGAAGTGTAGCGAAGGCGTCGGAGGCCAGGCTAAGAACCCTTGAGCTCACCAGGTAGCCTACTGGCGCAGCTTCTCCTCCTCTTCTTGCGACAATGCAGATATCGCCACGCGGGTCGATGGTGATGGTTTCCATGCTCATCTGCACCGAGCCTTCTGTGTGCAGAACCGCATACGATCGGGACGCATGAAGCGTATTTGTATGGAGAGAAGATGGTTTGCCACAGAAGCTCAAAGAGATGATGTGAAAGACATGAAGCGTCTTTGCAATGCCCGTAAATTCGAAAGGCAGACCCAAACACGCACAGTAAGCGACCTGAAAGGAGAATAGGGAGACGAACAGTTTTGTGTATCCCAAACTAGCCACGTCATGCGACTCACTTTCCTTCTGGTGAGGAGATAATAATATGAGTGACGATTGGCACCTCCATAGAAGGGAGAAGCCGTGAAAGAGGCAGATTGGAAGCCAGACGAGACGACGACAAAGATTATCGTAGAGAGCGATGCGATGACCACGTGCGGGATGAAAATCGTGAGATCACGGATGGACGCACACGTCGTGTCCAACCGAGTTCGCCAGCCCAAATGGCGTCGAAAAGTGCGTGATGATGTTGCCTGCGGTCGCTGGCTCCTCGTGCTTGCGCTGAAGCAGTGGTAACCATGACGATAGGTCCTCGGGATATCGAAAAGGCTCTTTAACACTCAAGCGGTCGTGTTTCTTCTAGTCTTGGTCCAGCCGTGGTTTGATGAGGGGAGGACGCAGAGGTAATGGTATACGTACGGCTTTGTGTTCGTCCAAGCAGGATTCTCGATGGCTATGGTCTCTCCTTTGTCCTGTGGAAGGTACATGAACGCCAGCAGCGCCCTGCCTGTAAATTACACTGTGTCGCCCAAGAGCATCGGATGTTCTTCCTCGAGTTCTGACTGGTGGCCGTTCACGTGCGCATGTTGGTACCATAAAGCAGGAAAGAGAGAGCGATGGAACGGAATGCAGCCACGCCAAGGCTGCCCTTGGAGGCGCGAGCCTCGATGACGGCTGTGAACTCTCTTGCTGACCTCTTCTTCCTCATCTGTGCCTTCACACATTTGCGTTCAAAACATCGCTTCGACAAAACCGCAAATCCTATGCTGTCAACCATAAAACCTGGAAATCCTATCAACCTCCATGTCCGCCCGCGTCTTGCGACCATGATACCGCCTGCAAAACCTGGATCCCGAACTGTATACCTAGGCATCGAAGATGGATGAAGTGGTCGCAAAGCTCGAGGCAGAGTACTGCCCGCCTTTAGACCCTACGACTGTTCTTTCCATATCATCCGACTATGATTTGAGCGATTCCGCGAACATTGCCAGCGCAAGGCAGATACTCGATGCGCTCAGGGAAGTTGCCTCGCCAGAGGAGGCGGCGGGCTTTGACCCATCTGGAACTGGTGCTGGGAAAGAGGAATTCTTACGGGAGGGAGACTCGACATCGCCGCCAGGGACAAGCGGATCTGCCTCGAGGGAGACCGAGGGCACGAGTCTGTCTAACGGGCTGTCGTCGTTGGGCCTCGACGATGAGCTATCCGACATTGAGCCGGCAGCCACGTACTTTGACGAGCCTGAGGACTTTGATACGCTCGACGAAGACGCAAAAGTCCAGCGGCTGCGCGCAATTGTCGGAGCTGGGGTGAGTAAGTACAGCATTCGACACGTGCTACGAAAATGTAAAGGCAACTGGGCAGGCGCTGTAGAGGAGCTGCTCACGCAGGCCTACCTGGCCGATGAGAAGAACGCGGAAAATGGCGTGACTACCAGTGCTAAGGGCATCGAAGGCTTCTACGAGGAGAATCTGCCTGCTCGAGGACGCAAAGAGAAAGTCAGAGGTGGGCGCCAAAAGGCATCTAATGCTAGGAGATCGAGCTCTTTCTCTGAAGTTGGCGACGCATCTGCCCCATCAGCACCAAACAAATGGGCCTCGGCATCTGAACACATCAAGTTCGTTGCAGAGCGAACTGGTATGCTAGAGACGAACGTGTCATCAATCTACTACTCCAGTGGGCCTTCACTTCCACAGACTATCGCGACCATACTGAAGGCAGCCATGGTGGAAAACAAGCATGCAGCAATAGACGAAGACACAGTTACAATCCGAGCAGATGATCTAGGGGTGGACTTTCCTTCGATCTCCTACGAGTACAGAAAGACGCTTGTGCGAGTGTCGTACCCTTCCACGACGTCGGCCCACGATCTGGCGACCGCTTTGACTGCCAAGCCCAAGAATACTGCACCTGGCGGGCTACAAATACTCACGAACTACGCGCCGCCCGACTTGGGCACTCCCGGTGTAGACTGGAGTCCAGTCACGCGGAAGGTGAGGTCCGCCAATCCATCGCGGTCGCCTTCACTGGACGGACCTTCAGCTATGGCACAGCGAGATGCCTTTACTGCCGCCAAAGCCGTAGCATACACTAAAGCTGCGGCGGCTCACCGCAGAGGCAGGTCTGACCGCTTGATGGGAGGTGCAGCTGCGTATTATGGCGAAGTCGGACGCGAATACGCTGCACGTTCGGCCAACGCCTCAGCCCACGCTGCCGACCAGATAGCAGCATCTCAATCAAGCGCGACACAACTGGATCTGCACGGCGTCGACGTGCTCAACGCAGTGAGAATCGCGCAGGAGAAAGTCGATGCGTGGTGGGAAGGATTGGGTGAGAGCCGGAGCAATGGCCGCAATGGTGCTGACCAGCGTCAAAACGGCTATAGAATAGTCGTGGGCTTGGGCAGGCATAGTGAGGGTGGCAAGGGCAAACTGGGTCCTGCTGTGACGAAGATGCTGAAAGAGCAGGGTTGGCGGGTCGAACCCGCGGGAGCTGTCATTGTTGTCAAGGGCCCTGTCAAGAGATGAAGTGTTCAAACGGTGAAGGCGCTTGTCTGTTCTCCGCGCCGACGCAGACGAGCACCTTACGATGAGAAGATCACTGGCATAGCGAGGATGTTCGGATATTCGTGTACTATCCGCATCGTTGCATGGCGGACACGACAAGCTTCATCGGCGGAGATGGTAAGGACAGGTACTGCTGAGGTCTTATGTATCCCATATGGAGAGTCTAGTATTCCAAAGCCAGCGGCGCAGGTACGTCCATATCAAGAATTTGCGGTATTTTTCTTTGGCAATCCGCTTTATCCGCCGCAGGAGCGAATCCAAAGCGGAAGCTTACGACAGGGCTTAACGAGGCATTGTTTCCGACAGCCCTACCAGCGGAACATGTATCCCTCTGTACATACGAGCACTTCAGACGTGAATACGAAGCGATGTCGCATAATCCGGTCAGCCGTCGTCCTTCCCCACTTGAAGTGGACTCAACTTCCAGCATGACGTTCTAAAGAAGACCGTGGGGTTTCTTCTTCATCCAAAGGTTCAAGGATCGATCGGCAAGGATGCACGCATTGCGGATGTGGTGACTGGAACTGGCATCGTCCTCCGAGACCTGGCGAAGACTCTGCCCAACACTTGTCGACTAGATGGGTTTGATATCTCCGATTCCCAGTTCCCAGCTGCGAAGGAACTACCGAGTAACGTCGAGCTTCACGTGGGAGACGCAAAAGCCGGACTACCGAGTTCCTTTCACGGTCAGTTCGATGTTATCAACATTCGCTATCTCGTTGTCGCCATGGAGGCGGAGGACTGAGAGCTTGTCACTAGGAACATGCTGCAACTGTTGAAACCGGGCGGCTGGCTGCAATGGATCGAATTGGACGTCAACCAAGCAAGCCGCCTTCTCCGTGGTGATCCCAGCATTCCCATATCGAACGCTGTGCAGGAAGCAGACGAGCTCATCGCAGGCCCGGCTCTAAAGTACGGCTTCTACAAGTCCGAGCTCGCCAACATCTTCCGCAAGACGGGCTTCCAGAGTGTCACGCGGGAGCTGACCAGCACGGATCGTTTGCCAGAGCTCCGATCAGCAGCTTGGCAAATGTCCCAGTTACCGTTCGAACTGCTTTTCGCGAAGATTGCGAAGGCCGAGGGCAAGTCGGAGGAATATATTGCGGAGCGTATAGGACAGATCAGAAGTGAAGTAAAGGCCGGTGGTGTGTATTACAGATACGACATTCATGTTTACCTAAGGTCAGAAGGCGCAATGAAATGCTCAATATCCAGCAATGGAGAAGCATAAGAAGATCAACCTTACGGTGGTGCCACTGTCTTGCTATGGTTATGGGTAGGAGGCCTTGGGAGTGGTCATCGATACGCCGAAGGGATAGCTGCTCTTTGGATTATCCCAACAAGCGTCTTGCTGGAACGACTAGTGCCCAGCTATTGCAGTAGCTGTGTACTCAGCACCGTCTTCCACAGCGTCACCGAGCGGGCTGCTGTCAACCTTCGCTCATGTCTGTCAATCTAGCTTCGCAAGCGATGCTCTAGCCCTTGGTGCCAACAAGGCGGGTGCTAAGACGAGAGAAACGTATAGCTGGAAGTGAGATGGTGCTGCTTCTGGCGCAGTTGGGCTGTATCATCCATCTAACTCCAGAAGGCTCGTTGTGTTAGGCGAAGCGCTGATATGGTAGTAAGCTTTGATTTTGCAAGAGGTGCTTGCGCTGTGTTCGTCACAATCTAGTTGAAGCGGCTGAGTTGAAGGTGGCGCCAGCGCTGATACGGAAATGGCAGCAGAATAGAGAAAGAAGGAACAGGTTTGGTTTTGATGGTTTTCGTGATCTCATATGTACGAACGAAGCTCGTACTCATGATCTCTGCGGCGATGTCGTGCTCCGCGTAACTAGCTATGTCCTCCGTCTATCTTACACCCAGCCAGCTTTTGTTGATGATTATGCTTCATTTAGATGAAGCTACGCTGCGATCGAGTATGCCGTGGCGGCGTACTGTATGATCAGCCGTAGCGAAAACACATGCTCGCGCAAATTCCACGCCCTCCCATTAACGTATCATGCACCCATCTCAGCAATGTTGTCGAAAGCAAGCAAGCAAGGAGCAACGCGAAGAACTTTTGTTGTCCGTCCATCCCAGCCCACCCATCAAACGCCGCCGCAAACATTGCAACTCACTGCCTTGGCTGCAGCTTCTCCCACTCGCGCTTCTTCAACGCCACCACGTCCCACAAGTCGAGTGCTGATGGACGCTTGTGGTGGTCCGGCTCCATCGCCGCGGCGATGACGTGGTTGAGTTGTGAGCTGTAGAACGCACCACAGGGCCGACCGAGCTGCACGTGGCTCTGATTTGGCTCTGCGATGACTCGCGCCATGACTTGGACCATGCCGCCCATCTGCCAGATATCCGTACCCTTGCCGTACGTGCCTCTGTAGCCGCCGGCATCCTGGGAGTACTTGATCTCCGGTGGAGTCCAGCCCTGAGTGGCGCCAGGCATGGTACCCATCACTTGCCTGCCCGCCTTGATGTCGTCCAGCGTAACTGAGCATCCGAAGTCGCCGAGGACAATACGACCGTAAGGCTTGTAGGTCTCGTAGCCGGGGATCTGGCGCGTGGTGAGGAAGACGTTGCCAGGCTTGATGTCGAGGTGGCAGATTGTGTTCCAGTTTGCGAACTTGTATTGGTTAGCGCCGGGGTTGCGGACACCATTGTGGCAGAAGGCGAGTGCGGTGAGCATGCCTTCTATGATGTGCCACAGGAAGTCCTCGTCGAAGCGGATACCTTGCTTCCGATACTTCTCGATCATCTCGCCGAGCGTCTGCGAGTCACAGTACTCGAGCGTCAACACAGAAGTCTGCGATCCTTCTTCCCAGTACTCGTCGTAGATGACATTGACATTTGGAGAACCGCCGGCAGCTTTGATTTGCTTCAGCACAGCAATCTCGGCTTTCGCACGTTCGAATTGATGATCGTTGGTGGCCATCAGGCGTTTCTCGATGACTTTAAGGCCGGTGGAGGCGCTCTTGAGAACACGGATGCCGTTGCTCATGCGGTTCGGGTCGTTCATGGCAGGCATGATCACGTGGACCACGTCGTACCATTCGCCACCAAGACACACTTGGTTTTCGACGTGCTCTGGGTTGTTGTACTGCTGGTGTTCGTTTCCAGGAGCTGCGCGTGTATTGTTGGGCACGCCCGCGTTCTGATACACGTTCGCTGGGAGTTGATTTGGAAAAAACATCGGACCTTGGGGAGTGTGGAACCAAGCTCCGTCTGGCATCATGCCGGCCTGCTGATTCATAGCGGCTTGCTGGTCCATGGCGGCTTGCTGGTCCATTGCAGCTTGTTGCTGGGCTTGCTGGTGCATCGCCGCACGATGCATGTCGTTGTAGCCTGCTTGGCCTGCACATCAGAGGTCAGCCTGGTTGTCGAAGGTGGCAACTTGAAATGTCATGTAGTTCAGCAGAAGGGGTGATGCATCTAGCATCTTACACATTTCACACTGATCATGTGAAGAGGAAGGAAATTTCACTCACCTAGACGCTCTGGTCCTGTCGCTGCACCACCATTGACTGGAACTCCGCCGTAGCTGTTTCCTGGGTGTGCAGATGCCGGACGTACTGGTATCGGTTGGTGGAAAGCGTGATTGACGTGGCCGGGGAACTGTTGAGGGTCCATCGTGTGAGTTGGAATGAGTGTGGTGGAGCTGAAGCTGATGAAGTTATGTCTTGCCTCGCGTTTGTGTTCGCTCTTGATGTGCGATGCTTTCCACTAACTTCCGCCTGTCCGCCGCCTGTTCTGCCTGCCGGCTGCTCACACGGTTCACTCTCGTTCAGACTTACTTTGATCACTGATGCTTGATGGCTTCAGTGGTTGGTACTGAAGTAGACTCTCTCTTCTGGGTTGCGCCGAGATGAGTGTGGTGATTGCTCGCCGTGTTCAGGTAAGATGGTACCGTGTTGTGATACTTTGTAAAAGACCCAAACTCCAGTAACGAGTGTGTTGGTTGATGTTGGTCGAAGGCAGAAAGCTGAGGAAGGTTGAAGAACTTTATAGGCTGCAGCCAGTGAGGGAGACTGATGGAGCGGTCCGAGCTCGAAGCAATTGTCGCATTTTGCTGCAGATGAAGTGATATTGAACTGAGGTGAAGCTCCTGTTGAGAAAGCTCGGACGTTCAATCGACAATATGAGGAAGGAAGTCGGCCATATACGGGCAATTGTAGATGACCTTTTCAATAGGAAAAATGGCAGAAGAAGTACTTGTACTCACGCTTGGACAATGGAACACACGCCGGTCAATGCCATGGTCTTCTATTAGATTCACAATCACGGCTTCACCCATTCATATCCGGCAACTTTCACTTGTTTATCGGCATGCCGAAACATCTGCAGTACGTCATCACGCGAGCAACAACTAGCCTAGGTCACACGAGTCAATGATAGTGTCAGGTGAATGGTGGTTGCAGCAGCTGAACCGCCATGTAAACCACCATGTGTATGGAGTATGAGGAGGAAGAAGCGATGAAGTCGGGACGGCTCCTGTGCGCAAATTCGACATGCCTGAGGCTTCAGCGGCTAACCGCTTCTGGTGCTCGCCAAGAGCCTTGCTAAAGCCGCTGTCACTTTTCCAAAGACAACTTTGCCATAACCACCTCTCACACTCTCCGGCATCTACGACCACCTTGCCGCATCGACTAAGCTGTGTAATTACTTCAGCGCGTCGTTCCTTAATACTAAAGGGATCAGCCCGCGTGTTGTCGATACAGCGCGATTGTCGTCCGCCCTGAACCCCCGAACTTGCTTCCGAACCCCAGAAACACCGAACATATGGCTGTATGTCCGAAGGTGCTCACTCAACTCGAGCCACACTGACCAACTATGCAGCAACCACCTTCGCAGCCCCGCGCATACTCGCAAGCCTTCCTTCCTAATGGCGGTCCTCCTGTCAGCGGTCCAGTTCCAGGAGCTCGCCCCCTCGACCCAAACCAAGGTCGCGTGCTGCAGCAGGGCAAGGCCCGAGTACTGTGTGTCGCGGACGTGAGAGGTATGCAGCTTCATATACACTTCCTTGGCACAGACTGATGGTATAACCAGGCAACCTCCGCCACCTCAACGAGCTCGCTCGCAATGCGGGTGCGCAGTACATTCTTCACACCGGCGACTTCGGTTTCTACGACCATGCTTCGATTGATCGCATTGCCGAGAAGTATGCATCCAGCATCTTTAGCACGTGACTAGCTTGTACTGACTTCACATCAGGACACTGAAGCACGTCACCCAATACTCGCCACTTCTCAGCGAACCCCTCAAAGCAGAGCTTGCACGCTCGCAGCAACCCATCAAGGAGCGATTCCTGCGAGATCGCCTCCCACTCTCCGAGCTTCCACAATTCCTCGACAAGACCTATAAGCTTGAAGTGCCGGTATATACAGTATGGGGCGCGTGCGAAGATGTGTCCGTGCTCGAGAAGCTGCGTTCGGGGGAGTACAAGATCGATAACCTCAACATCATCGACGAGTCTCACTCGCGGTTACTCGACATCGGTGGTGTGAAGCTGAGGCTGCTTGGTCTCGGTGGAGCTGTGGTAATGCACAAGATGTTTGACAACGGCGAAGGAAGGACAACCATTGCTGGTGGACAAGGCACAATGTGGACCACACTTCTGCAAATCGGTGAGCTCGTGGATACGGCGAACCGTGTCTACGACCCAACAGAGACGCGCTTGCTAGTCACCCACTCCTCTCCCGCCAGAGAAGGCATTCTCAACCAACTCGCTGTTGCCCTCAAGGTCGACTTCTCGATATCTGCCGGCCTGCACTTCCGATACGGTAGCTCGTACAACGAGTTCTCGGTCAACCCGTCACTCGACCACTATCGTGGCAAGCTGTCTGCATCGAAGGCACAGTTCCATGATGTGTGGGAGACGGTCAAGGGTGAGGTTGAGCCAGCGGTCGCTGAGAACGAAGCTCAGAACAAGCTGCTGCAACACGCACTCGAGCTGGTGAACAAGATGCCTGCGACTGCGAGCGGTGGCAACCCTTTCGGAGGAGGGCCATCAAACGGACAAATCGACGAGTCTGCATTCAAGAATATGTGGAACTTCAACCTCGCAGACGCTGCGTTCGGGTGGCTCGTGCTAGACATTGATCAAGGCCGGATCGGCACAGAGATGAGGGCGCAGGGCTTCAACTTCGCGCATCGCGGCGGCAAGGGCCCGCAGAGGCCACAAGCCATGCCGTCAGCACCCTCCAATTCGACTATGGCACCAACCGGTGGCAACCTTCCTACTCCTGGTCAACAACCGCCACAGCCAGCTCAGCAGCAAGCTTCTCGCCCTCCACAAGGCCCAGCAGCATCTCAGCAGCCGCCTACCCAGCCACGTGCCCAACAGCCTGTTGGCCCCGGTCAGCCTCAGCCTTCGAAGCCTGTGTCCCAGCAGCAGTCAGCACCACAGACGGCGCCGAAGTCCACGACACCGCAGCCTTCTACCGCACTCACCACGAACGGCACCACAGCTCCGACGGCAACGCTTCCACAGACCAACGGTACCGGCACATCGACTACGGACACAGCTAAGCCAGACACACCTGTGCAAGCGACCAACAACGTCCAGCAGTCTCCAGGCGCACAGGAGCCGTCAAAAGGAATTTATATCACCACTTCCAATCCTGCAGGTCTGAGTACTCAGGATGATGCGAAAGCTTTGTTCTCAACGGAGGATGCGGCCAAAATCTTGAGTTCAGAGAGGAGAGGCAATGCGTGGGTCGTTCTGTTCGAGTCCCACGACGTGATGCGCGACGTGTTGAAGCGTAGCCCGACCAAGGAAGGATCTGAGAAGCACGGCCCGGTGCGCTTAAACGTCTTTATGAGCGGCGGAACCGCGAACCGTGGTCGTGCAGGCTTTAGCGGAGGGTGGGGCAACACACGCGGCGGAGCTCAGTCTCGCGGTGGTGGAGACGCTCGTATGGGTTACCAGTCTGGAGGCGGCGGCACGACCGGAAGTGACAGCGAGACGAACCGCGGTGGTCGTGGCGGTCGCGGCAGAGGCGGCGCTTTCAGAGGAGATCGTCCCCGTGGTCGCGGCGGCAGGGGAGGAGAGAGGGGTGGCAAGACAGACGGCACGTCTGCTCCGACTGCTGCACCAGCGACTACCGGTGGCGATTCCTAGAAGGATGGCTCCAACTGGCGTAGTCCTGGCGGCAAGAAGACCGAGCAGACGGCCGAGAAGACGGCCGAGGAGACGACTGAGAAGAAGGATTGAGGAGACGCGCGAGACCATTACTGCTGCCGACAATATCACTGAAGGACGACCACATTCGATACACCTTCACTGATCGACAGCACCGGGCCTGCACCTTCGAGCAGCGCACACAACCATCGATCCAACCGACCGCTTTCGTTGCATTTCCGGGCTAGAGGCGCAGGCACGGAGCGTTGCTTTTCTGGCTGAGCCGAGTTGAAAGCGATTGTTTGTTGCGGTGGATATACCAACGTTGTGTGTTTCTTGACAGGGCATGTTTTAAGTAGAAGGAATAACTGGAAGAGAAGTTGGGGCTGAGAAGAATAAGTAGCGTTTTTCAGTGTAATCATATGGTAGTCTAGTGGTCTGGACATCGCAGCGATGTTCGGATGTGTGAGAATGGAGGTTCGAAACAAGGTCGTTGTTCCCATATCCCATCTTGTAGACCTTCACGCAACAGTTTCCAGCTGCTGAAGACAATGAGGCTCTGCCTGTTAGTTGTGCGGGTTGGAGGCTCACCAACGGCTGGTTCCTCCGAGGCAGGAACGCCTTGGCAAACTGACGTCGGCGTGCATCCAACATGCGTCGAGGTTGGACATCGCGCGCTGGTGCCTACCTCTCACACCTCTTCCTCATACTACATATCTGGCTTGGACAGGTATTCCGATAACATACCATCGAGGCAGCATCACAGCAGCTACGTTACCACTACATCCCATCCGATTGGAGCAGGGCACCAAACACTGCGAAGCTCCGTGGAGGAGTAGGCGGAGGTAGAGATGAAGATGCTCACACGACCAGCATGGCTGGCGGTCTTCAGCCTCGCTACAAGCGCTCTAGCAGCATCGGACGACAACCCCAGAAACCTCACCAAGATACACGAAGCTGGACGATGCGCCCTCCGCGGCCAATGCGGCCAACAGAGCTTCTTGGGTGGCGAGCTACCTTGCGCCGACAATGGTCTTGCTGAAAAGCCGGATGATGGGCTGAAAGATCTGCTGGTTGAAGTCTGCGGCGAGGAATGGAACGACAGCGATGTGTGCTGTCAGGAAGAGCAGGTCGAGGCACTGAAGAGCAACTTCGGGACAGTCAACGGCATTCTGGGATCGTGTCCGGCGTGTACGAAGAACTTCTTCAACCTGTTCTGCACGTTTACTTGCTCGCCGGATCAGAGTCTGTTCGTCAATGTCACGGATACGGCGGAGAAGGACGGTAAGATTCTTGTTACGGAGCTGGATCAGTTGATTGGCGTGGAGTATGGCTCGGGCTTCTACGACAGCTGCAAGGATGTACAGAACGGCGCGGTTGGTGGGAAGGCTATGCTGTTCTTTGGCAACTCGAAGAACTATACGCAGCTCCTCCACTTCCTGGGTGAGAAGAGAACGTTTGGAGGCAGTCCGTTCCAGATCAACTTTCCGAGACCGGAGGATCATGAGTTCGAGGACATGAAGCCGATACTATACGAGTCGAAGGCATGCAACAGCTCCGACGCTGACTACCGCTGTGCTTGTGTGGACTGCGAGAACAGCTGCACAGCTCTGCCCGACATCAAGAGCGACGACGAATGCAAGGTCGGACTACTACCATGTTTGAGCTTTGGCGTGGTCATAGTGTATGCCTGCATCATCACTCTTTTTGTGCTGGCTGTCTCCGGTCACATCGCGGCAGCCAAGCGCAGGAAGAGCAGGAATGAGCGCCTGCAACTTCTTCAAGACGCCAATCCAGATGATGAGGAAGACGATAGGGATGTCCTGCACGGAAGCGGAGGAGCAATGGAGCGGCCGACCAAGCATTATACCGTCAACACCTACTGTGACCGCGCGTTTAGCGCTTTAGGACGCACATGTGCCAACTTCCCAGCCATCACGATCGTTACCTCTGTGATAATCGTTGGGCTCCTGAGCATTGGCTGGATGCGCTTCGAGGTCGAGCAAGATCCAGTGAAGCTGTGGGTATCGCCGGACAGCGATGCAGCGAAGGAGAAGATCTTCTTCGATACAAACTTCGGCCCATTCTTCCGTGCTGAGCAAGCTTTCTTGGTCAACGACACGAACCCGGAAGGTCCTGGACCTGTTTTGACCTACGAGACTCTCCAGTGGTGGTTCGATGTCGAGCGAAGAGTTTCCGTGCTGAAGAGTGATGAGAATGGGTACACCTTTGACGATGTGTGCTACAAGCCTCTTGAGGACGACTGTGTGGTGCAGAGCATCACACAGTACGGTCCCTTCGCCGGCAACGGCCTCGACAAGAATTCATGGGAGAAAGATCTGCAGAAGTGCGCCGATTTCTCTGGTGATTTGGACTGCCTACCACCGTTCAAGCAACCACTGCCTATCGAACGACTTCTTGGCGGTTACAACAGGACCACTGAGCCTGTCACGGATGCTTCAGCGCTCATAGTCACATGGGTTGTCAAGAACCACAATGTCGGTGATCCTGGACTGGAGAAAGCTGCGGAGTGGGAAGACAGCCTCAACCGCCTGTTCCTTTCAGTGCAAGAAGAAGCAAGTGAGCGTGGACTTCGACTGAGCTTCAACACCGAGATCTCGTTGGAGCAGGAGCTCAACAAGACTGCCAACACGGACGCTAAGATCGTCATCATCAGCTACGTCGTGATGTTCATCTATGCCTCGTTGGCTCTTGGGAGTACCACGGTCACGCTGAGCATGATTCTTCGGAACCCAGTCGCCGCGCTCGTGCAGAGCAAGTTCATGCTCGGCATTGTTGGGATCTTGATCGTCTTGATGAGCGTGGCTGCTTCAGTGGGCTTGTTCGCTGCAGCTGGCGTGAAGGCTACTTTGATCATTGCGGAGGTCATCCCGTTCCTGGTCCTGGCGGTCGGTGTGGACAACATTTTCCTCATAGTGCATGAGTTCGAGAGAGTCAACATTAGCCACGCCGACGAGAGCGTTTCGGATCGTATCGCACGAGCCATGGGACGCATGGGCCCAAGCATCTTGCTCTCAGCAAGCACTGAGACTGTAGCGTTTGCACTCGGCGCGGCGGTAGGCATGCCAGCTGTGCGGAACTTCGCAGCCTATGCTGCTGGAGCTGTCTTCATCAATGCTCTGCTTCAGGTCACCATGTTTGTTTCGGTGCTTGCACTTAATCAACAGCGCGTAGAAGCTGGTCGAGCTGATTGCATACCGTGCCTCAAGCTCCAAGGTGGCGCAGACGCCAGCATGCCCAATGGTTACGGCGGTGCGCCGTTCAGCGGTGTTGAAGAGGAGGGCTGGTTGAGCAGGTTCATTAGGAAGCACTACGCGCCAGCTCTGCTCGGAAACAAGACACGCATCGGCATCATGATGGTCTTCCTCGGCTTCTTCGCGGCTGGTGTTGCTCTTCTGCCCGACGTCCAGCTTGGCTTGGACCAGAGGATCGCTATACCGAGTGACAGCTACCTGATCAAGTACTTTGACGATCTCTACGACTATTTTGGCGCCGGACCACCTGTCTACTTCGTCACGCGAGGTGTCAATGTTACCCAGAGGCCAGAACAACGCGAACTGTGCGCCAAGTTCCCGGCATGCGAGCAGATGTCCCTTGCGAACGTGCTAGAAGGCGAGCGAAGGAGGTCTGAAGAATCATTCATTGCCGATGCCACCGCAAGCTGGATCGACGACTTCTTCCAATGGCTTGACCCGGGTCAGATCGAGTGCTGTGTTGATGATGGCAAGCCATGCTTCGAAGGCCGTATGCCTCCTTGGTCGTCGTCTCTCCAGGGCCGACCAGTCGGAGATGAGTTCATGCACTACGCTCAGCGATGGCTGAATGCTCTGCCAAACGAGGATTGCATTTTCGCTGGCAAGGCCGCATACGGAGATGCAGTTGTACTTGACAACGAGACCACCACTATCCACGCCAGCCATTTCCGAACAGCACACACCCCACTCAGAAGCCAGGCCGACTTCATCAACTCCTACGCATCCGCCCGACGCATCGCGAAGGACATCAGCGAACGCAATGACGGCATCGACGTCTTTCCATACAGCAAGCACTACATCTTCTTCGACCAGTACGCAAGCATCGTCGACCTCTCTACCGCTCTAGTCGGCGGCGCCCTGGCCTTCATTTTGGTCATCGTCACTGCGCTCCTCGGCTCTCTCGCCACCGGTATGGTCGTCACGGTCACAGTCGCTATGATCGTAGTCGACATCGTCGGCACCATGGCGCTCGTTAACGTCTCCCTCAACGCCGTCAGCTTGGTCAACATCGTAATCTGCGTCGGCATTGGCGTCGAGTTCTGCGCTCATATCGCTCGCGCGTTCACGATCCCGAGCACGTCTATCCTCGAGCGCGCTCCAAGCAAGTTCAGAGGCAAGGAGGCGAGAGCATGGGCGGCGCTGGTCAATGTCGGCGGCAGTGTGTTCAGTGGGATCACGATTACGAAGCTACTGGGAGTGTTTGTGCTTGGCTTCACGAAGAGCAAGATCTTTGAGATCTACTACTTCAGGGTCTGGCTTGCGCTGGTGCTCTGGGCAGCGCTGCATGCGTTGGTGTTCTTGCCTGTGGCTTTGAGCTTCTTTGGTGGTGCTGGTGAGTTGTGATACTCTGTCCTGGGACGAGATGTGTTTACTGACTATTTCCTACAGGCTACGTCGACCCAGAGAGCGATGGCGGGCTGGAGCAGGATCTTGCCAGTCGAAGATACCGAGCATTGTTGCCTGACGATGCGTATGATAGCGACGAATACTAGTGGGTGGTAACTTATCAAAGCATACAGTCTAGAGATACTAGTATACATGGCGAACATGCTTGCATGACTCTGACCATTCTTCTCCAGTTCATCGCCAGCTGTACAGCCATGCTCGAAGGCCACCGCCGGGTTGTGAGCAGGGCCTTGTTACTACAGACTGTCCAAGGCTTGAAGATGTCCAGCAACAGAACACACCGACGAGGCACTATAGGAGCGCCCCAGAGTAGTGCAATACTTACGAGCAGTACCCGGAGAGAACGGAGGCACGATCGAGGGCACGATCGAGGGCAACGAAACAGCATGTCAGACGTGCAACCCACGGGTAAAGCATTCCTGGAGAAGTTGCGGGGGTTCCTTACCATGAGTGCGGAGTGGAGCGACTGACGCTGTCGACTCCCAGCTAGATACGCGATTGAAGACGAGCATTCATGATCTTGGCTTGCAGAGAGGCTTGCAATGCTGACGTTGGACTACACTATACATGTGGACAGTAATACACGTACCGTGCCGTGGGGTTGTCGGATGAGGTTGCACCGCTCACTCCCAGTAAGCCGGTCAGCCCGAATGATGGCGTCCTTACAAGTCTCGCCAACGGCGACCCTGGGGTAGTTGTGCATCGCGCTGACATTGCAAGCAATCTATCTCTCAGGATCCTCATGTCGTGTGGAGATTGAGGCCCGGAGAGTTGGCGGAGAGGACAAGGGTAGGCGAAGTGAGGCCAACAAGCAAGGTGAGGCGGAGGATCTCCAAGCGAGATCACAGCTTCGGCCCTTCCACCATATCATCAACATGTCCGGGAAGATGGCGAACTCGTGGTGCGGGTAGGCACAAACCGTAGCACAGCCTGAGAGCTTCGTGCATATGGATACGGGTTGCATTAGGGTACCGCTGTTGAGACATTTTCGGACGACGTCGGTCGTGCAGACGTCAGAAGAGCCATGAGGAGTATGGCTTCCATGAGGCTTCTGGCCATGCTTAGATCCATGGAATGGTGGGAGAGCGTTTGGCGGTAGAGAGCTTGTATTTGGCCCTTGGGTCGCGATGGCACTGATACATGTCTGCATCGTTGGTTAGTGTCAAGAACACGAAGTCGACACCATCCTGACGTGTGAAAGATGCGATCATCATTGAGCTTTAGGCGTGTTTGATACACTGTCTTGCATATACCACATAGTCTGATACAGATACTGTCTACACATAGGGACGCCCCCGGATATAGTGGACACGCTGAGAAACCAACGCCTTGCAATCGTAGCCCCTGGTCTAAGGAAACAGCAACGCAGCAACCCATGGATTAGAGTCCATTATTTCCTTTCCCTCATAACGAACGGCTCTTTTCTGCCTTTCTGTGGCGAGCAATTGTCTCTGGACCGTCGCCCACACCCCAAGCTCCCATAGCAAAAGTATGTGCAAGAATGTCAACACCAGCCTCCCACCTGCAAAAATCATCTATTGCTTGCGGAAATAGAGTGTGAGCCAGCCCAAGATCCGGTAACCGGCGATGATGCCGATCATGATTCCGATCCAGGTACCAGTTTGGCCAACAGAGTAGCCGTAGTTTTCAAGTACAGCGTTACCGTCGATCAAGCAGAGCTCAGCTAGCGGGCTGTCATACATGCAGGAGCACTGTCCGTTGGGGTTGTTAGGAGGTGGTGGGGCGCACGTGAAGTTGCGATGCCCGAACTCGTTGACCATCATGCCCTGGAACACGTAGGATTGGTAGTCGATGTAGTGGAAGACGTAGCGCCAGAAGGGGTTGAGCGTCTTCGGTGGCACGAGGAAGCCACCCGTGCACATCCATAGACCGTTGGCGAAGGCCGTGCCGGCAAGAGCGACGACGAAGATCGGGATGAGAGAGCTGATGAGCACGACAAGAGACTCGGCAGCGATCAAATCCAGGAAGAGCCACATGACCCAAGTGAAGAAGGCTTCAGCTGATGGGCGGAAGTTGGAGAGCCAGTAGGCGACGACAGAGAACAGGAGAGCGATGAGGAAGAGGTACGGAATGCCGGTGACGAAGTTGGCGATCAGGAAAGAAGTCGGACCGTAGAGGCCGTTCGCACGTTCTTTGATAAAGAGCGCGCGATCCTCCAGGTAAGCCGGGATGTAGGCGACCGCCATGAACGACATGAACGCACCGCCGAAGAAGATAGCGTTGATGAAGGACTGGATGTTGTTTTGGTTGGGGTTCAGCCGCAGCCAGACCGTGCCCATCATGACTGCCAAACCCATGTACATGGCAATTCGGATGCCGTAGGCGATGATGTCTCTGTACGACTTGATGAACGAGCGATGGATGAGAGCCAGTGGGATAGCCAGCTTGCTAGCCGACTCGTCTTTGACTTCTGCGTTCACGTCGTTGTCCATTGAGTTCCGTGCCATCTCGTCGGTAAGCTCAGTGACTGTCGCAGTGGCGAGTCTTGACTTGTGCCATGATGAGTGGACCATGTGCAGTTGCTGGTCGACTTCGCTCCGGTCACGGGCAAAATCGGTGTTAACAAAGTCAATGATGAACTCAGCCGGGTTCATGTAGAGCGGGATTGGGAAGCCACAGGCATCGAAGTATGGCTGGACTTCGGAGACTGGACCACTGTAGGCGGTGCCACCTTGTGACAGGAGCAGGAGCTTGTCGAACATGGCGAATGTCGAAGTAGAAGGCTGATGGATCGATGCAATCACGATCAACTGTGGTGATATTAGTATTGCTGCTGTATTTCAGAAATTCGCGCGCTACTCACGTTATGCTTCTTAGCAATGTCCTTGACGAATGAGATAACCTCGAACGATGCAGCAGAGTCGAGACCGGATGTGGGCTCATCCAAGAAGAGGAGCTTCGGGCTGGTGATGAGTTGTGCAGCGACACTGACACGGCGCTTTTGACCACCTGAGATACCTTTCCTGATAGGAGTGCCGATGAGATTGTTGGCTTGTCCAGCGAGACCGAAGGCAGTGAGGAGAGCCTCGATCCGCTGAATGCGCTCGAGCTTGCTGACTGAGGATGGTAGGGACAGGCGTGCTGCGAAGTTGAGTGTCTCACGGACGGTAAGAGAGCCGACCAGCGCATCTTCTTGCTCGACATATGCGGAGATGCGTCGGAAGGTCTTTGGGTTGGCGGGTGAGCCGTTGATGTATACCGCCGCCTTGACAGTTGCGGCAAGCGCAGATGTTCGGTGCGCGAGGACGTTCAATAGTGTAGACTTTCCGGAACCACTAGAGCGCGTGTCAGTCACTGTTTCTATTGAAAAGTGGGAGTTATGTAAACGCACGATGGGCCCATGAGAGCGAGCAGCTCGCCAGCCTTGACAATGCCATTGATATCCGAGAGAATCGTCTTGGGCTGCTGCGATTGTCTGTCCTTGACCGTGACTGTGACACCCTTCCACCCAAAGCTGCGGATGTTGGTATTGGTGAGCTGGGCATAGTCGCCGCCAATCATCTTCTCAATGTCGGACATCTTGCTGTAGCTGGCCCGGTCAGGTTTGGCGTGTTGATCCAGGATGAACGGCTTAGACACGGTGTCGTCGCGGCGACGAGGAAATTAATGAGAGTCGGTGAGTCAGGAGGCCAGCTTCCCAACGACGACAGAAAAACGTGTTGTCGAGCGAGCGGTATGCCGTGAACAGTATCCTCACGATTGGAAGAGACTTGTGTAGGTCGTGAGTGCACACGGACTGTGAAGTGTAGTAGGAGGAGAAAGGAAGAGGAGGTGTCAGTGGGCGGAGATTGGCAGTAAAAGGAGTCAGTGCGGGCAGAAGAGGGTGATATCTCGCGGGACACAAACAGTCACGGTCCCGGGCAGGCATGGGGAAGGCACTTTGGATGAATTCGGCACTGCGGGTTGGGCAAACTCTGGCCCGGCAAGAGCAAGGGAGGCCTCGCCTCCCATGAGCCCATCCTTGACCGTGCCTCTGGATGGCTGCGTTCGAGAACCCGCGGCAAGGGGATTTTCACGCAGCGAGCGTCGTTGCAAACGACTGGCCACCCAAACCCTAGAGCCCTGGTGCAGGCGCCGGCACCAACCATGCATTAGCGCAATCGTTAAAACGGTTTCAAATTGCTCTTCGCTCCACTCTGACCACGCTTGTACCTTTGCTTGGCGCCACTCAGCACCCGCCAGTTTCGACGACCCCTGAGAATAGCAACAGCGCATCTTTACAAAGCGCCATTTCTGCACCGCAGGCCGTTGTCAGCTGGCAAAGTCGACACACTGGCGAGTACGTGGCACAGGAACGGTCGACGTTGTGTGACAGCTGCGGTCTCACACCGTTGCAGCTTTCCACGCCGCTTACAGCACTTCAACCTCACGAAGCGACGTGGAGAGCTGTCGGCCAGACGCAGGCGAGTAGTCTCGCGCTGATGGCCGCTTGCATGTCCACATCGGTCACGCGGCTCACGGCTCGGAGACCATGGAACCTCTACATCCACTTTTCTACGGGTCGTCTACCTCACCGAGTCATTGATCTCCGTGCACTTGACTGTCTTGGGGAAGTCCGCAAATCATAAATCATGGTTCTGGTTCCTGGCTAATGCTCCTCTGCCGACGCGGTGCCTGCCGCTAAAGTGCCTTCCGGAGAGCCGTGATCTCTCTCCGTCGCTGCAATAGGCGGCTCGGGGGTTTAACATCAGGGATCTACAACCTTCTAAGCTTAATCTGGCGTCACAAATACCTCGTCCTCCCCTGAGTCGGTAGCGATATCATCACAAAATTCTTTGGAATTCATGTCTGGTCCTGGCTCGCCGGCCAAAGTATACAAGCGGACCCTCCGTGTCTGTGACACCGGTGCAAAATGATCCATCGCCTTGAGCTTGATCCTTTAAAACGCCGGCTGTTGATGTAGTTGCTATAGCAGGCCGGTTTCGTGCGACACGACTGTCTGGAAATGTGCATGCCCATTGCCACGTTATCGATGCCTTCATGCCGGTATCCTGGGGCTGTCAGAAGCACATAGGGTAGATGTACAGTATCGTGAATCGAGTGTGTGATTTGTCGGACGAGTTACTAGCAATAACGTCTCCTGATGCATTCGTCTCCCAGATCGGAGCTCGAATGAGCGTCCATCGCGCTTCTGGCCGCCTCAGGAGGCGTGGCGTAGTGCCCGATTAGTGTGAAGTTTGGTGAGCGCCGTTGAGAGGTCTAGTAATAGTCGAGAGCGCCAGATTTGGCGGCACGGAGCACGGGTCAGTCGGTTAGCGTTCGAGTACCAGGCCTAGGGTGCCGTCCAATAGCACATCCGTGGTCCACTCTCGTCACGGCAGTCCTTCTGCTTCTCTCGTCCACTGCTCGCTGGGCGTCATGGTGTGTTCCCATCCTTAATCGAACCTGCCCTCTTGAGCTCCAACGCCTCCATTCACTGTTGCAACAAAGGGATCTGCTGGACGACGCTCATTACTAACCCTTTCTCTTTGGAATTGCTTCTTTGTGGACTGGCACGGCGACATCACATTGGATACATCAAAGAAGCGGCACACATTGTATAACTAGCGAGGAGGAGGATGTGCTGAGCCGACGTATTTCACCACCATAGCAGCTCGCGCCGAAAGCTCAAGAATGGATATTCCTGCACACATATTGGACGCCGTACACACATCATCCGACACCTCGCTCCCTGTCCGCGCCTCGTCGCCCAAACCTTCGAACCGAAAGGTCTCCAGTCGAGCACGATTCACCAAGTCGCGCAGCGCGCGCTCATCTGCGGATGATATCTCTTCACTTTCGAGCGAATCAGAGCAGGAACATGGTTATCAGACCGACTTCACATCGCTACCGTCAGACTCCTCTCCCGAAGACATGCAACCCGACGATGTGGAAGACTTTCGGGATAGGGAGTATCCCCAGTTGAAGGGCAAGACATATCTAGACCATGGCGGGACTACGGTACGTACAATATATTCATATGGTGGTCGTAACACTAACAATTCTACAGCTCTACGCGAGGTCCCTTATCGAAGAATTTTCATCGGATCTCATAACAAACCTCTACGGAAACCCTCATTCAGCATCTACACCTTCCGCGATCGCTGGACATCGGGTAGATGCAATCCGTGAGCGGACACTTCGATTTTTTGGTGCTGATCCCGACGAATTCGATCTCGTCTTCGTTGCAAATGCTACAGCGGCTATCAAGATGGTCATCGACTGCTTCAAGGACTACGCTGCCGCGACCAATACTCCAGTATGGTATGGATACCACAAGGACGCACACACATCCTTGGTGGGCGTGCGAGAGGCTACCAAGATGCACCGATGCTTCTCGAGTGACGAGGAGGTGGAGAACTGGATCAGCAGCGGTGGCTTTGGCGGGCCCAGAGCAAGACAGCTGGGATTATTCGCGTATCCCGGACAATCGAACATGACCGGGCGGCGACTTCCGCTGAGTTGGTAAGCACAAGCATTTCGTCATTGTTGCACAGAGGTCAAGACATGCTAACGTTACGCAGGTGTGGTCGGATACGGAAGTCGTTCCACAAAGCTGCGACCTACACCCTCTTGGACGCGGCTGCACTTGCAAGCACCGCACCACTGGATTTGTCTGATACTGCCACCGCACCCGACTTTGTCGCACTTTCGTTCTACAAGATCTTTGGGTTCCCTAACGTGGGCGCTTTGATTGTACGGAAAGCCTCGGAACACGTTCTGGCGAGTCGCAAGTTCTTCGGTGGCGGCACGGTCGACATGATCATCTCACTTCAGGACACATGGCACGCGAAGAAGGAAGGTGCACTGCACAACCGTTTAGAGGATGGGACGCTACCTTTCCATTCGATCTTCGCTTTGGACCACGCGATGACGGTGCACGAACGATTGTACGGCCCTAATCCGATGAAGTTCATCTCGCATCACACCGCGCAGCTTGGAAAGCTGCTGTTCGACGGGCTTACCTTGCTCAAGCACTCGAATGGTTCGCCACTCTGTACCATTTACAAGGATGATGTCGCAGTGTATGGCGATCCGTCACTCCAGGGTGCCACCGTCGCCTTCAATGTGGTCAAGGGCGATGGCACTATGGTTGGCTACGAGCAAGTTGAGGAGGCAGCAGACGAGCGCAACATCTACGTACGGAGTGGCTCGCTTTGCAATCCTGGTGGCATGGCATCTTACCTTGGTTGGTCGCCATCTGAGATGCGAGCGGCGTACGCAGCAGGTCACCGCTGCACCAACCCAACGCAAATCATGTTCGGACGGCCCACCGGTGTGGTTCGTGTTAGCCTGGGAGCCATGAGCACGGCAGCGGACGTGCGGACACTACTACACTTCCTCGAGGACGTCTACATTGACAACAAAGTTGGAGAGCCACGCGCCGCCGTCGCGCAAGCATTGCAAATGGCACGCACTGTGCAGGCATCGACTGGACCACGGCCGTCTTCGCCAATGACGCCCGCATCACCAGGTCACATGCCTTTACACTATCAATCTCACGCATCACAGCAACTACCTGGATCGGAAAACACGCCCGGAGTACAACCCGAATCAGCGCTCGGCATGGACCCCGAACGACCACGTTTCGTGCCGGCTGACTACATCGGATATCGCAAACCCTGGAAAGAAGAGATGCGAAAGGCTCAGTACGCGAACCCTACAGTGGGCATGGAGATTAAGATCCGCGAACTCGACGATGCGTCATCACGAAACCCAACTCCAAGTGTGAAAGCGCGCAAATTCGGTCGCAGCGTGGTCAACCTATTGCGAACCAAACAGCATGTACAGGACGGCAGCGCCGCCAACGCCCGGTATGTGCCACCATTACCATCCCAGCGTTCTTTGTTCAAACAGAACATGAACACTTGATGGCCGCCTCTTTTCTGGGCAGCTTGACCTAACGTGGATTTCTCTCGACAGGCCACCGCTTCCTGTACCGCCTTCGCCACTTCTACCGCCCGATCCGATGCCCGGCGTTTCGAGTGTCTCAGAACGATCGCGGCGAAGTTACGAAAAGGCACAGTTCAGACAGAACGTCGAAGCGCTTGGGATGTGATTTGTTACCACTCTTTCCTTACGTACTTGTTGATTTTGAGCATGGCGTTTCCGGGTGTTGGATCTTTACATTTGAATGATACCAAGAGCGCTAACGGCAAGAAACTATCTTGAATTTTTTTTGGTTTGGTTGGAAAAGAACGATGTCTGTTTATACGGGAGACCAAATCTCAGGGTACTGATTTTGGCCAGTTGGAAAGCAAATGCGCATTGAACATTCAACGCGAACGGCTGATTTGGGAAGGAGCGGCTATCATATTGAACATATCACCTCACACACCACCACACTACAGCGATCGAGCTGCTTTGTACATACATAGTAACGCTAATCGGCGGAGCAATAGCTTCGATGTGTCCATAAGAAGAATAACAAGTCAAAACCACAACTGCCGCATTTCCTTCTTTCGAGTGTCCAGCTTCTCAGCGACGAAGTAGCGCTGACAGATCTGTACAGACACCACCACCGCTTCCAACCGCATCGCCACCACTGTCTCACTCCGAGGCAAGCCATGGCAGCAACGGCTGTCACCTCGATGCGCCTCTCCGGACAAAAAGAGCACCTGCGATCCATGACGCTTGGGCGGCCACGAGGGAAGGCGTCGTCGAGCTGCAGGTATCCAGTCTCGGCACATCGTCAGTTGACAGACGGCAACAACCACGCCGTCCGATCGCCATGCCGCCGCCACGCAAGCCGCCGCAAGACACCACCTAGTCAAATACGTTTTAGCCTGACACCTTGTCGAGGAGGTTGGGATGGTTATGCGCGCGCTTAGTGTAGCACAACAGCCTCCGTATCGGCCGCGAGCCGAGGGAGCTCTCGAACCTGCTGATCGGAGTCGTGCAGGACACAAGACTGTGTCTTCGACCAGGTAGGTGGGAACCTGCATGACAACGTGTCGCACCGGCATCGTTACACCGCAACGTCGAAACCCAGTAAGGGGCGTGGGGAAGAGCCGGGTGTGCCCTTGTTTCCAAGGCACGCTGGTTTGGTCCTGTGTAACGTAAGGCAGAAAGATTCCAGAAAGTGACGGATCGTAGCCCCGACTGTTTGTCTTGCACAAACATACAAGATAACGAGGGAAGAAGCGAGCTTGTGGTTGGGTTACGGTAGTCATGCCCTTGTGTCATTGCTGGAACCTGGTAAGCGGGACAGAGTACACTAGGATCAAGGGAGGCGTGCTTGTTGTGGCAAACACACTCCCTCGTATTCGATATTTATGTCGGTGTGCAGTTACCCGAAACATGTAGGTGGATGACGTGCAGTTGTCCCATTCACGCTGCAAGCGAGGCAGACGAGCTTCCCAGCCACCAAGCCTGCTCATAAAGAGCGCCGAATGTACATGAGCTCGCCTCTGAGCAGTATTGGGCTGTCATCTATGTCACTGAATCAACAGTGAGCCGTGCCGCTGCAGACGATGACCTGCGTCGATACACTCGTTATGTTGGAGATGGTGGTCGATCGCGCCAGCTCTCCCTCGTAAGATCAAAGACGAGGGCACTACAGTGAGTGCGAACGCCTTCATAGCTATCCTTGTATGCTTGAGATCGGTATTGGAAGCCTTCTCAAAGACTTCTCAACGCGTGGTCTGATGCAAACGAAACCACAACGTACTACGATTGAGGAAGTGTAAGTTGAGAGAGATAAACACACTTATCCATAAATATACTTCTCTTCGTGTTTTGAACTAGATCTTGCATACAGATGTTTTCGCCCCAGCTGTTCCAAATCGACCTGCTGTCAATTGACCATCCAACCATACCGTGTAGTGTCCAAGTTATCTCAGTCGCTCTCGAGCCAATCTGGCTCAGCATCTTCGTCCTCAGGATCATGCGAAAGCATCGAGCCGCGATCGCTCTCGTCTGGCTGTTCAGTAGCTGGTCCTGGTACGTCCAAGCGGTCCGTGACAACCAGTGGCGTAGCATCTGCCTTCACGAGGTGGCCGGACTCTTGGGGCGCGACATCGTTGATGCCCGCTTCGCTGGTCGTGTTCTCGTCGTCAGTCAATAGCTGGTCTCCAGGTCGCTCTGCCGTAGGGAAATCGCCAACATCGGGTGTGAGTTGTTCCGCGGCGGGCTCTTCTGCATGCAAGGTGGTATCAACGTCTGCCTCTTCCTCACGTGAGTACTCCTGGACGTCGTCTGCATCAACCATGCCAATATCATCGTCCATGAAGCCACCTCCAGAGCCATCCACGCCGTTTTCAAACAGTGGATCATCATCATTATCAGGAACAAAGCCTCCACCTTCCTCCAACTCGTCCATTGTGGTATCTGGCATGAAACCACCGCCCCCATCACCATCATCACTGACATCAGCCAAGAAGCCTCCACCCTCATCGTCATCATGGTTGACAGGAGGTAGCATCTCTTCGTGTGGAGTTGTGGGCTCACTATCCTCGTCTTCAATAACCTTTCGCCTGCTGCGCGTGACTCGGGAAGACTTCGACGGCTGACTCTCTGCCGCACCATGGTCGTTGTCATCGCTCTCGCGGTGGGAGAACTCGGCCTCTTCCTCACTCCCATCATCAGCGACCTTCTTCTTGACCGCCTTCGGGCCAACATTGCTCTTCTTCTTGGCAGAAGCAGTCGTGAGCTCAACCAAAGAGAACCGCCCAGCAGTCGGCAGAGCCTCATCATCCGCGGCGTCAGACTGCATGAACCCACCCTCCTCGAATAGCTCGGCGGTATCACGTTGATCTTCACCGTCATCTCCCTCAGTCATCTTGGCATCCTCCTCAGACGTCCCATACATCGCAACCCTCTCCCTAATCCTCAATCCAACCATAAACTTCCTCCAAATCGCCAACGCAATCCTACTCCTTGCCATCGCCTCATCTTCACCCTTATCGTTTAGAAGTTCGTCAATCACAGCCCTCACAGCGTCAGCGGCTTCCTCCGGGATCACGACACCCTCTACGACCGGCGTGCCTCGGCGGCCCTCGAACTTGAAGCCTACTACCGCATCTGCCCAGTCCACGCCAAGATTCCTCGCTGCCTCTCGTGCAGAAGGATGCCTTACGTGTACGCCACCCGCAGGGACCATGGAGGCAACGTAGATGTCCAGATTCTCGAACGCGTTCCTCGGGACTTTACCGTTGCGAACGGGCGGGGGTACGTAGAGAGCCGTCTGCGCGTGAGAGTAAAGTGGTGTCATTACCCTCTCCTCGTCTCGCGCTCCATCACCATTAGGATCTGCTGAAGGCGAACGTTGGAGCTGCTTGCTGCGTGGCGCTGGTATGCGCTTCAATGGCTGCTCACTCTCCTTTACCTGCCGGCCCAGCCTGAACCACTTATCCGCACTTCGACAGACGCACACATCGGTGCGTCGGAAGACAGCTTCCATGCGCGGCTTCGCGGCCGTGCCAGCGTTGACCTTGCCTACCTCCCGCCTCGGATAGATGACCTCGTGACGTCTCATATGCCGTTCTAGAGCATAGTAAGGATGATCTTTGAAGTCCATCACGTTCGTTGGCAAACCCTCTCTAGCCTCTCGCTGGCTCAGCTCGGCGTCTTCGACCTGGTCACGATCCAGAGCTCCATCTTTACGGCGGAAGAAGCGCATGACCTTGTTGAACCATGCCGAGCCATTGATCGCGCTCTCAACACGGGTACGGCGAGTTTTAGCGTTGAAGGCACGGGCATAGCGGCGAGTGACATCCCGGGCTACGCAGTCCTGTTCGAATGCAATGGCGTAGCTGAGCTGGTTGAAGTGATAGGAGGAAGGTGGTTCGAGCTTGGATGGTTTGGCCACTGTTGCGGTGACGATCGGATCAGTAGCGACCCATTTCTGGTGGGCAGAGTTGAAAGCTTCGACCCAGAAGATCGGGTACTTCAGCGTGCGAATAATCTTTCGTGGTTTTGATGAGGCTGCTGTAGGTGTTGGATCAGGCACGAACGAGGGTTGACCGAGACGACGCCGTGCAGACGGGACCTTGCCTACTGTGATGGAGGTTTTGACGGTGGCGTCGTCGGTGTCGGAGTTGGGCGCTGAAGAGTTCGTGGCCGAAGCTGTAGCATAAAAGGTTGGTTTCGCTATCTTCTGCGGCGTAGTGGGCTTCATCGAAGGGTTGTGGAATGGAAGCGGCTGAAGCGAGCAGACCAATCGAGCTTCTACACCGACTGCACGCAGTAGAGCGCATAACAGCTGGTTGCCGGTATCCTGCGAGCCTTCGAGACTCTCTGCAGCGGCAATGAAGTCCGATCGATCCATGGGCTCGGTCTTAGACTCCTCTGCTTCGCTGTCCCACTGCGCGCTGCGCATCCCCGATTTAGTGACTTCGAACACTCCTCTGAAGGCGTCTGAAGCTTGCCGCAGGCCATCCATGAATGCCTCGTTCTGTCTGAACTGTGAGTCTTGTGGTTTGGGGTTCAGGAATGAGACAACATTCTTAGCCAACAGTGGCCGCAGATGTCGATGAACGGCTACATCGTTGCACCAGCTGTTCACGTAGATGCAGTGCCCGAGTAAGCACAGCACGTGAGTCTTGTGTATTTGTAGACGATGGGCTTTCTCTACGGCAGATGCTGGTTTTCGCTTTGCCCGGACCTGGCGCTTGGGAGCAGAGTCCATAGAAACAGACACATCAGCGATGCCATCGTCTTGCTGGTCCGCTGAAGGGCCTTCCAGATCTACGTCTTCAAACCCGAAGTCGCTCTCGTCATCGTCGTCGGAGGCAGAAGAGTCTTCAACAGTCTGCAAATTGAGCTGTCGCTGTTGGCGTGGCGTTTGATGCTCGTCAACGGTATCTAAGAGTTCGGGAACGGGATCCGGTTCTGCTTTGCCAGCCACTCGTCGTTTCTTCAGCGGTCGATCAGAAAGCTCATCCGTCGGGTCCACCACAGCCACTTCGGCGAGCATATCATCGTAGACATCTCCAGATTGTCCCCTGGTCTTGCGGGTTGAGCGAGTACTGCGTCGGCTGCTCGTCGGAGCTCTAGCCGGAGATTCAATTGCTCGAGCTTTGCCTTTGCTTCTGCTGGGAGCCATGTGCTAGATTGATAGATATATGAGAGGGTGAGGAGATGAGATTGTCACGAGTTTGTCGCGTGCTCATGTGATCCACTTCGACCTGATCAATTTGATATTCGGTGGGTATGAGCTAGTCTCCTCACGTTTCGGAGGTGAGTATTGGGTCTCCTGTCACAGTCAACCTCCATCGCTGTACCAAAGGAGTGACATTGTAGACAGAGCATGAAATCAGTCTCGAGAGTCAGAAGCGAGCACATGTTGAAACAGCGGGTGACGTGGGAGGTGCAGGCCAAGCTTCAACGGCGAGAACGGCAAGCGGGCCGGGCATGCAGGCGCGACCTTGAGCGCGGGCGTGTTTGTTGATCGCTGTGAATTGAACATCGATCTCTTGAACGCATTGAAGAGCAGTGAATTCGTGAACGTTCTCCTAGAGACTTCATGGATCTTATGACGCGGCCGTAGTCACACACTGACCCTCACTAACACAACAGCACACCAACACTTAAGCTACAACCCACTACAGCAAGAGAGAAACAAGATGGAGAACTACCAGAAGCTCGAGAAGGTGGGCGAAGGCACATACGGCGTCGTGTACAAAGCGCGCGACCTCACCACCCCCGACCAGCGCATCGTCGCGCTCAAGAAGATCCGCCTGGAAGCCGAAGATGAGGGTGTTCCTTCGACAGCCATTCGCGAGATCTCGCTGCTCAAGGAGATGAACGACCCTGCGATCGTCCGGCTCTTTAACATTGTGCATGCGGATGGCCACAAGCTCTACCTCGTCTTCGAGTTTCTCGATCTGGACCTCAAGAAGTACATGGAAGCTCTGCCCGTCAGTCAGGGCGGGCGAGGCAAGCCATTACCAGAGGGCGCGATGCAGGGCAGATTAGGACACATGGGGTTGGGCACGGAGATGGTATGTTCACCACGTCTCTGTCCACCTCTACATCGTTACTGACCTTTTCCCAGCTCAAGAAATTCACCACCCAACTCATGACCGGCATGCGCTACTGCCACTCCCACCGCATCCTCCACCGTGACCTGAAACCCCAAAACCTCCTCATCGACGCCGAAGGCAACCTCAAGATCGCAGACTTCGGCCTCGCCCGCGCCTTCGGCGTCCCCCTCCGCACCTACACCCACGAAGTCGTCACCCTCTGGTACCGCTCCCCCGAAATCCTCCTCGGCGGCCGCCAGTACAGCACAGGTGTCGACATGTGGAGCATCGGCTGCATCTTCGCCGAGATGGCGACGCGCAAGCCACTCTTCCCAGGCGACAGCGAGATCGACGAGATCTTCAAGATCTTCCGCGTGCTGGGCACACCATCCGAGAACGACTGGCCGGGTGTCACGTCGTTTCCGGACTTCAAGTCGAGTTTCCCGAAGTGGGAGCGCAAGCAGGATGAGGAGATCGTGACGAAGGATGCGGTGAAGATGTTGGGGAATGAGGGGTTGGATTTGTTGGAGGCGTTGTTGGTTTATGATCCCGCGGGTAGGATTAGTGCAAAGCAGGCTTGCTTGCATGCGTACATCAATGCGCCGGATATGAGCAGGCCGGTGTTTGGGGGGCAGAGGACGAATGGGTTCCACTGAGTGGCGAGGAAGTGGATGCTGGATGTGCGATGATGACGAGCATGATGGGATGAGGTGGGAAGTGATATCAAGGACGATGCGGCAGGTTTGGGCTTTCAGTTGTGTCTCCTTCGTCAAATTATGGGCATGTGCTATGGGACAGGCTTAGCAGGAAAGGCGTTGCACAGAGATAGGGTTGCAGGATTGCCGATATGGCGTTGACATTGAGACTCAACCTAAGTGCTGTATCAGGACTTCCCTCCAAAATGCAGTAGGCAGGCAAAGTCTGGTCATGTCCTATCAAGCATACCGTTCTCGCTCGCATCTAGTGCCCGTAGTCCTCTACAGCTCCGACAAGACTGAGTTACGACCACATGAAACCGAACCCCACAGTCCAACACCTCCCGAATCTCACATACGTTGAACAACATGCACGGAGCATATGTCGACCGCTTTTAAGAACGACATTCTGCCTTCTCGCGCCTGATGTCAGTTTCGAGACGATATCTTGTGGTGCAGTAGCACATTGAGGGCTCACTTCCGTCGAGAACCTGCCAGGCACGTCGCCACCAGACTTTACATCCGCACGCACAAAAGCGTTCTGACTCCCACAAATATCCTAGCCGGCACCACCATGCCACCGGTTCCCAGCGATGAGCTCCTCCCCATATCCGAAGGCCCCCGTGTAGTCATCTACCACCAAACCCACCACAAGCCCGACTCAGAAGAACCGGTATCTCTCCTACCACTCATCACCAAACCCACAGGTGTCACACACGTAATAATAGCAGCCGTCCACCTCAACACCCAACCCGGCGACCTCACCCTCAACGATAACCCGCCTTCGCACCCCAAATTCGCCACGCTATGGTCCGAAGTCTCCTGGCTCCGTGCCGCCGGCATCAAAATTCTAGCTATGCTCGGCGGCGCCGCCAAAGGCACTTTTGCTCGTCTGGACTCTGAGAGCAAGGACGACTTCATGGCCTACTACAGCCTATTGCGGGACTTCTTAAGGACCTACTCGCTGGACGGAATCGACCTGGATGTCGAGGAAGAAATGTCCTTGCCAGGGATAATCCGCCTCATCGACACCCTTCGCTCTGACTTTGGCCCAGACTTCTTGATCACGATGGCGCCGGTCGCTACCGCTTTACTCCCTGCGCAGCCGCATCTGTCAGGGTTCTCCTACTTTGATCTTGAACGCCAGAGGGGCCAGGAGATCGCATGGTACAACACGCAGTTCTATTGCGGCTGGGGCGACGCCTCTACGCCTTTCTGGTACGACGCTATCATCGCCTCCGGATGGGCTAGTGGCAGAGTGGTGATGGGGTTACTCACCAGTCCGAAGCTTGGGGCTGGCTATGTGGGTTGGGAGAAGTTAGAGGGGGTGCTACGGGGGCTGAGGTGGAGGTATGGGACTGCGTTTGGGGGTATTATGGGGTGGGAGTACTTTTGTGCGGAGCCGGGCGGGGAGGCGAGGCCGTGGGAGTGGGTTGAGAAGGTGGGTGGGGTGGTGAGGAGGAAGGTCGCTTTGGAGGCTCCGGCGGAGGCAGGAGGGCAGGGGCAGCAGACTCAACAGGTGCCGTTGAGGCCGTTTGGAGCGGCGTTGCCTGCGCCTGCTCATGCTTACCCGGCGGAGAGTGTGAAGACGTTGCAGGAGCTGGGGTTTGATCAGCAGCAGGCTGTTGCGGCGCTGAATGTCACCGATGGAAACGTCGAGCAGGCTGCTGGACTACTTTTCGCCGATTGAACTGCGCTCTCCTACCTTAGCCCGTCACCTCACCGGATCTACTACGGAGTGCAGCTAAAGCACAAAAGGTAATCTATGCCTCGGAACGTGAAAAAATGTACAGGGCGCAGGATGAAGAGCAGAAGACTGCTTCGGCGATGCCGCAACTCTACCTTACAACAGTCAGTCTCCTCGTTCGCCCATTGAGCTCTGTCCAACGCTTGCCCTCTTCAGCCATCAATTCTGTCCTTCTTGAGGTCAACATCTTCCACATCATCGAGGACTGCCAACCCGTCCTTCTGCGCCTTGATTCTGGCAAGCTTCAACCTTCTCGTCTCAGCTTCCGTCCTTCGAGTCACCCACCAGGTTGCAGATGTGATTGACATGCAGCATGCCACGATCCCCATGCACACTCCGAAGCTTGTCTGATACTGCGGAGCATAGGCGCTGCGGAAAATCTGTGGCCCGATAGCCCCGCCGATCTACAGCAAAGGTTAGCAGATGCCGGACGCTGGTCTCGTTTTGGGGCTGTGATAGCACGTACCTGCCCATAGCTATTGACGAAACCAATCGAGAAAGCAGACCCTGTGGCTCTTGAGGTGGTTTGTACTCGCCACGGCCACATCATTGGGAACCAGGATGCTGTGCATGCGTTCGCGATCATGGTCGCGGCGTACACCGCCCCGTTACTGGGGTATGCGTACAGCACACCGTAGCAGATGAGGATGATGCTCAGGAACGTAAGGGGAAACAATGGTCGAGCTATTCTACCAGAGTCCGCGAGATAACCGGAGATGCCAATGAGGCAGATCCCAAGGACGGAGATGGGTAGGTTGAGGAGCTGAGCTTGAGCGATCGAGCTGATTGGAGATATCAGTACCGGACACGATCATCGAGCGCTTTCCTTCTCTGGGGTTAACTTACGTGAAGCCTAGATTCGCTATCACGGTACTCTGATAGAAGCGGCAACCTGCTGTACCGACTGTCTGTGTGGCCCAGATGAGTGTGAACATCCACAAGCGTCGGTCTTTGAGCGCATTGACGATCTCGCGCAGGTCGAAGTTGAGCTCTTCTGCTCGAGGAGCGTTTGGAGGCAGGCGAGCTTGAACGAAGGCCTTCTCCTGCAAAACGGAAGCGTAGTAGGGTCAGCAAGTGTCTCAGCCTTATCGAAGGGTCTAAAAGGTCTCAGAGCGCAACATGGAGCCCGATCGTATCTCGGAGAACCCTTTCGCCTACCAGTGCTTACCTTATCTGATAGCCAGCGCGCAGTTGGAGGGACTATCATCTGTCAGCTACAACGAAACCTCAACGATCAGAAGAAACCCACAGTCCGGCAGGCAAAAGTATACCACCGCCGAGTAGGCGACGGTAACCAAACCCTCGAACAAGAAAAGCCTTGATATGGACGTCAGTCAGTTGCAACCGAGGCTTGCTAAGGCGACTTACCACTGCCAGCCTGATAGCCCTCGGGCTCCAGAAGCGTTGTCGAAGGCAAAGGCAAAGATGCCACCGAAAATGCCAGAGAGGTTACCCAGAATATCTGCAGCATATCAGTACGACTGCAAACAAATTCGGCTTTTGTGGCTTTCGTAACTTACAAAAGTAGAGCAGCCTTACACTCATCTCATCTGGTCGATACCAGTATGTCCTATATTGCGAGGTCAGCAATTGTCTCGAACTGGCAGTCGAGCGGAACGTTTTCACGGCGCTCCGCATGGTGCCTGATCGCTGTTAAGAGTGGCCTACATCTGTAATATAACGCCTTCCACACAAAAATGGTTAGCAAGTGTCTCGAAGTTACGATCAACAGGCAAGGTTTCTGGGACGCTATCCTGCCTCCGCGCCTACGCACGTCTCAGGAAACACTTCCACCTGTCGAGTCCACTTACCTGGAAACATTCCGGCCTCAGCCTGCGTTCATGGTCAGTCGACTGGTGTAGGGCACGCCACCACGGAAGACTTACCAGTCCGAGAAAGAAGCGTGCGGCATAGATACCAGACTTGCTGGTGGCCGCAGTATGGCAACAGAGAGCAATACCCCAAGTCAATAAGATGCGGGATTGCCAAGTAGATGGCTTGATCTTCTTGAGCAAAAGGTTCGATGGTGCTTCGCCGATGATGTATGGGATCTGTCAATGGAAGGTCAGTTTTCGACGAGAACTTGGCCGTGGCTGGTTCTGTCACTCACATAGTACAGCACCGGGAGCAAAGCATACTGATCCGAACTGATCCCCAGCTCGGCCATGATGTTGCGTGCAGTTCCAAGATTCATTATCCTTGCATTGGAGGTGTTGTCGGCATCCATATTTTTGAGCATGAACATGATCGAGCAGAGTGGCATGATATGCCAGTCGATCCGCCGAAGGAGTTTCTTCTCCTCCTGGACAGTGAGAAGTGTTCTGGCACGCATCCGCTCAGCATCGAAGCCATGGATGTCTGTTGAGTCAACGTCGCTGTCGACAACGTCACCTCCCCGTCTAGCGTAATGGAGATCATTGTTCTTCCCGAGAGCGTCAAATGATGAGACAGGTGGTGATACCACCACTCCAGCTTTGTCAATGTCGGCCATAATGGAGAGCGTTTGTTGGTTTCGATGGGGAGCGACGTGTCTATCCTCATAGTCAAAGGCAAGTTATATCCGATATTGCTGAATCGCAATTCCCGCCCACTCCCCACTTGTCTCCGAGCACTACCCTGCTCGGCGTCTTGTCGCGAGTCTTGACAACAGCATGGCTAACCTCTTCCCACGTGCTGCCATGCTTCCACTGCACAGTCGCCTCGAGCGTCCAACGACGGAGAGCGAAAGGATGATCATGCCAACTAGGATCCTCATCGCACCATTTCGAATGCTCCGCTCTCTGAGGGTATTCGACCCCCAAACTGTGATTGCTGAGAGAGCAACGTGGAGAAGTCTGTGTGTTGCCATCAAAGAGCTTGAGCACGCAAGCTATGCCAAGGATATCGTATAGCATCTCGGGAAGACGATTCCGAGATATATCCCATCGTTGTAATCGAGGTCGCCGAACTGGTTGGCATAAAGAAAGGGTAAAGAGCAAGATAAATTGTTGGAATCGAAAAAGAATAGAGAAGTCAGCTGAAATTGAACGAACCTGAATAACAAAGCAACAACATGGCCGCAGCCGCTGTATCTTCGTCGAACGCAACACACGAGCTTCCGACCTACCATCAGGTCCCCGAGACAAAGCATGATCGTACGTTACAAACCCAAAGCGCGGGAAGCCCACACTGACCTGCACAGTCGATTGGGCCGACCTCGCCACCTTAGATCTTTCGACCTTCGACCAACCAGGCGGCAGATATAAGCTTGCAGATCAGCTATACAATGCCATCCAGAAGGTCGGTAAGTAGACCTGTCACCCTGCACATACCCACGTGGCGTTGCATGATCGCCACGTGGATAACTCCAACCATCGCGCTCCACCAGCCATACCGCTAGTCTCCCTGCGTACTGATCTTCGTGCAGGCTTCTTCTACATCATCAACTTCGGCCTGAGCCAGGAACAAGTCGACCGCCAATTCGCCATTGGCAAGGAAGTCTTCTCGCTCCCCACCGAAGAGAAACTCAAGTACCGCGCGGACCTCGAGCACGGCGGCTACAATGGCTACAAGCCGTTAGGTCTCCGCGAAGTAAAGCCTGGTGTGTTTGACAACACCGAGATCTTCAATATCCCAAAGTTCATCCCGGAGTACGAGCGTCCGCAGCCAGAGATCGTGACTCAGCATCGCGAGGAGATTGAGGTCTTTGCTCGACATATCGACGACGAGATTGTCAGGAAGTTGTTGACGTTGTATGCGATCGTGCTGGAGTTGCCGGAAGATTACTTCTTGAAGAATCATCGATATGAGGCCAAGTCAGACTGGTACGTTCTCTGAGATGCGAACACCTCATGGAAGCTGTACTGACTCCGGTGGTGTTATTAGCCATCTTCGATATATGAAATACCGCGCCCGGACACCAGAAGAGAACGCTAAATTAGGCGATACCTGGGTTAAAGGTCACACAGATTTCGGCTCCATGACTCTGCTCTTCCGCCAACCCGTCGCAGCGCTGCAAGTCCGGACTGCAGATGGTGGCTGGAAGTGGGTGAAACCATATCCCGGATCGATCACTGTAAATCTTGCATACAGCCTCGAGTTCATAACGAACGGCTTTTTAAAGTCGAGCGTGCATCGGGTTGTCGCACCGCCACCAGATCAGGCCGGAATCGATCGATTGGGAGTTCTGTACTTCGTGAGGCCCGAAGATGATATGCTCTTGAAACCAGTCGAGAGCGCGGTATTGACGAAGCTGGGGTTAAACCCTGAGGACGGCGCGGCGAAGAACGTTACTGCTGGTGAGTGGGTGAAGGCCAGAGTGGCCAATGGGATCGGAAAGGGCAAGGTAAGGAGTGAGCTGGCGGAAGAGGAGATCTTGCCTGGGGTCAAGACAAAGTACTATGAGTAGGATACTCTTCTCTGCAGCATCATAAGCTTCGTAGCCCGCTATACATATTTATGTAACCACGATTGGATATAATCGCCTTGTGCCTTGAACGCCATGCTCAGTATTATGCCTAGATCGACAGATCCGCACAGCTGAATGCCGCATACGCAGCCGAGTAGTCGACCATGATCTGCGACACAGCGGCGTAGAGACCAGGTCCGAGCAGGAACAGGCCAGCAAACATGACAAAGATGTGGAAGACCGACATGATGCTGCGCATCGTGCCCTTGAACCACTCGCCTTTGTATAGGTGGTAGTACGCGACAGCGAAAAAAATGAAGCCGAAGAAGGAGTCGAACACTGCACCGAGCAGTGACAAGAAGTCGCCCATGGATGGAATAACTTCGGCGAAGATGAATGCGATGACGTAGATCACGATCATGACGGCGATCCAGGCACCCCAGCCGATAACAGTATTCGAATGACCATGTCTTGACTTTCCCATTATACGGTTGTAGATGAACTTGGCAGATACGTTGGCGTAGATGACACCGATGACCAGAGTTGGGACGATGACAAAGGCGAAGGAGCCCTTCTTGTATGTCTCAGTGCCGAGAGAGCCGAAAGCTGGGGCGGTGGCGTACTGGCCGAGATAGCGGAAGCCGATCGCCGGTGGGACGATGAACAGGAAGCCAGAGAGACCGGTGAGGACAGCGAGGGACTTGGGGAAGTCTTGAGGTCGTTCCATCTCGCTGTACGAGGGTCAGCAAGTGTCTCGACCATTTCGAAGAGTCCAAAAGGTCTCAGAGCGCGACATGGAGTCTAATCGCGTCTCGGAGAACCCGTTTGCTCATTAGTACTTACCTGATGAAAGTCGGGAAGAGGATTTGAGGGACCCAAAGGAAGGTGATGTTGAGCACGGCATTCATGCATTGGACGAAGGTGGTGCCTGGTAGTGGAGCGGCATAGGTTCCCACTTTTCCACCGCTCACACGAGTATCAGTGGGATAGTCGCCGTAGTATCCGTAGAGCGGATTCTTCTCGATGCCAGCGAAGACCATGAATAGGAGGATAGAGATACCCATCGCAGCAGCGGAGAACATGCTCATGAAGGAGACGTGTTTGAGCGTGCGAGGAATGCTCATGATCACACCCATGATCGTGACGATAACGGAGAAGACAACAGTGCAGAGCGAGTGGTCAGAGAGCGTGTTGAGTACTTTTGCGCCAGTCAAGATATGGAATCCGATCAACATGATGTTGTTGGCCAGAAGCATGAATGCGGTAAAGTGGTATGCGATCTTGCTCTTGCCGAAGGCGTAGTAACCGAAGTCGCAAATATCCTATAGAACAGGTCGAAGGGTTAGCATCGCCCCAGACATGGAATGGTTTTCTCCAATAATGCTTACCATGATTTGAGGGTATTTCATGATAAATCTCCACATTGTCATGGATGTGATGTAGAAGCAGATGCCGGCGACAAGCATAGTCACTATGCCAGGGCCCCATCCGAGTACAGAGAGCGACCACGACTGGGCCATGATGGCTAGACACACCTGGTCGCCGGCGAGCAACCAAGCGGCCTTCTGCCATGACATTGTCCGGAGTTTGATGTCATGAGAGTGGTCCTCGTCTACCAGCTCCTTGATGATGATGACGGAGCCTCTCCTGCCCGCGCCTGACTCCTCGTCTGCCACATAGACCTTAGCATCCTTCCTGTCGTCGCTGTCGTACATGGGAGAAGACATCGTGGGAGTCAGTCGACAGTCAAATAGAGTCAGGTGACCGAAGGCCGGTTCAATAATGCCTGAAGAGATCTGGGAAAAAGCCGTGGGGACTTTCAACCATGTGGCAGTACAGTTTATATCTGCAGGTTATATTCCTTGCCAAGTGGCAGGGGACAGCCTGGATCGTTGACATTTGATCTTGAGCGCCTCCAGTGCGATAGTCCTTTTGCGTGTGAATGGCGTGCTCGCTGGAAGGAGCTATCTGGCGGAGAGGCCTGACTTCTGGATGGCCGGAGAGGCCGGCCAGAACGTCTTACCGAAAGGCAAGGATGCATTAGTGGTAAGCTCTATCGTTGACGGGCGTTCCAACGTGCAAGGCGCGCCAATCCCCGCCTGGACGCAGATAGAGCTAAGCAAAAATGGATAAGCTTCACGCTTGCACGTTCTTCTTTCCACTAAGTCGCAAATCCTTCTTGTCTTCTTGGAAGGCAAGTGGAAGTCTTGCCGAGCGATACCACCCCACTCGTTTCTGACACGCTGCATGCGGACGTAAGATGCTTTGCAAGCCAATGTTTGATAGGATGATGAGGTAGCAGTGTTGTTGACTGGGGCGGCGAGCATTGTAGTAGGGCTGCATTTGAGGGTGTGAAAACGAAGCGGCGAGGGCGGCTGTAGCCCAAGCTCGCGGGTTGAGATGGCGTTATCACTTCGTACCACTTGGCAGTCCTTGGAGTTTTTATTAGCGCGATGCATCGAAGCGAGAAAGTGGTCTTGACTCGCAATCTCGCAGTTCTTTTTTCTACGAATCTGTTGGTGGACCACCTCGAAGATCATCGATCCGAGATGGCACCATCAACGACCGCCTTTGCGTATTCGAGAAGCCTTGGCCATGCCGATATGGCGAACGAGTCTGTAGCGCCAGGCTGTACTCCGTAGTTCCAGATTCGAAATGCTGGCGATTGACGAAGTCAGGAATATTGAGATGGCATGTGGCATGTTGCGAGATCGAGGAGACACAGAAGACGCCGATCATAAGAGAATCTCGCATAGGAAACCGAATAGAGATGTTGTCGTAATAATAAGGTAGTTATAGCAGGAAGCGACCTGCGGTGTTGAAACAGCACTCACCATGATGAGAGATAGGTAATGATAGATTCGATCACATCCCAGCTAGACACATACCACATCCTCCGCCCTCCCATCATAGTAGCAATACCTCCTTGAATTCCTTAATCTGCTGCTACGAGCCACAAGCCACCCCTAAGAACGATCTTGATGTTCGAGAACGCCGGATTTCCGAAGCAAATAGAGAGCCCATATCTCGTCCTTCCGCAACCCACGCCCGCACACCGCACACCGCAAAACCAAAATCAAAATCATAACCACACCACCTGCCCGCCCGCCTGCCAGCCAGAACGATATAGTGCACTGACGTGGGGATGTCACCGCTCATCTGTCTTACTTACCATTGTTCGTCGTCCACTCGTCAAATTCGTGTCGGCCATGGTGCTCATACGCTCCAATGCTCGATCTTTGGCGGGTATTGTGGGCTCGAGGGGTCGTACTCAGCATCACTAGCGCTGGTCCTGCCTCGCGAGACATGCCTCATCAAGGACGCAATGACTGAGTTGGCGATCATGAGCAGGAGGCAGACCGCAATGCCCATGAAAGCACCAAGGGCGAGAACACTGTCGTACTCTGAGATCGTCATGGCGTGAAGTATCAAGCGGCCGAGGTCGAGCGGACTGTATGTGAAGACCGAGATGCAAGCAAGAGCTGTCAATCAGTCAGCAGATATCACAATGTAATGTTACTATACATACCCAGCCCACTTCCGATAGACGCGAAGATATTCCCGATGAAGGAGAAGCCGATATAGCGCTCCCAGACGCCAAAGCTCAAAAGCATGAACACAGATGTGTGGGCGATCAGTGCGACAGCTGTCTCGAGACCAGCACGAACTGGCTCCCAGCCGATCCCCAGCATGCTCGGAAGCAAGGCAAGAGTGGAGTTGACATCCTTCGCCCGATCGCTGATTTCAATCAGGGTCGCGTTAGTCTCTCTCTGCAACGTCTGGTACTGCTTCTCCTTCTCGATGCGCTGTTGGAGCCAGCGGTCACTAGCCTCTCGCTCCGCCCAAAGCGCCTGCTGATGGACGGTCATCAAGTTGTTGACGACCGAGATGTCGCTCGTGATGGCGCCCAGTCCCTTGATGAACTCTTGCTGTTGCTTCTCCCACTGAAATTCCACAAGCTGTGAGAGGCTGTCGACGTCTCCAGTCACGTGGACCAAGTCTGCCTTGAGTGCTGCAAAGCCACCCTTGACTTCAGCCGCAGACGTGCCAGCAGTGTCGGCGATCACCACGCCCAAGCCTACGATGTCATCGTTCGCAGACTTGACGCCTTTCTGAATGTCGTGGACTCCTGTAGCGATGTCTTGAAGCCCTTGACGTGCACGCTCGAGCTCGGCCCAGAAGTGCCGAATATGCTCCAGCTGCTGCTGGTTTCCGGAGGCCAGATCCATCTGAAACTGAGGCATAATGGTTGCAAGCTTGCTGAACTCCGCCTTGAGATCGTTGAACTGCTCGAAAGCATCATGTAGCGACTCGCTGGCTGTCACGGCAGTCTTCGCAAGAACCTTGCCAACGTGAATTTGGTTGTCCTTTTCGATCTCGCTGCGCACTGCGCGGCAATAGAGGTGTGCATTCTGGCGGTTGTTGCTGTAGCTGGTCCAGGCTTGAGTAGAAGCGCCCAAAGCCTTGCGGCACTGCTTCAAGTTTGCCTCTGTGACTTTGTCGTAGTATTGGAAGAGCTTGCTCGTGTCGTCAGAACCCTGCCCTGGCCAGAAACCGCGAATGCCACGCGTCTTGCTCGGTCGCTCTGACGGAATGAAAGACCTGCATGCGTCAGGAACTGGAAAGTCTGCACTGTTGAGTTCGCAGACCGCGAGGCGAGCAGAGTAGATGTCGGCTTCTTCGTCGACGAAGAGGTCGGAACCCCGCTTGAGCTCAGACTCGTCGTGGGGAAGGGAGCCTTCTAACGCGGAGCACGTGTGCAATAGAGCGCTGGTAGCCAGTTGAGAGCAAGGCGGTAGGGTCTTGACGTGGTTGGCAATGCCTTGGAGATACTGGAGCCGGTCCCGCACTGATTCGAAGACAATGCTGTGGTCGAGATCGATGTCTGGCAGCTGGATAGGTGCGACGGTTGCAGAACCTAGGGCCAATGCGAACTTCAACAGCATTCCCGCCAGCACGCAGGCCTTGATTATTGGCGCCATTGGAGCGCACCTTTGCGACGGAAAAGGAAAGAACGCTGCCTTGTGCCAGCTTTGTTGGAAAGCTGGTAAGGTATAGTCTCGAGAAGTCTTCCCGCAAGACAGCACGCGTGTTGTTCGCGGATGCTGTCGATGGTGCTGTGATGAAGCAGATAAGTTATGAAGGAGGCATATCAAACGCGAACGTCGCAAAAGGAGGTTGACTTGTTGGTGGGGGGTTAGATGGTAGTCGCAAGGTGTAGCAATTGACAGACAATGGAGCAACGCTGCAGTATCGCGATGCTGTCACCTTGACACGCTCGCGCACGTGTTGTTCAACCACCGTGGATACTGGGACCCACTTGCGCAACTTGCAAGTGAGAGCGCATGTGATTCTGAATCGGAGAAGATGGGATGTAGGTGATGTTCGGGACAGGTGAGGTCCAAATTGCTCCGCGGAAGTGAGCTCAGACCACGTCGATATTCCATTGCAAGCAAGAGCAACCACTCCTCCTATCCTACATAATAAGCATGGCGACTACAGTCCATTGCGCGCGCTCGTCGCGAGCCTTACGGAACGCTATACCAACCACGCGAACGAAAGAAATCACGCTACCAGCCTTCCTCGTTCCCGCGTTCGTCCCGCCAGTCTCCCAACAACGCTCTCACTTCTCGACCTCCCCACGATGCCGCTCCAAGATCGGCAGCGCGCCGCTTTCACTGCCTCCAAAGGTCACGTTCCGCATCATGGAGGCTCCACCAACCAGACAAGGCCGCAGCGTCAGCCGCAGTGAACCGAACAAGAAAGTCGAGATTCACGGGCCATTGGGGATCATGAGCCTGCAGGTACCGCCGTATATCGACATCAACGCGAGTGACGGGGGCAAGACGTACGGATTGACCATACTGGATGGAGATGATAAGAAGCAGAAGGCTATGTGGGGTATGTATGCTTCTGTTTGATGACTACGGGGCCAGACTAACGTTTATATCGCAGGCACAACCCGCGCATACCTCCAGAACCACATTCTAGGCGTTAGCGAAGGCCATACTGCGATCCTCCGCCTCGTTGGTGTCGGTTACCGAGCCACTGTCGAAGACAAAGCCATCACCAAGAAGGCCGAATACGACGGGCAGAGATTCGTCTCACTGAAAGTCGGCTACTCCCACCCAATTGAGCTTCCAGTACCAATGGGCGTGAAAGCGAGCTGTCCACAACCGACGCGAATACTACTCGAGGGCATCGACAAAGAAGTAGTGAAGCAGTTCGCCGCCGAGATACGCGAATGGAGGAAACCCGAGCCGTACAAGGGGAAGGGAATATTCGTCAACGACGAAACAATACGGCTGAAGGCTAAGAAGATCAAGTAGGCCCTTCGCACAAATCTGTATCATATGGCCGAAGGCTCTCCGTCCTTCGAAGGCACTATCTTTACCTTGCCACCCTTCGAAGACGCTGCCTTCCCCATTCCATCCTTCCCATGCATCGCCCCCACCCCCCGCAGCCGCCCCAAAATCTCCACCCCCGTCAAATCATCAAACCCCTCCTCCCACACCCCCAACCTCACCAACTCAACCTTCGACCACTTCTGCAACTTCTTCGCCGCAGCCTTCGCCTCCTCGAGATCCTCAATATCGCCCAGCATTACCATCCGGCGCAGCGGACGCACATAGTTCTTCGCCGACTTCCAATCCATGGCCGGACGTGCTGCGAACTTTGCCGCGACTTCGTTGGGCGTGGCATTGCGGAGAGATGATGGGGTGGTGTAGCCGGAGTCGTAGAGGAGACTGATAGTTTTGGGCGTGATGGCGAGATGGGCTTTTAGGAGGGCGTGTTGTTCTTCTTTTGTAGGCATCGTTGTGACGTTCTCGGGTACTTGATCAAGCCACCTTCGGATCTTACGTCGTTGAGGTGTAGACGATTCAGTGACTTTGTCGAGTCTCTGCGCAAAGCGGTTCGCCTTCCGCTCCTCCTCTGCTTCTTCAGCTTTTGTTCGTACTCTTCGATCGCCTGTTTTGCAACTTCCACAGCAATGACAAGTATAGCGTCCTCAATTGCTTTGTCAAGTGCGTCGTCGGCGGCCTTAATGATATCGTTGCGCGACGCTGCCATCGTGGTTAGGCAGCAATGGGGAATGGCAACACCACGCGTGGCGACGCGAAGAACAACAGATCTCGAGAAGAAGAGAAAAGGAAGAACCTACCTTACGCTAATTCGAAGTCTCTATGCCACTCTTGGTGATGAAATGGTAAATTCAGCCAGCTGGTCGAAGTAAACAAGATTATCAGCGAAAAGCTGAGAAGCTGGCTCAAAGGAAACAACACTGGCTCGTTGCTCAGCTTATTTCTACTGCTCGGCCACAGGTGCAATGGACATTCCGGTGTCTGTTCGAGATTGTCATCTTGTTATCGAGTTAGTAAGTATCTTAGAGTCCGAATCAAATGAGGAGATCTTGGTAGACGTTGTCCTGTAGCCACATCTAAGCTTGAATTTCGCTATGCTCGCAATGATGGGGTATCTTCTACAGTAAACACGCTCAAAGCAAAAATCATCCCATCATGAGGTCAACGCTCCGCCATCAATCGTCAAACACAAAGCCATGATACTGCAGTAGCCAGCATCGTCTCTTTCCACTTCGCTGGAAATATCCTGCCCTCTAGTCCCTCAACGCCGACTTGGCCAACGGACTCCTGACTTTCGGCTCGCTCTGAGCGCGCGAGAAGTCCTGACGATTCCCAGCACTACTCGGAGGTGTGGCCAGCAAAGACATCTGAGACACAGTCCGAGCAGCAAGAGCAGGTTTTGTCCGCACCGGCGTGCTTCCTCGACTACCATACCGAGCTCCTGCCGGTGTTCCAGGAGGCATAGGCGACGGTGAAGACGGTAGCATCCCATTATCCTGCTCAACCGTCGTCCGCACCGATCCTGGCGGACTCGACATCGGCTCGTGCATCTCCTCTCGGTAGTCGCCATACTCTCTCGCCATGGCCGACCCAGCGAACGCGCCAGCATCAAACTCCGGCCGCGGACTCGCGTGGCCCCTGGCATGCTCGATGTATACCTCGCCGCGACGCTTGATCGGGCTCTCGTCGTACGGATCAAAACCCACTCTCTTCACAGCGTCGTGTCGAAGGCGCTGACGATAGTCCTTATCGGGTCCGGCGCCAGCAGACGAGCTGTCTTCAAGGAAGAAGTTGAGCAATTCGTCTTCGATGGCGAGGTGCGACTCTTGACGGAATTGCTGGAGAGCAGTGAGCTTGAGGAGCATCTCCAGGAGCGAGAGACTAGTCTTGATTTGTGGGCCAGGTTGGGAGGGAGAAGTTGTTGGGAGGTAGTTGCCGTTGATCGCTGAAGAAGAGGCAGGGGTCGAGGATCGGAAGTTGAGTTTGGACAGTGTGCCTGCTAGTGTAGTGGCTGGAGAATCCTCTCTACTGCTCGTAGGGCGAGACGACTCGAGTGGTGATTCATCGAGATCTTCTTCGGAGTCAGGTGCTTCGGTGTACACTTCGAACGCCAGCCACTCTGGGTCGAGATCCGGAGGGAGTCTCCAAGCCGAATGAGCCTTGTCGCCGTTCGGCCGCCTCGGCGACCCCTTTTGGGGAGTGTTTTGAGCGGATTCGTGGTGAAGCTGCGCGTCTACTTCCGATTGCTCGCCGTTCAGCTCGGTCGTCTCGATAACAGAGTCATCATAGTACAGTCCCTCGCCCATCTGCGATCGGTGCATCATCCGCCTGGGTGGTTCAGCATGTACGTCTCTCCTTAAAAGCAGGACAGGGCTACTCGTATCGTTGTCACCACCAATGTTGAGGATCTTGCCAGTGTCTGCGTAGAAGACCTTCGAGATCTCGTGAACAGGCACAATGTCTCGAATACCAGCATTCGTCACATCTTCGAACGCACCAGGCTGCACCTCTCCATCCTCGAAAGTGTGCACGCGATCGTCATCTAGGTCCTCAACGATGACGATCTGGTACGCGAACTCTCCCGATCTGCCATCTCCCGGAATCGTGTCTTCACCTGCCGCAATCCCGCCATGCATAGTACTGGCACCAGGACCAGGCAGATCATACAGCCCTTCTAGCGGTACTCGCACAAGCTTGACCCTCGCCTTGTGAACGACTTCCTTCCACGTCATCTCTCTCTCACCCACATCCCTCGACGCGTGACCAGCAAACAGCATGTACAGGCTGAGCACATACGCCGGACCTACCTGAACACGCCTGCTTCCCGGCTGAGCGGCAAACTTACTGTCCGCTGCAGTCAGGAACGTAGAGGCTTGAAGTAGTCGACTTGCACTTATTGTCCCAGACAGCTTGGTGCTGAGATTGACACCGGAAGTCGTGATGGCCAGATTGATCAGCGGGATAGCGTCGTCGATCTTGGCGAGCAGATCCTTGATCGTCCTGATGATGCGTTGCAGTTGCGCCTCTGCCTCCTGACGAATCTTGACCTGGCTGGTCTTCGTCTTAAGCGAATGCTCGTCGTTTGCAGCATCGCTCAACCGGGTGCCAAGACATTGAATCTCGTACCGGATCTCCTTGGTAAGCGAAACCGCGGACTCGAGACTGGTGTTGCCGCGCGCAGAGATCAGTTCGATCATGTCGATTGCGGGACTGATGATCCGGATCTTGCTTTCCAGCCGTAACTGTAATTGGCGGAGTTCATCGCGGGCTTGCGAGCGTGGCGTCTCCTTGAGGTAGCGGGCACATTGTTTGATGGCGTAAGTGGTGGTGATTGTGACTCCTGAGCGGATGGCATAGTTCATCGCCTGGGATGTGACGCGCCCGAGGAGAACGTCCATGGTTGCGGATCGTAATAGTGGATGACTGGGCTGTTATGGGCTTGAGTCATATGAAGGGAAGATGTGTGGGACGGGAGAGGTCAGCGAAGGGTGCACTCATGTTGTTTGAGTCACGGTACTGGGTGAAGGGGAGAGATATAAGAGATTCGCTTAGCCCTCTGCCTGTTTGTGAATTAACATCTTCTCTGTTTGCAAATTGAAACACGAAAAGTCACGTCTGCACGTCTGGTCGCGCTTGCCTGAAGCCACAACTCGGGGAACGCCACAGCCCACTGCCCCAGATCGAAAAACGACCGCCTTTGGCTCTCGAGATGTCGGATATTCACTTCGGCAACACACCTCACGTTTCCGACCCACTGACCGCACAGTCGCAGAGCACCACAGACCACGATCCAGCCGACTCTGTTCTCCTAGCTAACGATTACACGCCAGCTGGTCACGACACCGCCTTCACGAGCATCGAGTGCTCTCTGTCATGGCAAATGGGCAGCCGGAGTCATGGGAGGACGAGATGCAGGACGACGATCTCGCAAAACGAACCCAACAAATGAACTTCCAGCACGGCGGTGGTGGTGCTGGTAACAGCTTCGTACCAGGAGCACAGAGCTTCCAACCGGGTGCTCAATCCTTCAACCCCGGGCAGCAATATGGACAATATGGGTACGGTCAGCAGCAACAGCAACAGTACAACGGGTATGCTCAGCAATATGGCCAACAAGGATACGGTCAGTATCAACAACAACCACAGCAATACGGACAGTACGGCCAGCAAGGATACCAGCAATACGGGCAGTACGGCCAACAACAGCAATACCAGCAATCTCCGCAACCGCAACAGCAATCCTCGTACGTTCCTCCACACCAACGGCAGACCCCAATGATTGCCAAGCGAGGAGAGGCCTTGCCGAGCGCGAATCAGCCACAGCAGTCCCAAGCTCAAGCACCAGCACAAGCATCGAAACCTGCACCCGTCAAGAGTCTCGGCGGCGCTGCCCCTGTCAAGACCCTCTCACTCAGCGCCTCTGACACTGGAGCATCTGCGCCGAAGGTCGAGAAGGCTGTCGGGGGTGCCAAAGTCATGACTCTCGGAACACCAGCTGCAGCTCCCGCAGCGAAACCAAAGGACGAAGCCAGGCCTACGGAGCCAGCAGCGGGAAAGAAAGTGACTGCTGCCAAAGCGATTGAGAAGACCGGCGAGTCTACGCCAGCTGCTGGAAGCAGCACCACCTCACCCACAGCCTCAGGACGATCATCTCCATCACGAGCAGAGCAGAAGATCGAGCAACGGAAAGCAGACTTGGTCGCCCAGGAGCAGGAGCAGGAGGTCGACGAGGAGGCGCTTCGGGAAATCTACGGCAAAGAGCATGTGAATGTCATTTTCTTAGGTCACGTGGATGCCGGGAAAAGTACACTGGGTGGCAGCATTCTCTACGCCACCGGCATGGTAGACGAACGGACAATGGACAAGTACAAGCGGGAGGCCAAAGATCTTGGGCGTGAGTCCTGGTACCTTTCATGGGCATTGGATCAGACCAAGGAGGAGCGATCAAAGGGTATCACAGTGGAGGTCGGCCGAGGATTCTTCGAGACTGAGAAACGACGATACTCCATTCTCGATGCACCAGGCCACAAGAATTACGTTCCCAACATGGTCCAGGGCGCTTCTCAGGCCGACGTTGGAATTCTAGTCATTTCTGCACGAAAGGGCGAGTATGAGACAGGATTCGAAAAAGGTGGCCAAACACGAGAACACGCCATGTTGGCCAAGACGCAGGGTGTGAACAAGCTGGTCGTTGTTGTCAACAAAATGGACGACCCCACCGTCGAATGGTCAGAGGACCGATACAAGGAGTGCACCACGAAGCTTACTACATTCTTGAAAGGTCTTGGCTACAACCCCAAGACCGACCTCACCTTCATGCCCATCGCCGCCCAACAGACTCTCGGCATCAAAGAGCGCGTACCCAAGGGCGTAGCCCCCTGGTCAGATGCTCCAGCGCTACTCGAATACCTCGACTCCATGCAAACGCTCGAACGCAAGATCAACGCTCCCTTCATGATGCCCATCGCCGCCAAGTATCGCGACATGGGCACCCTAATCGAAGGCAAAGTGGAGGCTGGTGTCATCAGGAAGGAAGAAAAGTACCTGATGATGCCCAACAAAGCCGAAATCCAGATCTCCGCTCTTTACGGCGAGACCGAAGACGAAATCGCACATGCAGCTTGTGGCGAACAAGTGCGTATCCGCATCAAGGGCGTCGAGGAAGAAGACATCTACCCCGGTTTCGTGCTCTGCTCGCCCAAGCGACCGGTCCACTGCGTCACGGCTTTCGAAGCACAGATCCGGCTTCTCGAGCTCAAGAGTATCCTCAGTGCGGGTTTCAACTGCGTGCTCCATATCCACTCCGCGACGGAGGAGGTTACATTTGCGCAGCTGCTGCACAAGCTCGAGCCGAAGACGAATCGCAAGTCGAAGAAGCCGCCTGGGTTCGCGAAGCAAGGCATGAACATTATCGCGCGGTTGGAGATTCAGGGCGGAGCGGGAAGCGTGTGCGTCGAGAGGTTTGAGGATTATCCGCAGTTGGGGCGGTTTACTCTGCGGGATCAGGGGCAGACGATTGCGATTGGGAAGATTACGAAGTTGATTACTGATGCTAGTCAGGTGCAGGACTAAACGGGTGGAGGTGTGTCTCAGGAGTAGGGATGAGGTTGAGAAAGTTTCTATGGCATTGCGTTGCATGATCGACTGAACGAATTCACGGGAACGGTGGGCGGCTCAGGCTGTTGAGCAGATTCATGAATATGATAGATGTCGAGGGTAACAATCGAACTACGGTAGTCGTGTAAGCTCTCCTGGTCTAGCCTCTCCGTTTTCCATCTGCTACCAGCTCAGAGTAGGTCAACTACTCTACAAGAGGTTCAGAAGCAGAAGAACATCAGAAATGTTCACGTCAGTGGTAGAGGCTTTGCTCCTTGTACGCGAGCTACTGTCGCAATCTGCCACGATGTTGATACCATGACATACCCTCCTGCCAGACTAATGAATCTGAAATCTCCCACTCTTTGCACGAAGGAGAATCAGCAGTACCTATACCATCTTGAGAAACTACGGCGACTTTTAATGCCGATCAGTCACACCACCATACTGTTCTGGACGACTACCATGATGTGTCCGAACCGATCGCGTTCGCATCTTTCTATTCTTCCGTCCAAGAACGACACGGCCGTAAACGCGACGAGTTGACTTGCAATTCAGTCAGCCATCGTTGCAGTTCCGAGAGCTACTTCGTCACCAACACCGAATGCCGAATACCGCCAGGCGTGAGGCCAAGGCTTGGTATACCACCACCTACCGAATCCTGTGTGCAAACCCTCCCCATACCAAGGGCTTGGATTGCGCCGAAGCTGGTCGAGCTGGCGTCTGCTGAAGTAATACTAGGGCTGCCTGATCGACATTGCTACGAAATCAAGACGTCCGGCCACTCCGGTGGCCGACCAAGAAGTGTATGAACAGCTGTCTGCATATAAAAAGGTTGCCTGGGTGTAGCAGAATCGGATAAGTACTTGATCAGGACATCTCCTAACACCACCTCACTTAAACATATCAACTGTTCAATCGTTCACTTCTACAAGAAAGAGCAAACATGCCTCTCAACATCACAGTCCTCCCAGCCTCCACGCAAGCTGGCCGTGAGACTATCAGAGCACTGCTCGCAAACAAGGACCCACCGAACATCCAGGCCATCTACCGTGACACGTCCAAAGCGCCCTCCGACTTCACCAGCCATGACAACTTCAAGGCCGTAAAAGGCGATGTATCCGCCGACACGGGACTCGACTTCAGCGACTCTGATGCGGTCTTCTACATCCCTCCACCAACTTATGACGGCACCGACTCGACCGAGCACGGCACAAACATGGCCAACAACATCAAAGCTGCCCTGCAGAAATCTTCCAAGGTCAAGCGGCTCCTCATACTGTCTGCCATGGGAGCACAGCACGACAAAGGCATCGGCATGTTGTCGATCAACCACGTCACAGACAAGATCCTCGAGGGTAGTGTGGCCGAGGTTGTGATGGTGAAGCCAGGCTTCTTCATGGAGAGCTGGGCGAGTTCGTTGGAGACGGTGGAGGCGGAGGAGCCGTACTATGAGTCTTTTATCACCCCGGAGGATCACAAGCTCGTTATGGTAAGTGACTATTACTCTTCCAGTGTCCGATAATGCCAACTATTCCCCAGGTCAGCCTCGACGACGTTGGCAAAGTGTGTGCAGAACAACTTCTTAACACTGGCAACTCATTGCCATCAAACCCACATAGCTTCAACCTACTTGGTCCACAGGGCTACAGCGCCGTTGACATCCAGGCTGTGCTTGAGGAAGTTACAGGGAAGAAACCCAAGATCAAGTTGATCCAGCCTGAGAAGCTGTCGGAGTTCTTCGGCCAGCATGTGCCTGAGCAGTATGCTACAGAGATGGCCGAGATGACAGCGGCCTGTCTTCCAGGTGGTCTGATTGCACCTGAGATGGAGAAGGAAGATGGGTCTGTGAGGGGGTCTACTGAGCTAGTGGATGTGCTGAGGAAAGCTGCCGCTGGCGAGAAGAGGGAGAGGAGTGGTGCGCTTTGAGAGTGAGATGATGCATTGTAACGATATGGTGTCTTGAGGTTACGATCACTAAATAGCATGTTGTCCTTGTGCCATTCATTATTGCTCAAAGAATAACGTGTGATTGGTCAGTCCGGATCTGCAAGGAGCGATCGCAGATCTTCCCCAAACTCTGTTCCACAAACTTACTTTGACATCCTGGTTCGAGGGACACGATGGTGATGTCAGCGATTCGCAGACGTTCTCTCGCTGTCGACAAAGTCAATGACGGGATTGCTGGTACCCAGCCAGAACCACAAATTGCTAGAGTGAAGGTAGGTTATCATTATTTGGTACTCTTTCTGTACTTGCTAGTAAGAACTTATTTCGTTCTCCGTCGTGGCATGAAGATCGCTTCGAAAGACCCTATACAACAAGTCTACACAGTCGGTGTCTGTTTGAGCTCGTATCCGTCATTTTCCTTCCACCATGCCTCCCAAAGACAAGTACACCGACCCAGAGCTTCGTGACGAAGTCAAGCAGGAGATCCAAGATGGCGATAAAGGCGGTGCTCCTGGGCAATGGTCTGCCCGCAAGGTTTGCCCGCCGTCATGCTAATGATCGAGCCAATATACTGACTGGTCTCGAGGCGCAAATGATGGCCAAAGAGTACAAGAAGCGCGGAGGCGACTACAATACCGATAAATCGCAACAGGACGAATCGCAAAAGCATCTCTCGAAGTGGTCGGAAGAGGACTGGCAGACCAAGGAAGGTTCTGGTAATGCTAAGCAGGAAGATGGGACGGAGAAGAGGTATCTGCCGAAGAAAGCTTGGGAGAACATGAATGAAGATGAGAAGGAGGAGACCGAGCAGAAGAAGTTGAAGGGAAGTAAGGAGGGTAAGCAGTTTGTCGAGAACACTGGGAAAGCAAAGGAGAGCCGGAAGAAGGCGAATGATGACGAGAGTGAGAAGTATGAAGCAAAAAAAGCAAAGGAGAAGAAGTCGAAGCAGGGCGGAGGAGACGACGAGAATGACGAGGAGGATGATGAGGAAGAAGACGAAGACGAAGATGAAGAGGAGTATGTGGAAGGCGAAGAAGCCGATGAGGATGAAGACGGCGAACAAGATGATGCGAACGAGGACAAGCACGATGAAGAGGTTGAAGGTGGTGATGCCGAGCAAGGAAATCAGAACTCCTCTGCGGGGCAAAAGCGCAAGCAGGAGTCCTCAGGTACCACCTCGAACAAGAAGCAGAAGTCCACAAAAGAAGGCACTACCGGCAATGCGCCTCAAGGCAAGGTCGGCTCCAAGCATATGGATGCAGAAGAACCCGCGCCTCGTGGTTCCGCCGACCGCCTACCTAAGAAGGGCCAACAGATCACATGGAAAGCAATGCCCGGTTATGTCGACGGAAGTGTTGAGGAGATCTTGACGAAGCAGAAGAGCGTCAATGGGAAAACTGTAAAGGCGAGTGAGAAGGATCCGAGGTTAGTGCTGAAAAGTAGCTCGAGTGGGAAGATCTGTGTGCATAAGCCGGAAGCCTGCTTTTATGAGTAGAGCTTCGTGGTGGTCGAGTAGTAAGCTGTATGATACGTGACTTGCATTCGATGTACATTTTGCCGTTCTGATACCTTCCGGCTCCGAGCCCCAGGTCGGTTGACTCGACTACACTTCATCAGTATGGCTTGTCACACTGCCCTTCCTCTCCACCTCAGCCACTCTGTGCTCGAGATCATGCTGCTCGAAGTCCTTCATGTTCATGGTCGGCACGAAGATCGGTGCGTTAGTGAACAGGTAGTTCATCTCCTCGAGTGGTCGCTTCGCGGTCTCCGGCTGGATAGCCCAGAAGAACAGGGCGTTTGTGAAATTGCAGATGACCTGGAGCGTGTATTAGCCGGGATTCAGCCCGGTCGTTATGGATTGTGTTAACTTACAAAGAGATAGTAATACTTGTAGCCGAGCTTTTCGATCGCGATTGGTGTGATCTGGCCGATCATCGTGTTGAACGGGAAGCTGACCATAGTGGCGATGCACACGCCCATAGACCGTGTTCGAGTGTCGAAGATCTCTGCTGGTACGATCCCTGCGCAAGGTGTTAGTTTCGTAGCGAGCTAAAGCATAGATTACCGTGTCACCTACATGAAAGAGGTCCATTGGTCGCGGAAAAGCTGAAATTGTACAACCATGTGATGACGATAAAGCCCCAGGAAGCTGCGGTATTGTTCGCTTCACCCGGCGGAAACTTGGCCAGCAGGATAGTTGCAATAATGAAGCATACGCAATTGCCCAGGTTGCCTCCAATCATGGCCCATCTGCGGCCGGTCCAGTCGATCAGAAAGATACAGAGGAACAGTGCGATGAAAGCCTAGAACACAGGCGCAGGACCCGTCAGCACGTTTCCTAGACGTTGAGTGCTTCCAACAACTTACGGTGATCGAGGAGATGCCTTGGTATTGCAAAGTTTTGTCGCCTGGGATACCAATCTGTTTAAAGATTATTTGGAGAATAATACTGGATAGCCGAGACACCAGTCATTTGAATGGAGGCTTGTATCGAACAGGCCAGGAATAGACGTCGGAAGGAACTTTTGTTGGTAAAGAGCTCGACGATGGACTTTGCTTCGTGCTCATGCTCAAACGTGATCATGTCTTGGATCTACTGAAATTCTGCCTGGACCCAAGCGTCGCTCTCATTGCCGTTTGAGTGTAATTTGGCTAGGGTGCGAAGGCCTTCTTCCTGACGACCGTGGTCGATGAGCCAGCTATTTCGATCGTCAGTAGGGTCTTCTAGAGTTCATTCTCCACCATCTACTCACCGTGGACTCTCTGGGAAGAGAAGGATGAGGGGCCGCAAGAAAACCGGCTGGGATAATCTGAATACCCAGGGACACTCGCCATTGCTTCGAGTCACTGTTTGCAAAGCCAGTGTAGGCTCCATACGACACCCACGAGGCGACAAGTGCTCCAGCTCCAAGCATGAACTGCTGAAGCGCTGTTACACGACCTCGAATATCCGGACGGCAGAGTTCAGCCTACTAGGGAGGAATGATCATGACCAAAGCTCCTACACCCAAGCCCGCGATGACTACGTTTCTGGTCAGCTCCGACATCGCCAGCGACAAACCATTGACGTACGTCTTCCAGCATAGAGGTACCCTAGATTCTGCGCACCCGTCTGCAACCCGCCACCCAAGATGAAGACCACAGCTCCGATGAAAATAGTCTTCTTTCGTCCTATCCAGTCGGGCAGTTGGACCTGCAAATGCGGCGCCGAAGAAGGCACCGCCTGTGAAAACCGAGACCACTGCTCCCACTTCGTTCGCTTCAGGCGAGAAGACCCGGGTGAAGTTCTTCGAGTTCACCGCGCCAGCGATAACACCAAGATCGTAACCATACAGTGCTGAGCCTAAGGAGGCGAACACGCACACCAGGAACTGGTACCACTTTGGAGGGAGAGCCATGACACAGGAGATATTGAAGAAAGCGAAGGAAGAAAACTTACGACGGCTGGGGACGACGTGGTATATTATACCGGCCTTTGTAGCGTACTCGACTCCGCGCCACGCTAGTCCACTCCAGCCTTCTGACATTCACATGTTGTGTACGTGCTGGATGATGAATGTGCAGAGGCGTGTGTGGGGAGAATACTAGTCGTGGGTTCTCCTCCGGGGGCGACAGGCTACTTCCCAGTCTTCGCGTGCCCGGCAGGTGGATCGGAAGTGTAGAGCCGAGGTATTGTGCTGCAGTGAAGTCAAGATGCACCAAGGACGGCACTTCGTTGTGGCAAGGTTTGAGATGAAGTCGAGATGGTATACAGGGTGGTGACGAAAAGACCGCAATCCTTGCGATGCGGAACGGAAGAGCTAGGCCCGACTAGGTAGAGATTCAACGAAATTCGGACCGGCTAAGAAGCGGAGTGCAAAATCCTTAAGGAGCGGATTACCGCATTCGGTCAAAGAGCGGTAAGTGGAGGTCTACCTTTAGGAGATGTTCTCAATACTAGTAACTAGCCCCTACCGTGTTTTGAATGCTAGTATTAATTACATTACTAGTAATTCGTTTAGCAATTTTTAATACTAGTAAGTACGTAACGCTAAGACTAGTCAAATATTAATTGAAATTTGATTGAAATTCGAAAATTTAGTAGCGGCGCGTACGTAACGTTAGAGCGTTAGAGCGTTAGGGCTAATTAATTAGGCATTAGGGCGAGTTAATATTTAAGTAGCCCTACCGACTAGGCGCGAGCGGGAGGGAATACCCCGCGTTACGTACGCACCGCTACTAAATTTTCGAATTTCAATTAAATTTTAATTAATATTTAACTAGTCTTAGCGTTACGTACTTACTAGTATTAAAAATAGCTAAACGAATTACTAGTAGTATAATTAATCCCTAAAGGTAGAACTCTACTTACTACTCTTTAACTAAATATAGTAATCTACTCCTTAAGGATTTTATACTCTGCTCCTTAGCTAGTCCGCGAAATTTAGGTAGAGCGTCTATCTACTTCGGCCTAGCTCTTCCGTTCCGTATTATAGGGATTACGTAGTCTTTTTATTACTACCCTATAGGGGCTCGGTAGAGTTTTCTCCGAGTTAGATACTATAATTTTCTACTAGTTAGCGAAGTCGGCTCTACTCGTACTTACTATCCCTTCGTTAGCCGCGCTACTACTTATTAGCGTAAAGTTAAGTAAGTACTATAGGCTATTAGCGGTATTACCCGCTTATTATAGCCTAGTCTTAATACGGTATTACGTTAGCTCGTACGTCTAAAAGTAACTATTAACCTCCGTAGTTATACTACGCGTCGTCTCGTCTCGTCGTCTCGTAAAGATAACTTATATAATCTAGTAGCGGTAAGTAAGGGCGTAGTTACTACGTAATATAGGGCCTAATAAGTAAGTAATTAGAATAACTATAATACTACTATCCTTAGCGATACGTTATATAAGACTACCGGCTTAGGTTACGTAAGGGGGGGGACCCCTTACGCGAGAGGCGGATAATATTACTACTTCCGCCGTTACTACTACTAATCGCTCGACTTCCGCTACTATCGCTATTACTACTAGCCTCCCTCGACGTACCTAAATAGCTTAAAGTAAAGTTAGACTCGTTAGAAAGAGATATATAGAGTATAATTATAGTACTAGAGCGTATAATTATTTACTAAGCTCTTAAGATAAGTAATTTAGAGGTTATAGTAACTATACTAAGGGACTAGTAGTAGCGTAACGTTAGCTACTACGAGCCTTCTAGTTTAAGTCCCTTTTAGTAATTAGCTCGTAGTTAGGGGTCGTAGAGTAAATACTATTAAAGTACTTATAATAGAGTAGCTAGTTATAAGCCGTATAACCCTATTAAGTCCTTCGTTACTTATAATACGGTAAGCCGTATAAAGTAAGCTACTTATAGTACTTATACTATATACGCTTACTCTATTTCTTTAGTACGTAGTTACTAGCTATTTAAAGTACTCCTAGAAGTACTATATTCTTAGTTATATAGTTACCTCTACGAGCTAGTCTTAGTCTAGCTAGCCGAGCTCGTAGTAATTACTCGTAGACCGTAGAATAGGTAGTATTATCTTTACTAAGGTACTCCCTTACCCCTTCTAGTATAAGGTTCTAGGCTAACTAGCGGCGGAAGAGTAGTTACGTATTCTTTATTAACCTCTTTACTAGTCTAACGGAGGTAGAAGTAAGCCGATTACGTATAGTAAGGAAGGCGTTAATTATCGTAGTATTAAGGAGCTAGAAGAATAGTAGTATCTAGTTTCTAAAGGTAATAAGCTAAGTTAGATAGTAGTACCGTAGCTAGTCGTATATATTAACGCCGCCTATATAGAAGTTATAGTCTACTACGAAGGTTAGTTAATTTACTTTAAGAATAGCGTACTAGCCCTATATAGAAGCTACTATATCGTTATACTACTTATTACTATTATATATAGAAGGCCGCTTCCTTAGAATAAGTACTTAGTCGTTAGCGTAGTAAGTAGTAGTAAGGAACTAGACGAGGTTAGTATCTTACTATACTACTACGAGGACCTTCTTATCTACGATAATACTACTTATCGTATTATATAAAAGCCTCGTCGTCTTCCTATCCTTAATCTTCTACTTAAATAGCTCTAGCTAGCCCTTACTATTAGCTCTCGTAGTACCGTAAGCGGCTATCTTAAAGGCGTAGAGGACGAGGTATAAGAGTACGTTATTAAAGTAGTTATCTATATAGAGAATAAAGTAGTAGAGGTTAGAAGGTAGGTAAAGTACTAGCTTTAAGATAGTACGTAACGTCTTACTAAGGCCTAAGGTAGTAACTTTAATAACTTTATCTACCTCCTCTAACCTTCTACTTAATAATACGTCGTCCTTAATAGCTACGTTACCTTCCGCTCTAGCTACAGTAACCGGACTATTAAAGACGAAGGCGAAGACGTAGCCGGTATCGTAGAGGGCGAAGATCTTATAGCCCTCTAGTACTAGCTTACTACGAAGGACGACTATATAGATGCTACGGCCGATAAAGCGTACTATTATCTCGTCGATAGATACGCTAGTACGTAGCTTCTTTAATATAGCGACAAACCGAGCCTTTACTATTAATACTACTAGCTCTAGCTTCTTCTACTACTCGTTAATAGGTACTATAGTTAGTAGGGATAGGTAGATATATCTTTTAATAAGTTTAAACCTCGTATAGCTTATAAACGTAGTTACGTAGTAATACAGCAATTTACGGTTACTAGACTAGTAGTCCTCTACTCTACTAACCTTTATAACCGATATATAGATAACGAGACTAAGCTATATCTTTAACTACGGCTTAGTAAGTAGCCTCTATCTACCTAGATATCTATTACGAGCTATAAAGGCTCCCTTATACTCCGTATATAGGTTCGTATTTACTACGATTATATCTAATACCTCCTCTGTCTAAAACAACTTGAATAAGCGTAGTAGTATAGCCTAATCGTTACTAAACGCGTCCTTATCTTCTTAATAACTAGCGTAGTTAGCTAATCTCGCTCTATATAGATAGTTATAAAGATAACCGTCTAGCTCGATATAGTTATACTCTAGTAAGGTTAGAAGCTTAAACTAACGCTTATAATAGAGGTTAACGAGTAGTATAAAGTCCGTTAGTAATAGTAGTAGTCCGAGAGTAAGTACCTTATTATCGCTAATTACCTTAAGTTTACTAGTCGGTCTAATAGTATTAGAGGCCTCATTAGCGTATATACTACTATCACCGACTCCTTGAGCGTTACTACTAACGGTAACGATATCTGTAGCTACTCTATAGCTACCTTTATTCTTAGAGTCGTCTATTATTAACGAGTTAATTAAATTGATAGTGACTTTAGAGACGAGACGACACCTCCGAGCTTCACTTTTAGCTACTCTTAGCAACGCTATTCCCTTTTAAGCAATCCGACACCTTTTACTAAGTAATTTACTATCACACGCTAATGTAAGGCTAGCAAACTATTAAGTAGTACGAAATTGAGCGGCCAACGAAGGGATACCGAGTATTCTCAGTATGGCCTAGAATGCCGTCCGGAGAATTGTCGTGACTCTCATACCTTACATTGTCGTGTGCGGAAGAACTCGATCTGCCGTGGTTCATGCATCGGCCTCACGAAGAGCTGCGACACCCCACGGAAGACATTCGCAATTCTCCGGTGTGATGAGCTTGGTGTGACCTCGCCTTCGCTCCAGCGCCCGGAATTGGCAACGGATCTGGATGTTTTGATGGTGCTGCTCAGGCTAGGCGAGGACAAAAAGGCCTCTGCATTGCACGCGGGAAGCAGGCCAAGTCGCCGTTCAAAGGCGAGTCCAGAAAGTTTGGCGGGCCATGAGACAGGGCTCGAGAGGGAGAAAAAAAAATGGAAGCAAGAGTAGTATCACATCGACTTGCAAAGATAAGTACACTAAAAGTTAAGTAGTCCTCTCTCTCGGTTGATCACAGCAATAAAGAGCCCCCACACGCTCTCTCCACCCACGAAACTCCATCGCTTGTCAAGGCTAAATACATGACCGCATGCACCCACATCATCATCAAAGCGTCTCGGAAAGAAGTAGTCGAAGTCGTGAATTCCAGCTCAATCGTCCGGCGAGCAGAATTTGGTCGACATAGTCGGCGTCAAGCGACGTCGAGAAAGGGGGTATCAAGGTAAGAAGTAGAAGTCGCGTTCTCCGTTCGCGTTTGGTCAAAAGGCCACCAAGCCGACGAGTCCCATCACTGCCGCGAAGCCCACGCCGTCCACTGCTAGTCTTGCGACGCCGCCGGTGGCTTGGACAACCGGAATTGAGCTTGTTGGTGTTCCGCTAGTGCTTGGCCATGCGCCGGTGCCTGTCACTGCTGCGGTGCCGTTGCCGTAGGAGATGGTGCTGCCGACGCTGGCTTGTGATGAGGAGCTCGAGGTGGACCATGTCGCTTGAGTGTAAGCGGCAGGTGTAGACGTGGCCCAAGTAGTCTGCACGACACGTTCGACGGTCTTTAAGATGGTGACGGTGGTGGGGAGAGTTTGCGCGGTCGCGACGGTCGCGGCGAGCGCCGGTACGAAGAGGGCGGAGAAGCGCATTTGTGGGGATGTTCTGGAAGAGTCGCTGGGTGGAGTGGTTCCGAGCTGTTGGGATGCGACCTGCGAGATGACGCTTGGTTGGAATGTGGGTGGGTTGATGTCAACAATCGATGATCAACAGATATGTCGAAGAGGTTGATGGTTGATGATGTTGTCGAAGAGGCAAGCCGTCGTTTAAAAGATGCCTGAGTCGTTGTGCGAGATGTCTGTCTGCGAAATGTGTCCGGTGGCCAGGCGAAGATTCAAGCGCTTGTCGTTTCAGATATGGTTGCACTGCGATTGTTCCGGGGTCGAAAAGTTGGCTGCGTGTGGTTTCAGGAGCGCAAGTGATCGAGAGCTGTGTTCCGTAAAGACTGTGTTGGTGGTATCAAATGAATGTGGTGGTGAAGTCGTCGTCGTCGTTTGTCGCAGAAGAAGAGAACTCAAAGGCACGCCCAGGGAGGTGCCCACGCCAGTCTTATTGTTATGCACGACGCCTTCAAATTTAATCGCCCGCAGATTGTGTCATTTATTGCGGCGCTCGAATCGCCTTGGGCTTCGGCTTGAAATTAAGATTGCGATCCAACATATGTTGGCTGTGACCCTGACAACGACAACAAGATGGGGTAGAATGCGGGTGACGATCTAGGTGGGTCGTGATCACGAAGATCTATTCGATCTGTAGCTGCTAATGCTCCTGTGGAACCTTGCGACTTTGCACGCTGTAAACCGCATATACAGTACATGTATTTGAACTTGTGTGCAGTCGCGAAGTCGCTCCTTCCTTCTTGGCGGCGCTACGGTAAGATTGCCTCTTTTTAGCGCCTTCGCTAGAGTAAGGTTGAAATTAGAGCCGATAATCCATGCGCCTCCACGCTTCTCCGCAACGCGGATCGGAGATTTTCCAATATGAGCCTGAAATGGCAAGCACAAATTGCAACGCGGTAGGGTACGCGACGACGTGACGAGTGCCTCGGTCGATCGGCTTTGCTCATCGGAGCGTTGAAGGAAGGTGCTCAAGGAAAAGTCTTCAGCGAACGTTGTGTTATTTGTTGGAAGGAGGTAGTACGAAGCCCCTGCAATCAGCGGATCCTACGTCCTAGAAGTTTCAGCATCCTCGGTGCATCCTCCTCGTCCTTGCGATCGCGACCAAACAGCGATGCCGCCGGTTCAGTATCAACGACGACGATGTGTCCTGAACCGCAGCAGCGTCCGAAGTTCCAGAAGCACAATAGCCGCCCTCCAAACGTCGACGATGCCTCCCATTAACCAGCCAAACAGCGCCCAAGAGACCATTGAAGGCATCAAAACTCCTCGCTAACCCACACCACAGTCCGCCGCCGCAATGCCCGACCGCAGTAAAGCACAATTGACAGAAGAAAAGGCGGATACCATACCTTCAATTTACTTCCCAGCATCTCATAGCACCCCTTTCCACATCTGCTTCGCAATCGCATCCGCTCCAGCCCCAATATCCCGCTCGGCAGCCTCTCCCACCTCCGGGGCCGCCTGCGAAAACGTGACATGTCCACGCTGGCTCTCGCCACGTCTGGCCAACTGCGTAGAGCTCCTAGAACTCGCCATCGCTGTCTTAGCAGGACTCGCCGACTTCGGTGGCGAAGCCGACGTCGAGAGATTACTAGGCTTCGGCTGCCTTCCAGCAGATCTGATAATCGCCACCTGCGCCAGATCCTGTGGTTCTTGGGCTTCCTGTTGAACAGAAGCCTTCTTGCTCCGCAGCTTTGTGAAGCTCGCACCTTTGCAGGTCAGTAATCTACCGACCGACTCGCCGATAGGGTCGCGGAAGCGCTGAACGACTTTGAGCTCGGTGTTAACGGCTTTGAAGCGGCCCTGGAAGAGCTCCGGTCTCATGGGCGCGACTGGGAGCGTGCCGTTCTCGGTGTTACCCCATTTCAGGGACACGTTGCGGCGGTCGAATACGTGGGATGGTACTGGTGGGTTGAGGCGGGCTGCGTCTTCAAGGTCTGCTTTGGTTTTCTCGTTCAGCATTTTCAGCTCTGTGCGCGAGCGGTCAATGGCTGGAGTGGTCGCGCCCGATGAGCCAGAGATCGTGGAGCCGGGGCTCGTTGCGCCCAGCTGGTAGTGAGCACGATGTTTGCCGCGTTGCTGGGCCAGAGTGCTGTCATTTTCTGGGGTGTGAAAGGCGCTGGTTTTTGGCGTGTTCACTGCCGTGTTACGGCCACTTCCGGAAGTTGGGTGGGATGCGCTCGGGATGAAGCGCGAGACGAGCTCGTCTGGGTCCTGCTCTAAGCTGCCTTCGCCAATATTAGATCTTGACGAACGCAGAGACGGTGCGGGGGAGGGCCGAGTGCTATGCGCAACATCCATCGCACTGACGTTACTGACAAGAGCTGGCGCTGGGTGGTGTGCGTTCCGACTCAGTATGCGCTGCGTGGCAGGACTCGGATATTCTTTCGCGCCGTGTAGTGGTGACTTCTGGGCCACTCTTACGGCTGGAAGAGGTTGCGTTGAAATCTCTACAGGCACTTCACTCCGCTTCAAGACTTGCGGCATGCTCTTTGGGCTGGGCGGGTCATCTTCCTCTTCCTCGTCCTCGTCATCATCATCATCCTCATCTTCGTCTTCGTCCTCGTCCTCGTCCTCGTCGTCACTCTGGTCCTGCTTGCTTGACGACTCGCTCTGCTTCAAGTTCGAGTCCGAGATCGATGCCAGACCAGACGGTGCAGGCTGTCCTTGCGCACCAATATTAGTGACTGCGCTCAGCGGCGAATGCCTATCTGGCGGCTTGTCCAGAATCATGCTCGTTCTCCGCGAATTGTTCGCCGTATTCTGCCTCGTGCTGAACGGACTCGCGCTGGCGCTCTGATCCGTCCATTCGTCCTCCGGCAGCCCGCTGCCCTCCATTTCCTCTGGAATGTCCTCATCACTGTCACCTTCGCTCCCAACCGCAAACCCAACCTTCTTCGTCGCGCTCTCCTTCCTCTCCGCCTGTTGCCGCGCCAGCTCTACTTCCTGCTCATGCAAATCCTTCTCAATCGTTCCAAAGTCCTCCGACTTAGGCCGCTTCTTCCGCCCCTTCAAACCCGGAGACGGTGGCCCCTTCGCATTCAACGCAGTCAAGTTCTTCCCAGACCCCAACCGCGTGAGCTGGCCATGTGATAGATTCTTCTTCAACTTCGAATGTGAAAGATTCCTCGGCAACTGAGAGGCCGTCAAGTTCCGCCTCATGGGCGGCGGCCGGCTCTCATCCAGACTGCCCGGTAACCTGATCTCCGTATCGCCTTCATGCGACTTCTGTCTCGCGCCCCTGCGACCGTCGTCGGCGGCATACTGCACCTGCGGCTGACGGTTGAGCTTCTGGAGGTTCCGAGCGCTGGAGTGATTGCGTGGGAGGATAACGCCTTTGTGGCGTGCGGTGGGCTTGACGGTATGGCGGAGGGGTTGCTCACCGGATCCAGGTGATGCAACGCCATGCTTGGATGTGTGCGACGTCTGACTACTTTCCCGGCGCATCAAGGGCGCGCGCTGTGGGCCGCTTGACTGGGTAGATGGCGTGGCCGGCATCGCGGGGGGTAGAGTCGGTCCACTTCGGAGAGGAGAGTTGGTGAGGTGTTGGCGATGTTGCGGGTTATTGCCGCGAACCCATTGAAGTTGTTGTTCACCGCGTGGCGCCTCACTCGTGGCAGATAACGGCGGTTGTCTCGAAGCCGCGTGACCGCTTTTTCATGTGCAACCCACGCGGTTGGTTGACTGCATTGTTGGCGGCATGCACGTTGTAGCTCGTGAGGAAGGACTACGATTTGCCGATGGTGGGGGAGCCGGGCAGCCAATGGCGGAGGATGTTTTTCAAGCTTAAGCCGACCTCGACCGACATAGATGAATAGATGTAAACCAGTCCTCTTCTTCAACGACAGTGACGTAGCAGAAGTTCGTTACGATTTCGAAGAGCGTCCTCGATACACCGATATATACACGTCTAACCATCCCATCGTTACAATGCATGTACCGTATACCATGACCTACACCTACCTCTTGCGAGGCCTCAACCAGCTGTACTACTCTCCCCAACCTTCGATGGTGCTTTACTCTCTCCACCCTTCTCCTTGCCCTTAGCACTCTTCTCGGTGCTCTTCTCCCCCTTCATACCCCTCGGCCGCACCTTCTTCGGACCCCTCGCTTTCTTCTCGGCTTCCTTCTGCTCAGCTGCCTGTACCCTTGCGCTCTCTTGACTCCACCACTCCTCGAACTCCTGCTCCGCCTGAATATCCTGTAGATTTCTCGGCGCAACAGCTTCTTTGACGGCAGCTTTCTCATACTGCTGCTGAGCGACGATCTCGGACATCGATAAACCCAGAATCGGTTCAGGGGGCGGTCGGTGGCGGATGGACTGCGGGATGGGTTTGCTGTTGGAGTGCTGGGTGACTTGAGGCGAGCGGACAGGTTCTGGAGAAGCAATGACAGGCTGTTTGGACTCGGAGATGCTGCGCTGCTGGACGTTGGCTTGACCACTAGGTCCGATGACAGGTTTCTGGATCGAGCTACTCGGCTTCGCGTTCGCAACAGTCTGGCGCATGGTAAGTTGTGGCGTACTCGCAGCTCTCGCAGTGGGTGCCTTGCTAGAACTTCGGCTGCTCGAACCGCTCATGATCTCCTTCAGTGTGGCCGGCTTGCTGGCGCCGACCGCCTGCCATGCTATTGGGCTCTTCGAAGCGGCCGGGGGTGTCGACTTTACTTCAACTTGCGGTACAGGCCCTTCGGACTGCTGCGAGTGCTGCAATCGCTTCCGATCCTTCTGTGACATCTTCGGCGCAGGAAGGCTGAAAGGAGTCGGAGCATCACCAATATCTGCCATACTACTTGCCAGACCGAGAGACAGTGAAGAAGTCCGATTAGACGTAGAGGCTTGCGCCATGATATCTCTCATATCGGTCTTGGGAGCGGTCAAAGGTGTCAACCGCCAGGATTGAGCACCACTAGGTGGCGAGCGGCCTGCAATTTGCGGTGACCTTGGTGTTGCAGATCCAGTCTGTGGCCCTATTGTCGGCGAAGGCAGTACACGTCCGCGCGAGTCGAACCAAAGATCTTCGCGCGGGCTGGATGAAAATGCATCGGAGGCGCGTGCCTTGGACAACGGCCTGATGGAAGGTGACTGCTCCGGTGACCGTAGCGCTGCATCGGATTCGTCGTCCATGGGAAACATCATGTCTTTGGAAGATGCCATGGCCTTGAGTCTAGGCGATGCCGGGTTGAGCAGATTACCTGACTTTCTTCGGGCTTTGCTCTGCGTTGGAGGAGATATCACCTCGTCACCAACAGAGCCCGGCGAGAAGGTATCCAGACCAACGTACCTTGCACGGAGTGCCACGGCATCGATCCTGGCCCGACGATCTCGTTCGATCGTGGCAGCAAGCTCTGGATGCCGTTCGTGCAGGAGCAGCTCAGCTCGTCCGCTTTTGGCAAAGGGCATGCAAGCCAATTGATTCTCCCGTACCACATTGTCGAGTTCTTCTAGCAGGTCCTCGTCAAGCTCGTTCAGGTGATGTCCTTGCAGCAGTGATTCAAGGCTCAAGCATAGATACTCCAGCGCAGCATCTTTGAACTCGTGAACAGACGTGGGCGAAATGGCATTTAGCAAGCCGCAGACATTACGGACGTTGATGAAACGGCCAATGACCTCTTGGCAGATCTGCGACAGACGATCGAGCATCAACTCGTTCGCCACGCTGAGAACATCCATGATGTGGTCCAAGAAGTCGTCCAGGCTGACACTGACGATGTCGTCGAACAGCTCTTCGCCAGTATCTGCATAGATGTGCCTCAGTACCATGCCAAACGTCTTTGCATCGATATGCTTGAGGTCGACAGTGATGTCTTCTTTAGCGCGGCCAGCAAGCCACTTGCCGCCAGCGTGGCCCATGAACAAGCCTTCGAAGAACGGGCATCGAGCTCGCACAAGTGCGCTGTGAACGCGCACGTCCTCGTCCTCGAGTTGTATTACGACATCGCCGTCGAAGAAGAAGGCGGGATCAGCATAGGCGACCTCGAAGTCCATATTGAGGCAGGCTCTCGGCTGCACCATCTGGCGTGCTGCGACTTCAAGCTTGTCAAGTTCGAGTTTCGTCGCTACCTTCATCAGCTCGCCTCGGATCGCACGATACCGGTCTGCCACAGGCTTTGAGGCATTGCGAGTGAAGTGCCAGAAGTCCACGAGTTGGTCAGAGTAGATGTAGATCACAAGATTGACGACCGTGAGAATGTCAGCGCCCTTCAGCTGAACAACAGTCTGACCGTTGGCGCCGATCTCGCACTTGAAGACATCTGTGGTGAAAGTGCTTGTCTCACACAGATCACGAAAGCCACGTCTCAAGACACGACTCCGACCTGTGAGTATGAAGCGATGAACAGGTATCTTGACGTTCGATGAAGTAGTGCCTATAAGTGCGTCGAAGCTGGAAGACGGATCTGCAGCACAATTGTCTGCGAGATCCTCAAGATTGGCCTCGATGTCGCTGCTCTCGAGAACAGCACGCTTCAGCACCTGAACAGGATCAGGCTTGCGATGGCCTTGCCAGAACCGGTGCCTCGTATCCTCATCCATCTCGTCGTCGACTTCATGCTTGGCGGCTGTAGGCTTCCTCAACGACAGAAGCTGGAAGACGTCCTTCCATAAGCTCTGACTCTCGACTACAATTTGTGTCTTGGTAACATCGCAGTCTTTCCTCAGGGCAGCGTATGCACCATGAGCGGAGGTCCGCACGGCCAACACTCTGGTCAAGCCTGGAATACGAGAGAACTTGTAGTCCTTCGGCTTGTATTCGCCGGTAGCCGAAGCTGTCGCATCCTTGAGAGTTGTTCGCGTCGTGCGCTTCCAGACACTGCCTTCCTCGGTTGAGAGGATGATCGAACCGTCAACTTCAACACCAACGTCTCGTGCAGCCATGCTATTCTTCTTCGGCGACCAGATACACTGCGGCTGCGTTATAGCGCTCCGAATCTTGGCAGGATTGGTCGTCGATGAGCTTGTCTGATTGTCTTGCCGTTGGCTGATTGAAAGCGTGTACACCTCACCTCTGCTCGATAGAGCGCAAAGTGTATCACCTCCACACGTTACTTTGGTGATGCGATTGACCTCCTGATCGTACGTAGTGACTAGGAAGCTCTGCTTCAGAAAGTAGTTGGTGAAGCCCTCCAGTGGGAATGACACTTTCGCATAACCGTAGTTGGCAAACACCCAGACTTCGTGACTCTCGAGAAGACACACCGTAGCCTTCTCCATAGCGGTCACGGCGGTGATAGTAGATGCAAACAGCGATGCAGCGACCTTGCGTGGTGTGATCTGCATTTCGAGAGATCGAGCATCTGAATCCACGATGCCCAGCTGTCCCTCGTTCTTGCCAAAGGTGAACAGTGAGCTTCCAGTGTGTGCGACCGAGTGTATGCGTGATGCCGCGACACCAACAACAAGCTCTCTCTTCAATGGTCCGAAAATCTGGCGCGGAATCGTGCTGATCGGGTCTTCGTCGCCGGAGCCAGTTTTTGGAAGGCTGTAGCCAAGCTGACCAAAACCGTTGTTGCCACAGCTAAAGATCTCACCTTCTTCCGAGAGAGCCAAAGTATGGTTGAGACCGAGAGCTACAGTCGCCACTCTCTTGCCGGAGAGCGCACCGCTTTCGACGCACACAAAGTTGAAGCGTGTCTGCTCATCGCCTGAACCCAGCCGACCTCCCTGCCCGTGTCCGCACATGTACAAGTTGGACTCGGGATCTGTTGTGAGCACGGCAGAGTGGAGCTTCGACATGTGGACATCCTGGATGGTCAAAGGCCTGCTTTTGGGTAGCCATGGGATATCCTCAACCCACATCCCTGCCACATCGATGTGACTAGCTCGATAGGTTTGATCATGCCTCGTCCACTTCCGTTCGTCCTCGTCCAAATGCTCACTGAAGAATCGTCTGGTAAGATGCGCTGGTCGCCGCAAGTTAATACGCTCCGGAAATTGTCGATCGCCACCATCGCCGAAGCCGAGAGATGCATTCTTGTTGCTGCCGAAGTTGAACAACTGGTCGGAACTAATATTGATGAACGGTATGCGAGCTTTGCCACCTTCGTTGTCGGCCTCTGGTCCTGGCCTATCTTCGTCACTGTCTTCCGAACCAGATCGAGCTCTGCCAGCCGCATCTGGTCGTAACGTCCTGTCCTTGATGGTGGCGGCGTACAGGTCGAGTGGACCAAGACCTTCTTTATCCTTGACCTTGATCAAGCCAACGGTCTGATGCGTTTGACCTGATGTCCTTCCGAATCCGTTGCTGGCATCGCGCTCGAGGATTATCCGAGCTATTGTTACATTGCCAAAGTAGAACGCGCGGTGCAGCGCAGTCCACCCATTCTCATAGTCCTGCAGATACAAGTCGACCGACGGATGCTCGATCAACGCACTAGCAAAGCCAATGGCCTCAGAAGCAGTCCATGAAGCGATGTGGTGCAGCAAAGTCTGCCCAGTATTGTCCCGGGCATTGACATCCGACTTGCTCAAGCCATGCCCATGGCTACTCAATGGCGTGCCGTGGTGACCTGGTCTGCGTGCCTTAGCAGACACATTCGGAGAAGTTCCTATCTGCGCAGGACTCCCAGTCACCGGTCCTCCTCTTGCGGTATACGGCCGGCTATTCGTGGCCGCGGCCAGGTACTGCTGGAATGCCAGCACATCATTTTCGTAGTATGCCTTCCACAGGTAGCTGCTCATATGACGGGAGATGATGACACCAAGGAGTTACCCCGGTGCTTCGCGCGGAACACCAGCTGTGATCACGGCGGGATCACGGCAGTTTAAGGTGCTCTGTTCGAAGCCTGGGATACTCCGGAGGGAGGGGAGATCGCGAGGCTCGTGGAGTGTCTTTCAGTAGTGTTGGTGCGTGTATACAGGTTTACTGATTGGGCTGTGGTTCTTGCTGGCGTACTGTTTCGTCGGTGGATGGGCTGGAGTTGTCTCTGTCGCGTCGACGATGTCGTAATCAATTATGGAAGGCGGCGATGAAGGCGGCGTTGGGTGGGGTGGAGATAAGACCGAAATGTGGCGATGAGTCTTCCACGTTCCTTTGTTACTTACTATGAGTCAAATCTGTTCCCCGGAAGAAGAGACGACGTATACAAGAACGACAAGTCCGTCAAACGACGATGGGATGTACGAGACGTTCAAGTAGCCAGACGTGATGCCATTGAAAGAGGGACATTCAATGTAGGTCGACTCCGCCAATCAAATTGAAGGGAACGACACGCTTCGAAGTTACAGGACCTGTATTGGACTTTCCAGGCCACAAACTGCCGAGGGTATCCTTTTCAGCGACTGTAGAGGCATCACACCTGGCAAAAACGATGAGAAGGGTTGGTGCGGACGGGTAGACCTTAATGGCATCTCCAGCGACAGATCACCCGCCATCTGACCAGTTCAGCGACTGTAGTGGCGGCATCGCTGTTCTTCGACAGGAGAAGGCTATGCCTCGACAAGGGCAGCACCATGGACGAGGTGCCTGTTCTCCAGCATACTGTCGGGTATGTGCTGCTGTGATCAGCGACTGTAGTGGCGGCATCTCAGTTCGCAGCTCGGAGAAGGCTTTAGGCAGACCAGGGCATTACCATGGACGGGGTGCCCGTTCTCCAGCATACTGTCGGTTATGTGCTGCCTAGATCAGCGACTGTGGTGGCGGCAACCCCAATATTAAGACGGAGAGGAGGCAAAATCGACCTGTAGGCGGCTCATTAGTAGGGATGCCATATGTGTGAAGACCTGGACGAGACGCCTGTTCTCGAGCATCGTATCAGGAACCTCTTGCCCAGATCATTGACTGTAGTGGCGGCGTATACGTTCTCGCACAGGAGAGGTAGCGGGTCAGACCAGGGAGCAGGTTAGCAGTTGCAAGGCTCTGGAGTTCGTGACCTTGACAAGACGGTAGATCTCCAGCATCTTGACGAGCACTTCCTGCCCAGATCAGTGACTGTAGTGGCGGCGTGTATAATGTTGTGATTGAGAGGAGGTAAAAAGGACTGGTGAGCATATTAGCAGTTGCCAGACTCTATAGCTCACGACCTTGACGAAACTATAGCTCTCCAGTACCGCCAGGGGCGTCTGCTGCCCAGACCAGTGACTGTAGTGGCGGCATTTGTGAGATAATATAGGAGAGGCACAGTATTAAGCCATATTCATTTCAATTTCGAGCTAGCTAACAATCATCGTGCTGGAAGAGGAAGGGCAATTCCTCGTCCTCCTCCTCTTCCAGCATGCCCGTTCCCTGCCCCGATGACGCCGACGCCGCCACTGCACTTGCTGCCTCCTCCACGATGCTGTGTGTCGACAATCGAGAACGCACATGAGGTGCGTGCGGCTGCACGCGGCCAGGCGAGGACGAGATTGACAAGCCAGGGACGTTCGAGAGGCGACGGCTTGGTGGTGTGCTCTGGATGAGGCTGGAGGAGCTCATCTCCTCGGCGAGCTGCGAGCTGTCGGTACGCATCGCACTGTACTTGCCCAGGTTGACTACGTTGCTGCGAGAGGAGGCGGGCGGGCTGGCGAACTTGATGTCTTTGGATTTTTCTAGGTCGGAGATGAATGAGGCGATGTCGTCATCGTCTGTCTTGCCGCTGCCGGAACTGCCTGGTGTGCCTTCGTTGAGGTGACTGAGTTTCTCCTTTGAGTCGCTACTGCCGCGGCCGGAGCTTGCGTTGCTCTCGCCTGCTTTGCTGCTCTGTGAGGTCCACCGTCTGGGTCGGTTGGCGAAGCTGCTGCTGTAGCGGACTGGTGCTGGTTTTGGTGATGATGAGCTAGGAGATGCAACTGCTACTTCGTTGGAGAGTGATGGGTTGCGGAGCTGTTGCTGTGGTAGGGTGTTGAGTGACGTGCGTTTGCTGCTTGAGCCTGAACCGCTCGCGTACTGTGGTGATGGTGGGTGGATAGGGTGAGGTGAGGGACGGGGCGATGGCGTAGGTCGTGGTGAGGTGGCAAGTGAGCCAAGCTTGGATAGGGGTGATTCTCGTTGACGTGGTGATGGGTTTGGGTTCATAGGCCCGTTCTTGAAGTAGCCAGGAGGCATGGGTGACGCTCCCGCCTCATCTCTGAGGGCGTCACGTCGCCTCATGACTTCTTCGTCGACTGTACTTGGGTCGCTCTGCTGTCTAGGCTCGAAATTGGGCGACCTGTGCTTGTCGGCTGCGTGAACTGTTCCAAGGCTGCCGTAAGCTCCTAGCAGTCCTCTTGGTCGTTCTCGCGTTGTCGTTGGGACCGCTGTGCTGCTATACTGACTGCGGTGCTGCTCTGAGCGGTCTCCCGTTGGTAGAGAGCGACCGGTGTGTGTCGTGAGGTTATCCGAGCTCAGGAGAGCTGCGGAAATAACGCTTTCGCTGCTTGCCACACTAAAGTCGCAATGAGGGCGGTAGTCAACACGCGCACGCAGTGCTCCCGCAGGCGTAAACAGATCAGAGAGCGTCTGGTGGTGTCGTCCAGGAGTCTCTCTAGCTGCTCGAGCTGCTGGTTGAGTTCCTCCTCCGAATCCATATCGTGAGGCTTGTGTTTGTGTATGTGACGCGAAGAGTGGAGTGGTAAGAGGGTCGTCGTCTTCGTGATAGCTGAGTTCGTGTGCCTGTCGAATCCGAAACTTCATGCGAAGAGGTTGAGAGTTGCCTGGCTGTCTGCCAAGCTGCCGATATAGCTTCCACGCCGGCAACATCCGCAGAAAGCTGTAGAGCGACCTAAAGGCAACCACCCCTTTCTTGTACACGCTCGGCAACTGCTCGCTCAACTCTTTGTTGGAGAGGGCAGCAGGATCTCCGAGCTCGATCGTCCAGCGCTCGAGAACGATCTCACGATACCGCTTCCCATTCCGGAAAGGAGCAGGGCTGCCGTCTCTGCTAGAAGCTGACGCCACCTCTCTCGGTCGACCACTCTCGTCTACGTAAAGGAGAGCCTGGTTCGGCGGCATACGAGACGTGTCTAGGTATACCTCAATCACCAAAGGAGGCGGTCTGTCCAGATACAGGTCCGTACGCCTCCATTCCTGGAGGTCGTTGGCCAGCACATCTGTCTCGTCGATGACAACGTTGAACTGCGATTTCCTTTGTCAGCCTTTCTTCCTCGTATTTGCGTCTGCAGTCTCATGCATTGCCATTCGTGGTCAAATCAGTTCGAGCAAACAGAAAAAGCCACAGGCAATGACACAGTCACACACTCTCAGCTACATCGACGGCAGGCACAGTCTCGTCCTTAGACCAGCAAAGATAGAGCGGGCTCATATTCCTCTGTAGTCTTTCTGTCCCTCATGACTCTCCAGGAAAGCCTCATGCCGTTGGCTTTCGGGAAGGAAAGACCGTCTCATTATTCTTATACTAGAGCTTGCCGAACACGAGACGAGACCGTACTCCAATCCCGGATTCCAGCAGAAGGTAAGTAGGAAACGAAGAACTTACCCATCTGTTCTGCCTCCTTTCTCCAGCCTTCGAGTACGCCGGTGGCAGACTGGCTCGAGAGCCACATATCATCAAGGCAGACTTGGTGTGGAATTGCTAGGTCTCAACATCAGCACTGCTCTCAGTATCAAGGGCCTGGACATAGTCAAGCAACGGCGGATGCGCTGAGCACGACTCCGACCTCTTCACTGAGTGTAGGAGGGATAATAGCGCGGTACACTCGAGCGGATCGACGGTATGGATCGACAACCCGAGAGGACTCTACCCGTATTTTAGCATGGACTCACCTGTATAATCTGATTGAGCCGTACGTTCTCCTTATCGGAACTGCCACTGGCGGTAGATTCCGCTCGGGTCGCCATGCTGGCTTCGCCCCCAGCTCTTTCAGTATACGCTGTCAGGTCGACACTCGACCTATTTCGAGTCAGAGGCTGCTCTCTCTGGTTGTTGGTCCGTTCTGGGTTCGTCGTCAGGTTCGTCGCTGGAGTCGAGCTCCGCGGCGATGCTCGAGGGTGCTGATGCATCTCTGAAGATGGTCGTATGTACAAGCTCGAAAGCGTGTATCCGAAGGGTGTTGCTGATCAGGCTTATCGAGGGTGTGGTGGTTTCTAAGATGGGTGGGTGATGTCGGAGCGGCTTGTGAGGAGTCGCTCCATGGTCACGGAAGCCTGCTTAGGCGTCGGATGGTGATGTGAACCGAGTGGTAGGTACGTTGAGACCCGCGTGGGTGTGACTGACAGCTCTAGCTCTTAGTCTACTGGAGACATGCTGGATGCTGAACTGAGGCAACGAGATGATGATGGCGGAGTCAAGCAGACACCGCAGCCTGATAAGCAACCTAGGCGTCGAGGAACTACTGCTCAGCACTTAGGTCCGAAGCGATGAGCAAGACACCTTGATGATGGCCGCGCTTATGAGCAGCTCCTGCCCCGGATGGTGTACCGTGATGGTGGCGCTGGACTCAAAGATGGTGTGGCCTTGTGAGCTCGTTGAGAAGGTGACTAGGTGAGCTATCGGATACGCGTGATAGAGCTTTTACGTACGCCAAGTCAAAGGTACCAATACAACGACAAGAAGGGGAGAAAGATGCTGTTGCTCTACGAAGACCGGGAAGGTACTTGGATCTATACACTTGATGACAGCGACTCTCACCAAGTCGGAGGTAGGTCGATTCGTTGGCGATCTGTCCGTCACCGACGATCAACCTAGTCTGTGCTGCTCCTCCCCGTTACCGCCGCCGCTAGTGGTCCCGACTGTGGTTGACATTACACAGACTTGTCTTCCTTTGTTCTTGCCTTAACAACCACCCTGTCAGATCCTCGACGTTGTACAATTGATTGAGAGCTTTCCATTTCTGACAGTGGAGACCTACCTACGCCGAAGGTACAGCAAGAACAGCACTGCAAAGCCGCTTCCCGATTGTCTTCACCGATGGCTTGGCAACCGCAGGCCGCTTCTACCAAGTGTCGGCTGCTCTTCCGATTGAGGATGTCAACATCAAAGCGCTCGATCGCGTGCAGCGGCACCAGCAGCTCGAGCAGGCCAAAGACGAGGCGACGGCTCCCCGAGCAGGACGAGATGGTCAGTGCCACGGCATCATGCACACGCAGTCACCGCTCTTGTCATCACGGGCGCATTTGGTTGCTCTCAAGTACTCGCTGTTCGCTAGAAAGGGATGACTTAAAGCTCGTACAGAGACCTTCGGCTTCGAAACATATTAGTAATAAGATAAGCTGTCCTTGGCCTGCTTGTGTTGTTCTTGACAGCGAGGCTCCGGGCTGGACTCGTCTGACACTTAGATATCGGCCACCAACGCTATCACACTCTTACGGGAGCCCCATGTTCCTGTGTGAAGGGCTTGAACCCAACATAACCATTCTTCTTGACCTCCTCTAGCTTCTCGAGGAACGCCTGCATGCCACCAAAGAAGAATCTCAAGCAACGCTTCTTGCCAGGAATGTTTGCGCCGAAAATCCTACAGAACAGAAGGGTAAAAGGGTCAGCAATGTCTTAAAACAGAGAGGCACGCAGACATCTGTCCACGGGTACCCTTCTACCCGTCAATTCTTACCAGTTATCCTGAGAAGAAAGTCAGCTTTGTTACTAAACGCTAATAAGATACTCCTCACCTCCGCCTTCCAGAAGAGACTGTTCTCCGCTAGCTGATCACAGAGCTCCGAATACTGTCGTTCTGCCTCTTCCGTGGGCTCGATAAGTCGGACGCCAGACTTCTCGGCATCTCGAATAGCATCGGTGATGAACTCGACCTGGACTTCGATCGATGGCGGCATATTCGTGAAGGGACCTTTGGGACCTTTCGAGACATTAGCACCAACCCGTCGACTCAATTGAACAACTCACCTGATATCAAAAAGAAGTTCGGGAATTTAGGCACAAACGACCCCAGATAGCTCGTCGGACCAAGATCATCCCAATACTCCTTCAGCGATATGCCATCCCGGCCGTGGATCGCCAGACGCGTGTAGTTACCCTCCACAGCATCGAATCCCGTCGCGAAGATAAGTAAGTCATGCTCATGCAGCTCTCCATCAGAAGTTCTAATCCCCTTCGCCTCGATCTGAGTTATCGGAGTCTCCTTCAAGTCCACCACGTCCACGTTATCTCGGTTGAACTGCTCAAAGTACTTCTGGCCATTCGAAGCGTTGCCATCGCACAGTGGCCGTCGAGCATACACATCGTACGGCTTCAGCTTCGCAGCTTTTTTCGGATCCTTCACGATTGTATCTATCTGCCTCCGGATGAAGTCCTGCGCGCCCTTGTTCGCATCCATATCGGTCGCGATATCATTGAACGTGGCAAACATAAAGCGGAACCCGCAACCAATATCCCATGCTTCCTGGAACACCCGCTCGCGCTCCTCGGGCGAGGCTTCGTGGTAAGACTGCTTGCTCTCCTCGAACCCAAACGCTGTAATGGAGTGTCTGACAAGGTGCCAGATCTGATCCCAGTTATCGTTCAGAAATTGCCGCTCCTCCATCGTTACCTTCTTGTCACCAGACGGGACTGAATACTGCGGATGTCGCTGGTAGCATTCCAGCTGCTTGACTTTGCTACCAATATCGGTGATGACCTGCACGCCGGTCGAGCCACAGCCGATGACGCCAGCTTTCTTGCCAGTCACGTCGTAGTCTTTGGGCCACTTTGCGGTGTGGTACATGTCGCCTTCGAAGGTGTCCAAGCCGGGGATGTCGGGCAGGTTCGTCTTGGAGAGCAGTCCGAGGCCGGTGATGACATAGCGGGCGATGATCTTCTGGTTTCCGTTGATGGTCAGGTGCCACTTCTGATCCGGGTCGTGCCAGTGCGCGGCGGTCATCTCGGTGTTGAAGCGCATATACTGCCGTAAGTCGTGCTTGTCAACTACATGGTTCAGGTATGCGAGTACTTCAGGCTACGATTTATTAGAGAGTTGGTGATATCCCTTTTACTGGTCGCACTCGCCTGTTTGACGTAGCTGTTGAGGGTCAGCGATATCTCCGAAGTCTCGCTACAACAAAGCAGATAGTCTCCCACACCTACCCTTCTGCCCATGGATAGCTCATTAGGTCGTCCTTGTCCCACGAGAATCGATAAACGGAACTCGCTGTGCTTTTGGTTAACCACGAAGCATTCGACCTTGTTATATTTCGATTACGCACGAGTATCTGACATTGCACCCGGGTATCTTTGCAACAGGTTAGCTAATGAAGCTCCCCGTCCATTGGTAGCTTAGTGATATATACAGATTCGAATACCATCTGTACTCGTTGTCTGTCAGCCATCGTCTTTCGAACCAGGCACAACACTTCCTGAGCGACTCTTACGTTCCTCCCACATTACCAGCCTGATCAATCACTAAACATTTCAATCCAAGCTTAACCAGGGAGTAAACTTGATAGATGCCCGCGAAACCAGCACCGACGATAACAGCGTCGAACGTCTCGTCTGCCATCTCGATAAGAAAAGTATACGAAGAACAGTATCTGCGAGAGTTAGTAGAGCAGTCAATAAGACTAAGTACTCTGCGTGTATGGTAAAGGTATACAGGATCAATTGATATACTGAACAGGGAGAAGCGGCAAGTTCAAGTTGGTACATTCGCCGACCCTCGGGTGTTGATCGCAAGGAGGAGGTGGTGATGATGCGACTTCGCTCTTCACACCAGAACATCAAGAAATGTAGTTGGAGAAGTCCTGGCAGCCGCTTCGATTGGTAACATCGTTGTAATCTTCGGCTCTGGTTCGACGCACATTAGAATGTCTTGCGAAAACGCTCGGCTGTACCTATGCTGGAAGATCTGCGAGTCTTGTTTGAGGCAGCTTGTATGCGCCTGCCGGGTTGATGGTTGCGACTAGGAACTACGACTGCCACCATGCCTTTCTCTCATACAACCAGATTGAACAAGTGCTTCTAAAGCGGACTCGTACCTAGTCACATAAAGGTGTGAGGTGACGTCGCGTAAAGTACACTGGGCGAAGACGAGTGGGACGTTCAATGAGAGCGGCTCCACCGTCTGGTTTGGCTGCAGCCCATCAAATTTCGAATACGTAAACTGCTGATACTCGCCAGAACTGGTTTCTGATTGCAGGAGAGTGCAGCGCCATGACAGTCACATCTTTGTGGAAAGTCATCGGCTTCGGTCAAAGTCTTTGGGTCAAAGTCTTTGGGTCAAAGTCTTTGACTCTACCTCTGCCTTCCACCAGCAACGTCTTGACCAAGCTATAGTCGCACGAGTCAGCAAACCTCCTCGAAACATGTCGTTGTAGTAGAACATACCCTATACCCAGCAATCTTCTCCCATTCCACCCTCTGCCTCGTGACCGGAAGCTGCCTTCTCAAGCCCTTGAAGCTACCCTCAGACAACGCAGTGAAGGCGCGGTTCAGCTCCTCCTGGTACTTGTTCTCCGCCTTCGCGATCTCTCGTACCACTGCGTCCGCACTACCCGCGCCGCTGCTGACCTCAATTTTTTTGTTGGTGCTCATACGGACGTTGCCATCTTCGTAGTAATGCACGTCTACCTTGACAGTCCCGGAAAGTGTGTTCGAGGAAGTGTTTAGCAGGTATGTGGACCTCCATCTGCCGTTCCAGTAGTTTTGTGGGCTGTACTTGTTCGCTACGAGCAGGATTGCGATCGAGGAGTCGGACTCGATCGGGTAGATGCCGACCGTGGATGAAGGGAAGTGCTCGGTGGCTGCTGAGGTGAACGACTTTTGCAGGAAGCGGATCAGGTCTGCGTTGCGAGACTCGAGTGCATGTTGCTGGGTGTTTGACGCTTTCTGGGCCTGTTTAGCAAGTCTCTCGTAGATGTGGTAGAGGTGTGGCTTACTTGCGAGGCATGGTCAACCTCAAATGAGGTTTGGCTTGCTGTGTCGAAGTACCGTCCATCGCCGAGAGAGTTGTGCTTGCTGACCAAGACCTGTCCCTCGTCAGACTCTACATTGACCCGATATGAGTTCTGTTGTGCCAACCGTCTCACTGCTCCCAGGCAGCTTCACAGTGATGTATTGCTCTTCATTGTACTTCTTGAAAGCTGGGTCCAGCGATTGCACCTCGCTACTTGCCAACGCCTTGATGTCTGGTCCCTACGTCAGCTTCTGAAAGCTGTATATGGTGGTCAAAGGTACATACCCGCAATGACATTGGAGAGCTACACATATTAGCTGAGTTCCTCGTGAAACGGCCGGTTGTTCCTACCAACCTCTCCCGGCGGCGCAGACTCCACGAAGGAGGCTACTGTTGCTTGCTTGGAAGCCATCGGATCACTCCAAGTAACGTCGAATGTGCTTGTAGTGTCTGGTATGGCAAGTCTGGAACAGCAGTTAGGTGAAAGCTCTAAGTCTGGTGAACCAATGGCAGCTCGTTCATGTGCAGTGACGCTAGCTGATGTGCAGCTTGGCGAGGATTAATACTCTCTCCCGGCTTGATCGGAACAACATGCTCTTAGCAGAGCTGCGTCGGAGGCGTCGCGGCGACGTTGATGTACGAGAATGGTCACGACCAGACGAGCCGGGCGAGGTCGCCTCTTCTTACACTCGATGAGCAGGATGCCTGCCAGGCTGAGCTTCGACAGTAGTAGCACACCACCTGCCGCACACCTGAAGTTGACTCTACCTTACTCTACTACGAACACCGGACTGACGTTTGCTACGGCTCCGGCTTCATCAGGTCGACAATCAAGTGGCATATTTATTTACGACTTGCACCGGCGAGGACAGCGCTACGACATTTGGAGTCAACTCATCGCCGTAGCATGTACTACTACCGAGGGCACCATGTTGGTCAGACGCGTGACTTTAATCTGAACCATCGACGTCACTACCTAAAGCATGGCCCCTAGATCTGGCCATGTATGTATTATGCCTGCTGCCCAAGGGAGAGCTCAGCCGGATCACGATCATCACCCACCGCGAGGTGTGCTTCGTGCTGGTCTGACTTCCGTGATGCTGGAAGCTTGTGTCTCTAAACATCTGAGAACACAGACGTATTTCTTCTCGAGTCTTAGGCAGGAAGAAGCACTGCGCAAAAGAACCTATTGAGGTGGGGTTTTGTCCGAGCGTAAGGCTGATGTTTTGCATTCCAATCGCCTGCATGTCATCTCAGCATCTCTTACCGAGTACAGATGTTTACGATGCGGCTTGTCGAGAATGCCACGCCCCCGTGGCCGGGTCAAGCATTACACTCTTCGCCGCGTCCAATGCTCCTCGAAGCACACCACGGTCTGTTGTTCATTGAACTGTAACACTCGCTTCGAGACGTCGTCTCAATGTCGGTCTTTACAGTCTTCTCGTTCGTTTTCCTCGCGTTCTTCTCTCCTATTTCCCTAGCATCAGCCCTTCCAGACGCATTGCCATGTCCGGACTGCGTCGACGAGCCACCGATCCCGGTGCAGGTAGAACCCTGCCACGAGTGCGAGTACAACCACCCGAAGCCTCCTCCTGCTGTCATCGTAACCAAGACGGAGTGCGAACACGATGATTGCGACCATCACACGAAGACGAAGCCATTCGTGTTCACTAGCACAATCTCGACCTGCCGACGACAGACCACGTCCCACTATACGCCATACACATCCGGCAGTGCCACGTACTTTATATCGAGCTGCAAGCCGACGACTCTGACCAAAACCCAGCATGGGCAGTGCGAGGAATCGCCAGCTAGCACAATCACCGTCCCAGGGTCCGTTTCGGTATCAACTACGACGTTCTTCGGCAATGGGTCTGCAATTACGATTTGCGGGACATCAGTCGTGACGAGCTACCGCAACAACTCCCGGCCAGGAGTTGCTGTTACCTCTTATGCTGCCGGACCAGCACCGAATACAGTAAGTTGATTGCCCTATTGCGTCCCAATCTTCAATTATCGCTTGTGACGTCTGCGAATCGCGATGTCGAGTCAATGCAGTTGCAAGCCACTTGTACGTTCTCGGAAGGCTAGGCTGACTAGCTGCTTTCTCACCTAGGTCACTGTTGTCACAACGAAACGCCAACCTGGTGAGACAACAACAGTTGCCGGCTCTCCTACTGACTACATCACCGTCACCAAAGGAAGACGAACTTTGACCAGTACGACGACATCTTATGTTACAGTCGCAGGCGGCAACGCAACTTGCAATGCCTTCACCCAGACTTTGACTTTGACAACCAAAAAGACGAAAACCCGGTCGCAACCCGCCAACACGAACACGGTTGGTGGTGTATCGAGTGTGACAATCACAACGCAGTACCCTTCTTGTGATCACATTACACGCACTGTTCAAAATACCGTCACGGAGTATGGCGCCACTGCACCAAGCCAGGTTACTATTACTGCTACCCGAAGGATAAGAGCAGTAACAATTACAATGACTGCGGCCGCACAGACCATTACGGCGACCACGACAGCCACGACTGAGGCAGTGGGGCCGGTCCAATACAGCACTGTACCTACCACGGAATATGCGACGCTAACAAGCTACGCATCGGGTAGCCCTCCAGCTACGATTTACCTGACACGAACGCGGACGACAACGGTCACTGCGAGCACATCGAACGCTCCCCCTTCGACAGTAGTTTCGGTCCGACGAGTGGTGCGAACCAATACCCAGACTGTTATGGAGACGACGACTTCTGTGACGACCGGTAAGCACATCGCGGGAACGTTATACAGATTGCTTTCTGACCTGATATCTAGTTGTGCAAACGACCCGATTGCCGGCTCAGACATCTTTCGCTACGGTAACACAAGGCACCCAGACCGTTGTCACCACTCTGAGCGTGGCTACTACCACTGTACGTGATCTGCCATGTTGTCAGTGCCGCATAGAGTCCAAAGCTTACCACCCTCTTCGCAGTTCACGACTCAGCCACCACCCGTTACCGAAACTACATTTGGGCCCGCCTCGACTCGCACCACTACCATTCGGCCGGCCGCGAGAACGATAACTGTGACAGCAACTAGCGATCAACCAACAACTGTACTTGGTAAGCAGTAGTCTGCGTATGAACAAATGGACGTCGAGCTGACGTTTGATGTGCAGTAACCACCACATTGCCAGGCTCTACGGCCCTCAGGACCCGCACACGAACTATCACGGCGACGTTGTCCGCAGGCACTATCACAACAACTATCACTGGTGAGTTTCCACTTCAAGGAGTCTGCAGACCTCGTGGAAGTCTAGAACCGGGATGAGCTAATGGATGTATTAGTCACGAACACACTTGCGGCCGCTACAGTGACCGAAACCACCACCAAGGTCAATGTCCGTACTCGCACACAGACCACGGAGGTCGTCTCAACTGGTATGAGCTCTATGCTTGAATGTTGTTTCACTTTGGCATGACACGAGCTAACGCAGTGTACTCAGCTACATTGACTGCTACAGCAACGTCCATCAGCAATGTCATTACTACTGCTACTGCCACAAGTATGTTACCTATGAACAGGCAGACACGGCCTGTGCATCCTCACCTTTGAGTAAAGAGCTAACATCTTGCACCCGTAGTCACACGAGTGCAGACTCGCCGTATCACGACAACCAAGGAACAGCCTGCAGGCTACTGTACGCCTACTACCCAGACGATCACAAACACGGCCACAGCAACTTCGACGCAGACAATCACGAGGACGAGAACTATCACGGAGACTGCGTACGTACCTCGCTCCATTCGATCTCAAAGCTCGCTAATCTTTCTTACTGGACAGTGTGCCACCACCCGACTACTGCAACTCAGCAACTGTCACGACTACGCAGACCAGGACAGTCACGACCACGACCAGGGCTCCATGCGCTACCGCCGCCCGACCAACCGTCGCGAACTGCGTGGCCCCCACCGGGCAATTCCGCATCATCATCCAGAACTTCGGCAGCGCATACCTCACCGCTTCCTCCGGCGGCGGGAAGCCAGTCGGCGACCATCAATCTCTCACCCTCAGCTCTCAAGTTGGCCAAGCAGTGCAGTTCTCCGCCGTATCGAACGGCCAGACCTCGTTCGTCACCGTCGGTGGCAAGACGCTCTACTCGGACCAAGACGCTGGCAATGCTGGCAACTCGCCGATCTTCTTCGACTCGCTCGATGGGGCACCAGGATATGATGGTGGCAGCCAACCGGTGCAGTTCTGCTTGCAGCCTGATAATACGTTCGTGGTGCAGAATCCGGCGGATGGCGCGACGAGCGTTATGATGTGTGCTGGTGTGATTAATCTTTTTACTGCGGCGAATGCGGCTACCAGTGGTTGCACGCCTGTTACTTTGGTGAAGGCGTAAGTTTAGATTTATGTAGAGGGTGTGGAAGTAATGTGTTAGAGGAGTTGTAACGTCGTTTTGCACTGTATCACAATTCCACGCTGATCAAACAAAGACGGTAGGATTACACACAGATTCTTGGAGTGCCTATCTGTGGCTCTATGAGTGGTTTATGTTCTGGTTGAAGTGCTCGTCGAACGCCAAGACCACCATTCACAACACCGCCTGCCTTCGTCACTTGAACTTTCCGTTCTTGATCCACATCATACGTCAGTCATCATGGGCAAGTCTTCCAAAGACAAGAGAGACGCATACTACCGCCTAGCCAAAGAACAAGGATGGCGCGCGCGCTCGGCTTTCAAGCTTCTTCAGCTTGACGAAGAATTTGACCTCTTTGAAGGAGTCACCCGGGTAGTCGATCTATGCGCTGCACCAGGAAGCTGGTCACAGGTGCTATCACGTGTACTAATCCAAGGCGAACGGATTGGTAGGGCAGCGTGGGAGGACAAACGCTACAACGAAATCCTGAGGCTTCGAGAAGCCGGAGAAATACCTGGCCCGTCTGCTGAGGATGAAGGCCCACCAGCAACAGAGCCGCGACAGGATGTGAAGATAGTTGCGATCGATCTACAACCTATGTCTCCACTGGAGGGCATCACGTGTTTGAAGGCAGACATCACGCATCCTTCCACGATACCTCTACTTCTCAAGGCGCTGGATTCCGAGTACGATTCTTCTTCAACATCGATCGAAGCTTCACATCCAGTCGACTTAGTGCTCTCAGACGGTGCTCCCGATGTCACTGGCCTGCATGATCTTGATATCTACATCCAATCGCAACTCCTCTGGGCCGCGCTCAACCTCGCCCTGTGTGTCCTCAAGCCAGGTGGCAGGTTCGTGGCCAAAATCTTCCGTGTCAAAGACGTCGATATTCTATACGCCCAGTTGAAAGTCGTTTTCGAGAGTGTAATTGTGTCCAAACCCAGGAGCAGCAGAGCGAGCAGCGTGGAAGCTTTCATTGTCTGCTCGAACTTTCGGCCACCTCCGGGTTTCAAAGCAAGCCTAGACAATCCACTAGGTAGTGCTACGAAGCTGAACAGCTCGGACACGGCAGTGTCGAGGCCTCCTGAGCCAACACGCAGAGTCCGAGATGATGGCATAACTGAGCTGGATCTCGGACTCGACAATTTGGACCTTGTTCAGATGAACACCCGCTGGATAGCCCCATTCTTGGCTTGCGGAGATCTCAGTGCATTTGATGCCGATGCGAGCCATAAGCTGCCAGAAGGACATGTTAGTCTCGACCCTGTTCAGCCACCCACTGCACCGCCATATCGACAAGCACTTGAGGAGCGGAAGAAGCAAGGTGGAGCTTATGGGAAGACCAAGCTTGGGGACCTCAGATGAGGACGAGCATCGTGAGCAGCGATCTGGAGCCTACAAAGCCCTAGGTCGATTTCAAGGCGGCCATCCTTGCACAAATAGGTCATTCGCGCGGACGAGGGCATGCGTGGCCAAGTGCATGGCCAAGACGACATGTCAATAACTTGCGGGCCGAGCCAAGAACGCGGATGGAGGCTCTTACCACCACGGATGAAGCATTCTGACCCACGAGCCGGTGCCACATCGTCGCAGGATACAGGCATTACTAGATATGAGTGTAAGCACCGTCACTGACGTTAGCGCGATGATGCCGAGAGGATGCATCGTCGAGAGTGAGGCCATCGCTGGCGCTGTTGCTTCAATCAGCCTTCACCATAACAGTGCTCGGCAGAGATGAGAAGCACGAGCTACTAAAATGTTGGCATTCGGTTGCTGTTTCGACACTACATCATATATTATTATTCATCCAGCTCCCTTCTTCGTACACCTAACGGACCCGAAAAGATACTTCGATGACTTTGACGCCTTCACTTCGAGTCTGCCACAGCTCATCGTCCTGTGGAAAAGAAGCTGCTAAAGCTCTAGCTGCTACTCGATGACATAGCAGAGTCGGCAGTGGTTGGCCTGATACTCCGGATTCTGCGACTCTCCGGCCCCTTATGTCCGTATCATTCTGTATGCAGCATGTCGTGGAGCAGAGAACGACCGAACCCGACTGGTCCAGACGAGAATACCGCATGTTTCTGTCCGGACAATGGCATAGTCACAATAAGTGATAAAACCAAATCACCAAACTATCGCCGCGCGTACATATGGTTGAAAATGGGCCAGACCTTTGACGTTGGTTGAAGAGGCGTTTAAATTCATAAGGCGTGTCCGACCATGTGGCAACGCGTGGATGGGGTAACGACAAGCACCCAAAAAAGAAACAGCTTTGCCTTAAGCTCACTAGCACCTGCAGTTTTCTGGGCGGGCCGCTGCCAATGTCAGGAAGCAAATCTTGTGTGACACTCCGCTTCCGATTTCTTGACCCGGCTTGCGATGCTTGAACGTGGCTTGCTGTTCACATCGCCAGGATAAAAGCGACTCAACATGTCTAGATGCTGACTCGTGGCTCGTTCGAAGGCTGTTGGCCCCAAAAGGCCCCCAAATGGGAGCCTTGTTGTGAGCATAACCCTAAATCAGAGCGAGGAGGGAACCCTCAGAAGGAGTGGACTCGCGAGATTAAGCTTGGCTGCTCCGGATCTTCACTATACGATCACGATCACGAATCCGCTGCCCCTGTTCCGGATCGAAATTGAGCCTGTCGGCCTGACCTCCCGCCGGTAGTACAAACCTGCATCTTCGCCTACTGAGCACCTGCAAGAACTGGTACTTCCGACAGCGACAACGTGAATGCGAAGGTCCTTGTGCAACGGACCATGGCGGGTTGCTACCAGAAAACAAGCGCGCACGAGGTGGAGTACGAAATTGCTTCGTCGCGTGAGGAGCCAGCTAAATCAAACCCAAGACGGCTTAGTTGCGCCAGATCTGGCGCGTGGGCCTCCTCGAGCGGTGCTCTCGAGTGGTCTGGTGCGAAGCATTGGCCATGAGAACGGGTTGTGCTGAAAGCTCGGAGCTAAGCATCAGGAGCCGCTCCCCGGCTCTCCTCCCAATAAGTACTCTTTCGCTTCTCTCTAGGCTTGATCATCAGCTCTTCATACTTCGTAGAACAGTCGTCCAACTCGCCTTAGGGTCACACATTCGTTCCAGTTTAATTCTCAATCTACAACACTTCAACACCTAACCACCTTCCAACCACCAACCACCAATACCAATAAATTACCATGCGTTCCTCCATCATCGCCGCCGTTGCGTCCCTCGCGACCTTCGCCGTCGCCGCACCAGAGGCCAGCTTCGGCTCCAAGCATGTTGCCCGCGGCGGCAAGTGCATGAGCGACTCCCAAGCCCAGAAGGTCGCGACCAACTTCAAGGACCTCATCGCCACCTACAGCGATGCGCTCGCCAATGCCACCGTCGCCGTTGACTTCGTTGACTACTCTTCCTCCGTCAACACCCTGATCAATAGCGGCTGCACTGGCCCAGTTAACCTCAACTCCGCAACCTTCGCTTCCCGCGCCGAGTTCGAGGTTGGCCAGGGCGGCCAGCCAGCCATGTTAGTGTTCAAACAACCCTGCAGCGTTTGAGCTTCCAACTAACCGTGTGGCTCTCTAGCCCGTTCGAGCAGCTCAACCTCTGGCACACGTGCGACACCGTCATCATCCGCTGGCGCTCAGCCCAGACCCCGGAGCCGGTCACTGGTAACATTGTCATCGAGGCCACCTACGCCAAGAAGAACCCTTCCAACCCATGGTTGATCCAGACCGTCTACTCGTAAGCCACAATGCCACGCCTTTATGGCTACAAGAAAGACAGAACGCTAACAAGCCACGACAGTGAGTTCAACAGCGGTGCATGGCTCGTGAACTTGGGTGTGTTCACCCCATCCTGCAACGCCACCACCGCATAAGCGTCTCGTTCGGTTTCGACGATCTTCGACTCCTCAGCGCGGTCTAACGTTAGCATGGCATGATTCTTTGGGGAGGGAGCGCCTAGGTTGGCGTCCAGTTGTTACCGGGTGGTCTTCATGATCGCTTTTAATGGTCGAGTATTGTACTACATGATCTAGAATACAGAAGGACAATGTTCATGGACGGCAGCTCAGGCGAGCTTACCGAGTCTTGGATATAGCCTGCTATCAACAAAATACCCTCATAATCCTACTACGGTCTTTCAGGAGGCAGCAATGTCTCTCGTGAGGCAGTCTTCGATTCTAGTTGAGCGAGTCATGTTGTTTGATGGATTGTATGTGTAGACCTGATTGTGCTGCTGATACTCCTACTTGTCGCTTGTGTTGGTCGCTCGAGTAGCATAGGTAGACAGATGATGGTTTTGTTGGTAAATCTCATGATCGAGTATAGACTGTATATCGCCTACACTCCCGTCATCCTTCTCTACCTCTACATGCCCAACGCCCGACGTTCATACAATTCAACTTAATGACCCCTGATGTGGCTACGACCCACCCTCTAGTAGCCAATATCGACCGTAGTAACATCTTCGATGAAATGCTTCTCACGGTTGGCCCTCGTCCACCACAGGAACCACGGCACAACGTAGGTCTTGATTGTATGGCCGACCCATCCGGCGTCCGACACGGTGCGGACCACGTCCTTGGATTCCTCGAATGCATCTTCGATTCTCTTTCTCCTCAGCTTCTCGTAGGCCTCGAATGCCTCCTTCATGGTATTGGGGCGTCCTTTCTCGACCCAGCGGGTGAGGCAGCGGGAGAAGAGGACGGTGTCTTCGAAGACGATGCCGGTGCTCTCACCTTGTGGAGGCATGGCGTGCTGTTTGTTACTGTCAGCTTTGATTCAAGCTAGTATGGATGAGGTATCGAGACTTACAGCAGCGTCTCCGAGAAGCATAGTACGATTGGTGGACCACTTGCCCTCCTTCGAGAGCGTGAAGACGGGCCAGAGATAGAAGTCCTCCGCCTTCTCAATCAACGGAACGATGCAGGGAATCTTGGAGTCGCCGAAACGATCCAAGAGTTGTGCTCTGGTCTTCTCTGCATCGGCGCCAACAGATTTCCATCCGTCGCGAGATCCAATGTCTTCGACCTGCATCAACCCACCAACATAGACCTGGGTCGTGTCGGAGCAGAAGTAGCTCGTGAGAAGCATACCACGCCTGGCGAAGTTGATAGCAGTGCACTCAAAGTGCACCTCGAAGTCCTTGGGCAGGTCTTTGGCGAAACCGAAAGCATTGGAGACGCCAGAGTATACAGCTTTGCGTTCCGGCTCGACATGCTTCAGACGAGTGGCAGAGTGGATGCCATCACAGCCCATCAACAACTCGCCAGAGGCGCTCCCGCCATCTTCGAAAGTAAGCGTGACCTTCTCCGGTGTCTCCTCGATCTTCGTCGTACGCTTCCCGCACGTTATCTTGATGTTCTCCTGCTTCTCGACAGCGGCGACCACACCCTTGAGCGCATCGCCACGGGTGATACGCAGAGCTTTGTAGGGTGGGTTGCCGATACCCTTGCCATCGGGGCCTGAGAAGTCAGACTCCGCAAGCTTGCCGGAGTAGACGTCGAAGACTTCGAGATAATCGATCGTGCGGCCGTAGTCGCGCTCGCGGATGATGGGGAGAGCACCCAGATGGTCGAGCAGTCTCAGAGCATTGGGGGTGAGATTGACGGCACCACCAATGGTGGCCAGCTCAGGGCGAATCTCGAAGATTTCGATGCTGGGAACCTTGCCTGGCGGTGCGAATTTGGTCAAGGCGAGGGCTGTGGTAAGGCCAGAGATACCACCTCCAAGGATGATGATCCGCAGGCCGTCTGGCGATGCTGGTGCCATTGCGGTGGTCGAGCGGTGTAAGCTGGGCTTATCTTGAGGACGATGGAGCTACGAAGAAGGAGATCAAGCCTTCCTCAACTGTAATAGTAATGGAAAGGTAATGGAGCAGTGCACCCGTGGGTAGAGAGTGGATAGTACAAAGACACTCCACTTCTTCAACAATCAACTTTTCGATTACGGTCTGGTTGGGGCCGGTATATCTACTAGCCCTCAAGAATACCCTAAGAAAGATCGGCGTCCGGCCACCTAGCGCCCCGAGGCCAGCCGCACTTCTTCCTCCCGAGTGATGAATGCACCACAGGTAGGAGTGGGGCTCCCGTAACGTCGCCGACAGTCTGAAAGGATCCTGTCAGGCCTTCAAGTGTTGTGTTGTCGTCGCAATGCGAGAACGTCGTGGAAATCCGAAGTCCAGCGCAGGGTGTAGCTATATCGGGCCTGAGAGCTCAATGCTAAATTTGGGTCCCTGCAGGTATACCAGACAAAACTGGTTAGGCTGATGTCGGAGTGTTCGTTGCCCGACGCCGTCGATCCACTCCATCACATGTTGTACAGAGTCGTGAACGCTCCATCTATGCACTGGGACGACATGTCAGGCGATCAACGGTGTGATGCGCAGCGATTCGGTGGGAACACCTCATGCATCTCAAGGGAGACGGCGATGGTAAGGTAAGAAGCTTGTTTAAAGCTGAAGCGAATCTTGGCTTATGTGAATGTCAGCTTGTCATGGACAACCATCATTTGCCTTGTGGTAAGTTGCAGCCACATTGGGTTCCTCTCGACTCTGCTGGTATTCAACACATTCGCTACAATCCGCAGCTGCCCCGACATTGCCACGAATGGAGTTGTTATTGATGTGGCGACCCCTTTCAGCACTCTTCTCGACCTTTGACTGATGAGGCCTGCGATCTCACCTTACCGCTGGTTCGATCTGACTCGAACTGTACATGAGGGTACTCCAGCCTATCGACAAAGCTGGTCGGCAGTCTCGCGAAGTACATGAACGTTGCGACGTCGAGACGAGCCTTTTCGGAGAATTCTATCCATTGGTCCATAGTCCACGTGTCTTGTGGAGTGTATGGAGATAGCGAGCTCGGTGCAACTGCCCGATCTGCTATCCAGCCTTGTGATCTGTGAGGTGAATGTCGAGACAACAATCTGTGAGCTTCGCATTGTAGGCTTCGAAATGGAGACCGAACCATAACGAAGAATAAGCAGTGCAATAATCCCGGGCTAGTGAAGAGATACGAGAGATGCTGGTCGGCATATTCTCCACGCAGGCTAGGACTATTGAAATCGAGGGCGTCCGCGGACAGTTCAATAACAGTCTTGCACTCGCTGTCGTAGGGTGCCCACTCTTCGCGTCCTCTGCTGTAATCGACTGCGGCCATGATGCTTGCAATGAGGTGGTGTACCCGGAGAACTTTAGCGCGATGGCTATCACGAGTTGAGCGCAAGGTAGTCTCTCGAGCGAGTAGATTGCCAAATGCTTGCTCCCACTGCTTCAACCAAGGTCCGTACATACTTTGTTTCCTTCCGGATCGTGCTGATACTTCTGCAGGTCCCATTTCGGATCCGGTGTCCTGGCCACAAATGAGGATGCTCATGTAGATGCTATGAACCGTCCAGCTTGCGTGATCGAGGCTATGGAGCGTTGAAACGTCTGGCAAAGGTGGCTCGTCGCTCGTATCTGACTCTGCTGCCGTCCGCCCCAGTAAAGCTTTCGCTTTCCCTTCCAGTAGTGCAATTATGGGACGAGTGGCAGCAGGATCTACAAGAAGCGGACACGGCTGTGAGCATGTCAATCTCTCACAGTGGCGCTGAAGCACCCATGCCTGACGCAAGTGGATTGCCGCAGACATCGTATCTCCGTGCATTTCTTCAAAGACCGCAAACAGCACGCTCGTGATCAGAGCCTCGCCCGCATTCGGGCCGGCTGGGCTTGTTGTCTGCGCTGGTGCTGTGAGTAGATTGATAGATCTATTGCATTGCTGCAGCGCTAGAGCCAGTGCGCCATCGTCGGGTACCTCGTGGCTACCGTCCTGTCTTAAAACGGATTCGTAAAGGGTGCCAATAGCCGATGCAATGTGGAAGGTTGCTTCGCTGACCTGAGTTACTCTCAACACTATCTTGCTCCAGAAGTACGAGCCAAAAGCACCGTCGCGCTCTGGTATCATAGCGAATCGTACGAATCCATGGAAGCCTTGCCGTTCGTGCCGGGTACCGGGCCACTGCCACTGCCAGTTGGAGATGCCGTTGGCTGTCCAGCTTTCAATGCCCTGGATTGCAAGTTTGCGACACGCCAGATTTCGACCATCACATCGCAGTTGTGCCTGCCTATTGATAAGATTAGTCGTTTATCAAGGTAACGGAGAGGGCTACGCGAGCATACAAGCACGGGATGCACCCGGTCCGGATTATGGATTTGGTTCTTCCAGTGCATTTGCGTTCCCTTTCGATGACTCCGTTTTGATGAAGTACTCCTCCTTCACCTTCTCTCCGGATGTCTTCCTGGATACAGTGAAGATCTCTCGAGGGTGGCGTCCACTCGAGTAGGTAGTGCTGCTCACTCCAATCGTAGTCTCTCGCGGGTCCTCGGTATTTGTGAGATATAATGCCCGGGAAGTCAACATGGCAGTCCTTAAGCGGCGTGAAAGATTGCAACGACAGCCACGCGTCAGTGGCTGCTGCCATTCCGTGTGGGCATCTGTAGCAAGTCGGGCCCTCTTATTCGAGGTCGATGAGTTGACTGGAAAGGAAACCGCGTTTTTCAAAAGTCTTCCTCTGCTCACAGCTCAGACACTGCTGCCGACTCCGGCAAATAACGGTAGTCCTGAGAGATAGGTAGACACCCATGACTGCGATCAGCGTCGACGCGTGGCTGGGATCATCTCCAAAGTGCCAAGCGAGCTGAATGCAACCTTCGAAAGAAACAACGTCAAGACCTGCCTGATATAGACTGGTGAAAAGGGGTAGTCGAGCGACTTAATGGTAGCCGATGAGCCGGCTGGGATATGTACTGCATTGTGCAGAAGCCAGGTCGATGTCCAAGAAGGAGTGAAGGAGTTTGCTACTGCCACCCGGCAGCTAAAGACAAAACCGTAGTGCCCGCGCTCTCAAATCTGGGCAAGGCAACGAACACCAGTTACGATTTCCAAACGGTTTCGATTTGTAGACGAGTTCAGGAGAAACCAAGTAGGGAAGACTCAGGCATGTGGTCAGATCATGAGTACAAGCTATAAATATCATCATTACGTTCTATCGCACTACCCAATGCAGTAGTAAAGTCCCTGTCAATACATACTCCAATGCCGCTGCATATTCATACCCGGAAATCTGCCAGCAGTAAGATCCAAGACCCTCAAAACTCCGTCATACAATCATCACATCGCTTCCTCCGGCGTTCCTGCGCTCATGAATCCGACCGAGTCACCTGTGGACCGAAAGGCTGGGGACCTCCGCCGTATCCGCCCCATGCCGGGGGCACGCAGGTGGAGGCGCAGTGGTAGACCGTGGTCTCCACGAACATCGTTGTTGTGCCCATCGTACCGTTGTTGCAGGTTGCTGTTGGAACCGTGATCGGAGGTCCGGTCATGATCGGACCAACGTCAGTGTTCGGGCTGGTGCCAGTCATGGGTGGTGCGGTGACGAAAGGTGGAGGACCGTAGATGCCATAAGGCTGATGGGGAGGTGCAGTGCCAGAGGGCGAAGCGGGAGAAGTCTCATTGAAAGGGGTTGGGCCGGACGCGGAGGCTGTCTCTAATGGTGCAGTTCCCGAGCTTGGGAATGGACTCCGTGGTGGTGCGGTGTTGGAGAATGATCCTGGTGCGGTTCCTGTCGGGATGAAGCCGGTGTAGCCTCCGCCAGTATTTGTCAGGAGAGGGATGGATGTAGTGTTGACCGGAGTTGCCTCGCTCGCGGGAGCAGTGCCAGGTGCAGTTCCGCTGCTCGGGTAAGAGCTGCGCGGTGCACCGGTGTTCGAGAAGTAGCCTGAGTTTGAGCTCAGTGGAGCTGTGCCTGGCAATGTACCGCTGCTTGGATAGGGACTTCTCGGAGAATCCGGAGCCAAATATGCACCCGATGTACCAAAGATTGGCGCTGTACCAGTTGGTGCTGCCGAGGTTTCATTTGAAGACACAGTCTCGATCCCGGTGCTGCTAGGGATCGGGAACGGACTCCTTGGTCCGCCGGTGTTCGAAAACGACCCCGGTGGTGTCGGGGAAGGACCTCCGTAAGTGAATCCGCTCGAAGCACCTTGAGTGCCTCCGGAGCTGAGGATGACAGTGATCGGCGAAGTCTCAATTCCGGTGCTGCTGGGGATTGGGAATGGACTCCTCGGTCCACCGCTATTCGAGAACGAACCCGGCGATGTTGGCGCAGGACCTCCAGACACGAATCCGCTCGATGCGCCTTGTGTGCCACTTGAATTGATGATGACAGTGATGGGTGAAGTGGGTGCGGAGCCAGTACCGCTTGGGCCACCAGATCCGAAGCCGCTTGAAGCGCCTTGCGCGCCGCTCGAGCTGACCCCGGAGGAGATAAGAGTGAACGAAGGCGAAGGCGTGCTCGATGGTCCGCCGCTGCCGAATCCGCTGGAAGCGCCTTGCTCGCCGCCCGAGCTCACACCAGATGAGATGAGGGTGAATGAAGGCGTGCCTGATGGTCCTCCGGCTGCGAATCCGCTTGATGCACCTTGTGTGCCACCCGAGCTGACGATGATCGTAACGATGCTCGTTTCCGTAGAACCAGGACTACCTGAGCCAACACCACCAGCCTCACCACCACTGCCGGAGCCAGATATGACTCCCGAGATGGCGTAGCCAGAGCTATATGCTGTGCCGTAGGTATTGACGATGGTCGTTGCCGATGATTGAGCGGTCGGTGTTGGACCGCCAGAGAAGGCTGTCGAGAATGCGCCCCCAGTGCCTCCAGAGCTGACGATCATCGTGGAGAACACAGTATTGGACAAGACTGCGCTCGCCGACGCTGGAGAGCCCGCTTCAGAACTGCTGACACTTCCGCTGGATGAGCCAGCAGTCTGGTATGAGAAGTAGGAGGTCGCATCAGTAGAGTGGACCTCAACGCCATTGGCGTCGTAGCCCTGGTTAGTGATGACCTCGGTCACGTTGTAGCCTCCGGGATAGAAACTGGTACTGTTGGTAATCGTGGTTGTGTTGCTGCCGCCGTTTTCTCCACTGAATTGGGATGTTTGTGTGTTCGAAGCGTTCGCAATTTGATAGCCGTCTGACGTTGCGCCGTAAATAGCAGTGGAAACTTCGTAAGCCACAGAGTAGGAGGTGTAGTACGAAGAGAACCAGCTGCCGTTCGCATAAGTCGTTGCGGTGGTAAAGCCTGTGCCCGTGGAATAAGTCGTGCCGTCAGAGACGTAAGTCGAGTATGCTGTATACGGTGGTTGGACCATCATGCCGCTCAGCACAAGAGACGGCTTCGGCGTAATCATCGGCATGTTAGAAGAGCTATTGCTGAACATCGTAGACATCATGGAGTTAATCTGAGATGGATCACGCGTCGTGCTCGCACCGTTGAAAGGACCGGCCTCGGTACTTGTCGCCGTGGAGTTGTCGACCGCAACAGCAATGAGTAACAGAACGGCACTGTCGATGCCGGGCGCCGCATTTGGCTGGGTACCGGAAGCCTTCAAGAAGCAGTTGCCGTTGGCGTTGGAATCCTGCAAGTTGGGAAAGAATGTTACGCCCTGGCAGACTGGATCATCGAAAGCAGCGTTTGCGACAGAGCATGCACCCACACACTGCTCGAAACTGCGGAATTCGAAAACTGTTCCGCCAATATCCTTGTCTCCAAGGACCGTGTCGCAGAGAACTCGGTAATCGAAGCGCTCGTTGCCGACCAATTCGCTGACTGTACGGTTGTTGTCCTCTGGGCAGGTGAATGCTGGAGCCGTTGGTGTCGGAGAGCCGTTGGACGAGGTTGTTGCAGAGCTTGTGTCGAGTACAGTGGAGCCAGTAGCTGGAGTATTGACGCTGCTTTCCGATGATACAGCTTGGGAAGAAGAAATAGGCGGCGAGGAGCTAGTAGCCGAGGCGGCCTCTGTAGTGGTCTTAGTCACGACCCTGGCTGCAGCAGTCCTCGTGGTCTGGACGGTAGTCGTTGTTCTATCGAAGGCGGAGAGCGTTTGGACCTTGTTACGAATTAGCTAACGCCAATGAAACGAAGATGGTATGTCGACGTACCACTGGGTCATTCGTGTAAGTCACAGTCACAGTGGAGACAGCAAAGTCCTGGCAGGAGCAAGCACTCGAGAAAGCGGACTGCATAGAAGCGGTACTTTGCGCATTGTCCGCACCTGCGTCTTGGCGACGATACTGACGGTTGAAGTCCTCGAAGACTTGCTTCCTTTCGAGGCGGGACAATGCTCGCGCAGTGATGGCAGGCGCAGCATCGGTCGTAGAGCCACTCCTGACGGTGACAGTTACAGTGCTGATTGGCGTAACTCTAGTGAGCGAAGTGGCGGTGGAGACGCGAGTGGTGTATTCGGTAGTGTAGGTACTGCAGCAGAAGTCAGTTCTGATGTGCGCCAGGATTTAGCCTAGTACGAACCTTGTTGGAGTGTAGTCAACGACCGCCGTCTGGTTCGGGAACTTCAGATAGTCCTGGCAGAAGTCTGCTGGAAGGCTGCCAACGAAATCAAAGTACCCATCCTGGTAGCAGGTGTCGTCGACAGTGGTTGCCTCTACAGCTTTCTGTGCGAAGAAACTCTTGAACCATCTGATCATGCCATTCCCTTCTTGATGAGCCTTGGCCTTGTGTTGGTCTTGCTGTTGCAGATCGCGATATGAGTGTGGTGCCGTAACCCGAGCGACAGAAGAAGAAACGAGTGCAAGGCACACGGCCGTGGTGATGAAAGAGCGCATATTGAAGCCCTGCTGCTAACGAGTGACAAGCAGAGTCTTCAAGTCGAAAGAATCACACTAATGATTGTAGATCTCGGGCTCCAGCTGGATGATGCAGGACTCGAGAGTTGGATGTGTCCATGGATAGTCTTTATACATCTGAACAGGTTCAATACATTGCTGATCCGCCGTATCGCTAGCCACCTCCGGGGTCACCGTGACCTGCCTTGCAGATACTGGGGGTCGAAGTCCTTGTCGCTGGTCCAGGGAGTGGAGCTGGTACACTGTTCCGGCGGGCTGGATACGAAATGTGCGACGGAGTGCTGCTGTCCTTGCGGCAGATAGAGCGGTCCCAGCCCGCACGAAGACAGTCTCCGGTCGAGATTTTGGTGCTTCTGCGGTGGTGTTGAGGGCAGGTCCATTCCCGGTAGACTGGAGGCACGCAAATGAGCGAACATCTCCGGCCCCCTTGCCTGGAATGAAGAGTTGATCTCGAGTTCAGCCAACTAAGATAAAATCTTCCCCCACCCCCGTCTCA